>Ga0209300_1000408_pt1 | contig 23235 bp, 16 predicted proteins | sample Shrwel_input2_RT_FD_187535 | JGI IMG/M metagenome (GOLD analysis project Ga0209300, IMG submission 187535) | Subsurface microbial communities from deep shales in Ohio, USA - Utica-3 well 1 S input2 RT (SPAdes) (version 2) ... | reverse complement strand
CTGGCAGGGCGGTTGAGAGACTCGGGCTTTTTGCCTTACGTCAGCAACGCGGATCTTACCCGCCTGGGGCCAACCAAACCTGAGGGTATCAGCCGACATGTCCTAGTGATGTCTGATTTACCAGAGCAGCGTAAAGACCAGAGCATGGCCCATCAAAAACTGGGCATAGTGCTGGAAAATCTTGGATTGGTACCGGTGTATCGTTCGGTATTATCCGACATGCCTCAAGAGGCTTTAACGGACCGATACGCTGGTGTGGTGATCTGGTGGGAGGCCGGGTCAGCAAATACCCGAGTCTGTAACTGGTTGGCCAGCCATGCGGATAAGGAATTTCCGGTAGTCATGATGGGGTTGGTGCCTTCCGCCTACCAGTGCCGGAAACTGATATCTTCACGAGGTATGGCAATCCCCCAGGGCAGCGGGTCTGTTGAGGAGATACATTCTTCTGTCGGGCAATTTGAAGGAAGTCGCTTGCCCAGGCGATCAACCAATGCGCTTCCGGTGGCTTCAGGTAACGATGCCTGGCTTACTCTCAAAGATCAGACCGGAACCACTTTCAATCCGGTTTATGTCTCTGAAAACGGCGGCGTTGCGGTATCCCCTTTTATTTTTGAAGTGGGCCCGGAGGATTCACTGTTCTGGCTTTTTGATCCTTTCGAATTTCTGAAGCAGGCGCTGCGGGTTGGTGAATATCCGGCTATTGATACAACTACCGAGTCGGGCCGGAGAATTCTGACAGCCCACATTGATGGTGACGGTTTTGTGTCCAGGGCAGAACTTCCGGGCACGCCGCAAGGCAGTCAGGTCATTCATGAGGAAATCATCAGAAAGTATCGTATTCCTCATACTGTCTCGGTTATTGAAGGGGAGGTATCGAAAACCGGCCTTTATCCTGCAGAGAGCGTGGAAGCCCTGCAGATCGCCCGCCGTATATTCCGTGAACCGAATGTTGAAATTGCTTCCCACACCTATGGACATCCTTTTTTCTGGCAGATGATGGAGGGTGGTCCTGCTCCGGATGCCGATCAGGCCGAATATGGTTATGCCATGAACCTCCCCGATTACGAGCCGAATCTGAACAGAGAAATCCCGGGTTCTGTTGATTTTGTCAATCAACTGGCCCCGCTTGATAAATCGGTAGAGGTCTATCTCTGGAGTGGCGACGCACGTCCTGGTGAGAAGGCGCTTGCGATGGTCAGAGAGCTGGGATTGTATAATGTTAACGGTGGCAACACCCGACCCCTTCCTTTCGGTTCACAGCTTGCGGAAGTCTGGCCGGATGGTCGGCCGGTCGGCGATGAACTCCAGGTTTATGCGCCAGTCATGAATGAAAACGTATACACCGAATTGTGGACGGGTCCCTTCTATGGCTACCGGAATGCCCGCTACAGCTTTGACATACTGGATAAACCCTATCGCCTCAAACCGTTTGGCATTTACTACCATTTCTATTCCGGCACAAAGCCGGAAGCCCTGAAAGCACTTCATGAAGTTTATGAACACGCATTAGCTTCACCAAACACTCCTCTGCCATTAAGTCGTTATGCGCGTCGGGTTCAGTCCCGGTACTACGGCGCTTTGACCCTCAGTGAGAGCGGGGAATACCGGTGGCGTGGACTGGAGGTGCCCCGAACAGTGCGAATTCCGGAGAATCACTATCCGGATCTTAATAAAAGCCAGGGTGTATCTGGTTACGCGGATCATAATGGGCAGCGCTATGTTCACCTGACAGGCCGGGAATCAGCCCTGGTCATAACGGAACAATCTCCCGATGGCCCTTATCTACGCTCAGCAAATGCTTCAGTTACATCCTGGCAAAGAGTGCGCACCGATAGTACCGCGTGGACCATGCGCCTGAGCACGGAAGGTTATGTGCCTTTGGAACTGGATTTTGCCGGTGCCTCCAGGTGCCGGGTTGAGGATGGGCCCGGCAATCAACGATTGTCTGCCACTTCCTTTCGGTTTGAACAGGCATCCGTGACTGACTTGGCTGTGGAGTGTTTCTGAGTGAGACCAGCCAGCCGTCCATCCTTTTTTCGGCTGCCAACTCTTATGCTTATGGGGTTGTTGGCAGCAGGGGCTTTCTATCTGTTGTATCCGAGGCAGAGCTTTTTTGAGGCGCTGAGGAACGCACCCAAGCCTGACTCTGTGTCACTGGCTTACATGAGCATTCTACAAAGCAAGCAACAGGCGGACCCATCACTTCAAATCAGCCTGGCGGAGAACCAGCTCAGGTCAGGAAGTTACGATCAGGGGCTGGCAGCATTACGCGGCATATTGAGTGAGGAGAGCATTCCGCTTGCTCAGTTGAAGGGGGTGCTGCCTTTGCTCACACCAGAAGACCAGGTTCGCCTCCTGCCTCGCTTTATTGCTTTTGACAAGAGCGGGGAGCATCTCTGGCTGCAGCGCCTGCTGGGCAATGCGCTTTTGGCGACCAGCCAGCCTGGCAGGGCGGCCGATAGTCTGGCCGCAATCATGGGCAAGCTCCCCGTCTCCGAGCGTGGTGAAGCCCGCCAGGAACTGATACGTCGTTATCTTGCAGCCGAGAAACCGGAACAAGCCCTGAAGGCATTCAAAGCCGGGGGATTGCCTGAAAATACCATTGCTAGTCTCAAACAAGGAATCAGGCTGGCCGAGCTAACGGGTGATATTGATGCTCAAATCGAGTGGCTGAAGAGCTTGTCGATGGTTGAGGAAGATAATTTCCGGACATTGTTACGACTGTTCAGGTTGCAGCTCGGTGAGCGACGCATACGGGTGGCGGCAGAAACCGGCGTTCGGTTGCTAGCGTACAAAGACCGTCTTTCAGCAAGCCAGTTGTCCGATATCGCCAGATCACTGGAATGGGCCGGCATGTATGCAAAGGCTCAGGTCCTGTGGCGCCAGATATATAATAAGACTGCCAGTCCCGAGGCTTTCAAGCGTGCAACAACCCTGGCCAGGGAGCGTTTTGACTGGGCGGCCTTGAGTGCCATTCTCTCGGTAGCTGGTGACCGCCGAGTGTTGGCTCCAGATGAGTGGTTGCAATGGTCTGACGCGCTTCTCAGGCAGGGCGAGATTGAGCCCGCAATGACGATGCTGGAGCGGGGGCTACTCGAACACCCGGAGAACGACATGATGTCCGGGCGGCTTTTTGTGCTGTATTTCAACAACCAGCGTTTTGATGACGCCATAGCGTTGTTGAAAGACCGGCGAGAACTGACGGAACAACAACGGATTCTTCTGGCTAATCTGTACTGGCGCACACGCTCGCCAGAAGAAGCATTGAAGGTCTTGCAGGCTCCCTTTTCCGATGTCGGGTTTATGGAAGAGGCTTTTCAACTGCGTCTGGATCTGGCATTGATTCTGGACGACAGTGATGCCCTGCGAAAGGAATATGAAAAGCTCATAGCCCAAAAGCCAGCCAGCATGGATTCTGAATTGGCTGAACGCGTCATCGGGTTGGCGCTGTTTTTCGATGAGCAGTTAACAGCACTGGAACTGAGTGAAGCCCGTTACGCGATTACCCGAAATGCCCGGCTCTTGCCCATTCTCGCCGAACTTCAGGCTGCCTCGGGCCGTTGGGCCGATCTGGGGCGAACGCTGTCAGTTTGGCTGACTGAGGACCCGGCGATTGAATCCAATGCTCGCTACTGGCTGCTTCTTGGCCGTTATTACGAGCAGTCTCAGCGCCCGAGCCTTGCTGAGAGTGCGTATCGAAGCGCTTTGATGGCGAGTCCGGGTAATACCGATGTGCTCAGTAGTTGGGCCTGGCTCTTGTTGGCCAATGACGAACGTCCGAACAGCAAACTCAGGTTGATCCTGGACGAGCTCAGCCAGCAAGGTGAAAGCGCTTCGTCTGCACTTCTCAGCTATGGGACGGACGTACTGGAAGGAGCTCAAGGGGCGCCAACCTATGCCAGCAACAACCGGTTGCTGCAGGCTGGCTGGTTTCAGGAAGACCTTGATCGCCTGGCGGTCAGCCACCGATATATAACTCTGAACTATGCTTTCGAAGACTACCGTATAACCGCTGTGCTGGATGACCTGGGTATTTCTGACGACACCTTTTATCGCGCTTCGGTGTCCCCCGGAGCTGATGCCCGGTTTACGCTGGCCTCAAATCAGAATAGCCGGGAATGGCAATGGGAGGGCGGTATTGGTCGTCATGACCGGTTGGGGGATAACGACCTCTGGGCAGGTATGAGTGTGCGTTATAACCCGACAGAACGATGGCAGTTTCAGTGGCAGCATTATCAGGGCGAACGAGCCACAGACAGTGCGGAAGCATGGTGGCTTATGAGCAAAAACAGAACCGGGCTTGAAGCTCGTTACCAGCCCTGGTCCCGGCTGGACCTGACTGCGGGCGTTGACGCTCTTTCTTTTGATACCAGCAATCAGGATGACATTGCCACGGGCCACGAACTCACGCTGGGCAGTAGCTATCAGATTGCCCGGGGCAATATTGCCTGGAACGTTCGAAGTGAATACAACCGCCAGCGCCTGACTGATATAAAACCGCTTGCCCCGCAAACCCGAATCCTTTTCACACAGCCGATTACGACCCGGGATCTTCTGACAGAGAATTACGAGCGGATAGGGCTGGGCAGCCGCTGGTATCACGGCGATCCGCACGGGCTGTTCAGGCAGGACGCTTCGCCCCGATGGTTCGTCGATGTTGCTGCCGGTTACGTTTTGTCCAGTTCCAGTGTGGACATGGGTGCGTCTGCCGGCATTGGCTGGTCACTGATGGGGAATGACGAACTGGCACTTTCGACAGGTTATGCCTCAGACGGACTGAACAATGAGAGTCGTTTGAATGCAAAAATAAGTTACACCCTCTACTTTTCCGATCTCAGGAGGTCGCAATGACAGCAATACGTACGCTCAGTTTAACCCTACTCGTGGCCTTGCTCGCAGGATGCTCGACCCTGATCGCTGAAAAGGGAGGCCAGACCATCGCCATGGATCAGAAGTTCGCAGTGGTGCCGCTACTGAATCTGTCGGAAACCCCACAGGCTGGCGACAAAACAGCGAGCATTCTGGCAGCGGTTCTCAGGGCGCAAGGTGTATCGGATGTCCGCCTGTACCTTCCGCCGCAAGAAAATCTGTTAACCGGCGATGATCAGCAACGCCAGTCCGATGCAATCTCTGATGCTCGGGCGGATGGAGCGGAAATTATTATCGCCGGCACCGTGGAGGAGTGGCGATACAAGGCGGGTCAGGATAATGAACCTGCAGTAGGTGTAACCCTGACTGTCTCGGATATCGATAACCGACAGGTTCTATGGACAGGGACTGCCGCCAGAACAGGGTGGGGGAGAGACGGCCTGGGTACAACCGGGCGGAAGGTCCTGGAAGATCTTGTGCAAGCCATGCCTTTGAGTGCGGGGAGTAACTGACCCCCATGAACTCACCGGCAACTCAGACGCAAAAGGATTATCGGCTGGACGCTGCTGTCCCGGAGTGGCTCAAATGGTCTGAAGTCGTTGTGGTGACTGGCCTTTTCCTGGGGCTTTGCTTCTGGGCCAACCCCGAGGATCCGCTGTATCTCAACGAGCACTTCCCCTGGCCGATATTGGGCACTTTGCTGGTGGGGCTTCGGTACGGTTTTTTTGCCGGACTGATCTCGGCACTGCTGGCACTCGGTTTTGTCGGCTGGTTCTTGCAGGGGCACCCGGATACCGATTTCCCCTGGGTCTGGAGCGCAGGACTGTTGTGCACGGGCTTGCTGGGCGGCGAGTTTCGGGATTACTGGTCACGGAAGCTGCAACGTGCCGAGGCCGCCCACGAGTACAGCCTTCTGCGGGTAAAGGAATTTACGCGCAGTTTTTACCTGATGAAAGTGTCCCATGATCGCCTGGAGCAACAATTGGCGACCAGCTCAGGAAGCCTGCGAGAGGCGCTTCGGCGCCTGTATGGTGAGCTACAGGCGGGCTCGAGCCGGCTGAATACAGAGAATGCCGGTCTGATGCTGCAGGTGCTGGCTCGTTATGGCCAATTACAGGTCGCCGCGATTTACTCAGTCAAAGATGGCCGGATAGCTGATACCCCAATGGCATCAATCGGTGATTTCGGAGAAGTTGCCGGAAGTGACCCTCTTCTTGAGAATGCGATCAGGCAAGTTGAACTTGTGTCTGTTCAAACCGAATTTCATTCTCACCTCGACAGACTGGATACGGATCTTCTGGCGGTTGTGCCATTGGTCGCCTCAGATGGTGAGTTGATTGCTGTCTGCGCGATCAAGGCTATTCCGTTTTTTCACTTTCATCAAAAATCGTTGCGGTTGCTCGCCATACTGGCTGGTCACATGGCTGACATGGTTCAGATTCAGCAACACTGCGACACCGTTGGCACCTCTGAATGGCAGTATCTTTGTTTTCAGGCACGTCGCTCGGCTCGTGATGCTGAGCAATTCAACATGCCTGGAATATTGCTGAATATAAGAACGAGCACTAGAGATGCGGAGCCGATTCATGAGCGTATGTTTGGCATGCGCCGGGGGCTGGATGTTCTGGCCACAAATCAATCAGAGAAGGATGTCGTCGATATTGTCCTGCTGATGCCCCTTACCGACGAACTTGGCCTGGCGGGCTATCTGCAGCGGCTGGATGACGACCTTCGTGAGAGTCTGGGGCATGCGTTAAATGACTATGCCAGTGTTGATTCACTGATGATCCGTGACTCTGAATCGGTAACACATTGGCTGGCGAAGACAGGGGCGAGCCATGCCGAGTAAGTGGCTCTTTTCATTAGGGCTCGCCTCTGAACTGAGTGGTATTGGTTATTTTTTCTACGCCGGTGAGAAGCTCCAGGCACTGATCTTGTATGGGTTTGCCCATGGCGTAGCCAGTGCAGCTTTTACCTTTGTCCTGATTGCGTTATTACCGGTTCGCTACCGCCAACGAACCATAAGAGCTGCGTTGTTCCTCTTTTCGCTTCAGTTCGCCATTCCCTTTGTCGGCAGCCCGGGCGTGTTTGTTGGTATTCTTCTGGCTCTCTATTTGCCCAGGACGGTGCGTAATCCCGCCTGGCAGTCAGTGCTCATACCGGAGCTGCCATATACCCCGATCGATATGGACACCCAGACTGTCTATACCGAAGGTGGTCTTCGTCAGGTGCTCCGTGAAGCCGGTGATATGGGGAAGCGGGTACGTGCCCTGCTTGCGACGAGACAGATGCCGGGTAAAGAAGGTATTGAAATCCTGCGCGAGGCCTTGAAGGATTCGGCGGACGACGTTCGCCTTCTGGCCTACTCGCTGCTGGAACAGCGAGAAAAGCACCTGGTAACGGAAGCCGGAAATATCCAGGAGGAACTTAAAAACCGTCAGGATGAAGCTCAGGAAATTGTGTTGTACAGAAGGCTGGCTCAGCTCTGGTGGGAAACCGCCTATCTGGGACTGGCCCAAGGTAGCCTGAGGCGATATTACCTGCAGAATTCCAGAGATCTTCTCATCCGTCTGGTTGGCAAAGTTGACCAGCACGTGGACTGGCAATTGCTTGGTCGGGTAGAGCTGGCTCTCGGGAATATCAGAACGGCCGGTGAAGCCTTTGAAATTGCCATGGAAAATGGCGCACGCAAAGAACAGGTCTATCCCTATCTGGCGGAGGTTGCGTTTTTGGAGAGGGATTTCGAGAAGGTTCGTTATTGTCTTGCGAGATGTGCTCATGGCCCCTCTCACCCGGCAATTTCCCCTCTGTTGGAGGCGTGGCTATGAGACAGGAAAACCCTATCGAGCCGGTAGCAGATATAGCATTGTTGCTGGAAGGTACTTACCCCTACATTCGTGGCGGCGTATCTTCATGGGTTCACCAGATGATTACCGGCTTACCCGAGTATACCTTTGCTCTGATATTTCTGGGCGGGGACCGGAACAGTTACGGTGAAATCCAGTACCAATTGCCGGACAACGTTACGCATTTCGAACGTCATTATCTGATGGAAGCCCACACTCGTGAGAAAGCGAGGCCACGAAAAGGAAACAGCCAGGCGTTCCGGGACCAACAGCAGTTGCATGAACAATTCAGGCAAAAGGGGCCTGTGTGCCCGAAGCTTCTCACCCGTGCTTTTATGGAGCTGGGGCAACCAAAGGGCATTACCAGAGAAGACTTTTTATTCAGCGAAGAAAGCTGGCGGGTGATTGATGAGAGCTACCGCGCCTATTGCACCGAGCCGTCCTTTGTTGATTATTTCTGGACCGTTCGCACCATGCACGCACCGTTGTTTCAGTTAATTGATATTGCACGCAATTTACCGACCGTTCGAGCCCTGCATACTATCTCTACTGGTTACGCGGGGTTGCTGGGGGCGATGGCCAGTGACTGCCACGATCTGCCTTTTGTGATCAGCGAACATGGTATCTACACGAAAGAACGTAAAATTGATTTGTCGCAGGCCAGCTGGATTGACGATCCTTCAGATCCGGTCAGTAACAACCTGGGTGAACCGCTTGGCTATATTCGGCGACTCTGGATTCGTTTTTTTGAAATGGTTGGAGAGCTGGCTTACCAAAAAGCAGATTCGGTTATTTCCTTGTATCAGGGCAACAGAAAGCGGCAGTTGCAGGATGGTGCCTCGGAGGAGAAGGCCCGGATAATACCCAATGGAATCGATCCGGAGGCCTTTAAGGCCGCACTGGAAGCGAGGGGGCCCGGCATTCCGAAAGTATTGGGCCTGGTGGGTCGGGTGGTGCCGATAAAAGATATAAAAACGTTTATTCGTGCGATGCGTTCTGTGTGCGAGGAAATGCCTGAGGCTCAAGGCTGGATTGTGGGGCCGGAAGAGGAAGACCCGGAATATGCCGAAGAGTGTCACAGCCTGGTGGGCAGCCTCGGGTTGCAAGACAACATCCGTTTCACAGGCTTTCAACAGGTAAACGATATCCTTCCTCAGTTAGGGCTGGTTGTCCTGACGTCTATTTCCGAGGCTCTGCCTTTGGTCATTCTGGAGGCGAACGCGGCCGGTGTTCCGTGTCTGGCCACAGATGTGGGTGCCTGTAAGGAGCTTATTCACGGAGATGGCCCGGAAGATCAGGCGTTGGGGGCTTCTGGTGCGGTTGTACCCATCGCTGATCCGCAAGCCACCGCCAGAGAGGCTGTACGAATACTCAGCAACCCTGACATCTGGCATTCCGCACAGCAGGCCGGCCTCGCCCGGGTAAACCGGTATTACACACTCGACAATATGTTCGGCCAATATCGTGAGGTCTATGAGCAAGCACTCGATAAAGAGCGGGGGGATCACTGAATATGGCCGGAATCGGATTTGAGCTAAGGCGCATTTTGCGCAGAGACAGCTTTGTTAACTTGTTGGGTGCCTATGGACTGGCTGGCGTTATCAGTTCTGGCCCCTGGGTACTGTCGGTATTGGGCGTCATGCTGATCGGTATTCTGAGCTTCAGTGTGTCTCAGAATCAGACGGCCGTGGTGGAGTTTCTGGTATCAGTAACCTACCTGATGGCTTTTTCGCTGATATTGTCAGGTCTGTTTCAGCACGTTTTTACCCGATGGGTGGCAGACCGGCTCTATGCCAACCAACCGGGCCGGATTCTGCCCAATCTGATGGGCGTGATATGGGTGTCCACCTGCTTGTCGTTTACTCTTGGCACGATTGCAACGATCTGGCTTATGCCAGGGACAGACTACATATACAGAATACTGATGCTGGCTAACTTCGTTGTGCTTTGCAATCTCTGGCCCGTCACGATCTTTCTTTCCAGCATGAAATCCTACAAGCGAATTGTCGGAGTATTTGCGGCTGGTTACGCCCTGGCGATCGGAGCAGCACTGGTTTTCAGTAGTCATGACCGTAACGGATTCCTTCTCGGGCTCCTTCTCGGTCATAGCCTTCTGTTCTTCAGTTTTTTTTACACCATTATTCGTGAGTATCCCGGGGAAACGCTGGTCAGCTTCGAGTTTTTTTCAAAAAGAGAAGCCTTTCCGGTTCTGATATTTACAGGCTTGTTGTTTAACGCCGCTATCTGGGCCGACAAGTTTATCTTCTGGATGATGCCGGAAACGTCGCAGCCGGTTTATGGCATGCTCCGGGCCTCCATAATTTACGACATTCCTATTTTCCTCGCCTATCTTTCAATCATTCCTGGCATGGCTGTATTTCTGGTCCGGATGGAAACAGACTTTTCGGAAGCTTATGACTGTTTCTATAACGCGGTCAGAGAAGGCGACACCTTACAAAGAATCAATCGCTTCAGGGATGACATGGTGCTGGTCGCACGAAACGGTATTTATGAAATTGTAAAAGTTCAGGGTCTGGCTCTTATTATATTGTTTGTGTGGGCTGAGGAGATCCTGGCCGCGCTGGGCATTTCCTCCCTCTATCTCACATTGTTTCGTGTGGACCTGGTGGCAGTGGCGATACAGCTGATACTGCTGGCAATACAGAACGTATTGTTTTACCTGGATGCGCGTCGTATCAATCTGTTGATATGTGCCGTTTTCCTTCTGGGTAATATTGCCTTTACAGCGATCACCATCAAGCTCGGCCCGACCTTCTACGGTTACGGCTTTGCAGCAGCCGTGTTGCTGGCAGCTCTCTTGGGACTGGCTTTGCTATCGCGAAAGTTTGAGCGTTTGGAATACGAAACATTCATGCTGCAATAAATTGCGTGTCAGACACTTTTTTGAGGGCGACCGCTCTGCTCACCGCCAGAGACCGGTAGCTCCACCCAGAAGTGAGCACCGTTCTGATAATAGTATCCAACCTCGCCGTGCATCAGGTGCGCCAGTTCCTGGCAGATAGCCAGGCCCAGACCTGTGCCGGCTTTTGCGCGGTTGGAACCGGTTTCGGCCTGAGCGAAACGCTGGAACAGGCGGGGAAGGAACTGCTCGGGTACACCGTCGCCCTGATCAGAAACGATAATGCGCACATTGTTTCCGGGTGCGGCTTCGGCCGTTAGATAGACAGTGCCGCCTGAAGGGCTGAATTTACAGGCATTGCTGATGAAATTGCTGAGAATCTGCTGTAACCGGTGAGGATCTGCCAGCAGGTTGATATCCGGAGCATCGGCTATCTGCAGGTTAACACCATGATCCCGTGCATAGGACTGGGTGGCACTGGTGGCCTCCGTCAGTGCCCGGTTCAGGGAAGTGGGTTGTGGCTCGACCAGTAGCTGGCCGGCAACCGCTTTGTTGAAATCCAGCAAATCCGAGATCAGTCGCTGCAATTGCTCACTGTTACGCAACGCCACATCCACCATTGCGGTGGCTCTGTCAGGCAGTGGGCCGGTTTTTCCGGAAGCGAGCAGCTTCAGTGAGCCGTTGATCGACGTGAGCGGGGTTCTCAGTTCGTGGCTGACGTTGGAGACAAAATGGTTTTTCAGATCGTCCAGAGCCTCGCGTTCGTCCATCAACTGGTTGAACGCACGGGCGACGCTGCGGATCTCCGGGGCTCCCCGCTCTTTCAGCCGACCGGTGTTGCCCACGTCTTCGGTCATTTTGCGCATTTTCTCCGCCATCAGCTCCAGCGGACCGGAGACAGTGCGAGACAGCGCGAGAACCAGCATGGTCATGACCAGCAGCACCATCACACTGATGGCGATGAACTGGGTGAACGAGGCTCTGGCCGGTGCGATAGCCTGTTCGTAAGGTGTGGCGCGCAGGAACAGCCAGCCTACCCGCTCCAGATGCCGGGTGGCGTAAATCCAGCGCTGGCCGGCTTCATCTTCAACCACGCCCGAAGTGATCCCGGACAGCGCGGCATCAATCAGTGCCGACTCGCCGGGATCGGGCAGGTGGGGCATCAGACTGTTCGGATCAATGGAGTCTACCCGGGTGAAGTGTTTGGTATCCAGCACCTTGAAGACCGCCTCGCCGAGCAGGTCGCCGGGCTCCGGCAGGAGGCTGGTGTTGTTCAGGTCAATAACCCCGCCGGCAAAGCCCAGAAACTTGCCGTGATCGCTGTGAATCGGGTACAGGAAAGAGATCAGAAGGGTTCCGGTGGTTCGGCCAATAACCGGCCGGCTGATGTAGGGCTCCTGATTGGCCATGGCGGCCCTGAAGTGGCTTCGGTCGGCGTATGAGGTGCCCAGCCGGCCTTCTACGTGGCGATCTTCAGCGACAGCAACGGCGTTAGCGTCAAAGACCAGAAGGCCAAGGTCAAAATAGTTGGCCAGCAGGGTGTGGCGACGCAGCATGGTCTGCATGGTGTCAGCGGGTAGCAGCTTTTCACCGTCAGTCATCTGCGCGGCGAGCGCGCCCAGTGCACTCAGTCTTACCTGCAGTCGTTGGTTGACCCGATTGGCATAGGTTTCGGTCTCCAGCTGTTGGCGCTGGGTGAGCACTTCTTCAAAGTCGGCCACGAGTTGTTGGTAGGCGGTGGTGGCCAGCAGCGCAACCGTCAGCAGGGTGCTGCATACGGCGATGGCCGCAAAGCGGCTGCCAAAGGACAGGTTTTTCAAGCTTAACCCCAAGTGGTAATGGCACGGGCCGTGCAAACGTGTTTTTATGGGCCAGAGAATAGAGGATTTTTCAACCAATCGAAAACAATATCAGGTAGAAGATTTCCGATGGTATCAGGAACATCTGGTGACGTGTCGTCTCGCCTGGCCGAGCTGCGCAAGCGCTTTGCCGCACGTGCGGAAGATGACCTGAAAGAGCTGGAGCAGCGGGCACAACTGATGCGGGACGAAGGTGCGGATGGCGCTGTGTTCGCGGATGTTTGCGCACGCCTGCATCGTCTCGCCGGTTCCGCCGGTACCTTTGGCTTTCCGGAGCTGGGTGAGGCGGCCCGGAATCTGGAGAAAATGCTCAAGGCCAGCGCCCGCGCGGGCGATAATCCGGGCGGCTCTGAGCTGGCGCTGGAGAAAATTCGGGCGTTGCGCACAATGCTGGAAAGTCCGCCGCTACCAGCCCAGGAGGATGATCCCTCTCAGTCTGTGCCGGAACGCCCGGAGGGCAGTCACGGCTTGCAGGTCAGAGTGCTGATTGTTCCCGGCGCCGATGCCGATCACGAATGGCTTTCCGGCGCTCTGGCCGCTTATGGCTTTGACTGTCAGTTGATGACCGGGTCAGACACGCGGATATTTTCGAGCCTGACAGAGCAGGCTCAGGGTGCCGCCACGGTCATTCTGTGTGCAGATGACCGCGTAGCCGGCCTTATGAGTCAGCGTGAAGCCAGCAAAGCGGACCATGTCCGCCGCCTGCCGGTGGTGTGCCTGAGTGAAGAAGATTCTTTCGCCAGCCGCTATCAGGTCGCCGCGCTCGGCGCCGATGGCTTCTTCGCCCGGTCGCCGGATCTGCCAGAACTGGCGGAGCGTATCGAGTACCTGGCGCTGGAGCGAAGCACGCGAATACAGGGCCGGGTTGTTCTGGTGGAAGATGATCCGGAACTGGCGGAGCATTATACGCTGGTGCTGCGTTCAGCCGGTGTGGAAGTGCTCTGGGTACACGACCCCATGCAGTTGATGGCGGAGTTGTCCTCGTTCCGGCCGGACATTCTGCTGATGGATGTTCAACTGGGACAGTATTCCGGGGTTACTCTGGCCCGGATGCTGCGCTTTGACCCGCAATGGCTGAGCCTGCCCATCATTTACCTCTCCTCTGAGGACAATCCCGATAGCCAGTTGGAGGCCTTGTCCAGGGGTGCCGATGAATTTCTGATGAAACCCGTTTCTGACGGTTATCTGATACGTGCGGTGTTGATTCGCTGCTTCCGCGCCAGGCAGTTATTCCGGCTGATGAACCGGGACAGCCTGACCGGCCTGTTAAAGCATTCACTGATCAAGCTGGAAGCCGAGAAAGAACTGGCCCGGTGTCGTCGGGATGGCCATGTTGCCAGTGTGGTGATGGTGGACCTGGACCACTTCAAGCAAGTGAACGACACCTACGGTCACCGCTGTGGCGATGTGGTGATCAAAGCCCTGGCCAACACCCTTCGTAATCGCTTGCGGGAAACCGACATGATCGGGCGTTACGGCGGTGAGGAGTTCCTGGTGGTGCTGCCGCATTGCGATACAGACTCCGCGGTCCGGCTGTTTACCGACATTGCCGATGCGTTCGCCCAACTGACTTTTAACTGCAACGAAGACGCATTCAGCGTAACGCTGTCAGCGGGGGTGGCCGCCATTAACGACCATATTACCGGTGACGATGCCGTTGATGCGGCTGATCAGGCGCTGTATCAGCGCAAACGTGCCGGACGCAATGGCGTTACGGTGTATGGCAATTATTGACGGTTACCTCCTGGATCCTGGTTTATGAATGTACTGGTACTTGAAGACGATGAACTGGTGGCGGAGCTGCTTGAGACGGTCATTGCCAGCGCTTATCCGGGTGCCGTTGTCGAAAAATTCGGGGTGCTTGAAGATGCCGTCGCCGGGTCCGATAAACAGCGGTTTGATCTGGTGATTACCGACTGGAACCTGCCGGACGGCTCCGGACTGGAACTGGTTCGCCGCCTGCGCGGCCGGGACCGGGACTTGCCGATTGTTATGGTGTCCGCCCGTTCTGACCGCGACTCCGTACTGAAGGCGGCCCATTACGGCATCAGCGGTTACATTACCAAGCCGTTCAGCGTGGAAATGGTGCATGAACGACTGGCAGTGCTGATAGAGCCGGGTCCGGTGGATGAGGAGCAACTTGATCTGCGCAAGATGCTCGAAGATTCACTGGAGCATGTCATCCAACTGCCCGGCGAGCAGGACCCGGCCGAAGTCCTGGAACTGCTTGAGCGCGCGGATTCGTTGTCCCCGGCGCAGCTGTCAGAGCGCTGGCGGGAACAGCCGGCACTGGTGACACGCCTTTTGGATGTTGCCAACGGCAGTTCTTTCCGTCGCACCGGCAAGCCGGTGGATACTCTGAAAGATGCCATTGGTCTTATGGGTGTGCCGATGGCATTGAATCAGGCTCTGGCCATGTCACTGGATGTTGGCCGACGTATCAAGGCGCCGGAATTGGTAGCGCTGGCAACGGAGCATCAGGAGCAGGCTCTGAAAGTGGGCCGGGAAGCCCAGCGCATTGCCATAACCATGAAAAAGCCCCCCGTTATGTTCCAGAAAGCCGGGTTGTTGAGTCGGGTAGGGGAGCTGGCGGTGATCTCGGTGATCAGCCAGTTTGTCGGTAAGGGTGGCAAGCTCGAAGAGGGTCAGGCAGAACAATGTCTGAAAGACTGGGCCCAGCCTTATGGCAATCGCCTGAAAGTTCAGTGGCGATTACCGCTGGATTTGCGGGAATTGATTGGCTCTGTGCACTTCCTGCAAAAAGACACAGTACGCAACGACCGCCTGGTCATGAGAGCGGCTGCGTTAATTGCGGAAGGCCGGCAGGATGACGAGACCTGTCGGGTTTTACTGGAACGGCTGGGTGTCCACGTGGCCAACAAGGTTGAGGAGTAACAGGGATGGCGAATGACCAGATCAACCGCGTGATGTATGTGGAGGATGACCCGGATATCCGGGCTGTGGCCGAGCTGGCGCTGGTCGATGTTGGCGGGTTTGAAGCGTTGTTGTGCGAATCCGGCCAGCAGGCACTGGAGCGGATTGACGATTTCAATCCGGACCTGGTGTTGCTGGATGTGATGATGCCGGGCATGGATGGCCCCCAAACCCTGAGGGCCTTGCAGGATCGTCCCTCCGGATTGCCCGCCCCGGCAGTGTTCATGACCGCTCGCCTGCAGCCGGCCGAAGTTGAGGAATATCGGGCTATGGGCGCGATTGGCGTGATTCCGAAACCCTTTGATCCGATGACCCTGGGTGACCAGATCCGCGATCTGTTTGCCGGCCGGCAGGATGCGAATCCGGCCGATTTAGGGTAGTCTGGCGCGCCCGGAATCACTGGTTTCGGGCTACTGTTTCCAGCCAGCTTATTATTGTATCGAGGTCACAATGTCATCCCCTGAATCTCCGGAAGAAATCAAATCCAGGCTCAATCTGGAAACCTCCCGTATTCACTGGCATGAGCTGCAGACATACTATGCCCGGGGTCAGGTCGTGCGAGTGGCGCCCGAGCTGGACCTGCTGGATGTTGCCGCTCAACTGACAGCCGATAACAAGGCGCAGTTCGAGCAGTGGCTGAGCGGGGGGCAGGTCGGCGAAGTATCACCGGATCTGGCCCGTGCCTGGTACGACCGCAACGCGGAACTCTGGGCAGTGGTGATTGCCCCCTGGGTGCTGGTCCAGGATCGTTCCGCTGACAGTCTGCACTGATAAAGCCATCCCCCGAAAGCCCCCGTTGCTGAGGTTGCCATGCTGACCGGTGCACTGCTGATTCTGGCGCCCCTGTTTATGGGCTTTGCCATTGCTCTGTCCAATCGCCGGTTGATGACGGTGATCCACTACACGGTGGAAACCCTGGTTTATTTCATTCTTGCCCTGCTGGGGCTCGGCCTTGGGCAAATGCAAGGTTTGCTGGATCAACTCGGTGCCATGGCGGGCCAGGTCTTGGGGTTGGTTACCGTATTGTTAGTGGCCAATGTGGCGGGTTTGTGGCTGTTTCACCGCTGGCAACCAATGGATCTCAGTGGCCAGACGGAAGAGGCGCGGCCCGGCTACCGGCGGCTGTTCCTGGCGGGACTGAAACCGTTGCTGGCGGTTCTGGCCGGTGTTTGCCTGGGTTATTTCCTGCTTCCCGGGCTGCCCATGGTTGATGAGGTGGCCACCTGGGCTCTCATGCTGTTGCTGTTCCTCATTGGTCTGCAACTGCGCAACGCCGGGTTATCGTTGCGCAAATTGTTGATGAACCGTCAGGGCCTGGGTATTGCCGTGGTGCTCATGGTCAGTTCACTGCTGGCCGGTCTGGTGCTGATTCCCTGGCTGGACGTGCCCTGGCATCAGGCACTGGCACTGGCTTCCGGGTTTGGCTGGTATTCGCTCTCCGGTATCGTTATCGGTGATGCACTGGGTCCTGCCTGGGGCGGCGTAGCGTTCCTTAATGATGTACTGCGTGAAATTATTGCCCTGGCACTGATCCCGTTGGTAATTACCGCCCGGCCTGCAGTGGCCATTGGTTATGGTGGCGCCACCTCCATGGATTTTACCCTGCCGGTAATCCGCAGTTCCGGTGGTCTTGCCTGTGTGCCGGTAGCTATCGCTTCCGGTTTTCTCCTGTCTTTTTTTTCGCCGGTGCTGATGGGCATATTCCTCTCGTTCGGTTGATACGGCAGAAAATAACCAGCTAATTGATTCCATACAGTGCCCGGGTCGAATAGTCGGTTATAGTGTGGGGGTATTACTATTTGTCATCGTCGTAGTCATAACGTCATCGCCCGGAGCAATGAATGCACCGTCGCCACTTTCTGCAACTGTCGCTTGCCGCTGCTGCATCTGCCGGGTTAGCTGGCTGTTCACGCGATGAGCCGCTTCGCACTGGCGTGCACCCGTGGATCGGTTACGAAACGCTCTATCTGGCCGAGGAATTCGGCTGGTTGCCCCCGACGGTGCAATTATCAAAAGGGCAGACTTCCCGGGATTCCATGCATGGCATATTGGCCGGAGAACTGGACGCCGCAGCCCTGACGCTGGATGAAGTGCTCCGGATTCAGGCCGTGGGCGTACCCATCAAAGTGGTCGCTGTTGCTGATGTCTCGGTGGGCGCCGACATGGTGATGGCGCGTCCGGAGATTGATCGTCTTGAGGCGCTTGCCGGTCAATCCATCGGCGTCGATCTGGATGGTGTGTCGGGTATCATGTTGTTTGCGATGCTGGAACAGGCCGGTTTGCGAAGTGATCAGGTATCAATAGTGAATATTCCTGTGAACCAGCATCTCGAGGCCTGGAACAAGGGAGTGATTGACGTGTCGGTATGCTATCAGCCAGCCGCCTCCAGGCTGAAAAACGCGGGTGCTGTTCGTTTGTTCGACAGCAGCCAGATACCAGATACCATTTTCGATGTGCTGGTGGTCACTGAAAAAGCCGGGCGTAACCAGCCTGCAGCCGTAGAAGATCTGGTGCGTGGCCACTTCCTCGGGTTGCGGCATCTGGTCCGCAATATGCACGATGCGGTGTACCGGATTGCCACTCGTCAGCAAATAACACCGGAGGCCGTTCGTGAGGCCATGGCAACGGTCATGCTGCCGGAACTGACGGCCAACCGTCGTTACCTGGCACCGGGAGGCCGGGTGGACATCGTGGCTCATCGTTTGGGGGATATTCTGGTCCGTGAGGGCTTGATTGAGCAATCGCCGGATATCGTGAATCTCTGCACGCGGGATTACTTGCCCGGGAGCCTCTCATGAGCCGTGGCCCCCTCAAACTCTTCCTTGTTCTGGCTATGGCCATACTGGCATGGGGCGTACCCGTGTCCCAGGCCGATGAAGCCCCGGATTCTGTCACCCTGGCAGTGCTTTCCTATCGCCCCGAGCCGGTTATGCAGCAAAGGTACGCGCCTCTGACGCAATATCTGAGTGAACGAAGCGGCATTCAGGTAAAGCTGGCCGTGCTGGACCAGGAAGCAATGACCCGGGCGGTTGCCACCAACCAGGCGGACTTCTTTCTGACCAACCCCAGCCACTTCCTGGTGATTCGCAGTGAACGTAGCCTGACCGGTGTCCTGGCGACGCTTCTGCGCGACTGGAACGGCCAGAGCACCGGCAGTATTGGTGGTGTCATCTTCACCAGAGCCAGCCGCGACGATATCAGCATGCTTGAGGATGTAGGGGGTGCAAGTATTGCCACGCCAGGCATTCACTTTATGGGTGGTTATCAGGCACCGGCACTGGAACTGCGTTCAGTGGGTGTGGACGTGCGCCGGAACAGGAATGTGATTTACCTGGGTAACCACGACGGGGTGATCAGGGCTGTGCTTGCGGGTGATACCGATGTCGGATTTGTTCGAACCGGGATTCTTGAAGAGCGAATACAGGAAAACCCTGAGCTGGCTGACGTGCTGAAGATTATCAACGAGCAGAATCTGCGCGGTTACCCCTTCCGGGTATCTACACGGCTGTATCCGGAATGGCCGCTGGTCTCCCTGCCTCATGTTGACAGCCAAGTGATCCGGCGCATTGCCTCGGCCCTGTTTGCTCTGGAGCCGGATCATCCGGCGGCACAGGCGGCCGGATTGGCGGGCTTCTCGCCACCGGCTGATTATCAGTCCGTTGAGGATCTGGCTCGCACGCTTCGTCTGGCTCCCTACGACCAGGCGCCCCGGGTTACCTGGGTTGATGTCCTGCATCAGTACCGGGCCTGGGTGATCACGGTGGCCATATTGTTCGTCTCGCTGGTATTTACCAGCCTCTGGTTAGGCCGGAAGAGACGACAACTCGCTTTTGAAGAGCGGCGTCAACGTGAATTGATTGCCGGCTGGCCCCAGCCCATGTTGATGATGCGCGGCAGTGAATTGGTGGACTGTAATCGGGCCGCGGTGGATTTGCTGCGTTATACCTCTGAGGCTTCTTTGCTGGGCAAGGGCCTGATGGCGTTTTCCCACGATTCCCAACCGGATGGACAGATCTCTTCGCAAAAACTGGACAGCCTCTTGCGCAGGGTGCAGTTGGGAGATATCGCCAACACTGAATGGGTGTTTGTCCGCTCTGACACCTCGGATGTCTGGGTGGAAATGACCCTGGCTCCGGTTTATGAGCATGGCTTCGATACGCCCTCGATTCTCTGTTCCTGGTATGACATCACCCTTCGTAAAGAGGCAGAGGAACGCATGCGCCTGGCGGTGCAGGTTTTTGATAATGCCCGCGAAGCTATTTTCATCACAGACGCCCACGGTGTCGTGATCGACATCAACGACGCCTACCAGCAGATTACCGGGCGTGACCGGAAAGAAACGATCGGAAATCTGCCGCCCATGCCCGTTGATGAAGGCAGTGCCATACTGGTCGCCGCTCGCAAACATGGTGTCTGGAGTGGTGAGTTTCGCAGCCGTAGCCGGGACGGCAGCCGGCTGGTGCTTAACCTGACCCTCAGCAGCGTGTTTGATGACAAACAACACCTCAGCCATTTTGTGGGTGTATTCAGTGACATCACACGGCTGAAAGAGTCAGAGAAGAAACTGCGCACCATGGCCCACTATGATGCGTTGACCGGCCTGCCAAACCGGGTATTGTTTGCAGAGCGGTTGCACCAGTCCATGGCCCAGGCCCGGCGGCATAAATATCAGCTCGGCGTCATCTATATCGATCTGGACGAGTTCAAACCGGTGAACGATGCCTTCGGACACGACGCCGGCGACGAGCTGTTAATTGAAATGGGCCGGCGCATGCGCACGGTATTGCGTGAGGAAGACACCCTCGCCCGGCTGGGCGGAGATGAGTTTGCGGCCATTGCCGTAAATGTTGATGGCGACGAAGCTCTGGAAGCCCTGCTTGACCGGCTTCTGAAAGCGGTGGCCGAGCCGGCCTGGGTGGCTGATCACAGTGTGGAAGTGTCTGTGAGTGTGGGCTACACCCTCTACCCTCAGCCGGAAGAGCTGGATGCTGATCAGTTGCTCCGGCAGGCGGATCAGGCCATGTATCAGGCCAAACGACAGGGCCGAAACCGTTACTGCAGGTTCTCCGAGAACCTGTCGTGATTGTGATGATCATGGTCCTTGTTAAGAATATCGGTTGCCGAGCGCCAGTGCAGCGATTTGCCCCATTGATCGCTTAACCGACGGATACCACTGAGGGTGTTGAGCATCTGCTCGCCGGGGCCGGTGGCACTGGTATGGCGCACCATCAGCTGTAGGGTTTCGTCTTTCAGGGCCTGGTAAATCTGTTCGGCGCGGGCGAGTACTTCCGGTGCCGGCTGTTCGGAGGCGACCAGATCCCGAAGGATGTTGAGGTATTCCTGGTGCAGCGCCTCAATGCTGGCGAACTCGGTACGGTCACACAGCCTGCGCATGGCCAGCAGTTGCGGCGCCAGTTCGGTGGTTTCGGCCAGATAACGACACGTGCGCAGACTGATGGCCAGGGCCTCCACAATCGATAGCTGCATTTTTTCCGCGTTCAGCCGGCCGATATAGTCGGTAACGGCCAGGTTCAGGTTACGGATGGCGTCGGCCTTCGGGCCAATCTGCGCCTCGTTCAGTCCCTCCCGGTCCAGGCACACGCGCAGCAGGCCCCGGGTGTGTCGGATCAACCGTTTCATTTCCTGGTCTACCGCGCCAATGGCCAGTTCCGGCGTGGTAATCAGGGTGTCGTCCAGGTAACGGGGTTCGGCATTGTCTTCTTCCTTGCTGCGGAACAGCCGGCCCAGAAAACGGGCGAAAGGTGCGGTAAACGGCAGCATGACGGCCGCACCCAACACGTTGAACAGGGTGTGGAATATCGCCAGTGACACGGCAGGGTTGGACTCCAGATCCAGCCAGTTGGTTACCTCACCCACCAGCCAGAGCATCACTGGCATAATCAGCAAGGCGATGGCGCCGGTAACCAGATTGAACAGGATGTGGCCAATGGCCAGCCGGCGCGCGTTGGCAGTGGCTTTCAGGGCCGACAACGCGGCGGTCGAGGTGGAACCCAGGTTGGCGCCGATCACGGCCGCGGCGGCATCCGGCAGGGAGATCAGGCCGCTGGCGGCGGCCGTTAACACAATGGCCAGTGAGGCACTGGAAGACTGGGTCAGCACAGTGGCAACCAGGCCAATCAACAGGAACATGGGCAGGCCATAATCACTGCTGATCATATCGCCACCCATGAAGCCACCGGCGGCGCCTTCCAGAGCGGTTTTCAAAATCGACAGACCCAGGAAGAACAGGGCAAAACCGGACAGAGCCTCGCCTAAAAATTTATTGCGAGGCACCCGGCTGATCATCCTTAGGCCAACACCAGCGGCCAACAGTGGCAGTGCTATGGCTTCGATCTTGAAGCCAAAGCCCACCAGACTTACCAGCCATCCGGTCATGGTGGTGCCGATGTTGGAGCCGAAAATCACGCCTAGTGAGTGTTTGAGGGTCAGTAGCCCTGCGTTAACAAAGCCGATGGTGGCCACGGTCACCGCGCCAGAATGCTGCACGATGCCGGTAATGATGGCGCCGGCCGCCAATCCCCGCAGCGGTGTTTTGGTCCACTGACCCAGAAGGTGCCGCAACTGGGAGCCGGCGGCGTTTTTCAGGCCGTTGGTCATCATTTCCATGGCCAGCATGAACAGCGCCAGGCCACCAAGGATCTGGAAGATGGAGGAAATCATAATGTCGGGAAAAATGTCCTTATACTGTTCTGGTAAGTCTGGTTGATAACCTCAGCCAGCGGCAGTTCCTTTACTTCAGCGATCTTCTCGGCCACAAAAGGCAAGTAGAACGGTGCGTTCTCGCGGCCTCGATAGGGCACTGGAGTCAGAAACGGGGAATCGGTTTCCAACAGTATCTGTTCAATGGGCGCCATGCGCACGATATCGCGCACATTCTCGGCCTTGTTGAAAGAGGTGATGCCGTTGAACCCCAGGCACCAGCCCTGATCCAGCGCGTACCGGGCCAGCCCCGGGCCGGAGGTGAAGCTGTGAATCACACCCCGCCGCTTCAGGGAGCTTTCGAACTCGCCGAGTATATTGATGGTGTCTTCATCGGCCTCGCGGCTGTGAATCACCACCGGCTGATTCAGATCACTGGCGATCTGCAGCTGGCGGCGGAAGACCTGTCGCTGTACTTCCCGGTCGGCATTGTCGTAGAAATAGTCCAGGCCGATCTCGCCAATGGCAACGATTTTCTCATCATTGCCATGCGCCCGTATCTCTTGTTCCACGTCGTCCGAATAGCTTTCGGCGTCGTGGGGGTGAATGCCCTGAGTGCCATAGAGCCATGGCTCCATCTGGCTCAGCTCACGCACGGTGGCCAGGTTTTCCGGTGACACGGCGATGGTGATCACTTTTTCGATGTTGACCTGGCGGGTGCGCTCGAGGGTCTCGGCCAGCGGCCGGTCCTTCAGGTAGTCCAGGTGGCAGTGGGTCTCGATGATCGGATGATCGAATACGGGGATCTCGCGACGTTTTTTACTCATGTACAAATACTCGGGTCAAAAATTTCAGCAAATAGAATGCTAGTGTGTACGTTTAGGGGGCGGATTGTATCAGTTTGTTCCATAGTTAATGATTGTATGACCGATAGGGAGTTTCCTTGATGAAGTATTCGGCGTTTGCGAAGTCCTGGTTTCTGGATCCGGAAAAACCGGGATTCGACAATTACCCTACGTTTCTGGACAACGACAGTAAGGTGCCGAAACTGGAAGCAAGTCTGGAAGACATCGGAGAGTATCAGCGCCGGCTCTGGGCCAACCAGAAACAGGCACTGTTGTTGGTGATTCATGGTCCGGACACCAGCGGCAAGGACAGTCTGATACGCACCGTGGCCACCTACGCCGACCCCGGCGGCTTTCATGCC
>Ga0209300_1000407_pt1 | contig 23266 bp, 22 predicted proteins | sample Shrwel_input2_RT_FD_187535 | JGI IMG/M metagenome (GOLD analysis project Ga0209300, IMG submission 187535) | Subsurface microbial communities from deep shales in Ohio, USA - Utica-3 well 1 S input2 RT (SPAdes) (version 2) ... | reverse complement strand
GTGGGCATCGCCCGGGCGCTGGCGGTGAAGCCGCGGGTGCTGTTCATGGACGAGCCGTTCTCGGCGCTCGACGCCCTGACCCGCCAGCGCCTGCAGGGCGAGCTCGCCGAGCTGCGCCGGCGCAGCGACGCGGCGATCGTCTTCGTCACCCACGATATCGAGGAAGCAGTGCTGCTCGCCGACCGCGTCGTGGTCCTGGCCAAGCCCGACGAGCACGCCCCGGCCGGCGTCCGCGACATCGTCACCGTCGACCTGCCGCTCGACCAGCGTCGCGGGCAGGCCGGCTTCCGTGAATACGTGCAGCGCCTGGAACAGCATATCGGCGTTGCCGCCACCCACGAGGAAACCCCGTCATGAGTACGCTTCGTGTCCTGCTCCACGCCCCCACCGCCGACGGCCTGGCCCGGGCGCGGCGCAACGCCCGCAACCTGATCAAGTCGCGCCCCGGTGCCGAGGTGCTGATCATCGCCAACGGCGGCGCCGTGGCCGCCGCCCTGGCCGAGCCCGACCCGGGCAGCGACGACCGGCTGCGCCTGTGCCGCAACACGCTCGCCACCCAGGGGCTCGACAACCCCGCCGGGCTCGAGGAGGTCGAGGCCGCCGTGGTCACCCTGGCCGAACTGCAGGCCGACGGTTGGGCCTACATTCGCGCCTGACCCGCCGCCCGGGCCGTCAGGTACTGCTGGGCCGGGCCTTGATCGCCACCCGCCGCTCGTGAAGGGCGATGGCCAGGCCGCTGGCGATGATCACCCCGGCGCCGACGAAGACCCAAACATCCGGTACCTCGCCCCACAGCCACCAGCCCAGCAGTACCGCCCAGACCATCGCCGTGTAGTCGAAGGGTGCGGCCAGCGCGGCGGGCGCGTAGCGAAAGGCCAGGGTGATGAACGACACCGCGCCCATGCCCAGCACCCCCGAGCAGATGAACCCCAGCCAGTGGATGCCCTGCGGGGTGCGCCACACGCTCGGCAGCAGCAGGGCGCTGACCACCAGCGGCACCAGGGTGGCGTAGAAGACCATCGCCCACAGGCGCTCCTTGCCGCCGTAGCGCCGCGCGGTAATCATCATCAGCGCATAGCAGATTGCCGCCCCGATGACGATCAGCGCGCCCCACTGGAAGCCGGCCGCGCCGGGGCGCACCACGATCAGCACGCCGAGAAACCCCACCAGCGACGCCAGCGCCGGCAGGCGCTCGACCCGCTCATGAAGCAGCGGCCCGGAAAGCAGGGTGACGAACAGCGGCGCGGCGAAAGCGATCGCCGTAGTCTCGGCCAGCGGCAGCAGGGTCAGCCCGGTGACGAAGCAGAACATGGTGCCGGTGAAGATCAGCCCACGCAGCAGGTGCACGCCCGGCCGGCGCGTCTTGAGCGCCGGCCAGCCACCACGCCACCACGCCAGCAGGCCAATCAACGGCAGCGAGATCAGGGTGCGGAAGAAGATGATCTGAATCGGGTCGTAGGTACCGCCCAGCCACTTGGACACCGCGTCGCCCAGCGCCAGACACAAGACGCCGGCACACATGATCAGGATACCCAGCAGCGACGATGACATCTCGACCTCCACGACGAGCGATGGCCGCGAGTGCGTCGCGGCCATCGACAGGAAACGGACCGGCCGTTCGGCCGGCCTTCGAGCATAGCCGAACGGGCTACGCACCGCGATGGTGCAAGCGCTGCCAGGAGTTGGTAAAACGACACCCCGTCCTATCCCTCGAACCACCGGAGATGCCAGGCCGATGACCCTCGACACCACCGCGCTCAATCGCCGCATGACCCACTTCGACCAGCACGACTCGGTGTGGCTGTTCGGCTACGGGTCGTTGATCTGGAAGGCGGGGTTTCCCTACCGGGAGCGGCGCCCGGCGTCGATTCGCGGCTGGACGCGACGCTTCTGGCAGGCATCGCACGATCATCGCGGCACGCCCGAGGCGCCGGGTCGGGTGGCGACCCTGGTCGCCGAGGCAGGCGCCGTCTGCCACGGCATGGCCTACCGCATCACGCCGGACGTGTTCGCGCCGCTGGACGTGCGCGAGAAGAATGGCTATCTGCGCGTGATCACGGAATTGACGTTCGCGGATGGCGGGCAGGACACCGGCATGGTGTACATCGCCGGCGAGGACAACGCGGCCTTTGCCGGCCCGGCGCCCGAGCCCGAGATCGCCCGGCGGATCGCCGCATCCCGCGGACCCAGCGGCGCCAACCGGGACTACCTTCTCGAGCTGGCCGCGGCCCTGCGCGAACTGGGTGTCGACGACCCCCATGTGTTCACGCTCGAACGCGAGCTGCTCGCCCTGGAGCGCGCCCCGTCGGAACGAACGGGCCGGGGCTGAGGATCAGCGGTCCTCGCCGCCCTCGTTTTCCTTGCCGGCGACGCTGGTGGTCATGCTCGGGCTGGCGTGGTCGTTCTGCAGCGAGCTGGCCTCGCTCTCGGTGACGATGGTGAACGGCAGCACGGCGGAAACGACCACGGCGGCCAGCATGGAGAAAAGACGATTGAGTACCTTCATGGCATCCTCCTTGGCTGAAGCATGGGATGCGGCGTTTTGTCGCAACACAATATTAGCATGCTACCAATTTGCGCCATCGTCAAGCCATCCGTCGTGCCAACTGCAACAAGACTGACACAGTTCCGGGGGAGCCCCCGAAAAAACCCTGGCCCGCCGGGGCAGGCTTGCCTTGGCAAGGCACTCGGATATGCTGGGCGCCATTCCGTCGTCCGAACTGCCGCGAGAATCTGCCATGCCGCACAACCTGCCCATCGAGCACATCATGCAGACCGGCCTGCTCACCTGCCCACCGGCCACGCCCCTGCGCGTGGCGGCCGCGCGCATGGCCGAACGCCGCTGCAGCTCGATGCTGGTGGTCGAGGACGATCAGGTGGTCGGCATCTGGACCGAGCATGACAGCCTGCGTGTCGACTTCACCGACCCCGACTCCCTGAACCTCCCCATCGCGGCCGTCATGAACCCGTCGCTGGTCACCTTCTCGCCCGACACGCCGATCGGCGAGGCGGCGGTACGCTTCAAGAACGACGACCATCACCATGCGCTGGTCGTCGATGACGCCGACAGGCCGCTGGGGATCGTCTCGCAGACCGACGTGGTGCTTCGCCAGGGCATCGAGCCCTACCTGAAGCTGCGCGACGTGAACGCGGCGATGCGCCCCGTCACCCAGGTCGTGGCGCACGATGCCTCGCTCGCCGAGGTCGCCGAGACCATGCACCGCCTGGCAAGCGATGCGGTGATCGTGCGCTGCGGCGCGGCCCTGGGCATTCTCACCGAGCGCGACCTGGTGCGCTTCATCGCCCATCATCCCGGGGCCACCCCGGTCGGCGAACTGGCCAGCCAGCCGCTGCTGACGGTACGCCGCGACGACGTGCTGATCCATGCCCGCGACCTGCTGATCGACCACCATGTGCGCCACCTCGCGGTGCTCGACGAGGCCGGGGACGTGGTCGGCCTGCTGGGCTTCGAGGACATGCTGGCCGGCGCCGAGCAGCTCTATCTCGACGACCTGCGCCAGGCCCTGGAACAGCGCGATCATGCCCTGGCCCAGTCGCGCAAGCACCTGCAGCTGGCCGAACGGGTCATCGACTCGTCGCTGGAGGGCATCATCATCACCGACGCCCGGACCCGCATCGAGTTCGTCAACCCGGCCTTCACCCACATGACCGGCTACACCCTCGAGGAGGCGGTCGGTCGCACCCCGGCCATGCTCTCCTCGGGGCGCCACGACGCCGCATTCTATCGGCAGATGTGGGAGGCCCTGCAGAGCCGGGGCTTCTGGCGAGGCGAGATCTGGAACCGGCGCAAGAGCGGCCAGCTCTATCTGGAGCTGCTGACCATCACCGCGATGCGCGACGAGCAGGGCGAGATCACCAACTTCGCGGCACTGTTCAACGACATCACCCACCTGCGCGAGAACGAGGAACGCGTGCGCCGGCTGGCCTACTACGACGCCCTGACCCAGCTCCCCAACCGGCGCCTGCTGGAGGACCGGCTCTCCCTGGCGATCCGCCACGCCCACCGCCAGGACCAGCCCCTGGCGGTGGTCTTCATCGACATCGATCACTTCAAGCAGGTCAACGACAGCCTCGGCCATGCCCTGGGCGACGAGCTGCTGGTACAGGTCGCCCGGCGTCTGTCGGCAGAGCTGCGCGAGGATGACAGCCTGGCGCGGCTGGGCGGCGACGAGTTCATCGCCCTGCTGCCCGAGGTCCGCTCGCCCGCGGAGGCCGCACGGGTGGCACGACGGCTGATCGACACCATCAGTTCGCCCTTCACGCTCGGCGGTCGCCAGTTCCGCATCGGCTGCAGCGTGGGCATCAGCCTCTACCCCACCGACGGCGACGATGCCGAGTCCCTGGTGCACCATGCCGACGCGGCGATGTACCGTGCCAAGCAGGAGGGCCGCAACACCTACCGCCTGTATCGCGCCGACATGCATGCCCAGGACAGCCAGCGGCTGGCCCTGGAAACCGCACTGCGCAACACCGCCGAGACCGGTGACGGCCTGGTGGTCCACTACCAGCCCCTGTTCGACCGCGACAGCGGCCGGGTACGCGGCGCCGAGGCGCTGCTGCGCTGGCAGCATCCGACCCTGGGCCTGATCTCGCCGGGCGACTTCATTCCGCTGGCCGAGAGCTCGGGGCTGATCCTGCCCCTGGGCGAGCAGCTCATCGACGTCATCATGGGCCAGCTGCGCGCCTGGCACCAGGCGGGGCTCGACCCGGTTCCGGTGGCGATCAACCTCTCGCCCCGCCAGTTCTGGCAGAGCGGGCTGGCCGAGTGGGTCGGCCAGCGCCTGGCCCATCACGACCTGCCTGCCAGACTGGTAGGCTTCGAGCTGACCGAAAGCTGCCTGCTCGACCAGTCGCAGGCAGCGGCCGCCATACTCCGGGGCCTGCAGTCGCTGGGCTGCTTCACCGCCATCGACGACTTCGGCACCGGCTACTCGTCGCTCAGCTACCTGCAGGACCTGCCGTTCAACGAGCTCAAGGTCGACCGCACCTTCATCCGCCGCCTCAACGACGGCACCCGCAGCAGCCGCGCCATCCTCGGCGCGGTGACGGGGCTGGCCAGCGAGCTGGGCCTGACGGTGGTCGCCGAGGGCGTGGAAACCGCCGAGCAGCTCGAACGGCTCAGGCCCTACCAGATCGACCTGATCCAGGGCTTCCTGATGGGGCGCCCGTCCCCCGCCGCCACCTTCGCCGACACCTGGCTGGCGCCACGACGCATGACGGCGGACGACGCCAGCGAGCGCTAGAACTCGCTCCACTCGGGCTCATCGCCGCCGGTATCCGCCATCGGCTGCCGGCGCCGGGGAGCCGGTGCGTCCCGGTTCACCGGCGCCGCCCGGCGGGGCGCGTCGGCGGCCGCGCTCGGCAAGGCCCGGGCCGGCGTGCCGCCCTCCAGGCGGAAGCGGCCGATCATCTCGGCCAGGCGCTGCGACTCGCCACGCAACGAGCCGGCCGCGGCACTGGTCTCCTCCACCAGCGAGGCGTTCTGCTGGGTCACCGAGTCCATCTGGGTGACCGCCGCGCCGACCTGCTCGACCCCCGCCTTCTGCTCGCGGGCGGACATCGCCAGCTCGTCGATCAGCTCGGCGACCCGACGAATCGAGGCCACCACCTCGTGGATCTTTTCCCCGCTGCGCCCGGCCTGCGCGGAGCCCGAGGTGATCGTCCGCGAGATCTGCTCGATCATGCCGCGGATCTCCCGCGACGACTCGGCGGTGCGGGTCGCCAGGGTGCGTACCTCGCTGGCCACCACGGCGAAGCCGCGGCCGTGCTCGCCGGCCCGGGCCGCCTCGACCGAGGCATTGAGTGCCAGGATGTTGGTCTGGAAGGCGATCGAGTCGATGACCTCGATGATCTCGCCGATCTGCTTCGAGCTCGACTCGATCTCCTGCATCAGGGCCACGGTCTGCTCGACCTCGCCGGCCCCGCTCTCGGCCTGGTCGGCCGCCGTGCTCGACAGGCTGTTGGCCTGCTCGGCGGTCTGGGTATTCTGGCGCACCGTCGAGGCGATCTGCTCCATGCTCGAGGCGGTTTCCTGCAGCGCCGAGGCCTGCTGCTCGGTACGCGACGACAGGTCCTCGCTGCCGGCGGCGATCTCCGCGGCGCCGGTGGCCACGGTGTCGCTGCTGGCCTTGAGGGTGCCGACCAGCTCCCGCAATCCGGCCTGCATGGTCGCCATCGCCGTGTAGAGCTGGCCGATCTCGTTGTCGCGGCGGGTACGGATGTCGCCGGTGAGGTCGCCTTCGGCGATGCGTTCGCAGTGGGCCACCGCCGCGTCCAGGGGCTCCAGCAGCCAGCGCCGGACGGCCAGCATGACCGCCACACACAGCACGAGCGCCAGGCCCATCAGCACCAGCCCCAGCACGTTGGCCAGGCTGGCGAAGCTCGCATCCTCGCGGATCAGCGTATTGCCGCGCGTCTCGGCGTAGTGCACGAAGGCATCGACGGCGTCGGCGAACCGGCCGTAGCTCGCGAGGAAGGCATCATCGTTGGCGAGCAGCGCCTGCACGTCGCCGTCCTCGAGCGCCTTGAGGAACGGGGCGCTGACCGCCTGCTGGTAGGCATCGGTGATCGCCTTCACGTAGGGGCGGCGCTCGCTGTCCGCCGGCAGGTGGACCTGCTTGAACTGCTCGAAGCGGGCCGAGGCCTGAGCGAAGGAACTCTGCGCCTTCTCGAGCCAGGCCTGTGCCTGGTCCTCGCTGCCGCGCTGCTGCAACTCCTCGAACTTGACCAGCCGCGTCTGCCCCTGGGCCAGGTTGACCTGGGTGCGGTTGAGGGTGTTGACCTGCTCGACGTTGATCTCGGCCAGCTCGTGCAGGCCGCTGCTGCTCACGTCATGGGCGTAATAGCCGAGCCCGCCGATCAGGACGATCATCAGGGTCATCAGGCCGAAGGCCGTGAAGAGGCCTTGCTTCACCGATAGGTTGCGCATGGATCATGGTCTCCCTCGTCATCCCTGACGGATGCACGAGCCGGTTGGGGGGATAGAGGATACTCGGGAAGGAAATCGGCCAGACAACCAGAAACTTTAACGATTATTATACTAATTGTTCTTGAATCTTTGACACGGAGGTTGCATGCCCGCCCTTTCAGGACCTCGCCAGGGAGCCGGCCTGCTCGGCTGGCTAGCCGTCTGCTTCGTCGCCGCCGGCATCGGCGCATTGGCCTCGGTGAATGCCGCCACCTTCTACGCCCGCCTCGCGCAGCCGGCCTGGGCGCCCCCGGCCGCGGCCTTCGGCCCGGTGTGGACGACCCTCTACGCGCTGATGGCCATCGCCGCCTGGCTGGTCTGGCGACGCGACGGGTTTCGCGGTGCTCGCGGCGCGCTGGCGCTGTTCCTGATCCAGCTGGCCGTCAATGCCCTGTGGAGCTGGCTGTTCTTCGTCTGGCACCTGGGCGCCGCGGCGTTCGTCGGAACCCTCGTCCTGTGGGGGCTGATCGTGGCGACGCTGGCCGCCTTCTGGCAGGAGAGTCGGCCGGCGGGCGCGCTGCTGCTGCCTTACCTGGCCTGGGTCACGCTGGCCACGGCGCTGACCTGGCATGTCTGGCAGGCCAACCCGCAGCTGCTCGGCTGACGGGCGGGCCGCCGGTGCGACCCGCCCGGTATTGCCTCAGACCGTCTCGGTCAGCTCCCGGGGCGCCCTCGAGGCGGCCGCCGGCAGCGCCCCGCGGGACCGGGCGCTCAGCGTGAAGCCACCCACGGCCGCGGCCAGCCGCTGGGCCTGAGCCTTGAGCTCTTCCGCCGCAGTGGCAGTCTGCTCGACCATCGCCGCGTTCTGCTGGGTGGCCTGATCCAGGTCGGCCACCGCCTGATTGACCTGGCCGATGCCCTGACTCTGCTCGCGGGTCGCGGCATTGATCTCGCCCAGCACGTCGGTGACCCGCTTCACGCTGTCGACGATCTCGTCCATGGTCGCGCCCGCGGCCCGAACCCGCTCGGTGCCGCTGCGCGTCTTGGCGGCAGAGGTATCGACCAGTTCCTTGATCTGGCGCGAGGCATCGGCGCTGCGGCTGGCCAGCTGGCGAACCTCGCCGGCCACCACCGCGAAACCGCGGCCCTGCTCACCGGCCCGGGCCGCCTCCACCGAGGCGTTGAGCGCCAGCAGGTTGGTCTGGAAGGCGATGCCGTCCATCAGCGTGACGATCTCGGCGATCTGCCGCGACGAGGCCTCGATGTCGTCCATGGTCTGCACCACCTCGCTCATCGCCTCGCCGCCCCGCGAGGCGACGTCCGCCGCCGAGGCGGCCAGCTGATCCGCCTGACGCGCCGAGTCGGCGGTGTGCTCGACGGTCCCGGCGAGCTGCTCCATCGACGCCGAGGACTCCTGGATGCTCGACGCCGCCGACTCGGTGCGGGCCGACAAGTCCTGGCTGCCGTGGGCGATCTCGGCGGAGGCGGTGCTCACCGAGTCGCTGCTGTCACGCACGTCGATCAGCACATGCTCGAGCTTGTCGACGAAATGGTTGAAGCCGTCGGCGATGCGTGCCACCTCGTCACGCCCCTGCACCGGCAGGCGCTGGGTCAGATCGCCGCTGCCGGAAGCGATATTCTCGAGGGCGTCACGCACCCGCTCCAGCCCGGCCAGGGCACGCTTGAGCCACAGCCCCAGCAGTATGGCGGCCGCCACGGTGGCGATGACCAGCGTGATCAGCAGGGTATTCAGCACGGCCTGCAGCCCGGCCGTGGCCTGGGTCTCGTCGAGGGCGACACCCAGTCGCCAGTCGGTACCGGTGATCGGCGTCACCGCCAGCCGCTTGGCGCGGCCGTCGATGTTCACCGCCTGCCATCCGTCATTCCTGGCCAGCCGATCCAGCAGCGCGCCGTCGAGCGACTGGCTCAACGTGGAGAGCGGCTTGAGCGTCAGCGAGCTGTCGGGGTGGGCGATCAGGGTATCGCCGACACTCAGGAAGGCAAAGCTGTCGGGCGTGGGCTGGATCGCCGCGACGGTGTCGGCGATCTTGTCGATCATCACGTCGCCGCCGATCACGCCCCACAGCTTGCCGTCGCGCTCGACCGGGGTGGCGAAAGTCACCACCGGCTTGCCGCTGCTGGCATCGACGTAGGGCTTGGAGACGATGGTGTGGCCGGCGGCCTTGGCCGCCTTGTACCAGCCGCGCTCGCGGTGGTCGTACTTCGCCGGCGGCTGCCAGCCGTTGGACGAGACGAAGCGGCCCTGCGGCGTGCCCACGTAGGTCATCATGAAGCCGCCGGCCTCGGCCAGCTGGACCAGCACCGCCTGCATGGCGTCGCCGGTCACCGGCTTGCGGGCCGCCTCGATCATGGCGCGCCGGTCGGCGATCCAGGTTTCGATGGTGTCACGGTTGCCGTCGACCAGGGTGGCCAGGTTGTCGTCGAGGGTCGTTGCGTAGTGGGCGCGGATGGTGAAGTAGCTCACCGCGCCTGCCGCCAGCATGGCGACGGCAATGATGGCGACACAGGCCACCTGCAGGCGTCGTTTCAGGGAGGTCATCAGGAGTCTCGTTCAAGCCGGAAGTGTCAGGGTCGTTCTCGTTATCGATCGGGGCCACATGGACCCGTCACGACTATCGGCGGACACCCCTGCAACTTGAATCGAGAATCGCACATCACATGCCCACAAACGACGCCGCCGGCCCGGGGGCCGGCGGCGAGAAGGCGCGGTGACAGCGCGCGTCAGGCGTAGGGCTTGCCCAGCGTCTCGGCAATCTGCTCCTTGCTGGCCTTGGACAGGTCCTTGTCGAGCTCCTTGACCACCAGCTTGCGTGTCGCGTCGTCGAGCTTGTCGCGCAGCTGACCGAGGAAGCGCGGCTCGGCGATGATCACGAAGTGGTCCGCCTTGCCCTGTGAGCGGGCCTGCTTGAGGTAATGGGCCACTTCCTTGGCGAAGAACATGGCGTGCTTTTCCAGCGTGGCGTCGGCGTTGCCGGTCTGGCGCAGGTGGGCGCCGCCACTGGCCTCGCCCTTGCCGCCGGTGCGCAGGTCACCGATATGTTCGCGGCTCTCGGGGTGGACCAGATCCTCGACTTCGCGCATCACGCCGGCCGCGTGGGCGAAGACCCGGGCGCGGGCCGCGTCGGTGGCGATGATGTAAGTGGTGCTCATGGAGTCTCCTTGTTCCGTGGTAACCGCTGGCTCAGCGTCGATGAAACGCCGCTCCCGACATTCGGGGCGGCGACTGAACGGGCACACCGCCCCTCCCGGGCGGCCTTCCCCTTCAGGATGGGCGATAGCGATACGCCAAGCAACGTCGGCGCGGGGTCGCGGCCGGGACGTCATCATCAAGCCGATTCGCAGCCGAGCATCCAGCCGCGCACCAGCGCCGCCAGCGAGCCCGCCTCGAGCTTGGCCATGATGTGCGCGCGGTGCAGCTCGACGGTCTTGGGGCTGATCCCCAGCGCCGCGGCAATCGACTTGTTGGTGGTGCCCTCGACGACGTGTTCGAGCACCTCGCGCTCGCGGGGCGTCAGGCGTGCCAGACGCTCGCGCATGACCCGACGGTGGTTCCGCAAGCGGCGACCGGCCAGGTGCTGCTGTACCGCCCGGCAGACCCGCTCGCGAAGTCGCTCGCCATCGACGGGCCGCAGCAGCACATCGGCGACACCGGCGCGCATCGCCTCGAGCCCCAGCGCAGCATCGTCGCGCCCGGCCAGCAGCAGTATCGGCGGTGTCTCGTCGTCTCGCGCTACCAGGCGGCGCTGCAGCTCGAGGCCGGTCATGGTCGGCAGGCGCAGATCGCAGACCAGGCAGGCGGCCTCGTTCGTGTCGTGCCGCCAGGCGTTCAGGAAGTCGCGGCCGCTGGCGTGGCGCCGCAGCGGCCAGGGCAGCCGACGCGCCCACGCCTCGGGCAGCGCCAGCGGCGCCAGGCCGCTTTCGACCAGATGAACCGCGGCGGTAGTTGGCATGACGCCTCCTTGGTGTCCCATCCATGGCACAACGCCGACACACGCGGCGTACGTCCAGCGTAGTCGCTCGACCTGGGGTTTTCCCCTATGGCGGGCCCGGGCGCGAGCCTCTTTACTGAAAGGCTGAATGGATTCCGATAACGATACGCGGCCGGAAACCGACGTCCGGCCCGACCGTGTCTCTCTGGAAGGGAGCAACCACCATGCACGACCAGGCGCAAACGGAGGCGCGCTGCACGATCCATGTCGACGGCCAGCCTCTCGAGGCCACCCCGGGCGAGCCCTTGATCGCTTGCCTGGAACGTCACCGGATCGACCTGCCCCACCTCTGCTATCACCCGCAACTCGGCCCACTGGAAACCTGCGACACCTGCTGGGTGAAGACCGACGACGGCCTGACCCGCGGCTGCACCCTGCAGGCCGAGGAGGGCCTGGCCATCGAGCTGGCCCCGCGCGAGGCCGACGAGGCCCGCCACGAGGGGATCGACCGGGTGATCGCTCGCCACGAGCTGTACTGCTCGGTGTGCGAGAACAACAACGGCAACTGCGAGGTGCACAACACGGTGCGCGACATGCGCGTACCCGGCCAGCGCTACCCCTACGAACCCAAGCCCTACGAGAAGGACACCTCGCACCCCTTCTACACCTACGATCCCGACCAGTGCATCCTCTGCGGGCGCTGCGTCGAGGCCTGCCAGAACCTCGAGGTCAACGAGACGCTGACCATCGACTGGGAGCGCGACCACCCGCGCGTGCTGTGGGACGGCGGCGAGGTCGCCGACGAGTCGAGCTGCGTGTCCTGCGGCCAATGCGTCACCGTCTGCCCGTGCAATGCGCTGATGGAGAACTCGATGCACGGCCGCGCCGGGCCGCTGACGGCGATGTCGTGGGACGTCAAGCGCCCGCTCACCGACGCCATCAAGGGCCTCGAGCCGACCACCGGCTTCGGGCCGATCTTCACGCTCTCGGAAATCGACAGCACCCAGCGCCATGCCGACATCCAGCGCACCAAGACGGTATGCACCTACTGCGGCGTGGGCTGCTCGTTCGAGATGTGGACCCACGGGCGCGAGATCCTCAAGATCCAGCCCACCGAGCACGGCCCGGCCAACGGCGTGAAGACCTGCATCAAGGGCAAGTTCGGCTGGGACTTCGTCAACAGCGAGAAACGCCTGACCCGGCCGCTGATCCGCGAAGGCGACCACTTCCGCGAGGCGGACTGGGACGAGGCGCTCGACCTGGTGGCCCGCCGGCTCGGCGAGGTACGCGACGCCCACGGCCCCGACGCCCTGGCCTTCGTCGCCTCCAGCAAGTGCACCAACGAGGAGTCCTACCTGACCCAGAAGCTGGCCCGAGCGGTGATCGGCACCAACAACGTCGACAACTGCTCGCGCTACTGTCAGAACCCGGCCACCACCGGGCTGTTCCGCACCGTGGGCTACGGCGGCGATTCGGGCAGCATCAGCGATCTGGAGATGGCCGACCTGATCCTGATGGTCGGCACCAACACCGCCGAGAACCATCCGGTGATCGCCTCGTCGCTCAAGCACGCCCAGAAGCACAACGGCCAGCAGCACATCGTCGCCGACGTGCGCCGCCACGAGATGGCCGAACGCGCCGACCTGTTCCTGCAACCGCGCAACAGCACCGACCTGGTGTGGCTGTGCGCGGTGACCCGCTACCTGATCGACAACGGCTATGCCGATCGCGAGTTCATCGATGCCCACGTCCACGGCTTCGAGGAATACCGCCGCTCGCTGGAGCCCTTCACCGTCGCCTACGCTGCCGAGATCACCCGGCTCAGCGAGGAAGCGATCATCGAGGCCGCCGAGCGCATCGGCCGCGCCGAGCGGGTCTGCGGCATGTGGGCGATGGGCGTGACCCAGCACACCTACGGCTCCGACACCAGCACGGCGATCTCCAACCTGCTGCTGGTCACCGGCAACTACGGCCGCCCCGGCACCGGCGGCTATCCGATGCGCGGCCACAACAACGTCCAGGGCGCCAGCGACTTCGGCTCGCTGTGCAATATCTTCCCCGGCTATCAGTCGGTGGAGGACCCCGAGGCCCGCGAGCATTGGCGCCGCGGCTGGGGCGTCGACCGGCTGCCGGAGAAGGCCGGCTTCAACAACCACTCGATGATCAACGCGGTCAGCGAAGGCAAGCTCAAGGCGATGTACATCATCGGCGAGGAGAGCGCGCTGGTCGACGCCAACGCCAATCACGTGCGCGAGAACTTCGGCCGGCTGGACTTCATGGTGGTGCAGGACATCTTCTTCTCGCGCACCGCCGAGTACGCCGACGTGGTGCTGCCGGCGGCGCCGAGCGTCGAGAAGGAGGGCACCTTCGTCAACACCGAGCGGCGCATCCAGCGCCTCTACCAGGTCATGGAGCCGCTCGGCGACGCCCGTCCCGACTGGGCGATCCTCGCCGACCTGGGGCGTCGCCTGGGCCATCCCTGGCACTATGCCCACCCCTCCGAGATCATGGACGAGGTAGCCCGCCTCACCCCGCTGTTTGCCGGGGTCAGCTACGAGAGACTGGAAGGCTGGAAGTCGCTGCAGTGGCCGGTGGCCGCCGACGGCACCGACACCCCGCGCCTCTACGAGGACCTTGAGTTCCACTTCGACGACGGCATGGCGCGCTTCCACCCCCTCGAATGGCGCGACTCCCCCGAGCGCATCGACGACGAGTACGACCTGCACCTCAACAACGGCCGCGTGCTCGAGCACTTCCACGAGGGCAACCTGACCGGCGCAGGAAGGATCAACGACAAGCTCTCGCAGGTCTTCGTCGAGGTCAGCCCCGAACTGGCCCGCGAGCGCGGCGTCGAGACCGGCAGCCGGGTGCGGCTGGCCTCGCGACGCGGCGAGATCGAGCTGAACGTGCTGGTCACCGAGCGCGTCACCGGCCACGGCCTCTACGTGCCGCTGCACACCCGCGAAGGCAACGTCAATCGGCTGACCGGCGACCACGCCGATGTCGCCGTGGAGACCCCGGCCTACAAGGAGATCGCCGTGAAGATGGACGTGCTCCAGGTCGACGGCCCCTCGCCGCTGCCGCGCAACAACCATCGCAACGGCCAGCGCATCCCGATCCACGACATCGGCGTCGAGCGCAAGTGGGCGCGCAGCGACTACCATCGCCCGCCCCAGGCATCCACCGACCCGGAGCGATTCTGATGGCCCAGGCAATCAAGCCCGACCGCGTCCCCGCCGGCGCCTTCGGCGGCAAGACGGCGCCCGACGCCCACGACGAACTCGAGCGGCTGATCGACAACCTTCACCGCCGCCAGGTCTTCCGCCTGCTCAACGACGTCCTCGAGTCGCTGCCGGAGACCTCGCGGCTGATCGCCGGGCAGCTCGACAGCGAGGGCGGCGTGCGTGGCGGCGCCAACCTCTTCCTGCTGCTGCGCACGCTCGGCCGGGTGCCGCCGGAGGACCTGCAGCGCTGGCTCGACGCCGCCGCCCGCGGCGTCAGCGCCGCCTCTCGCGAGGAGGCCCGCGAGGCCTATCCGGCGCCCGGCGTGCTGGGCGTCAAGGACCTGCTCCACGACGAGGCGCTGTGGCACTCGCTGGGGCCGCTGCTGGAGGGGCTCAAGGCCTTCACCGGCGAGCTGCAGGCGGCGGAGGCGTCGCCGGGCCCCGCGGAGGGCTCGCGCCCCGACCCCGAGGAGGGCGCCGACCTGCCGCCCCGGCGCGCCGGCAGCGGACGCGACCCGCAGGAACAGGAGGAATCGCCGCACCGGGAGTGAATCGTCGTCGCCCATCGTGGGATTTCGCGCCGACACGGCCGCGGTGTTAGTATCAACTAACCGGCAGGGACTGCCGGACCGCGACCGCGTCGCCCGTCCCGGCGTCCCGGGGCGCCCTGCAAGACGCGATGACCAAGGAGAGAGATCCACGATGCGCGACTTCCTGCTGCTGCGCCGCCCCCTGCCGCGACGCACCCTGGTGCTCTGTCATGTCACGGCCCAGCTGGCCCTGCTCGTCACCGCGCTGGGCTGGCTGGCGCTCCACGCCCCGGCCCTGAGCCGGAACGGCTGGGTGGCGGGCTGGCCGAGCTGGGTGATGGCCGTCAGCCTCTGGCTGCTGGCCAGCGTCGGTGTGCGCCTGCTCGCCGAACTGCTGATGCTGCCGCACCGCCTGAGCGACCCGCACGGCCCCGGCGCGGTGATGACCCGGGCGATCGACCGCCGCCCGGCGGTTCACGACCCCGAGCAGCGCTGGGTCAACGCCGTCTCGCCGGTCGCCCCGGCCGAGGCGGTGGGCGAGCCCCGCGTCACCCGCCGCGAGCCCTCGCTCAAAACACGCCTGCACGGCGCCGACGATGACTCGCCCAGGGCGGCCGGAGGCTGAGACGCTCGCAGCGGCGCTTCTCCCCGCCGACATGGACGACGTGAGCAAACCCCCTTAGGCTAGAAAGCTTTCTGCCAGCCGACGGAACACCTCGCGCCGCACCGGCCCCGTCGGGCGGCACCGCCCTGCCCGCCAGGGTGGCGCCACGCAACACGATGGGGAAGCTGCGCCAATGTCGTCGGTCGTCAATGTCATCCTGCCCATCTTCGGGCTGATCCTGGTGGGCTACGTGTGCCGCCGCACCGAACGGCTGGGCGAGACCGCCGCCTCGGAGCTCAACCGCTTCGTCGTCTGGCTGTGCCTGCCGGCGCTGCTGTTTCGCGCCACGGCCACGGCGACCTGGGCGGAGGTCTGGCACCCCGAGTTCATCGCCGTGGTCGCCATCGGCACACTGGCCATCTTCGCCCTGACCCTCGTCTACCGGCGGCGCGCGACACGCCATCTGGTGGATGCCAGCATCGACGCCCTGGGCGCCGCCTACGCCAACACCGGTTACGTGGGCATCCCGCTGAGCCTGCTGGTGCTGGGCGACCCCGGCCTGGAGCCGGCGCTGATCGCCACGCTGTTCGTGGCCTGCGTGCTGTTCGGCCTGGCCGTGGTGTGCATCGAGGTGGGGCTGCAGAGCGAACGCTCCGCGGCCCGCGCCGGCCTCAAGGTGGGCAGGGCGCTGGCTCGCAACCCGCTGGTGGTCTCGCCGATCCTCGGCGCCCTGTGGGCGATCGGTGGCCTGTCGCTGCCCCACGCCGCCGACACCTTCCTGCGTCTGCTCGGCGACGCCACCACCCCCGCTGCGCTGGTCTCGCTGGGGCTGTTCCTGGCCCGCCGCCAGCCCGGCACGGCCCAGGGCACCCTGGGGCTGGTCGGCCTCAAGCTGGTCGCCCATCCGCTGATCACCTGGGTGCTGGCCTACCACGTCTTCGCCCTGCCGCCGCTCTGGGCGCAGTCGGCGCTGCTGATGAGCGCCCTGCCCACCGGCACGGGGCCGTTCATGCTGGCGGAGTTCTACCAGCGCGAGGCCGCGGTGGTCTCGCGCACCATCCTGCTGACGACGCTCGGTTCGCTGCTCACGCTGTCGCTGTGCCTGTATCTGCTGCAGGGGTGAGGGGTGAGGGGCGAGGAAAGGTCTCAGGACCGACCTCGGGACACGGGCCGCCGGCGCCAGGCCAGCAAGCCGCCACAGGCGAGCAGCACACCCAGGGTGTTGGCGAGGATATCCAGCGGGTCGCCGCCGGCCCGGCCGGGCACGCCGAGCTGGGCCAGTTCGATGAGCACGCCGTAGAGGACGGCGGCGGTGCCGGCGACCGGCAATCGCCAGCCGGCCAGGCCCAGCGCCCCGGCCAGCCCGGCGTAGGCCGCCAGGTGGTTGAGCTTGTCCCACGGCAGGTCCGGGGGCAGCGCATCGGCCGGGACCAGGCTGCCCCAGGCGATGGCCGCGGCGACGCTCAGCGCGGCCAGCCCCCAGACGGTGCGCCTCGCCACGCCGTCAGTCCTGCGGATGATAGGCGGGGCTCAGCTCGTGGAGTGCCTCGAGGAAGTCGCTGACCCGCTGCGGGTCGGTGTGCTGGCTGATGCCGTGCCCCAGGTTGAAGACATGCCCGGCACCGAGGCCGTAGCTGTCGAGGATGCGCGCCACCTCGGCGCGGATCGCCGCCGGCCGGGCGAACAGCACGCTGGGGTCGAGATTGCCCTGCAGGGCGACCCGGTGGCCGACCCGGGCGCGGGCGTCGGACAGCTCGGTGGTCCAGTCGAGCCCCAGAGCGTCGGCGCCGGTGGCGGCGATGTGCTCGAGCCACTGGCCGCCGTTCTTGGTGAACAGGATCACCGGCACGCGGCGCCCGTCGTGCTCGCGAATCAGCCCGGCGACGATCTGCTCCATGTAGCGCAGCGAGAACTCCAGGTAGGCCGGGGTCGACAGGGCGCCGCCCCAGGTGTCGAAGATCTGCACCACCTGGGCACCGGCCCGGATCTGGGCGTTGAGGTAGTCGGTCACGGCGTGGGCCAGCAGGTCGAGCAGCTGGTGCATGGCTTCCGGGTTGCCGTAGAGCATGCCCTTGACGTGGCGGAAGTCCTTGCTCGAGCCGCCCTCGACCATGTAGGTGGCGAGCGTCCAGGGGCTGCCCGAGAAGCCGATCAGCGGTACCCGGCCGTTGAGCTCGCGGCGGATCGTGCTCACCGCGTTCATGACGTAGTCCAGGTCGCGCTCGGCGTCGGGCAGGCGCAGCGCCTCGACCTCGGCCTGGCTGCGCACCGGCTTTCTGAACTTGGGCCCCTCGCCGGTCTCGAAGTACAGCCCCAGCCCCATGGCGTCGGGGATGGTCAGGATGTCGGAGAACAGGATCGCGGCATCCAGCGGGTAGCGCTCGAGCGGCTGCAGCGTCACCTCGCAGGCCCGCGCGGTGTCCCGGCACAGGTCCATGAAGCTGCCCGCCTCGCCGCGCACCCGGCGATATTCGGGCAGGTAGCGCCCAGCCTGACGCATCATCCACACCGGGGTGCGGTCCACCGGCTGGCGGGCCAGGGCGCGCAATAGGCGATCGTTCTTGAGTTCCATGGGGCTCTCGCTGCTGGCGGATTTGGCTCATTGTAACGGATGCGCGCCGCAGGGCGAGCCATGCGGCCCTGTGCCCCACCGCACCGGATGAGCTCGCCCGGCGATCCTGCTATCATGGGCGTCTTCATCGGCCGGGCGCTGGTGCCCCGCCGGTCCGCAGTCGAGGGTTACCGTGACGATTCGCTTCATCGCCGCCTCCAGGCTCCCCACCCCCTGGGCCACCTTTACCATGCACGGCTTCGAGGACGAGGCTACCGGCAAGGATCACGTCGCCCTGACGCTCGGCGATGTGGCGACCGGCGAGCCCGTGCTGGGCCGCGTGCACTCGGAATGCCTGACCGGGGACGCCCTGTTCTCGATGCGCTGCGACTGCGGCTATCAGCTTCAGGAGGCACTCAAGCGCATCGCCGCCGAGGGCCGCGGCGTGCTGCTCTACCTGCGCCAGGAAGGACGCGGCATCGGCCTGCTCAACAAGATCCGCGCCTACCACTTGCAGGATCAGGGCTATGATACGGTGGAGGCCAACGAACACCTGGGCTTCGGCGCCGACCTGCGCCGCTACGACCTGTGCGTGCCCATGCTCGAGCATCTGGGCGTGTCCTCGCTCAAGCTGATGACCAACAATCCGCGCAAGGTCGACGCCCTGACCCGGGACGGCGTGACCGTGAGCGAACGCCTGGCGCTGACCACGGGTCGCAACCCGCACAACGAGCACTACCTGTCGACCAAGGCCGGCAAGCTCGGCCACCTGATGGCCCTGGACGACTTCACGCCGGCCGACGACGTGGACATCGAACGCAAGCCGTAGGGGCTCGCCCGCGCCCCCGGCCGAACCGCGGGAGGTGCTGATGAACACTCCGGAAACCGCCTATACTCGCCTCGAGGAGTGGCTGCACAGCCTCAGCCATGGCCTCGGTGCGGCACTGAGCCTCGCCGGCATGGTGGTGCTGATCGTGCTGGCCAGCCTGGCGGCGCACGTCGACCCCTGGAAGATCGTCGGCGTGAGCCTCTACGGCACCACCCTGGTCGGCCTCTACACGATCTCGACGCTCTACCACGGCTTTCGCCACCCGCGCCTCAAGCGGGCCTTCAAGATCGCCGACCACTGCGCCATCTATGCGCTGATCGCCGGTACCTACACGCCCTTCCTGCTGGTCAACCTGCGCGGTCCGCTGGGCTGGGCGCTGCTGGTGGTGATCTGGACGCTGGCCGTGGGCGGCATCACCCTGAAGCTGCTCTGGCCGCAGCGCTTCGGCGGCTGGCGGGTCGCCGTCTACCTGCTGATGGGCTGGCTGATCGTGGTGGCCTCCGGCGAGATGGGTGCCTCGCTGTCCGACACCAGCCTCGGCCTGCTGGTGGCCGGCGGCATCACCTACACGGTGGGCGTGCTGTTCTACGCGGTGCGCGCCATCCCCTTCCACCACGCCATCTGGCACCTGTTCGTGCTGGGCGGCAGCGCCTGCCACTACTTCGCGGTCTACACCGCGGTGCTCGGCCCCTCCGGCTGAGCATCGGTCAGGGCGCCAGGCGGCACGCCCCCGAGTCCGTCTCGCCCAGCACGTCCTCGGGGTTGCGCAGCGGGCAGCACGCCAGCGACAGGCAGCCGCAGCCGATGCAGCCATCCAGCTGGTCGCGCAGCCTGACCAGGGCGTCGATGCGCGCCTGCAGCGCGTCGCGCCAGCCGGCCGACAGATGGTGCCAGTCCTCGGCGGTGGGCGTGCGCCCGGTGGGCAGCGTGTTCAGGGCCGCACCGATCTCGGCCAGCGGCACCCCGGTACGCTGGGCGATCCTGATGACCGCCACCCGACGCAGCACATCGCGCGAATAGCGCCGCTGGTTGGCGGCGTTGCGCCAGGCGTGAATCAGCCCCTTTTCCTCGTAGAAATGCAGCGTGGACACCGCCACCCCGCTGCGCGCCGCCACGTCCCCGACCGACAGCGCCTGCTTGTGCGGATCGACCCGTCGTGCCATGGCCTTGACCTCAAGTTAACTTGAGCTCCTAGACCCCGTTACCGTCAAAGGAGCCACGTCATGACCGCACCGCCGCTCTCCCTGGCCCTGCTCCCGGGCAGCACCTGTCACCGGCGCTTCTCGCGTCGCGTCGCCGACTGGGCACAGCGTCGGCTGGCCGGGCACGCCGACCTGGTCGCCGAGTTCGTCCTCCCGGCGCCGTGGGAGGCCGACGCCAACCGCCGGCTGCACCGGACCGATGCCTTCCTGGTCATCCTGCCGGATCAGCCGGTGACCGGCACCGCCGACCTGGCAGCGCTGTTCGCCACTCCCGCCGAGGCCTGGCATGCCCGGCCGGTGGGCTTTCTCACCTACGGCGGCAGGAACGGCGGCCGCGCGGCCATCGAGCGGCTGCGCCCGTGGCTCGTCGACCGTCAGGCGATTCCGCTGGGCGAGAACGTGGATTTCATCGATGCCTGGGAGCGGCTGGGGGCACGCGGCAAGCTCTATGCGCCGCTGGGCGAGGATCGGCGGCTGGCGCGGCTGCTCCCCCGTTTGCAATGGTGGGCCCGGGCCCTGCGCGATGCCCGGCAAGACGGCCCCGGCGCTCTCTCCGCCGGGTCCGCGTTCGCGGCGGGCCCGCTCAGGGAGGGCGCGTCCGGGAAGGCGTGATCAGGCCGCTTCGGCGCGGGCCTGCTTGATCAGGTCATAGGCGTGGGTGATCTCGCGGGTGCGCTTCTCGGCCATCTCGCGCATGCTTTCGGGCAGGCCCTTGGCGGCCAGCTTGTCGGGATGGTTCTCGCTCATCAGCTTGCGATAGGCACGCTTGATCTCGCTGTCGCTGGCCCCGGGCTCGACGCCCAGCACCCGGTAGGCGTCCTCCAGCGCCTGCGCGGAAGGCGCGCCGCCCGGCCCCGTATCACCGGCGGTCGCGCCGCGCAGCAGCGCCTCGATCTGGGCGACCTCGCTCTCGCTGCACCCCAGCCCGCGGGCCACGCGCACCAGCATCTCGTGCTCGGCGGGGTCGAGACGCCCGTCGGCGGCGATCGCGGCGAGCTGGATCTGCAGGAACACCTGGCGCAGGGCACTCTGCTGGCCGACGATCGGCCGCAGCCGCGCCAGTTCGGCGTCCAGGTCGAAATCCGCTGACTTGCCGCGGTTGAAGTCGGCCCGGGCCCGGGCGCGCTGGCCCTCGTCGAGCCGCAGCTGGTCCCAGATCCGCCGCGAGGCCTCCAGCTCGTCCTCCGAGACCCGGCCGTCGGCCTTGCAAAGGCAACCCATCACCGCGAAGGTCGATTCGAGAAACTGCGCCCGGGCCCCGGCCAGACGCCCCAGCGCACTGCGCCGCCAGCGTCGCGCGATCCAGTAGCCGATCCCCCCGCCGATCAGCAGCCCCAGGGGGCCACCGATCCACAGGCCCAGCAACGCCCCGATCAGTATTAAGGTCAGCATGCGATCCTCGTGTTCAGTCGTCGGAAGGCCGGGCATCGAGGCGCCGGCGAATCGCCGCCTCGATGCCGTCGGCGTCGAGCCCGCAGTCGGCGAGCAGTTCGGCCGGCTTGCCGTGCTCGATGAAGGCGTCGGGCAGCCCCAGATTAAGCACCGCCACCGGCTCGCCCGCCTCGGCCAGCAACTCGTTCACCCCGCTGCCGGCACCGCCGGCCACCGCGCTCTCCTCCAGGGTGACGAGTAGCCGGTGCCCACGCGCCGCGGCCAGCACCGCCTCGCGGTCGAGCGGCTTGACCGTGCGCATGTTGAGGTGCGTGGCGTCGAGCCGCTCGGCGACCTCGGCGGCGGGGCCGTTCAGGCTGCCGAAGGCGAGCAGGGCGATGTCGCCGGCGCCCTCGCGGCGCATCTCGGCACGGCCGATGGGCAGCGGCTCGAGGTGCTCGGGAATCGGCGTGCCCGGCCCCTTGCCGCGCGGATAGCGCACCGCCGCCGGCCCGGGATGGTGATAGGCGGCGCTGAGCATGGCCCGGCACTCGGCCTCGTCGGCCGGCGCCATGACCACCAGCTCCGGCACGCAGCGCAGGTAGGAGAGATCCAGCGCGCCATGGTGGGTCGGGCCGTCCTCGCCGACCAGGCCGGCGCGGTCGATGGCGAAGGTGACGTCGAGCTTCTGCACCGCCACATCGTGGATCAGCTGATCGTAACCGCGCTGCAGGAAGGTCGAGTAGATCGCCACCACCGGCTTCATGGCCTCGCAGGCCATGCCCGCGGCGAGCGTCACGGCGTGCTGCTCGGCAATCGCCACGTCGTAGTAGCGCTCGGGATATTCCTGCGAGAAGCGCACCAGATCGGAGCCCTCGCGCATCGCCGGGGTGATGCCGATCAGGCGCTCGTCGGCGGCGGCCATGTCGCACAGCCAGTCGCCGAACACGTTGCAGTACTTGCGCGGCTGGGCCCGGGGCGCCACCGGCGGCTGGCCGGCGGGGGCGAGCGGCTCCACCTTGGGCGCCGGCTCGGGGGCGGCCTTCTCCAGCTTGGTGATGGCGTGATAGCCGATCGGGTCGGCCTCCGCCGGCCGGAAGCCCTTGCCCTTGCGGGTCTTGATGTGCAGGAACTGCGGGCCGTCGAGGTCGCGCAGGTTGCCCAGCGTGTTCACCAGGGTATTCAGGTCATGGCCGTCGACGGGGCCGATGTAGTTGAAGCCCATCTCCTCGAACAGCGTCGCCGGGCTGACCATGCCCTTCATGTGCTCCTCGGTGCGCCGCGCCAGCTCCAGCGCGCCGGGCAGGCGCGAGAGCACCTTCTTGCCGCCCTCGCGGACGTTGATGTAGGTCTTGCTGGCGAAGATCTGCGCCAGGTAGCTGGCCATGCCGCCGACGTTCTCGGAGATCGACATCTCGTTGTCGTTGAGCACCACCAGCAGGTTGGCATCGACGTGCCCGGCGTGGGCCAGCGCCTCGAAGGCCATGCCCGCCGACAGCGCGCCGTCGCCGATCACCGCGCACACGCGGCGCTTCTCGCCTTTGGTGCGGGCGGCCAGCGCCATGCCCAGGGCGGCGCTGATCGAGGTGCTGGAATGGCCGACGCCGAAGGTGTCGTATTCCGACTCGTCGCGCTTGGGGAACGCCGCCAGGCCGTGCAGCTGGCGGATGGTCGCCATCCGCTCGCGGCGACCGGTGAGGATCTTGTGCGGATAGGCCTGATGGCCCACGTCCCAGACCAGCCGGTCGTGGGGCGTCTCCAGGCTGTGGTGGAGCGCGATGGTCAGCTCGACCACGCCCAGACCGGCGCCGAAGTGGCCGCCGGTGCAGCCCACGCTGTAGAGCAGGAAGGCCCGCAGCTCGTCGGCCAGCTGCGCCAGCTGCGAGTGGCGCAGCGCACGCAGGTCGGCGGGCGTGTCGATGGTGTCGAGCAGCGGCGTGGCCGGGCGCTCGACCGGAATCTCGTCGAACAGCTTCATGGGCTTGTCTTCTGTCGGTTGAGGCACGGCACGATGGGCCGACCCGCGACCCCGGCACGCCCGGACGCCTTGGACAAGGGCGGGCGACACGGGTCGCGG
>Ga0209300_1000405_pt1 | contig 23309 bp, 20 predicted proteins | sample Shrwel_input2_RT_FD_187535 | JGI IMG/M metagenome (GOLD analysis project Ga0209300, IMG submission 187535) | Subsurface microbial communities from deep shales in Ohio, USA - Utica-3 well 1 S input2 RT (SPAdes) (version 2) ... | reverse complement strand
GCATAATCATTATATCTTTTAAAAAGATTTTTATAAAGGAATTTAGATAAATATATCAAGACCAATCAGCGGCCAGTAGAATCTGGCAACTAAAATATAGATCAGCCAGCCGACCACTTTCAGCAGCAGTCCCCATTTTAAGGCATCTTTGATCTGATAGTAACCGGAGGAAAAGGCAATCGCATTTGGAGGTGTTCCCATCGGCAGCAGAAAGGCAAGTCCACCTGATAAAGCAACTGACAGCGTCAAAAGAATCGGATTTAAACTGTAGGCTTCAGCTGCACTGAAAGCAAGGGGCAAAATTACCGCCACAGAAGCAATATTACTTACTCCCTCAGTTAAAACCGAGGTAAAGACTGCCAGCAGAAAAATAAATAAAAATGGTGCCAGCTCAAGCTGGGAGAAGAATCTGGCTGCCATCCAGTCAGTAACACCAGTTTCCACCAGAGATGAAGCAACTACAATTGCTCCTCCATACATTAAAATTACTCCCCAGTTTACATATTCCTCTACTTCTTTCCAACTGATCACCTTAAAAGCGATAATTAAAACTCCACCAAGTATTGCTGTCACAGCAATATTAATTAAATTTGATAAAAAGAGCCAACTGAAAACTACTGCTCCTAAAATCACAATCAACCTTTTTTCAGCTCCGGACAGACTCCCCTTTGCCTCAGATTTAGCCTTTAATTTCTTTAAGGAGCGGGAGGTGTCATTAATATCGATATCCGCAAATTTAGTAATGACCACAGCAAAGACAATTAAGAGCAGAAATGGAAGCGGCCAGCTGTATTTAATCCATTCAAAAAAGCCAATTGTAATTCCATAATGTTTTTCTAAAAGTCCAACTGCCAGCAGGTTGCGGGCACCACCAAGGTAGGTTGTGATTCCACCAATAACTGTTCCCCAGGCCATTGTTAAAAATAGCAGCTTTCCATAGTTGCTCTCTAAGGGTTTTAAATCGAGACTAACTGCAATCTCGAGAACTATTGGAAAAAGCAAAGCGGCAACTGCATGTTCGGGCATAATTAAAGATAAAAAAGCAGCTGTAAATAAGATTCCATATAAAAGCTTTAACGGGCTGCTGCCGCTAAAAGAAATGATTTTAAAAGCCAGCCGGGAGCCGAGACCTGTCTGATAGAGTCCGGATGCCAGGATTAAAGCCCCCAGAATAAAAAAGATAGCCTTGGAGCCAAAAAGGGAAAAAGTGTATTCGATACTCATTACATTTAATAAGGGCAGTAAGGCGATTCCAAGCAGAGAGGTTACCGAAAGCGGCAGCACATGAGTAACCCAGAAGCTTAAAACAAGCATAAAAACTGCCAGTGCCCGCTGTCCGGCTGGAGTTAAACCGGCCATTGTCGGCATCATTAAAAGTATTAGAAAAAAGACTATCCCAGTGTATTTACTTAGTTCTCTTAAATATTTCAACATAAAACCATTCCTTTATGTGAATAATTTCTTTTGTACCTGGTTCAAAACAACTGTTTTGAACCAGGTACTAAAATATGAAATAAAAAACCTCTCCTTTTTTCGCTCACAGGAGAGGCTGTAAAAGCAGCTATTTTGCCATTTTTCGTTCTAATTTATATATTTCTTTTTCATTTTCAACTTGTTTGCGGGCATAGTAGGACATGTCGGATTCAATATTATCCAGCTTGGCTTCAGTTGAAGTTCTGTATTCACTCAAACCACCAACCTGATCAAATGTTGCATTGACTCTTTTTTCTATCCGGGCCAGTGTTTCATTGGTCTCATTCCTAAAATTATTGAATTCTCCCCGGAAATTAGAAAGATTAACTTCCAAAGTATCAACCCGCGAATCTAAAGCTGCAACCTTAGAATCCAGTTTAACAACTTTGGAATCAAGTTTGGTAACTTTAGCATCTAGTTTAGAAACTTTGGAATCCAGTTGAATAACTTTGGAATCCAGTTGAGTAACTTTAGCATCTAATTTGTCAACTCGATCAGATAACTTATCCACTTTAGTATCCAATTTATCAAACTTAGAATCCATTCTGTCAACTTTAGTATCCAGATCTTCAAGTTTAGAAAGGATTAAATTTAAAGTTTTATCTTCAGCCACCTCATTTTCACTCTCCTTCCTACCTGTTCTCCATAAACTTTTAAAATCTATATCAATTTATTATTTACTAAGTTTATTATATTACTTTGAAGATTAATTGGCAAGGAAATGGAAAGATAAATAAGGCTTGAAATTTTTTTATAGTTTAATAATAAAAAAATAAATTGCAATCCAGCCAGGATTAATTTTGGTAAAAATTGGTTCGGTAAACGGTAGTTGCACGTTTTAAACCAGTCCCAGCACCAGCTCTACCGATTCTTCAAGGCTCAATTTTTCAGTATCCACTACCAGATCAGGATTTTCCGGCTCCTCATAAGGAGCAGATATCCCGGTGAAGTTTTCGATCTCACCTTTTTTGGCCTTTTCGTAGAGTCCTTTGGGATCTCGTTCAGCACAGGCCTCCACACTGGCTTTAACATAAATTTCTTTAAAATTTTCTGCTCCTGCAGCCTGACGGGCAGCTTCTCTGCCGGCGCGGTAGGGAGAAATAAAAGAAGCCAGGGTAATTAAGCCGGCATCAGCAAATAAAGCAGCCACCTCACCGATCCGACGGATGTTCTCCTCTCTGTCCTCAGCTGTAAAACCGAGATCCTTATTTAAACCAAAGCGCAGATTGTCACCATCAAGGCGGTAGGAGGCTTTAGCTCTTCGGTAAAGCTTCTTTTCTACCTCAACAGCAATGGTTGATTTACCGGATCCCGAAAGCCCGGTAAACCAGAGCACCATGCCCTGCTGTCCTAAAAGTTCCTCCCGAGCAGCCTTATCTATTTCACCTGAATGCCACTTAATATTATCTACCATGGTCTAAAGATAATCCCCCTGTCCTGTAATAGGCCCTTAATCTGAGCTGAAACCTGATCTTCAGAAGTAAACTCGGGAATATGAAGATCAAATTCTAAGTCGGTTGTGACTCTATCTCCGAGCCAGACTGTCTCAATTTGCTGTGGATTAACTGTGGTTTTAATGAGTTCCAGATCAGACTGAGTTAATTCAACAGCTGTGACAACTAAAATAGCTCCTGCATCAAGCATCAGGTGAGAAACCTCTGCCAGGCGGCGCAGGTGCTCTTCTTTGTTCTTTTCGTTATCACCATTTTTAATATCAGCATCAACACCGTAAAGCAGGTTACCAATACCGAGGAAGTAAACAACCTTACCATCATTAAATAATCTTTTTTCTAAAGCTTTAGCTGTTGGCTTTTTACCAACATCCTCTTCTCCAGTAATCAAGATCAGAGTTGATTTCTGATTATATTTTTCTGCTCTATCCTCACGGCTAATTAGAGACTGCTCCCAGTTGTAGTTACGGCGCATAACCTTTTCTCGGACCCAGCTCTGCTCATCTTCCATAGCTTCAGAGATAATTCCACCACCGGCAATCTCAAAGTCATCGACAACTACAAAGCGGCTGGTTTCTTCAATCTCTCCGGCCAGATCAAAAGCCATCGCCCGATCAAGTTTAAAGACAACCTCAGCCACATCGTGGCGCTCAATCTTTTCTTTGGCTTCATCCTGATTTAAGTTGGAAGCATCAATTACTCTGTTGATTTTTTCCAGACGGGCCTTAACTTTAGCTGTTCCAAGTTTTAGATGATAGACCTTATCCTTAACTAAATCCTGGCGGGCCAGCCAGAAAAGATTGGCCTTGATTCTTGCTGAAACTTTAGGCTCAGCTTCATCAGCTCGGGAAGCTAATTCCCCGCGGGTAATATATATCTGCTCATCCAGGGTAAAACCGGTTGCTTTACCGACCTTAACCTTATGCTGTTTATCTTCTTTAAAACCTTCTATTGTCTTAACAGTACTCTTTTTACCGGAAGGATAGAAAACAACTTCATCACCGACATTTAATTCACCAGCTGCCACTGTTCCAGCAACTATCCGGCGGTCATCTCCACCTTTGGTAAATTTATAGACATCCTGAACCGGCATTCTGTAGGGTTTATTGTGAGGCAGGGCAGCATTTTCGAAGCTGTCCAGCTGCTCTAAAACAGTTTTACCTTCAAACCAGGGCATGTTTTCTGATCTGTCAGCTACATTATCTCCAAGCATTCCGCTGACCGGGATAAAGCGCTCTGCTTCCAGTCCAATTTCAGCCAGAAAGTCTGTATATTCTTCTACAATCTGATTATATGTATTCTCATCATAATCAACCAAATCCATCTTATTTACCACTACTGCAATCTGTTTGATGCCGAGCATCGAGAGCATATAGCCGTGGCGGCGGGAGTTTTCTTTAACTCCTTCGGATGCATCGATTACCAGTAAAGCAGCTTCTGCTCTGGCGGCTCCGGTTACCATATTTTTTAGAAATTCAATATGACCCGGGGCATCTAAAATTATATACTGCCTCATATCTGTCTGAAAAAAGACCCTTGCCGAATCAATAGTAATTCCCTGTGCCTGCTCATCTTTTAGTGCATCAAGTAAAAAAGCATATTCAAAAGGCTTGGAATTTTTGCGGCAGGTCTCCTTTACCTGTTCTAATTTGCCGTCCGGCAGAGAATCTGTATCTGCCAGCATTCTACCAATGATTGTACTTTTACCGTGGTCAACATGGCCTGCAATTACTAAATTTAAGTCCTGTTCTCCTGTTTTATTATTCATCACTACCTCCTACATATATCCGTCTTTGCGCAGTTCTTCTAAACCGCCACCATCTTCTTTATCCTGGGCTCTGCCGTCTCGCTCAGCGATATTGGCAAATTTACCTGTTTTAAGCTCTTCTACTACCTCATCAACTGTGGAGGCTGTAGATTCTACCGGCTCAGTACAGGGAGCACAGCCTAAAGAGCGATAGCGTTTACCTTCACCCTGGTCAAAATATAGAGAGACCATTGGTATCTTTTCGCGCTGAATATATTCCCAGACATCAAGCTCAGTCCAGTCTAAAAGGGGATGAATTCTAACATGGGTACCGGGAGCAAAATCTGTCTTGTACTGATCCCAGAATTCTGGCGGCTGATCGCCAATATCCCAGTCATTGTTGCGGTCCCGGGGAGAAAAATATCTCTCTTTGGAACGGGAACCTTCCTCATCTGCTCTGGCACCAACAATTACCCCTGTGTAGGGTTCACGATTGCTGTCCAGCTCGTATTCGTCCTTATTATGATTGTATCTGTAGCGGCGCCAGTTACCATTTAAGGTATTTTTAAGGGCAGCTGTTTTTAAGCGGCCGCAGCATTCTAAGTGAGTTGCTTTCCCATTAGGAAAGGTATCTCCTGCTGCCAGTGTTTCTTCATCCTGGCCGTAAATCATATCCAGATTCCACTCTTTTGCCAGCTTATCCCGGTGTTCAATCATCTCGGGAATCATGTAGCTGGTATCAATATGTACCAGTGGAATTGGAACATGTCCAAAAAACGCCTTCCTGGCCAGCCAGAGCATAACTGTTGAGTCCTTACCAACTGACCACAGCATACAGATATTATTAAATTCACTGTACGCTTCTCTTAAAATATGAATACTTCTGCTTTCTAATTTGTCTAAATGATCCAAAATTGACCCTCCTTGTCTATCTAAGTACCGGGTACCTGGAAATTATTAGTAATACCCGATATGATAATCACTCAAATGTCGAATAATATCGAATTCTTGAGCTTTAACGACTTAATTTCAATTAATTAGATTTTATCAAAAGTTGACCCTAAAAACAAGACTTATCTAAAAAGAGCAGCCCCTTGAAAAAAGGAAACTGCTCCTTATATTTAAGTTTAAAATTACCTTATTATCATTTTATAATTTTTAGATACTATTGAGCTTTTTCTCATCCTTTTCTGTACTCGAGTTTTTCAGCTGATCAATTTTCATTGCCAGTTTGCCCTGTTCCAGGCTCAGGCGGGCAGTTTGATCGTGAATCTTATTAACTGTATAATTCAGCTCATCAAGTTGATTACTGTGTTTTTTTAATGTTTTATTGATATTAAAGAATTTAATATCCTGTTCTGCAAGAACATTATCCAGCTTATCAAAGCGCTGATCATGTTCAGCTAATTTCGTTTCAATACTGTTAAATCGTTGATCAACCTGATCGAAACGCTTATCATGATCATCAAGCCGTTTATCTATCTGATCGAATCGCTTATCGTGATCATCAAGTCGTTTGTCTATCTGGTCAAAGCGCTTATCGATTTGTTCAAATTTATTATCCAAACTCTTATCAAGCTGGTCAAAACGGCTAACAAGCATCTCTAAAATTTTAGCTTCTGACATCTGATTCACCTGCCCTTCTTCCTAATCTCCATGTGCATTTACTATACCGCATATTGATCCTGGTTGGCAAATAATATTTGGTCTGATTTTTAAGGAAGGCTGACGGTTGAAAAAGAGTCATGTTAAAAGAGTTTCGCCAATTAATATTTCAGGACTGCTCCACTTCGTATAATATAATTTAAATTTCAACTTCAATTTCAATTTCCTGAGGCTGCTCATCCTGAATAAAATAGGCTCTAAAATCTTCCTGTTCCTGCTGCAGAGAAATTATTAAATAGATAGCTTCTTTATAATTAGCCATTTCAATATCTTCCTGAGAAGGTCGAGCTGGTGAATGAGGATGAGAATGAAATACTGAAATCAAATCGAGCTCATTTTCTCTCATATCTTTAAAAACATCAAATTGCTCTTCCGGCTCCATCAGATAATGTTCGGGACTGTTTTTGGTGTTTTCCATTAAATAAACCTTTGTTGAAAAATATTTCCCTGCATCCTGATCAATAATCCCCGCTATAATTCCACAGGCTTCTACCGGTTTATGCTGCCGCGAATACTCTAAAATCTTTTGATAATCTTCTTTTTTGAGAATTAATTTTGACATTGACTTCCTCCTTTGCAGTGCTTATGCCTCTGCCTGCTGGTGCAGATTACAGCTTAATTCATATTCCATCAGCTCTGTTATTACCGGCTCTTCACCACAGACATCACACTTTTTACTTCTTTTGACCTCAACTTCTCTAAAGGAAAGATCCTTTGCATCATAAACTAACATTCTGCCGACAAGTGGTCTGCCAATCCCGGTAATCAGCTTTAAAACTTCTGTTGCCTGCAGGGTTCCAATTGTACCGGCAATTGCTCCCAGAACTCCAGCTTCCTGACAGCTCGGGATCGCACCTTCTTTTGGCGGTTCAGCAAAAATACAGCGGTAGCAGGGTCCCTCTCCCGGCATAATAGTTGTCAGCTGACCTGAAAACTGCAGAATCCCGGCCTCAACCAGCGGTTTTTCGGCCATTACACAGGCATCATTTAAAAGATAGCGGGTGGGAAAATTATCGACACCATCCACTATAATGTCATAATCGGCAATAATCGACTCCACATTATCCTTATTTAGATACTGATTATATATTTTTACCTCAACATTTGGATTCATAGCTTCCATTTTTTCGCGGGCCGATTCGACCTTGGGCCGGCCTGTATCCTCAGTTGTATGAAGAATCTGCCGCTGGAGATTTGTCAGATCTACATGGTCGCTGTCAACCAGACCTAAAGTTCCAACACCGGCAGCTGCCAGATAAAAGGCAACAGGAGAACCAAGTCCTCCTGCTCCAACTACCAGTACTTTAGCTTCTTTAATCTTCTGCTGGCCTGTACCTCCCAGGTCCTTTAGAATAATATGGCGGCTGTAGCGCTCAATTTCTTCTTCAGTTAAATCAAAAGCCCCTCCTCCCATAAAAAATATGTATTCAATATTGTCACCTGACTCAAGATCTCTTTCTGCCAGTTCTCCCTGGGGAACCATGGCCTCATTTAATTTGACAACAGTCACCTCAGGATCGACCTCCAGCTCAGCCAGCAGCTCAGCCAGATTCAACCCCTCTCTAATCTCTTTTTCTTCTCCATTAACAGTAATATTTATGCTCATTTATTGTCCTCCTTTAATTATCGGTACCATTTTATAGGTACCAGGTACAAAAAGGCCTTTTTGTACCTGGTACAAGTGAAATATTTCTCTTTAACCTGGCACTAACCAGTTTTGTATACTTTTCTGCTTCCATCTTCTCTGTCAAAAATCCAGATTGAACGCTTATTTTTCTGCTGAACTTTTAACTCTGTTCCCCGGCCTCCAACTTCCTCGGGCAGGTAAAGACTAATGGCATTGCGGGGACAGGCTTTAACACAGGCTGCACAATCCCAGCATTCTTCGGGTCTTATAATTTTTGCTTTTTTTCCCTGTTTCGAAATCAAACTACCGGGACAGATTCTCTCACAGCGACCCTGATTGTAATCAGGACAGCCATCACAGATGTTTTTATCAATTTTAACTGCCATTAACACTTCACTCTCCTTTTTGAAATTAAGGCTCATTTATAAATCATATAATTCTTTAGGTCATATGCTTCTTTATTAATTGCTTAGAGATTATATTCAAGATAAAAATCAGCTTGATCATAGTCTTTGAATGCCGCATAATCCCCTAAACTTTTATATTTTCTTTCGATAATTTCAAGCTCATTATTTTCAGTTCTTAGTCTGGAATTAACAAATTTCCGCCATTCTTTTTTTCGATCCGGAAAATCAACCCGACTCTGATATCCGGGCCAGCGAGTCTCCTTACGGTAAAGCAGATGCTCAACTAATACTTCGGCAACTTCAATTCTTTCAATCACTTCCTGAACAGCCAGCAGCTCGCGGGAAGTATCGGCTTTTAAATTCACAGTTTCAGCCTTCAATTCATTCAATTTTCTTCTCGCCATAAGCAGTTTTTCAGCTTCCAGTCTATAATACTGGCTTCTACCACCAGCATAAATTTCCATAATCTGCTGCAGCTTATCTTCCAGCACCTCAGCTTCCAGTCCTTCTTCTCTATTAAGAAAACTGGAAACTCGATTATATTCATTAGCAATTAACTCGGTTATATTTAATTCTAAAAAATTTTGCGGCAGCTTTTTTAATTCCTCAACTGCTGATCTGGCTGCTATTTCTCCTTCAACAAATGCTCCGGTGACATATTTTTTTGGGGCACCTCCGGCAACATCGCCGGCTGCATAAAGGCCCGGGAGTGTTGTACGGCGATTTGAATCAATCCAATAACCTGACTGACAGTGCCCACCAACAATATATGGTTCTGTTCCTTCTATCTCTACCTTAAGTTCCGATAAGTCTAAATCTTGATCTTCCCACTTTAAGACCATTCCCGGACACATGCCCAGTAATGAGCGGGCTAATTTTTCCTTTTTATCCAGATCTAAATGACCGAGATCAAGATAACAGGGGCCTCTCCCCTTTCTATTTTCTTCAACTGTAGCGAAAAGCCTCAAAGAAGTGGTGATTCTGCTGAATTTTTTTAGATATTCCTCTCCCTGAGAGTTGATCTGTCTGCCCCCGGCAAAGGCAAAGCTGCCGGTAGGTGCGATCACATCTTTTACTCGTAATGCCACAAAACGCATCTCAAAAGTTGTCATCTCAGCACCTGCCCTAATTCCCATTGCATAACCGGCACCTGTATTAAAGGGAGGATACCACATCTTATGTTTGGCCTGCCCCCGGTTATTTGGCTTATAAATCCCTGCCGCACCGCCTGTGGTACAGATTACCACTTTAGCCTTAATTGTATAAAATTTGTCTTCCTTTAAATTTAGAGCAAAAACTCCGCAGACTCTATTATCCTGGACAATATAGTTTAGAGCAGCTGTTTTATTTAAAATTCTAATTCTACTTTTTCTAACTTTTCTGGCCAAAATAGGTTTAAAATTTTCACCATTAATTTTGATACTGCGGGAACTTCTTTTTAAATAATTACCATCCTCATCTTTTAAAATTTCAAGTCCCCAGCTTTCAACTTCTTCGGTCACCCTGTTTAGGCCCTGGCCGATAGAATAGACCAGGTCATCCCGAACCAGCCCATAAGAATCATCTTTAACATAGTGCAGATAGGACCCTGGAGTCTCACCCGGATTCAGATAGGCGTTGATGGCATTTATACCTGCTGCCAGACAGCCGCTGCGGTCAATATGGGCCTTTTCTATTACTGTAATATCCAGTTCTGGATCTTCCCGACGGGCAGTAACTGCAGCATATGAGCCGGCTGCTCCACCTCCAACTATAAGCAGGTCTGTTTTTAAAACTTCCTTCTTCATTTTTCCCTCCTTACAGCTTTTCCAGTGCCTGACTGAAGTCTTCGATAATATCTCTGGCACTTTCAATTCCTACCGAAACTCTAATCAAAGCCGGAGTGACTCCAAGAACTCTTTTTTCTGATTCTGAAAGTTTGTGATAGATAGTTGAAGCCGGATGAATTACAAGAGTTCTCAAGCCACCCAAATTGGAAAGATTTTTGGCAATCTTCAGCTCATTAATTACTTTAAAAGCCTCTTTTTTACTCCCGACTTCAAAAGTCAAAAGCCCACCAAAATGATTATTAAACTGCTCGGCTGCCAGCTGATGGTATGGATTTGACTTAAGCCCCGGATAATTCACCCCTTTGATTGCCGAATTAGAATCAAAAAATCGGGCCAGTTCTAATGCATTAGAACAGTGTTTTTCCATCCGCAGCGCCAGAGTTTCAACCCCCAGATTATTAAGATAGGAATTAAAAGGACTTGCACAGGGACCCAGATTACGAAATATATCCTGACGCAGTCTGGCCAGATAGGCAAAGGGACCAAATTTTAAATAATCTGCCAGCAGCGGATTGTCACTTTCAGCCCAATTAAAATTGCCTGTATCAACAACAGCTCCTCCGATAGAATTGGAGCTGCCATTGATAAATTTTGAAGTTGAATGAACTACTACATCAACTCCATACTCCTTAGCCTGAAAAAGATAAGGGGTCATTAGAGTATTGTCCAGGATCAGGGGTAATCCATGCTGGTGAGCAATTTCTGCTATTTTTTTAATGTTTGGAATATCCAGCTTTGGATTTCCCACCGTTTCGATATAAATTAGTTTTGTTTTGGGGTTAATAGCCTGCTGATACTGCTCTAACTCAGTTGTCTCTACAAAATTACATTTAACACCCCAGTCTTTAAGATTATCCTTAAAAAAACTGTAGGTCCCACCAAAAAGACTATTCCCGGCCACAATCTCATCACCGGCTTCAACTAGTGCTAAGACAGCCGCGGCAATAGCAGCCATCCCGGAAGCTGTGCTTAAAGCTCCAATTCCATTTTCCAGCTCTTTCATCTTTTCTTCAAATTCATTATTGCTGGGGTTTCCTACCCGAGTGTAATTATAGCCCTGAGCCTGACCTGCAAATACTTTTTCCAGTTCTTCTGCTGTTTCATATTCGAAGGCATTTGTCTGATAAATTGCTCTGTTTACAGCTCCATATTCATTTCTGTTATTAGATAATAATAATCTGGTTTCAAATTGATATTCTCTACTCATCTTCTCACTCCTTTAAAATACTAGGCTTTCTTTACCCGCAGTAAGTAGTAGCCTTCTTCCTGCTTTTCTTTTTTTAGTATCTGATGGTCTTCATTTTCTAAACTCCCGGGAACATTTTTTATTGGCTCTCCTGAATCAAGATAAAAATCTACTATTTCACCTGACGGCAGCGGCTCCAAAAATAGTTTTGCTTTCACAAAATTAATAGGACATTTAACTCCTCTTAAGTCTTTAAGTCTAAATTCTTCCTGTAAGTTATTATCTTCATTTTCACTATTTCCAGCTGCCTGTTTTTCCTTTCCTCTGCTTTCTTTTTCAGCAGCTTCAGCTTGAGCTGCTTTGGAAATTGTAAATTCCAGACTGGAATTTAGAGAATTAAAAAGTGCCTTTACTCTTTCAATCAGGGCCAGTATCTGCTCACTCTGAGTTGAAAGTTCTTTTAGGTCACCCAGGCGATAATCAAGAGCAGAATCCAGAAGACTCTCTGCGGAAGCGGCAGCCCAGTTAGAATCAATAAATTTTTCTTTAAATTCTTTAATGATTATTCTATCTTTTTCAGTATCAACTCCACGGACAATTAATAATGAGCGAGCTGCAGCAATTATGGCCTGATATAAGCTGTCACTATCTTTATTAGCAATTCCTTTCTGATATGCTTTTTCTGCCCGGTTGAGATCAAGTTTTACAATTTCAATTACTCCGGTGCCGCATTCTCCTGGACCTCTACCAGCCAGAGAAAAGTCTTCAGCCTGACCCCAGTCTTTATAAAAATCAGGTTCAGAGCTATAGGCAGGAATCTCAGTATACTCCTCAGCAAGAGCTGTTATTATTTCCAGACCACCACTGCTTAGATACTGATTGAAAGCTTCCAAACTGTAATCTTTTTGCTCGGCCAGGGTTTCTGCAGTCCGAGCTAAAAAAGAGGGAATTCTTCTGGCCGGAAGGTCAACTGTTCTCCTGGCATAAATGGTATTAGCTTCACTCACCTCAGCTCCCAGCAGCAGGGTATAATAGGGAATCAGTCTGCCGTTTTCTCGTTTAGCTTTACCTTCAAAGGCGATTTTTCCTATATGATGCTGGCCACAGGAGTTAGGGCAGCCGCTGATATAAATCTGGGGTAAAAGTTTTCTAATATCCTCATCCAGATTTAAAAGCTCTTCTCTAATTGCTTCTGCCAGATTGGGGGAATGACAGAGACCAAGTCTGCAGGTAGATGCTCCTTTACAGGCTACTGCAGAAAGTGCTCGGGAATCAAGCCAGCTATAATTGATATTCCTCAGCTCTGATTTTATTTTCTTCAGCTGAGCAGTATCAATTCCTCTAAGCAGAATCCCCTGCTGATTGGTAGTCCTTAAGTTTAAGTGATATTTTTTGCTGAGCTCAATTAAATCTATCACTTCCTGATAATTCATATCTCCTTTAAGGGGATTTAATTCCAGGATAGGAGAATCTTTTACAGGTTCTATTTTTTGCCGGTAATAATTAAGATCAATAAATTCCAGCTCTCCCTTTTCTGCTGCTTCTAATACTTCTTTATAGTAATCAAAAAATAATTCTCTAAATTTATCCTCGCCAAAACGACGGCGAACAAAACGAAGACGCGCCTGATGTCTGTTGCTTCGGTCTCCATAGCGGTCAAATAATCTTTTAATTGCTTCAGCAACTGCAAAAATTTTATCTTCGGTTACAAAGTCTATTAATTTAAAAGCCACTGCCGGCTTATTTCCCATCCCACCAGCTGCATAAACCTTAAAACCGCGTTTCCCATTTTTGAATGCTGCAATAAAACCAAGATCATTGACTGTTGCCAGTCCTTTATCTTTGTTGCTTACCGAAAAGGCAATCTTGTATTTTCGGGGAAGATTAAAGGATGAACGGGATGATAGTAAATATTCACTCAGGGCCAGGCAGTGAGGGGTTGTATCAAAACTGCCCTCTGGATCAACCCCTGCTGCAGGAGAATTCATAATGTTACGGACTGTGTTCCCGCCACCACCACGGGGGCTTAGTCCAGTTGCTAAAAGTTTATCTAAAATTTCTGCACTCTTCTCTATTTCGACCTGATGGATCTGAATATCCTGCCGGGTTGTAAAATGTAAATAACCAACTCCATACTCTTTACTCAACTCAGCCAGAAGCTGCAGCTGGTCCACTGTTAAAAATCCGCCCGGAACCCTGACTCTAACCATATATTTTTCTTTTTTGAAATCACCGCGCTGACCGTAAACTCCCATTGGTACTCGATGTCCCTTAAATCTTTCTGCCGACAGATCACCTGCCAGAAACTGCTCTAAACTACTCTTGAATTTTTCCGTATCTTCTTTGATCGACTCTGGAATTTTAAAAATATTTTCAGTCAACAGATTCACCTCTCATATACCTATTTTAATTTATATGTCAATCCCTATAGATTTGTTCGGTTTTAGCTTAAAGTTATGATACCTTATTAGTTCCCGGATGTCAATAATATTTGTAAAATAATTTACATTTTAATTTTAAGTTTTAGAAATCTCGCTCAAAGCCTTGTCGAAAATATATGAGGCAAAGTCATCATAGTGGGCAGGATGATTAAGAATTTTATAATTTAAACCCGTAAGTTCTACCTCCAATTTTTCCAGCCGCTGTGGTAAGTCCTGGCAGAGATGATAGCCTGCAAAGATAAAGAGAGGCAAAATATCGAGGTTTTTAATCCCATTTTGATAGAGACTCTGTACAGTTTTTTCTAACTGAGGATCGGCAAATTCCAGGAAAGCCGCTGCAATCTCAAAATAATTTTCTTTATTTGTCCTGTCATCTGGTACTTCTCCCTTTTCCCTGGCTATATTTTGATTAATCTTTTTTATTTTAGCAAGTAATGACTTTATTTCCTGACTACTTTTTTTGCTCTTACTACCGTGACAGACTATTACTAATGCTTTTCCCATTATAATTCAGCCTTTATTTTTTTCAGAGCCTGGTAATTGGCAGATATTGTTTTCTCCAGATCCTCTTCACTTAAAGCCAGTGAAATAAAATTGGCCTCATATTGAGAGGGTGGTAAATAAATACCCTGTTCAATCATTGCCTTAAAATAGGCCGCAAATAATTTTTGCCTGCAGCTTTTAACATCCTGATAATTTTTAACTTTTTTGGCTCTAAAAAACAGAGTGAACATAGACCCAACCCGATTAAAGTAGGCAGGAAAACCAAGTTCTTCGATATTCTTTTTAAATCCTGCTTCCAATTTTTCTCCTTTTGCTTCCAGCTCTGAATATACCTTCTTATTTTTTAATTCTTTTAAAGTAGCAAGCCCTGCCTGCATGGCCATTGGATTTCCGGACAGGGTTCCAGCCTGATAAACCGGACCAACAGGAGAAACATAGTCCATGATTTCTTTCCTGCCGGCATAAGCACCAACTGGCATTCCCCCACCGATAATTTTACCAAAAGTACTTAAATCGGCCTCAATGCCATAGAGTTCCTGTGCTCCGCCGCGGGCAAGGCGAAAACCTGTCATTACCTCATCAAAAATCAAAAGAGCTTCATTTTTACGGGTGATCTGACGCAGATATTCCAGATAACCTGGCTCAGGAGCGATAACTCCCATATTTCCGGTCACCGGTTCCAGGATAACTGCTGCAATCTCAGATCCATATTCTGCAAAAACTTTTTCTGCAGCTTCTCGATCATTATAGGGTACTACTATAGTTTCTTTAGCAATACTTTCGGTAACTCCAGGACTGCCTTTGATCCCTAAAGTTGCCACGCCAGAACCTGCATCAACTAAAAGACTGTCTCCATGCCCGTGATAGCAGCCTTCCAGTTTGACTATTTTGTCTCTACCTGTATAACCACGAGCCAGCCTGATCGCACTCATCGTGGCTTCTGTACCTGAATTAACCATCCGCACCTTATCAACAGCCGGGTAAAAATCTGCTATCAACTCTGCAATTTCTGTCTCAACTTCAGTTGGCGCCCCAAAACTTGTCCCTTTTTTAAGTTGTTTTTTTAATTTTTTCTGCACCTGGGGTGGATTATAGCCCAGAATCATCGGTCCCCAGGAGTTAACATAATCTAAATATTTGTTGCCGTCAATGTCGTAGAGATAGGCTCCCTCTCCTCTTTCAATAAAAATAGGATCCATCTCAACTGCAGAAAAAGCTCTGGCAGGACTGTTGACCCCACCGGGGATTACCCTCTCTGCTTTTTTAAAAGCTTTAGCTGATTTTTTTCTTTCCTTATCCATTAAAATCACTCCCTAGCTGATATTCTTAAACTTAAATAAAATATTTATATTTAACCTGCCAAATAAAATTAGCTGCTGCTCATCTTAAATTACTCCTTAAGCCAGCCAGCAGCACTGTCCGCCCAGTAGGTAATTATTATATCTGCCCCCGCTCTTTTGATCGAAGTCAAAATTTCCAGGGCCACACTTTTTTCATCCAGCCAGCCCTTTTCTGCTGCCGCTTTTACCATCGCATATTCACCACTTACATTATAGGCAGCAACCGGCAGCTTAAAATTATCACTGGCCTGCTTAATAATATCCAGGTAGGATAAAGCAGGTTTAACCATAATAATATCTGCTCCTTCTGCAATATCGAGCTCCATCTCTCGTAAAGCCTCATCAGAATTTGCAGCGTCCATCTGATAGCTGCTGCGGTCACCCTCTCCCGGTGCCGAATGAGCAGCATCACGAAAAGGTCCATAAAAGGCAGAATGGTATTTAGCTGAATAAGCCATAATTCCAACTTCCTTAAAGCCATTTTGATCTAAAACCTGACGAATCTTAGCCACCCTTCCATCCATCATATCAGATGGAGCTATTAGATCAGCTCCTGCTTCAGCATGGGAGAGAGCAACTTTTGCCAGTCTTTCTAAAGTTGCATCATTTTTAATTTTTCCCGCTTCTAAAATGCCGCAGTGGCCGTGATCTGTATACTGACATAGGCAGAGGTCAGTAATAACCAGCAGCTCTGGAAACTTCTTTTTTAGTCCTTTAACTGCCTGCTGAACTATTCCATCCTGCTGCCAGGCACTTGAACCCTCTGCATCCTTATATTCGGGTAGTCCAAATAGTATTACTGCTTTAATCCCCAGCTCGACAAGCCTCTGAACTTCCGCTTCCAAATTATCCAGCGATAAATGATAGTTGGCCGGCATTGAAGGAATCTCGTCCCTAATATTTTGACCATTTACTACAAATAGTGGTTTAACAAAATCTGCGGCAGTTAAATTTGTTTCTCTGACTAAATCTCTAATACCTTGAGAACTGCGCAGTCGTCTCGGCCTTATATTTAAATCCATTTTATATAAACCTCCCTTTAGGAATAATATGCTGAAATTGCAGCAAATAGACCTTCTATTGTATATTCAGCTGCCGTTATTTTAACATTAAGTCCGTATTCTTCCGCCTTAGCAGCCGTTACCGGGCCAATACAGGCTGCAGGAATTTCTTCTAACTGCTGCCAGAGCTCTTCTTTTGAAATTGCGGCTGAATTATTCTCCAGATTCTGATTCCTGCTTTTGAGCAGTTTATCTAAACCACTGATAAAGTTTTCTACTGTCGAAGAACTACTGAAGGTTAATAAGTCTAAATCAGAATTTTTAATCAGCTCCAGCACTTCTGGCTCTAAAGCCACAGCCTCTGTTCTATAGGCTTCAACATTGTTAACCTCTGCTCCCAAAGCTTTAAGTTCCTCCTCCAGCAGCTGTGGAGCAATATCTGCCCGGGGGAGTAAAAAAGAGGCCTGACTGAGATTAATTTTACCCTCACCCTGCAGCTGTTTGAGATAATTTAAAATTCCTGCTGTTGAATAATCAGCAGGCATAAAATCTGCTTTAATTCCCTGTTTTCTTAATTCCTCTGCTGTTTTAGCACCAATAGTTATAACTTTTATTCCTGCCAGTGCCCTAAAATCAAGTCCTTTTTGATCGAGAGCCTCTCTGAAGTGTTTAACTCCATTAACAGAAGTGAAAATTAGATGGGTGTATTCGCCTAGATTTCTGACTGCTTTCTGTAGCGGCTGCCTGTTCTGAGCTGCTTTAATCTCAATTGTTGGCGCCAATACTGCCCTCCCGGCCTCTGTCTCAATCATTTCTACAAAGGAAGCAGCCTGAGCCCGGGGCCGAGTAACTAAAATATTTTTGCCAAATAGACTTTTGTTTTCAAACCATTTTAAATCCTGCCTCAGCTTAACAACCTCACCGATGATAATTACAGCAGGAGGCTTAAAATCGGCTGCCTCAACCCTGTCACTTATATTTATTAACTTCCCTGTGAGAGTCTGCTGTTTGGAATGACTACCCCAGCGGACAAGGGCAGCTGGTGTTTCAGGGCTTTTTCCTGCTGCCAGTACTCGCTCCACAATCTGAGGTAGTTTTCCAACCCCCATTAAGATTACCAGGGTATCTACAGCTGCCGAAATTTTTTCAATTTCAATTGTGCTTTCCTCTTTGTCTGCTGCTTCATGACCTGTAATTACTGCAAAGGAAGAAGCAAGGTGCCTCTGAGTCAGTGGAATTCCTGCATAAAGTGGAACTGCAAGCGAAGAACTGATACCGGGAATAATTTCGAATTCAATCCCCGCTGCTTTTAATTTTAGAGCTTCTTCCCCTCCCCGACCGTAAATAAAAGGATCTCCTCCTTTAAGCCGGCAGACTGTTTTGCCCGCTTTAGCCTTTTTGATCATCAGAGCTTCAATTTCACTTTGAGTAAAGTGGTGATCTTTTGCCTTTTTCCCGACATAAATTTTTTCTGCCTCAGCTTCAGCATATTCCAAAAAACGATCATTGGCCAGCCTGTCATATAAAATAACATCTGCCTTTTTGATTGCTTTTTTTGCCTTTAATGTTAAAAGAGCCGGATCACCAGGACCGGCTCCAGTTAAGTAAACCTTTGCTTTCATAATTTTGCTCTCCCTCTTTAAATTAAGTTTATCTCTTAAATACTAGCTCATTCGCAGTTTTTCAATTTTCTTTGAATTAGAAAAATAGAAACTTAAGTCATAAAAATTAATTTTTGGAAATATAGAGACGACCCGATTAAAAAATTTAGCTTTTTTCTAAAAAATTCCTCTATGGTCGCTTCGGATCTCCACAAGACCATGGTGGTCTTACCTCCCATATCTCCCAGGATCTATGTCCCAACATTCCTTCGTTCTACCTTTCCATGGGTGGAGGCCGGTTCTGCTCCTTTACCGGGTCTTAACTTAAGCTAAGCCCTAATGGATAAATATATTCCGGCTAATCCAGTCTTCCTCTTTCAAAGTTCTACTACTCAACTTTAAACGAGCTTTCTTAAATCAACTAATTCATTTACAACAATACACTTAATACTTAAGCTGCTTCCTGTAAGCTTAAATTTTTCTCAATATCATTCATCAACTTTTCACCATCATACATAATATGTTTTTGTCCAAGTGCAAAAAATATTCTAATCAGTTTGCAGGCTAAGGCAATCATTGATTGTTTTTTCTTTAAGGGATTATCTCTTCGAGTAATATAGTATTCATGCAGCTTTTTAAATTCTAGATTGTTAGCCAGCATCGGCATCATTACTCTGTACAGTAATGCTCTTAGTTTGGGTCTTCCTCTTTTGGTAATTCTGGTTTGACCCTGATGTTTACCTGAACTGTTTTCTTTTAAGTTTAAACCTGCAAGTTTCTGTATCTGTTTTGGATGATCATAATTATTAACATCTCCAACTTCTGCAATGAATCCTGCTACTGTCATGAACCCTACACCTTTTACTGACTCCATATATTTAGCTTCTGGCATACTTTCAAGAAGTTTCTCTACTTTTTCTTCAAGCAGGTCTTTCTGCTTATTTAAAAGCTCATATTGCTCGAGTAGATTTCTTAATTCAAATTGAGTAAATTCTGCCCCCTCTTTAATACCAACTGAGTTTAAAGCCGCCTTTTTAAGCTTTCTAGCTCTTTTTATGCCTACAGCTCTATTGGCACCCTTTCTGAAAACCTCAACTATTTCTTCATCAGTCTTTTCAAGTATCAATTCAGGTAAAAAGAGTTCTTTTAAAACTGCAACTGAAGCCTTTCCATCCCACTTTTTAAAAACTTTTTTATACTCTGGAAAATATTTATCTAGCAGCTGCTGCACTTTATTTGAAAGATCAATTATATCTTTAACTAATCTTTCTCTGTGACTCATTGCAACTCTTAAATCTGCATACTCTTTTTCTGGCATATGTGGCACAGAATATCTACCTTCTACTACCAATTTAGCTATGACTTTAGCATCTTTTTTATCTGTTTTAGTTGGTGAATTATCATCAAGAGTTTTAATTCTTTTAACATGAGCTGGATTCACTACCACTCTTAAGAAGTCTGTTTTCCTTCTTAAATATTCTTCCAGGGCAAACCAGTAATGACCAGTTGGCTCCATTCCAACTATTACATCAGTTTTATTTTCCTTCTCACTTATTTTTCTAATCCAGTGTAGAAGTTTTTTAAAACCTGCTTCATTGTTTTCAAAAAAGATTGCCTTATCATATTCTATCCCTCTAAAATTGAAGGCTCTTGCTGCATGTTTATTCTTTACAATACCCACTCCAACTACCAACGTTGAATTTTTTACTTGCATAATCTTTTCGTTTTGAGTATAATTCATGTTAGATACCTCCTTGGTTTTTTAGAGATCAGAATGACCTCTGATACTCCGTATTATACCAAGGGGGTATTTTTTTGTCGATATTGATTTTTATTCATTACAGGAATGCTCCTTTAACATTTTTATTAAGTATTTTTAAGCTTGAAAATAATCTCACTGCCCCCAGCTGCCATAATTTTAGCAGCAGTTTGCCGGGCTAATTTTTGAGCAGAATCTAAATCAGGCTGCTTAATTTCTTTTTCTCTTTTAATTATTCTGCTGCCGTCTATTTCGCCTACTGCAGCAGTTAATTTCAATTTTCCAGCTTCAATTAATACCTGAGCTGCTGCTGGAGCGTGGCAGCCAGCCTGAATTTCTTTTAAAAATTCATATTCTGTCCAGGCTTTTAAAGCCATTTCTTTAGTTTCTAATTCTTTTAAAATTCTTTTCAGACCCTGATCTTTTTTTCTAATTTCTGCAACCACTGCTCCCTGCCTTGCTGCCGGCAGACAGATATCTGCTGCCAGATACTCTGTTATTTGAGACTCAAGCCCCAGTCTTTCCAGACCGGCAGCAGCGAGAATTACCCCGGAGAGGTTTTCACTTTTAATTTTTTCCAGTCGGGTTTCGATATTCCCCCTGATGGCAACGATCTCTAGATCAGACCGATAGGCTAAAAGCTGTGATTTTCGGCGCAAACTGCCGGTTCCCAGTCTTGCTCCTCGGGGAAGATTAGCAATTTTATAAGCTGCCCCTGCCAGAACATCCAGCGGATTGGCCTGGTCAACTACTGCAGCAGCTTCTAATTCAGCCGGTAGCTTTGTCGGCAGATCCTTAAAACTGTGAACGGCAAAGTCAATTTCTCCTCCAAGCAGGGCCAGTTCTAGATCTTTGATAAATATACCTTCTGTATTAATTTCACTAAATTTTTTATCTCTTTCCCGATCACCAGCTGTGGAAATCGTTTTTATTTCAAAGTCTATTTTCGGATAAATTTGCTGGAGTTTTGTCTGAACCAGAGCAGACTGCCTTAAAGCAAGTCGACTGCCTCTACTTCCTATAATATATTTATTCTTCACTAAAATCCCCCTTATAACTTTTTACTAATTTTATAACTCTATTTTTAACTTCCAGGTACAAATCAGAGTCAGCAGAAATTATATCACCCTCAGGCTTCTGTTCTCCGGCTTCTGTTGCTCTCAGAAGAAGATTTTTTAATCCTCTTAAAAATTCAGCTGAAGCAAGGCTTTTAAATATTTCTTTTCTCAGACTCCGATCAGCAATCTGAGCAATTATTTCAGGCCGCAATTCCATCATAACCTGGAGCAGGAGCTGATATTCGATTCCATAATTTTGAGCCAGTTCTTCTTTTACTGCTTTAGATAGAGCAGGGAGACTGGCACCTGTAGAAACAGTTAAGAGCAGGTCACCTTTAGCTGTTGAAGCAGGAAGATTAAAATCTGAGAGTTCAGGCTGGTCAACCACATTAACTAAGATGTTTTTTGCTTTTGCCTGAACTGCAATCTTTTCATTTACTGCCGAGTTATCTGTAGCTGCAATAACTAAAAATTTTTCCTTTAAGTCTGTTTTTTTAAACTTTCTATTTTTAAATGTGCAGATCAAAGTAGCTATTATTTTCTGAAAGCTGTCCCCGGGGTTAAAATCACCGGGAAGATACCGGACAAAAAAGTTATTATAGGTTGGACTGACTATCATAACTTCTGCTTCTGTTTCCAGCAGCCCCCTAAACTTGCGGGCAGCTACTCTTCCGGCACCAGCTATTAAAACTTTTCTGTTTTTAAGGTTTAAATTAATCGGATATGGTTTCATTATCTTCACCAACCGCAAATATTTTTTGAGCCAGCTCCAGTTTTTCCTGAGCAGCATCCTTATCATCTACAGCCAGCTTTTTTAGCCCAACCGTTGGCTGGTGCAGAAACTTATTTAAAAGACGGTGGGCAAGCTGTTCTAAAACTTCTTCTGCCCTGAGCTCGGAATTTTCTAATAGATGCAGGGCTCTTTTTACTTCGTTTTCTTTTATTTCTTCTGCCTCTGCCCGCATTTCTTTGATCAGCGGCACACAAAAACGTTCTCGCATCCATCTATCATATTCCTGCACCTCTGTTTCAATAATTTTTTCAGCTTTAGCCATCTCACCCTGGCGCAGATCTAAATTTTTTTCTACTACACCTTTCAAATCATCAATATTATGGAGATGAACCCCTAAAATTTCTGCTACCCGCTCTTCTATATCTCTGGGCAGAGCAATATCAATTAAAAAAAGTGGACCCCTTTTATTCTTAACTATATCCCGGATCTCATTATAGTGTAAAACTCTGTGGGGAGCCGCTGTTGAAGCAATTAAAATGTCTACCTCAATCAATTTATCTTTTAATTTATCCCAGTGGATAACTTCTCCTCCGTATTTTTGAGCCAGTTTTTGGCCACTGCTGTAGGTTCTATTGGCGACTAAAATCCCTTCTGCTCCATAATTGACAAGATTTTTTAAAGTCAGCTCAGAAGTTTTTCCGGCCCCCAGAATCATAATTTTTTGACCATCAAGCTCTCCAAATATATCCCGAGCCAGTTCTACTGCTGCATAGCTGATAGATACTGCCCGCTGATTAATTGTAGTTTCGGTTCTAACCTTTTTCCCCACTCTAATGGCTTCTAGACAGAGCTGGTTTAAATAAGTACCGGTAATATCCTCTTTTTTAAAAACTTTAAAGGCAGATTTTAACTGAGCTAAAATCTGATCCTCTCCAATTACCAGCGAATCAAGTCCGGCTGCAACCTGATAAATATGTTTAACAGCCTTTAAATCACTGTAATAATAGATGTAATCATGGAAATCGTCTTTTTTATATTTTAAGCTTTCTTTTAAGTATTTCCTTAAAAGTTTAATGAAAAAAGTTTTTAATTTTGATTCAATAATCTTTTCTGAATTATATTTACAGTAGATTTCAAAGCGATTACAGGTACTTAAAATAAAAAGCTCATCCAGCAGCTCAGCTTTTAAAACTGCTCTTTTGAGCTGCTCTTTTTTATTAGCCAGAGAATCTCTAACTGAAATCGGGGCTGTCTTATAACTTATTCCAAGGGTCAGTAACTGCAAGTGTATCCTCCTTCTGCTGATAATTTCTATAGTTTTCCTAGTAATCTAATCAGTTTTATATTTTAATTATATTACAAAGGTATCATGACTGCAAAAAAATTAAACTTGAATTCGGCAAGTAAAAATACCGAATCCAGTTATGATAGTCTTTAAACAGTAAATCTAGTTCAAATTTTTTTGAATAAAAAAATAGAATCTCCTC
>Ga0209300_1000403_pt1 | contig 23402 bp, 13 predicted proteins | sample Shrwel_input2_RT_FD_187535 | JGI IMG/M metagenome (GOLD analysis project Ga0209300, IMG submission 187535) | Subsurface microbial communities from deep shales in Ohio, USA - Utica-3 well 1 S input2 RT (SPAdes) (version 2) ... | reverse complement strand
CAGGATGTAGAACTTGTTGATCCAGGGTGGCACGATCAGCAGCGGCCGACGGTCGACCGTCTCGGTGGTCGGCGCGTACTGGATGAGCTGCATCAGCTCGTTCTGGTAGACGACCTTGCCCGGGGTCACCGCGAGGTTCCTGCCCAGTTCCAGCTCGGCCGAATCGCTCTGTGTGATGCGCAACAGGCCCTCGCCCCGGGCCAGGTCCTCCATCAGGTTGGCCAGGCCCTGCAGCAGGTTGGCGCCGCCGGTGTGCACCGTGGCCTCGATCACCTCCGGGTTGGTGAGGGCATAATTGCCGGGAGCGAGGGCGTCCATCAGCTGCTGGGCATAGAACTCGACCCGCACCTGCTCGTCGTGGTCCAGTTCCTCGGTGACCTCATGCACGCCCTTCAACCATTGCTCGGCGGTCAGCTGGTAGGCCTGGCGGAGCGCGTCGAAGAACAGGTTCTCCTCCCAGCCCTTGCCCTTGAAGCGCCGGTCCCGCGGGCCGGGCGCGGCGACCGGGGAGGGCGCCTCGCCAGCCAGGCGCCGGGCGGTGTTCTGCCAGAGTGTCGTATAGCCCTGCCACAGCTGCTGCTGGAGCTCCAGGGCACGTTGCGGATGAAGCATGAACTGCTGGCTCAGGCGGGTCAGTGCCCGGGCCGCGACCGCCGGGTCGGGCAGGGAGAAGAAGTCCCCGCGCGCCTGGCGCTCGAACCAGCCCTGCCAGGCCCGGGAGGACCCGTCGGACAATCGCGCGAGGGCCTCGGCATAGCGCTGTGCCAACGCGTCGGATGGCGTCTCCCGGGGTGGTGTCGCCGGATCGCCAGGTGTCGCTGACGACGGTTTCCGGTCACTCATGGCCTGGTCCCCCTTGGTGAACACGGGTCGATGGCGGCATCGTCCGCCGCGTGCCGCAAGCAGGGCCGCTGTGCTGCCCCCTCTGCGGCAACCCACGGTTTCAGTATCGTCGGGACCGGCCGAGACGCAACTGCCTGGCGTGGCGGCGCCCGGCCGGCTGGACGCTATATTGAGAGTACTAGGCCACATCCGGCGACTCACCACGGCCAGGGTCCGGCTTGGCTGACGTTGGGCGCTCGCACAGGGTTTTGCGGGATTCACCGTCCGGCACCCCGCTGAACGGGATAACCACGCCGCGGCAATCCGCATGGGGACAGGAGGAGCACTGCCATGATTGAAACATTGGCCGACTTTCCCGATAGCGTACTGGCGTTCGTTTGCCATGGGCAGGTCACGAAGCAGGATTACGAGTCGGTCCTGACGCCTGCTGTCGAGAGGGCACTCCAGAACCATTACAAGGTGCGCCTCTACTATGAAACCGCCCCTGATTTCGCCGGCATCGATCCCGGCGCCATCTGGGAAGACACCAAGGTGGGTCTGGGTCATCTCGCGCGTTGGGAAAAGTTCGCCGTCGTCACCGATGTCGAGTGGATCCGGCACACCATTCGGCTTTTCAGCTTCCTGATGCCCGGTGAAATGCGCATATTCTCGACGGACGAGGCAGCGCAGGCCCGTGAGTGGATCGTGCAGTAGCCGCAAAGCACCGGGTGACTGCCGCTGCTCGGATGGCGGGCGTGGGGGATGCCGGGGTAGACCACTGCCCGCGTCAGGCTCTGTCATGCCGCCCGCTGTAAGCAGGTTTCAGGCCATTCGAGCGGTGATCAATTCTGCATGGGAATGTGGTCGTCCCACCGAAAGCCGATGCCGCCGCCTTGCCAGACCCCCTGGCCCTGGGGATTGGGGCCGTGGATATCGACATGGAGCGGCAGCCCGAAGCCGGGGGCCAGGTCCTGAACACCGCGCATGGTGCTGCGGTGCAAGATGCGCAGGCCCTGCTGCTCGGCGGGCAGATGGGCCTCGGGGGCGGCACGATGCGCCACGGCGAGGTTGTCGATGAACACGCAGTCGTTTTCCCGGTACTCGTAGGCGGCGGCGTAGCCGTTCTCCAGCCCGGCATTCAGGATGTCGTTGTACTCATGGCAGAGCCGCGTGAGTTCGTCGGCGTTCAACAGGCGGAAGGCCTCCGCGTCGGGCAGCTTCTCGATTATCGCGCCCGTCATGCCCAGGTGCAGCCAGATGCACCGGCGGCCGGAGATGGGGTGCTCGTGCACCACGGGATGCACGGCGCCGGAACTGGAGTTCACCGAGGCAAGGCGGCTCCAGTAGGCCTGGCGATCCTCCGGGAGGGCATCGTGCGCGGCGGCCTGATGGGCGAAGTAGGTGCCGCCGCCGTTCTCGGCGGGCCGGACGATGTGGTAGCCCGAGTGCGAGAAGGTGTCGGTGTTGAAGCTGCCGTCGTTGTGCCACTGCGGCCCGACGTCCGGGATACCGTGACGGCGGTCGTTCGAGAGGCGGAAGATATGCGGGTTGCCCTCGGGCGTGGCCGGATGCACGCCATGGGTGCTGTGCAGTTCCTTGCCACCCCACCAGCAGCTGGCACGGAGAAAGTCGTCGGCCGAGAGCGGCGCGTCGTTCTTGAAGACCAGGAACCCGCGGTTGGCCATCTCGCGCTCCAGGGCGTCGAGCACCTCGGGCGGTGGCGCCTGTTCGGAGGACAGGTCGATGCCCTGCACCTGCGCGCCCAATGGGTCCAGCGGCGTGATGGTGCCGCCGAAGGCCTCGATGGTGGCGACGCGTGACGGGTCGAGGGGCGGGAGGACGGATTGGCGAGACATCGATGCGGGCCTCCTGTGTTTGAGCGCGATGCCAGCAAGGAGAAGGGCGCCGCTGTCATCCGCGCACAGGCTGTATGTGCCGGGCATGCTGACAGAGGCGCTGCGGTTTTCCAAACGCGGGCCAGTGGGGGCTGCTGCGCCCGTTGCAGGCCCGCAGCGCGTTCCGTCGCTCGGCCGCGTCAGCCTTTCGACACCTTCCCCAGCCCACTCACCCGGGTCACCTCCCGCAATATCGCCTCGTCCAGTATTCCGCGACCGCTTTCCACTAGCGTGAACCAGTCCCTGGCGCGTGTTATGCCCGTGTAGACCAGCTCTCGAGTCAGAATCGGGTTGGGCGCGTCAGGCAGCACCAGGGCGGTGTGGGTGAATTCCGAGCCCTGGGACTTGTGCACGGTCATGGCGTAGACGGTCTCCACCGCCTGCAGGCGGCTGGGCAGCACCCACTTGATGCGCCCGCTGCCGTCGTTGGCGGGGAAGGCCACGCGGGGCAGCCAGCGCGCGCCGGGGCGGCGGGCGTTGGGCAGGGCGAGGGTGATGCCGATGTCGCCGTTCATCAGCCCCAGCCGGTAGTCGTTGCGGGTGACCAGCACCGGGCGGCCGATGTACCAGCCGTGCTGGAGTTCGGCGTCGCCGGCCTCGATCAGCCCGGCACGGCGCAGGGCGAGGGCGATGCGCTCGTTGAGTCCGGCCACACCCCAGGGGCCGCGGCGCAGCGCGCACAGCAACTGGAAGCGGCCGTGGGCGTCGAGCACGGCGCGTGCCCAGGCGTCGAAGGCTTCCTTGTCAGCTTCCAGCGTGGCGGACTCGGGCGGGCGCCGGTCGGCGAGTGCCTCGAGGTAGTGGCGATAGCCGGTGGGCGGCGGCAGCGGCTCGCCCCGGCGGTCGCGGCGGCCCTGTCCGTCGTTGACGAAGCCGCCGGGGTGGCCGTTGATCGCCAGCCGCTCGAGGGCGTTGTCGTGCTCATCGCGGAGGCGCAGCCGGGCGATGTCGGTGTAGTTGGGCGGCTCTCCGGGATCGAACAGCACCTGTACCCGGCGGCGCTTGTCATGGGGCTGGTGGTCGGTGCCCAGCGGGGTGTTCACCGCCTGGGCGAGCTGGCCGATGCCGCTGTGAGCGTCGAAGCGGTGGCTGACCCGCAGCATGGCGATCGCCTGATCGAGCGCATGGCCCTCGTCGTCGAGGAAGTTGCCGGGCACGGCGGCGCCGGTGACGGCGTTCAGCCACTCGGCGGTGGCCGGCGTGTAGTGGCCGCCCTCGGCACGCTGGCACAGGTCGCCGAGCACCGCGCCGGCCTCCACCGAGGCGAGCTGGTCCTTGTCGCCGAGCAGTACCAGGCGGGCGCGGCGTGGCAGGGCGGCGAGCAGCGCGGCCATCATCTCGATGTCGACCATCGAGGCCTCGTCGACCACCAGTACGTCGAGCGGCAGCGGATTGTCGGCGTGGTGGCGGAAGTGACGGGTGTCGGGTCGCGAGCCGAGCAGGCGGTGCAGCGTGGTGACTTCCGTGGGGATCGACTCGCGCAGCGTGGTCAGGTCGATGCCGCCGCCGAGCTGGCAGAGTTCGACCAGCGAGAGGCCGGCGACCTGCCTGGCGATCGATTCGTTGAGGCGTGCGGCGGCCTTGCCGGTGGGGGCGGCGAGGCGGATGCGCAGCGCGCGGGGTTGATCCGTGTCGCTATCGCCGAGTTGCAGCGCCTGAAGCAACGCCAGCAGCTTGACCACGGTGGTGGTCTTGCCGGTGCCGGGGCCGCCGGTGATCACCGCGAAGGGCGAGCGCACCGCCAGCGCGCAGGCGAGCTTCTGCCAGTCGGGCTCGGCGCCCTCGCCGGGGCCGAACAGGGCATCCAGCGCCTGGCGCAGGCCGGCGGTGTCGATGTCGTCGGCGCTCATGTGCAGGCGGGCATCCAGCGCCCGGCGGATGTCGCGCTCGTACTGCCAGTAGCGGCGCAGATAGAGCCGGGTGCGGCCGTCGCGATGTTCGAGCACCAGCGGCGTGGTGCCGGAGGCGCCGCTGGCGGCGTCGGCGACCAGCGCGGGGTGGTCGAGGGCGGTCCGCCAGGTCGCGAGGTCGAGTCCGGCGAGCACCTGGCTGGGCAGCGGCGGCGGGTCGCTGAGGTCATCACCCTCCGGTGGCAGCGAGAGCGCCAGGTCCGGGGCATGCAGCGTCAGGCCGAGATCGAGGCAGACGTGGCCGCGGCCCAGCTGGTGGCTGGTCAGTGCCACGCCGAGCAGCAGCAGCGGCGGGGCGTCCGGCGCCTCGCGGTGGAGAAAGCGCGCCAGCGCGCGGTCGAGGGCGCGCAGCCAGCCGCGTGCCGCCCAGGCGCCGGTGAGATCGAGCACGGCGTCGGCATCCATGGCGGTGGCGGGGGTCACCGCCGGGCCCGCCTGAGCCTGTTCCTCAGCGTCGCTGGCGGCATCGCCGGTCGGGTCGAGATCCGAGAACAGGTCCTTCATGCCGTGGCCTCCGTGGCGGCGGGGCGGGCGTCGCCCTGGAACAGCGCGTCGAGCGCCTCGATCAGTTCGCGCGGCGTGCACGCCGCGGCCGGGGGCGTTGGCACCGCGCAGGAACACGGTCAGCGAGCCGCCGATGTGGCGGTCGTAGTCGTAGTCCGGCAGGCGCGAGGTGAGCAGGCGATGCAGCGCCAGCAGGTAGAGCGCGTACTGCAGGTCGTAGCGCTTGCCGGCGATCGCCACGGCCAGCGCCTCGGGGGTGTAGGCGGCATCATCCGGGCCCAGGTGGTTGGACTTCCAGTCGGCGACGTAATAGCGCCCGTCGCGTTCGAACACCAGGTCGATGAAGCCCTTGAGCATGCCGTTGAGCATGTCGCGGTCGGCGCGCGGGCGCGTCAGCCCGCCCAGGGTGTGGCGGCGCACGGTGTCGTCGAGGGCGCGGGTGTCGACGCGGTGGGCGGCGAACCAGAACTCCAGCTCGACCTGATAGACGTTGAGGGCATCGAGGCGCAGCGTGTCGCCGTCGGGCAGCGGCAACGGCGTGGCCAGCAGCCGGGTCAGCCATTCGTGGAGGGTGGGAACCCACGCCGTCCAGCCGCGCACGTTGCAGCGCCGCGCCAGGGTGTCCTCGAGCGCGGTGGGGTTGGCGAGCACCCAGCCGAAGCCCTGCTGGCCGGCCCATTCCAGCAGGCCGTGCAGAAACGTCCCGGGGCCGGGGCCGCGCGGGAAGCGGTGCAGGCTGGGGGTGGTTTCCGTGGTGGTGGCGCTGTCGCGGGGCTCCTCGATCACCTCGATGGCGGTGGCCTCGAGCGGGGTGGCCGGCTCCGGCAGCGGCGCCTGCGCGGAGGCGATCGCGTCGTCGTTCGGGGCGGAGGCGGCCATTTCGGGGCGGGCGTCGGCGTGCGTCGAGAAGGTCAGCGCCGAGTAGCTGGCGATCCACCAGTGCTCGCGGGCCGCCCGCGCGGGAATCCTCGCCTCGCCGGGCGTACCGGCGGCATCGTCGAGGGCGATGGCGCGTTCCTCGACGGCCGGGGCCGGCTCCAGCGCGATCGCCTCGCAGTCGCCGCGCAGGGTGGCCAGCGCCTTGCCGAACGCCTCGGGAGCCAGCTCGTTGCCGCCGGTAAGCAGGTGGCCGATGGCGCTGGCTTCCAGCCCCTTGAGGGGGGCCAGGCCCGCCCAGGTGGCGTGGCGGGCGCGGGTCAGGGCGACGTAGAGCTTGCGCAGGTCCTCGCCCAGGCGCTCGCGATCGGCGGCGGCCAGGGTGGCCTCGTCGCCTTCCAGGGCGATGCGCAGTCGGCCGCGGTCATCGTGCCAGCGCAGCGGCGTGTCGTCGGGCTTGAGCGGGCGGTGGCTGCAGATGAAGGGCAGGAACACCAGCGGGTATTCCAGGCCCTTGGACTTGTGGATGGTGATCACCTGCACCAGATCGGCGTCGCTCTCCAGGCGCAGGCGGTGGGTGTCGGCGCCACCGGCGTTCGGGTCCGCACGCGACTCGGCGAGGAAGCGGATCAGCGCGTGCTCGCCGTCGAGCTCCTGGCTGGCGTGCTGAAGGACTTCACCGAGGTGCAGGAGGTCGGTGAGGGCGCGTTCCCCCTCATGGCCGTGGGCGGCGTCGAGCAGCCGGGCGGGCACGTCGAAGTCGTTCATCAGCCGGCGCAGCAGCGCCAGCACGCCCTGGTCCCGCCACTGGCGGTGGTAGTCGCGGAACTGCACGACGCGATCCTCCCAGGCCAGCTCGTCCTCGTTGAGGGCATCCAGCTCGGCGAGGCCGAGGCCCAGCGACGGCGTGGCCAGGGCGGCGCGCAGCGAGGCGTCGTCGTCCGGGTCGGCGCAGGCGCGCAGCCAGCTTTCCAGCTCGCCGGCGACGGCGGCGGCGAACACCTGGTCGCGGTCCGAGAGGTAGACGCTCTTGATGCCGCGGCGGGCCAGCGCGCGGCGGATCGCCCGCGCCTCGCTCAGCCCGTTGACCAGTACCGCCATATCCCCCGGCCGCAACGGCCGAAGGTCGCCGCCGTCGCCCCCTTCCCTGAACCCGGCGCGGCCGCGCTGTCCCTGCTCGAGCAGCGCGGCCATTCGCGAGGCACCGCGCTCGGCCATGCCGAGGCGGTAGGTGGTCCTGGCCAGCGGCTCGTCGGCGTCGAGCCGCCACAGGGTCAGTGCCGGCTGCGGTTCGCCGTCGACCACCAGTCGCTCCTTTCTGCCTTTCGCCTTCACGGGCTGGAAGGGCACCGGGTCTTCGTTACGGCTGCGGAACAGGAAGGCGCCCGGCGGATGCTGCTCGGCGACGTCGAAGCAGCGGTTGACCGCCGCGACCATCGGCGCGCTGGAGCGGTAGTTGGTGCCCAGGGTGACGTGGCGCCCGGCGGTGTCGCGGCGCGCCTGCAGGTAGGTGTGGATGTCGGCGCCGCGGAAGGCGTAGATCGCCTGCTTGGGGTCGCCGATCAGGAACACGCCGGTCTCGGGGCGGTTCTCGGCGATGCGGTAGACGCAGTCGAAGATGCGGTACTGCACCGGGTCGGTGTCCTGGAACTCGTCGACCAGCGCGACCGGGAACTGGCGGCGGATCTGTGCGCCCAGCGCCTCGCAGTTGGCGCCGCGCAGGGCGCGGTCGAGATGCGTCATCAGCTCGTTGGGGCCCATCTCGGCGCGGCGCTGCTGCTCGCGTTCCAGCCGCTCGCGGCACCAGTGCGCGGCGTGGGTCAGCAGATCGGCGCGCGGCTCGGTCAGGGCGGCGAGTTCCGCCGGCAGCGCTGCGATGGCGTCGAAGGCCGGATGCGCGGGCGGGGCATCCTTCCAGATATCGGCGATGCCCTCGGGCGTCAGGCGTTGCCAGGCGGCGTCGCTGAGCCCCGGCCGGCGGGCGTCGGACTGGCTCCACTCCCTGAGCGCGGCCAGCCAGTTGCCGCGGTTGCGCGTGTTGAGCTTCTGGGCGTTGAAGGCCTTGCGCTTCTGGCCCTCGTCGAACAGCGCGGCGAGCTCGTCGGCCCAGGTCGGCCACGGGGCCTTGAGCTCGGCGAGGCGTTCGCGGATCGCGGTCTCGGTGCGGGCGATGGTCTCGGCGGGCGGGGCGATGCCTTGGGGCAGCGCCTCGGTCAGCGGCAGCAGCGCACGCAGGTCGTCGTGCAGGTCCTCGGGCTTTTGCCAGTGGCGGTCGACGACGTCCAGCGCCGCGCCGGGCAGCGGATAGTAGAAGCTGCGCCAGTAGTCGCGCACCACCTCGAGCTCCAGCTCGGTCTGGTCGGGCTCCAGGTCGAGCGAGAAAAGGCTGCCGCTGTCGAAGGCGTGCTCGCGCAGCATGCGGTAGCACCAGCTGTGGATGGTCGATACCGCGGCCTCGTCCATCCATTCGGCGGCGAGTTGCAGGCGCCGCGCGCCGGCCGGCCAGCTCGCTGGGTCGTATTCGTCGCGCAGGGTGATCAGCAGTGGATCGGCGGTGTCGTCGCTTTGGAGGAAAACCTCGGCGGCCTCGACCAGCCGGGCGCGGATGCGCTCGCGAAGCTCCTGGGTGGCGGCGTTGGTGAAGGTCACCACCAGAATCTCGGGCGGCGTCAGCGGGCGGTGAAAGGCGGCCGCATCCTCGGCGTGGCGTGCGCCGAGCACCAGGCGCACATAGAGCAGCGCGATGGTGAAGGTCTTGCCGGTGCCGGCGCTGGCCTCGATCAGGCGGCTGCCGTGCAGGGGAAAACCCAGCGGGTCGAGCTCGGCGGGCGGTGCGGCACCATCAGTCACGGTCGTCGTCATCGGGCGTCTCCCTTCACGGCGCGGTACAGCGGCGCCAGCAGGCGCTCGGTGAGTTCGGTGAAGCGCGTTCCGGGCAGGGGCTCGGCCTCGAACAGCGCGGCGAAGCTGGGCCAGCGGTGGGCCAGGTAGGGGTTGCGGCCGACCTCGCCGGCGTTGAAGTCGTCGCCGAGGTAGGCGCGACCGGCTGCCCTGGCGGCGTCGCTGTCGAGCGCGGCCTGCGGCGTGCCCTGCTTGCCCAGCCAGGCGAAGCCGGTGGTCACGGCGAGCGGCAGCGGCGCGCGCATGCCGGCCTGCCAGGCACGAATCAGCTCGAGCAGGTGCGCGCGGGCGGTGTCGGGATCGAGCGGTGCCAGGGTGACGTGGCCGGCCTTGGAGAGAATCTGCGTGGTCAGCGGCCGGCCGTCGAGATGTCCGGCCAGGTGCGCCACCCAGGGGCGGATCAGGTGCTGCCAGCGGTACTGGCGGCCCTTGATCAGGCTGCTGCTGGTGAGCAGCAACCGGCAGCGCTCGCCGGCGGCGTCCTCGCGCAGTTCGTCCAGCCAGTCTTCCAGCAGCGGCACGCCGATCAGCTCGCGTTCGTGATGCACGCGGCGCACGGCGACCGGCTCGTCGACGGCATGGGGCCAGGTGTCGAGGGCCGCCTCATAGGCCTCGAACAGCGCCTCCATGGGCTCGACGAGGGCGTCGCGCATGCGCTCGCCGAAGGCACCCAGCGCCAGCACGCCCTGGCCGGTGAGGCGATCGAGGGTGTCGCCGAGCGCGACGACGCGGGACTCGCCGGCGTCCACCGCGCGGCGCTGGGCGCGGATCAACTGATCCTGCAGCTGCCAGTTGGCCAGGCCGTCGAGGGCGAAGGGCTCGTGGTCGAGCCGGGTGAGGTCGGGCTGCTCGAGGAACACCTTGAGCCGGGTGTGGAAGAACGCCCTGACCGGGTCGCGCAGGAAGCCGCCGAGCTGATGAAGCGTGAGCGGTAGCTCCTGCTCGAACGCCGGCAGAAGGACGTCGCCCAGCGGGTCGGCGTTAACGTCCTCCGCAGCGGCTCGGGGCTGGCCATGCACCGCGCGCCACTCGTGGGCGAAGGTGAACAGTCGTTGCCGGGCCACGTCGCGCAGGGCCTGCTCGTCGTCGGCCGCGAAGTAGGCGCGGCTGAACGGCTGCAAGGGGTGCTCGGTGGTCAGTTCGGCGAGCAGGCGGCGGCCAGCGGCCGGGGTGTAGACGTCGTCGCCGGGGCTCGCGTCGTGGCCGACGGCACGCCAGCCGGCGGCGAGATGGTCGCGCAGCTGGCCGACCAGCACCGAGGGTGGCTTCTCGCCGTTGTCGATCACGCTGCGCCCCACCCAGCTGATGTGCAGGCCATCGCGCGCCGAGAGCAGCGCCTCGAGGAACAGGTAGCGGTCGTCCTCGCGACGCGAGCGGTCGCCGGGACGGTAGTCGCTGCCCATCAGGTCGAAGTCGAGCGGCGGGTGGCTGCGCGGGTAGTCGCCGTCGTTCATGCCCAGCAGGCAGACCCGCTTGAAGGGGATGGCGCGCATCGGCATCAGCGTGGCGAAGTTGACCGCGCCGGCCAGGAAGCGCTGCGACAGGGCGTGCTCGTCGATCTGCCCCAGCCAGTGCTCGCGGACGATCGACAGCGGCAGCTCGCGGGTCAGCCCGGCCTCGTCGGCGCTCTCCTGCCAGGCCTCCAGCGCCAGGTCGAGCTGGGCGATCATCAGGGTGTCGCGGGTGTCCTCGGCGAGGAAGAAGGCGTCCAGCAGTTCGCGCAGCCGCGTGCCCCAGGTGGCCACCGTGGCGTCCCGCGAGAGGAGGCGCCAGTGGCGCTCCAGGGTCTCGAGCAGGTCGCTCAGCGCCCCGGCGAGCCGGGCTTCCAGGCCGCCGATGTCGTCGAACGGCTCGATGTCGCGCCACGGGCCGTCGCCGGCGCTGCCCACGCTGTAGCCGAGCAGCAGCCGGCGCAGACCGAAGCGCCAGGTGTTCTGTTCCAGGCCGTCGGGCAAATCGAGGCTGCGGCGCTGGGCGGCATGCAGCCCCCAGCGGATGCCGGCGCCCTCGATCCAGCGGCGCAGGGTGGGCAGGCCGTCGTCGTCGATGCCGAAGCGTGCACGCAGCGCCGGCACTTCCAGCAGATCGAGCAGGTCGCTCACCGACAGGCGCAGCTCGGGCAGGCGCAACAGCGTCTCCAGGGCGATCAGCAGCGGCAGGCGGTGGCGGTTGCCCTGGTCGGAGAGGGTGTAGGGGATGTGGCGCGGGTCGTCGCGCTCGAGGCGGCCGAAGACGGCCTGGATGTGCGGCGCGTAGCGATCGATATCCGGCACCATGACGATGACGTCGCGCGGGCGCAGCTCGGGGTCGGCGCTGAAGGCGGCGAGCAGCTGGTCGTGAAGGATCTCGACCTCGCGCTGCGGGCTGTGGGCGACGTGGAAGACCAGCGAGTCGTCGGCTGCTGCATTCACCGCCGGCCATCTCTCGCGGGTCTCGGCGAGCGGGCGCAGCGCGAGGATGTCGTCCTGCAGCTGGTTGAGCAGGCGCTGCCCGCCGCGCGAATCGACGCACGGCTCGAACAGGTCGATGCGCAGTGCCTCGGCGGCGAACAGCGGCGCGTAGGCCTGGGCGTCGTCATGCTCGTCGAGCAGGCGCAGGTAGTCGCGGCCCTGCTTGCCCCAGGCGGCGAGCAGCGGGTGAGCGTGCAGGTGCAGGTCGGCCTCGCCGTCGCCGTCGCCGAGCACGTCGAGGCGCTCGGGCATGCCGGGCTTGCGCGACTGGCGGTAGCGGTTGGCGCGCAACAGGTCGCGGTGTTCGATGATGTCCGCCCAGTAGTGCTCGCAGGGGTTGTGAACGCAGAGCACCACCTGGCTGACCCGGGCGATCGCCGCCAGCGCCTCCAGCGCCTGCTGGGGCAGCGAGGAGATGCCGAAGACGATGACGCGGCGCGGCAGGCCGGGCGGGCGGGCCTCGGAGTCGAGCGTGGCGGCGGCGTCGAGAAAGCGCCGGTGGATCATCGCCCGGCTGGTGTCGAGGCCGTCACCGCCCGCGTGCTCCTGACGGGCCACGTCATCTCGCAGGGCGCGCCACAGGGCCGGTTGCCAGCGCAGCGATTCGTCCAGCGGGCGCGCCTCGCCGCGGGCGGTGATCAGCACGTCCTCGCCGCGGCCCCAGGCTTCCAGCCAGTCGGCGCGATAGACCTGATACTGGTCGAACAGGTCGGCGAGGCGCTCGGCGAGCTGGTGGTGCTTGCGCAGGTCGCCGTCGCCGGCGAGGAACTGCTCGAGCGGGGCGAAGGCGGGGTCTTCCAGCAGCTCCGGCAGCAGGCGCAGTAGCCGCCAGATCAGCCGCGACTTGTCGAACGGCGAGGTCGCCGGTACCGCCCGCGGGTCGGCCTCGACGTGGGTGAGCACCGCTCGGTAGGCCTGCCACAGGAAGCGCGCCGGCAGCGTCACGTCGAGGGCGGCGGCGATGCCGCTGCCACCGCGGCCGTCGCCCTCGGGGTCGGCGGCCAGCGCCAGCTTCATCCACTGGCTGATGCCATTGCTCTGCACCAGGATCGTCTCGTTCTCCAGCGGCGACAGCGGGTGGCGCTTCATCCACTCGATGGCCACGCCGCGCAGGTCTTCCAGGCGGTTGCCGTGGATCACCATGAAACCGGGTTGCAGGGAGGAGGGCGAGTGAGCGGGCATGGCGATCCTGCGTGACTGGATAAATGAGCAGGGGGTATGGTGCCCCAGCGAGCGGCGGGAGCAAAGGGGAGGAGTACCCCGCCGGTCAACGCCGTTGCGTCAAAAAGCGCAGCAGGTCCTGCGGCTCGATGCCCAGTGTCGCGAAGGTGTTCGCCCCTTCGCCGACGATGTTGTCCGTTTCCAGCAGGATCACCTGGTCGCGGGTCAGCGGCGGGCTGGGCAGCACCGCCAGCAGTGCGCTCAGGGCGCGCCACAGGGCGAAGGGCACGGGCACCAGCGGCGGGTGCCGGCCCGCGGCGTCCAGCACGGCCTCGACCAGTTCGCGATAGCGGTGGACGCCGCGCCCGCCCAGCTCGAATATCGCGCCGGTGATGCCCCGCTCCAGGAGGCGCGCCACGGCCTCGGCGACGTCGTCGACATGCACCGGCTGCAGGCGGGTGTCGCCGCGACCGAACAGCGGCACGAGCGGCAGCCTGCGGATGCTCGCCCGGCTGCCGGCGAAGGCGTCGTCGGGGCCGAACAGCACACTGGGACGCACCACCACCGCATCGGGAAACGCCTCGCGCACCGCGCGCTCGCCGCGGGCCCGGGCGCGCACGTAGGCCGAGTCGGAGCGGGTGTCGACGCCGATGCCCGAGACGTGGACGAGGCGGAGGCCGGCGTCGGCGGCCTGGCGGGCGATCCGGACGGCGGCGTCGACGTGGATCGCCTCGAAACTCAGGCCGCCGCGTTCGACGTAGAGGCTGACGGCGTTGACCGCAGCGTCGGCGCCCGCGAGGGCCGCGGCCACGTCATCGCCGTTGCGCACGTCGGTACGGCGGAAGATGACCGTGCCCGGGGCGTCGGGCATGGCGACCTCGCCTGCATGACGGGCGGCGACAATGACATCGCTGCCCGCGCGGGCGAGGCGTTCGACGAGGCGCCGGCCGAGGAAGCCGGTACCGCCGAACACGGTGACTCGCGGGTACGCCATCGCCTGCCCTCCCTGTTGCGGGTCATTCTTTCGGGTCGCGGCCCTTCCCTGAGGGTAGTCGGCAGCGGTCGAGCCACGCCGTGACCCGGTCGTGGCCGAACAGCCGGCCACCCAGTCGATAGAGCAGGTAGAGGAAACCCAGCGGGAAGAGCATCGTCTGGGTGATGAAGATCATCGTCAGGTCGATCACCTTGTCGGTGATCTCGTTGAAGCCGTCGACCACGCTTTCCACCGGGTTGCCCACCAGATTGCCCAAGCTGTTCTTGAGTCGCTCCCACCAGTTTTCCGCTTCCTCCTGACCGCTGAGCTGTTCGTCGGCGATGGCCGCCAGCCGGGTCTGGGTGGTTTCCAGCTGATTCATGGTGGCGGTGCGCGGCGCGTCGAGAAACGCCTGGCCGGCCAGGCCGCTGGCCAGTGCCACCGCGAGCACCGCGAAACGCAGGAACAGGGCGGCCATGGCCAGCTTGAGCGCGGCCGACTGGCCGATGCGCGTCTTCAGTGCCGCCGGGCCGGCGGCGAGCAGGCAGGCGCCGCTGGCCAGGCCCTTGATCAGGGCACTGCCGGAGATCGTCAGCAGCAGCTTCTGCAGTGCCAGCGAGCCGGTGGCGGCGAACATCACCCACGAGAAGCGCTCTATCATGTCGTTGGCCGGGTCGAGCGCCTCGCCCGGGGTGATCTGGAACACCTGCAGGTCGACGGTGGAGGACTGCAGCACCGAGATGGTGGCATTCAGGCCCTTGGCGATGGCAAAGGCGGCGAAGGCCTGATCCAGCGACTGGTCGAGCGTGGCCCGGGCGAGCTGCTGGGGAGCCGGAAGCCAGGGCAGCAGGGCCGCGAACAGCAGCCCGGCGATGATGGCGTGGCGTGAGGTCATGGGGAGTCCCGCGATGAACGGAGGATGCCGGCATTCTCGACGATCGCCGAGCGCCTGTCAGGTTCGGGTGTGCATCGCGGGAAACGTGCGTTTAGCGGTAGGTTTCCTTGTAGCGCTCGCGCAGCTGGTTCTTCTGCACCTTGCCCATGGTGTTGCGCGGCAGTTCGTCGATGAAGAACACCCGCTTGGGCTGCTTGTACTTGGCCAGCCGGCCGGCGAGCGAGGCCAGCACCTCGGCTTCCTCCAGCGCGGCGCCGGGCTGGCGCACCACCACCGCGGTGACGCCCTCGCCGAAGTCGGGGTGCGGCACGCCGATCACCGCCGACTCGACCACGGTGTCGAGCTCGTCGATGATCTGCTCGACCTCCTTCGGGTAGACGTTGTAGCCGCCGGAGATCACCAGGTCCTTGTCGCGGCCGACGATCTGCACGTAGCCGTGCTCCTCGATGCGGGCCAGGTCGCCGGTGACGAAGAAGCCGTCGTCGAGCAGCTCCTCGCGGGTCTTCTCGGGCATCCGCCAGTAGCCGATGAAGACGTTGGGACCGCGCACCTCGAGCATGCCGATGTCACCGTCGGGCAGCGGCTGGTGGGACTCGCCGTCGGTGATGCGGATCTCCACGCCGGGCAGCGGACGCCCCACGGTGCCGGCGATGCGCTCGCCGTCGTAGGGGTTGGAGGTGTTCATGTTGGTCTCGGTCATGCCGTAGCGCTCGAGGATGGCATGCCCGGTGCGCTGTTCGAACTCGCGGTGGGTCTCGGCGGTCAGCGGGGCCGAGCCGGAGGTGAACAGGCGCATGTTGGCGGTCAGCTCGCGGGTCAGGCGCTCATCCTGCAGCAGCCGGGTATAGAAGGTCGGCACGCCCATCATGGTGGTGCCGCGGGGCAGCTCGTCGATGATCGTGTCGACATCGAAGCGCGGCAGGAACAGCAGGCTGGCGCCGGCCATCAGGCAGACGTTGCAGGCCACGAACAGGCCGTGGGTATGGAAGATCGGCAGGGCGTGGATCAGCCGGTCCGCCTCGGTGAAGCGCCAGGCCTCGACCAGCGAGGCGGCGTTGGAGCCGAGGTTGCGATGGGTGAGCATGGCGCCCTTGGAGCGGCCGGTGGTCCCCGAGGTGTAGAGAATCGCCGCCAGGTCGTTGTCGTCGCGGGGCTCGATGGCGTCGAAGGGGGTGGCCTTCTCGACGGCTTCCATCAGCGTGCCGTCGCGGCCGGTGCCCAGCGAGGCGACCTGCGGGCAGCCGGTCTCGCCGGCGACGCGGCGGGCGTTGTCGAGATCGGAGGGGCGACAGACGAACAGCGCCGGCTCGGCGTCACCCAGGAAGTAGCGAATCTCCTCGGTCGTGTAGCCGGTGTTGAGCGGCAGGTAGACGCCGCCCATGCGCAGGCAGGCCAGATACAGCAGCAGCGTCTCGGGGCTCTTGTCGACCTGGACCGCGACCCGGTCGCCGGGAGCCACGCCCAGCTCGCGCAGGGCGCCGGCCAGTCGCGCGGTGGTGTCGAGGGCCTGGCGGTAGGTGTAGCCGTGGCCCTCGCGGGTGGTGACGAAGTCGGCGTCCCCGCGGGCCTGCATGCGCTCGGCGAAGGTGGCGAAGAGGTTGTGGCTCATTTTTCGTTGTCTCCCTTGAGCAGTTTGCGGGCACGCCGATTGAGATCGCGCACGGCGGAGGAGCAGGCGATCGTGCCGTCGGTGGTGTATTGCTCGTGATTGCGTTCGATGTCGTCGATGACGTAGAGGTAGTTGACCATCAGCCCGGCGGCCTGCTGGAGCCCCTTGGCCGAGGTGTCGCCCAGCCAGTTGATGCGGTGCAGCTCGGCGCCGTTGCCGAGGTGGAAGCGGGCCACCGGATTGAGTGGCAGGCCGTGGCGATTCTTCTCCCGGACCAGGTAGTGGGCGGCCAGCGGGCGGATGACGTCCCTGAGCGCCGCGGCGCGTTCCGGGTCGGCGTGCCAGTGGTCGTCGTCGAGCTGGGCCAGGGTCTCGCGGGCCTCGTCGTCGAGCGGCGAATCCTCGCCATGTCGGGTGCTGTCCAGCCACTGACGAAAGCCGGGCACCGGCGAGAGCGTGACGAAGTGGCGCAGGTTGGGCAGCTCCTGCTTGAGTTCCTGCACCACCTGCTTGATCAGGAAGTTGCCGAAGGAGATGCCGCGCAGCCCGGTCTGGCAGTTGCTGATGCCGAAGAAGGCGGCGGTGTCGGCGGCTTCCGGTTCGCCGAAGTCGTGGTGGTTGCTGTCGAGGATCGGCTGGATCTGGTCGGGCAGGCCCTTGTGCAGGGCGACCTCGACGAAGATCAGCGGCTCGTCGCCGATCGCCGGGTGGAAGAAGGCGAAGCAGCGCCGGTCGCGGGCGTCGAGGCGCCGGCGCAGATCGTTCCAGTCGTGGATCTCGTGGACCGCCTCGTAGCGGATGATGCGCTCGAGGATCGCCGCGGGGGTGTTCCAGTCGATGCGCCGGAGCACCAGGAAGCCGCGGTTGAACCAGGAGGCGAACAGGTGCTTGAAGTCGGCGTCCAGGGCGTTCAGCGGCGAGGCCTTGTCGAGCCGGGCGAGCAGGTCCTCGCGCATGCGAACCAGCTCGTGGGTGCCGCCGCTGGTCAGGTTGAGCCGGCGCAGCAGTTCCTGGCGGCTGGGTTCGCAGGTGTCGAACAGGGTCTGCAGGTCGCGCTCGTCGCGGGATTCCCGATAGGCGGCGTAGGCCTGGTCGACCCGCTCGGGATCGGCCGAGAAGTCGTGGGTCAGGCGCTCGAAGAAGCGCGCCTTCTCGTCGCCATCGAGGCGGGCGTAGAGCTCCAGGGCGCGGCTGGCCAGGGTGATGCTCGAGGCTTCGCCGTCGCTGTCGAGCAGGGCCCGGCAGGCGGCGAGCACGTGCGAGTGGTCGACGGGCGTGTCGCTGCCGCTGCGCCGGCGGCGCAGGGCGTCGCGCCGGGTGATGGTGCTGAACATGTCCTGCAGGAAGCTGGTGTTCATGGTCGCTCGTCCTCCGGGGCGGTTCTCAGCCAAGGATCAGGTCGGGAAGCCAGGTGGCGATCCCGGGGAAGAAGCACAGCAGCACGATGCCCAGCACCATGCACAGGGCGTAGGGCAGGCTGCCCAGCAGGATGTCCTTGAGGGCGATGTCCGGGGCAATGCCATTGATGATGAACAGGTTCAGCCCCACCGGCGGCGTGATCAGGCCGATCTCCAGGTTGATGGTGAGAATCACCGCGAACCAGTACGGATCGAAGTGGGCCGAGAGGATGATCGGCATCAGGATCGGCGCGGTCATCACGATCACCGCCACCGGCGGCAGGAAGAAGCCGGCCACCAGCAGGAACAGGTTGATCACGCCCATCAGCACCCAGCGGTTGACCTCCAGATCGGCGATGCCGCCGGCGACGGTCTGAGTGATGTACAGCGAGGACAGCGCGTAGGCGAATATCTCCGCCGCGGCGATGATCAGCATGATCATCACGCTCTCGCGCAGGGCATCGCGCAGGATGATCTTCAGGGGTCTGACCTGCCACATGCGGTAGACGATGATCGCCAGGGCCAGGCACAGGAAGGCGCCGGCGCCGGCGGCTTCGGAGGGCGTGGCCAGACCGCCGTAGAGCGCGAACAGGATGCCCGAGACCACGGCCAGGAAGGGCAGCACGCGCACCAGCGCCTTGAGGTTGCCCTCGACGTTCTGCTTGACGGCGCTGGCGGCGTCGGCGACCGGGTTCTGGTAGCCGCCGGCCAGCTTGCAGGCGATCAGCGTCCAGATCATGAACAGCCCGGCGAGCATCAGCCCGGGGAGGGCGCCGGCGATGAACAGGCGGCCGATCGAGGTCTCGGTGGCGATGCCGTAGACGATCATGGTTACCGAGGGCGGGATGAGGATGCCCAGGGTGCCGCCGGCGGCGATGCAGCCGGCGGCGACGCCGTCCGGGTAGCCGCGCTTGCGCATCTCGGGAATGCCCAGCTTGCCGATGGCCGCGCTGGTGGCCGGCGACGAGCCGGAGAGCGCGGCGAAGATCGAGCAGGCGCCGATGTTGGAGATCGCCAGGCCGCCGGGCACGCGGCCCAGCCACAGGTCCAGCGAGCGGTACAGGTCGCGGCCGGTGGGGGAGGAGGCGACCGCCGCGCCCATGAGGATGAACATGGGGATGGCCACGAAACCGAACGAGGCGATGCTGTCGTAGAAGGTCTCGCCGAAGTAGGTGAGTTCGCTCATGCCGCTGCTCAGCACCAGGGCGGTCAGCGAGACGCCGCCGAGCGCAAAGGCGATTGGGGTGCCGATGGCCATCAGGGCGAACAGGGCAACGATCACCAGAATGCCGCTAGTCACTGGATCCATTGTCGGAATCTCCACGCAGAATGTTCGCCACGTATTGCAGCGCAAGCAGGGTGCTGCCGATGGCAAGGGGCAGCAGCGAAGGCCATAGCGGCGGGTTCCAGACCGTGCCGGTGGTCCAGCCCATCGAGTAGGCCTCGATGAAGTAGTGCCAGGCGCCATAGGTCAGCGCCGTGCAGAAGGCCAGGCCGATCAGCGAGGCGATGAACTGCATTATCTTGCGGGCGCGGCCGCCCAACGCGTCGGGCAGCACCGTCACCGCGACGTGGCCGCCGGTCATCAGCACGTAGGGCGCGCCCAGCAGCATGGCGCCGGTAATGGCGGAGATGGTGAACTCGGTCTGCCAGGTGGTGTTGTGGCCGAGTATCGCGCGCACGAAGATCATGTGGCAGACCACCAGTACGCCGGTGACCAGCAGGGCGCCGGCGAGGATGGCGGTGGCCGCCGAGAGGGCGTCCATCAGCCGGATGTAGCCGCCGACGAGTCCGCGTTGCGGCCGAGCCGCACGGGTGTGTTCCGTTTCCATAGCGCACCCCGGCGTCGATGAGGAGGCTGCCTCGGACGAGGCAGCCGGGTCGGTGATGGCGCGGCCGGGGGCCGCGCGCTGGATCGAGACGGTCATGGCGCGATCGCCTCAGTCGACGGCCAGGGCGGCGTCGATCAGGGCCTGACCATTGGGCACCTTCTCGGCGAAGGTCTTGTAGGAGCTCTTCTTGGCCACGTCCAGCCAGGCCTGGTAGTCCTCGGGCGACATGGTCACCACCTTGACGCCGTTTTCCTTGTAGACATCGACGAGTTTCTTATCCAGCTCGGCGGCCTGGTCGGCGAAGTAGGATTCCGCCTTGTTGCCGGCCTCGGTCAGGGCCTTCTGCTGGGCGTCGGTGAGCTTCTCCCAGCTCTGCTCGGAGACCAGGATCGGCTCGTACATGAACCACAGGGCGTTCTTGCCCGGTGCGGTCAGGCAGGTCGACTGCTCGTAGATGCGGTAGGACACCAGCGACCCCGAGGAGGTGTTGGCGCCGTCGAGCACGCCGGTCTGCATCGCGGTGTAGATTTCCGAGGAGGGCATCGAGGTGATCGAGGCGCCGGCGGTGGCCAGCATCTCGTCGAAGGCCGGCCCGGCGGCGCGCATTGCCTGGCCCTTGACGCTGTCCGGCGAGGTGATGCAGCGCATGTCGGACACGAAGCCGCCGGCCAGCCAGGCATCCGATATTACCCGGGCGCCGGCGTCGTTGATGACCTTCTTGATCATGTCCATGAACTTGGAGTCGTTGAGCCGCTGGGCGCGCTCGTGACTGCGCACCAGGCCGGGCATCAGCGTGGCGGAAAATTCCGGGTGGCGGCCGCTGGCGTAGTCGAGCGGCAGGGCGGTCATGTCCAGGCGGCCGCGAACCAGGGCCGGCCACTGCTCCTTGGCGCCGAACAGCGATTCGGCCGGGTAGACCTGAACCTTGAGGTCGACGTCGGCCTTGGCCACCTCGTCGGCGATCATCTGCACCATCTTGTCGCGGACGTCTCCCTTGGGAAACTGGTGCGAGGCACGCAGCACGGTCTCCGCCGAGGCGACGCCGCTCATGGCGACACTGAGGCCGAGGGAGGCGAGAGCGAACTTGAGAGAGGTTTTCATGGCGTCTCCGTTGCGTTTGTTGTTGTGTAATATTTATCAGCAATGCTGATGTATACTTTAATAGGCCTTGGGAGATACCAGTGTCAAACCGGGGGTGGTTAGACCTTGGTGGCAATGCCCGGCGGGCCCGGCACGGCATGAGCGGCAGAGGGGGCGAATCGGTGAACGGCGACAAGCGATCGAATGCCCAGCGACTCAAGGAGTCCCTGGAGAACGACATCATCAACGGACGTCTGGCGCCGGGGGAGCGGCTCGACCCCGAGGCGCTGGGCAAGCTCTATCAGGTCTCGCGCACGCCGGTGCGCGAGGCGATCCAGCAGCTGGTGGCCAGCGGCCTGGTCACGGTGTCGCCCAAGAAGGGCACCTTCGTCGCCAAGGTGGGCATCGAGCAGCTGATCGAGATGTTCGAGGTGATGGCCGAACTGGAAGGGATGTGCGGTCGTCTGGCGGCGCGGCGCATCACCCCGGCCGAGCTCGCGGTGCTGCACGCGGCGATCGAGCGCTGCGAGGCGGCCGCCCGCACCGGCAATTCCGACGAGTACTACTACGAGAACGAGGCCTTTCATCACGGCATCTACGCGGCCAGCCACAACGGCTTCCTGGCTCGCGAGGCGCATCAGCTCAAGCAGCGCCTCAAGCCCTACCGGCGCCTGCAGCTGCAGGTGCGCCACCGGCTGGCGACCTCGCTGGCCGAGCATCGCGAGATCGTCGCCGCGATCGAGGCCGGGGACGCCGAACGGGCCGAGCAGACGCTGCGCAAGCACGTGCTGATCCAGGGCGAGCGCTTCAGCGACTTCGTGGCCAGCGTCAAGGCGCTGCAGACGGGCACCGGCTGAAGACCGCCGACGGGGGACTCGACTTTGGGCGAGGGGCCGTTGCCGTAGGAATCCGCCGCTGGCTAAGCTGGAATGCACGCCGGCCCCGTCGGCTCATCATAACGACAATTCGCCGTCTCGCCGCTGCGCCGGCGACGGCACTCAGGAGCCCCCTTCATGCCCGTTCGTGACATTGCCCTGTATATCGATGGTCAGTCCGTGCCCTCGCAGTCCGGCGAGTGGCGCGAGGTGCTCAATCCGGCGACCCAGGAAGTGGTTGCCCGGGTGCCGTTCGCCACGCTCGAGGAAGTCGATCGCGCGGTGGCCAGCGCACGGGAGGCCTTCACCACCTGGCGCAAGGTGCCGCTGGCCCGGCGCATGCGCATCATGCTCGCCTTCCAGGCGCTGATCCGCGAGCACACTGCCGAGCTTGCCGCGCTGATCACCGAGGAGCACGGCAAGACGCTGCCCGACGCCAAGGGCGAGGTGGGGCGCGGGCTGGAGGTGGTCGAGCACGCCTGCTCGATCACCAGCCTGCAGCTCGGCGAGATCGCCGAGAACGTCGCCAGCGACGTCAACGTCTACTCGCTGCACCAGCCGCTGGGCGTGGGCGCCGGCATCACCGCCTTCAACTTCCCGATCATGCTGCCGTGCTTCATGTTTCCGCTGGCCATCGCCACCGGCAACACCTTCGTGCTCAAGCCCTCCGAGCAGGACCCGTCGTCGACCATGCGCCTGGTCGAGCTGGCCCACGAGGCCGGCGTGCCGGCCGGGGTGCTCAACGTGGTGCATGGCGGCCCCGAGGTCGCCAACCGGCTGTGCGATCATCCGGACATCAAGGCGCTATCGTTCATCGGCTCGACACGGGTCGGCACCCACATCTACGAGCGTGCCGGGGCCGCCGGCAAGCGCGTGCAGTCGATGATGGGCGCCAAGAACCATTGCGTGGTGATGCCCGACGCCAACCGCAGCCAGGCGATCAACAACGTGCTGGGCTCGGCCTTCGGCGCCGCCGGTCAGCGCTGCATGGCCAATTCGGTGCTGGTGCTGGTCGGCGAGGCACGCGACTGGCTCGACGAGATCGTCGAGCGCGCCGGGCGGCTCAAGGTGGGACCCGGCATCCAGGAAGATGCCGACCTGGGGCCGCTGGTCTCGCCGGCGGCTCGCGAGCGGGTGCTGGGGCTGATCGACCAGGGCGAGGCCGAGGGCGCGACGCTGCGTCTCGACGGGCGTGGCCTGACGGTCGACGGCTATCCCGACGGCAACTTCGTCGGCCCGACGATCTTCAGCGACGTCTCCGCCGAGATGGCCATCTACCGCGAGGAGGTCTTCGGCCCGGTGCTGTGCGTGGTCGGCGTCGAGACCCTCGACGATGCCATCGCTTTCATCAACGCCAATCCCAACGGCAACGGCACGGCGATCTTCACCAATTCCGGCTGGGTGGCGCGGCGCTTCGAGGCCGACATCGACGTCGGTCAGGTGGGCATCAACGTGCCGATCCCGGTGCCGGTGGCCTACTTCAGCTTTACCGGCTCGCGGGCCTCCAAGCTCGGCGATCTGGGGCCCAACGGCAAGCAGGCGATCGCCTTCTGGACCCAGACCAAGACCGTTACCGCGCGCTGGTTCGAGCCGGAGAACGTCTCCAGCGGTGTCAACAGCACGATCTCGATGGGCTGATCACCTTCGCCTGGTGACACACGGCCCCGCCTCGAGAGAGGCGGGGCCGATGTCGAATCAGCGCCGCGAGGTGGCGATCCCGCAGCGCTCGAGCAGCTGGATCATCGGCTCCAGCTGGCTCTCGTGCAGGACCAGCAGGGTGGCGACGTCCGGATCCGCGTCCCGCGGCAGGATCACCGCGAACTCCCCCTCCTCGAGATGGAACTCGTGAATCTCGCGTTCGCCCTGCGGGGTGAGGCAGTACGTCGAGCGGTAGTCATCGTCCTCGCCGTAGGTCAGGCGGTTGTAGACCTTGAACAGGGTGTACAGGTAAAGGCCCTGCGTGAAGGCCGGCCAGCGGGCGGGGCTGTGCCGCGTGGCGTCGTCGATCGGCTGTCCGGCGGCCTCGGCGCGGCGAATGGCGTCTTCCAGGGGCTCGGCCAGCAGCGAGGCGCTGTCGCAGGGCGATGGTCGGCCTTCGGCCCGGGCCGAGGTGTAGGCGGCGAGTACCTGGCGCATGTCGTCCAGGCCGGTCAGGGCATGGTCGCTGTGCTGCAGGTGGCGCGGGTCGAAGTCGCCGTTTTCCCAGCCATGCACGACGCGAA
>Ga0209300_1000402_pt1 | contig 23414 bp, 23 predicted proteins | sample Shrwel_input2_RT_FD_187535 | JGI IMG/M metagenome (GOLD analysis project Ga0209300, IMG submission 187535) | Subsurface microbial communities from deep shales in Ohio, USA - Utica-3 well 1 S input2 RT (SPAdes) (version 2) ... | reverse complement strand
CTACATGCAGGGGTGGAAGAGCGGGGCCAAGGGCCTGGCGACGTTTCGACCCAACGCGGTAACTGGGTCGGTACTGAGCGAGACCCCGAGCCCGACGCCGGAGGTAACCTCCGACATCGACGAGAGCGACCCGGATCGCCGGGTGCAGCTCAAGGAGGTGCCGGAGCCGCCGATGGCGTCGCTTCGCTGGCGCAAGCGTCCCAGCCTGCCGTGTGGGAATCCTTCCTGGACGTACATGTTGGAGCATCCGCATGGCTATCGCTTCGGCGTGTTCGTTGGGCATGTGCAGAACGGATCGGCACAGCCCTTCGAGGTCTGGGTCAATGGGGCCGAACAACCCCGAGGACTCGGCGCGCTGGCGATGTCGTTGTCCATGGACATGCGCTCGGAGGATCGGGGCTGGCTCAAGGCCAAGCTCGATTCTCTGGCCATGGCTCGTGGCGATGATGCGTTCCACCTGGCGTTGCCGCCGGAGGGTGAGATGACCCCGGTGCCCAGCCTGGTTGCAGGGTTCGCGCGCGTGTTGCGTGCTCGCTGCGAGCAGTTGGGTGCATTCGAGGTCGTAGGCCCGACGCCGGTTCTCGATGCGCTGATGAGCCCGAAGGAGCCGAAGACCGGCCCCGACGGCACCATGGCCTGGAGCGTCGATGTCATGAACTCCATGACGGAGGATGACTTCGTGCTCATGGTCAAGGAGCTGACGATGCCCGATGGCACGCGCCGGCCGTACTCGTGCTGGCTTGCTGGCGAGTATCCGCGCGCGCTCGATGGACTCTGCAAGAGCCTGTCGTTCGACATGCGGGTGCTCGATGTGGGCTGGATCGGCGGGAAGCTCTCGCAGCTTCTCGACTACGCCGAGCCCCGCGGGGACTTCATGGCAAAAAGCCCGGGGGAGGACCGTCAAGCGACGTATCCCTCCACCGTGGCCTACGTCGCCCGTCTGCTACTGCATCGCTACGCGATGCTCGGCCTGCTCGATGAGCAGGGGGCGCCGGTCAGTGCCATGGGATTGATCGTCAGCGAGGAAGCCAGCGAGACCGATGTGCCTGAGCCGCAACAAGCAAAGGTCACCGGTCGGTTGTGCAAGGAATGCAATCACCGTGCGGTGATTCGGCAAGGGGGCTGTAGTCACTGCACCGCCTGCGGCGCCGTCGGTGATTGCGGTTAAATCCACCTAACCCTCCACGGGCCGGTCGCGCGAGAGCGCGGCCTGTTCGTGGGGGCCTTTGATTGAGCGTTCTTCTGCGACGCCATGGTCAGTCGTGGCGTGGCGCAAGGACGATTCACTCGGTGCCTGGTTTGATGGGTGCCCATAAACGCAAGCTGCGCGTTTCCAAACAACCAGCCTTAAACCAATCCGACCAAGGGACACGTCCCAGGAGAAGGATATGCAAGTGAAACTCTGTTCAGACTGGAGGAGACGCTCGAACAACCGCTCGATTCCTTGTCGGCGGTGAAATACCCGAATCACTCGCGGTGGCAGAGGCCTGAAAGGGAAATATGCCCTTGGTGAGTGGGGGTTGCGAGCTATCCATCTCCACCTGAAACGCTAACCTCAACCCTAAATCCCCGTCTGGGGCGTACGCGCCCCGTCGGGGGAGTGGTGCGCCTCCCGTCGGATAATTCCCATGAGGAGGTACCCAATGGATGTCAGTTTTTCACAGCTGCATAAGTACGAAACCTGCGGTGCGGCGTACCAGTTCCACTACGTCCGCCGCCTTCGAGCCGAGGAAGTCTCTGCCAACCTGATATTCGGCAAGGTGCTGGATAAGGGGATGAGTGAGTTCATCCGGGGACATGCCCTTGGCGAGTACGTCGACCCACTGCCGATCTTCGAGCAAGAGTGGGATCGGGCGTTGAGCGAGACGATCGTCGATTTCTCGGCGACACAGAGCCCCAAGGATCTCCGAGAGACGGGAGCCGAGTTGGCCAGACAGTTCCCGGAATTCTGGGACAATTCAGGGCTGACCGCGCTCATTGGGCCTGGTGGCGAACCGATGGTGCAGCAGAAGCTCACCGTCCAGGTTGCACCCGGGATCAACCTGAGATGCTTTCTTGATGTGGCTGTACTCACTGAAGAAGGTGAGTCTGCGATCATCGACCTCAAGACAGCGCTTTCGCCGGCTCCAGATGCGGTTCTCCTTCTAGGGGAGCAGTTGACGGACTACCAGATCGCCGCTGAGGCCAACAAGGCAAAGCTTGGCATCGAGTCGATCAGCCAGGTGGGGTTCATAGAGCTGCTCAAGCGAAAGATCCCGAAGGCTAGCCAAGGCAGAGGTCCAGAGATCATCGGGCCGAGCCTCACGCCAGCCCGCTCCGAGGCTGTCATGGCTGAACGGCGCGCGAAGATCGACCACTTGGTCACACTGATCCGCAAGGGCGTGTTCTTTCGCAATCCAGGTATGGCGTATAACTCGCCTTGCTCGATGTGCGACTTCCAAAACCTGTGCTTGCACGGTGATATGGAGGGGCTGATCGAAGCCCCGAAGGGAAAGGCTCAAGCCAAACTCGCCGTTGCTTAATGCACCTCAATCCGCCTCGCCCCTAATGGGCGGGGCTTTCCAGGCGCTCCAGATCTTTCTTGGGACGCGTGGAAAGCCCCGTTTCACCCGTGTTCTTTGCAGAGCACACCAACGGTAGCTGGCCGTACTCAACCAGCACTCAAGTCTCAGTAACTCAACCCACCCCAGCCGGGGCCAGTCCCGGCGTGGGCTGCCCTTGGCTTATCAAAAAACCACCGAGAGGAGGGTCGCCAAGATGGCAGCACTAGCGGAATCGGTGAGCGGGTCGAAGGGGCCGCCACCGGACCAGATGGAGCTGGATCTTCCGGTGCTCTTCCAGGGCTACCGGCCAGCGAAAAAGCGAGCGCGAATGAAGCGTTCACCGTACAGCAGTGCTGATATGGCTCCGGAGCAGTTGGACCTATCTGCGTTGCTGGATGAGCTGATCGAAGAGGAAATCCTCGCCGAGCAGTTGGAGCGTGAAATCAATGCCGCCCAAGGCGAGCCGGAACTCGAACCGTGGACCCTCGACGACATTCGTCGCCTCCACGCTTTTGTTCTGGACCGCTCGTTGGAGGTATTGGCTGATACCCGCACCGGTCACGCGACGGTTCTGGAGATTCTTCACTGGATTAGCCAGTCCACGCGTAGCGGTGAAAGCGGCATCGCGTTCGTCACTTGTTGCGAGCTTCATGGCTACGACGCCAATGAGCTTAGAGAGCAAGTGTTCGCCGAAGTCGAGCAGCTTCGCGGCATCACGATCACGTAGCGGCTCAAACTAAAACCACCGACCCCAACGGGGGGCACACTCCCCGTATAGGGCGGGGTGTGCCTCCCATTTCTCAGACGATTGGAGGCAATAGAAAATGACTCAGGCAAAACACGTGCAGTTCGATATCGGTGAAACCTTCGGCATCGAAGAGGCAAAGGGTGCTGTCATCAACGGCCACGAGGATACGGGCAGCCCGTTCGTTCCTAAGGCCATCAATGGATACATCCACCGGCGTGAGCTGCTATCCGACATCATTGCCTGGCTGAAGACCGGTGAGGGTGAAGGATTGCTGCTCGTCGGACCAACCGGCTGTGGCAAGACTTCGGGGCTCACGCAGGTTTTCGCCGGACTTAACTGGCCCACTCAGCGCCTGACGGCTCATCGTCGTTTGGAGATGGCGGATTTCACCGGGCACTACACCGTGATCGATGGCGACATGGTGTTCGTGGATGGGCCGCTGGTCAGTGCTATGCGCTACGGCCATGCCTTCCTGCTCGATGAGATGGATATGCTTGACCCCGGTGTCGGAGCGAGCCTGAACACCGTCGTCGAGGAGGGCATGGTCGTCATCCCCGAGAATGGCGGTGAAGTCGTCCGGGCAGCCCCGGGTTTCAAGTTCATCGCTACCGCCAACACGGCAGGCAACGGTGACCGAACTGGGCTCTACCAGGCGACGTTGCGTCAGAACGCGGCGTTTCTTGATCGCTTCTGGGTCGTCGAAGTCGATTACCCGACGGTCGAGCAGGAAGCCCCGATCCTCGCCAGTGCTGCTCCGTCCGTACCGGACTGGGTGCGCGGGAAGATGATCGAGGTTGCCGGCGAGCTGCGTGGGCTATTCATCGGCGAGCTGGATGGCCCGCAGATCGAACTGCCGATGTCCACGCGCTCATTGGCGCGCTGGGCACGATTGACTAGTACGTTCCAGGGCGTGCGGAAAAGCGGGAAGGACCCGGTTCTCCATGCGCTTGATCGGGCGTTCCTCAATCGGGCACAACCCGAAACCCGGGAAGCGGTGCATGGCATCGTGGCTCGAGTGATCGGTGATGACGTGAACTTCAAGTAAGGGGGTATCCATGCACGGGTACGAACTTGTCTATGAAGGCCCTGACTCACCGAACGGGAAGATCTGGCGGGTCATACCAATGGCAGACCGGTCGGGCCTTCGCATCGAGTACGGGGCGATGGGAGCGAAAAATCTTCGCTCCACGTTCGTTCCGGCGGCTCGGTGCGAGGACCGTAACTGTCTGACTGAAATGCGTCGTCGCGTCAGCAAGAAGCTTGGCGAAGGCTTTGTCGAGGTTCGCAATGACCTTGATCCGGCAGAACCATTATCGCAGACGAACGAAGCCGCCCCCGAGTCAGGCCCCGAGGTGCTTGCGCATGTCGCGTATCGCACCCTCGGCCAGTCCGACTTTCAAAGGCTGGCGGGTGAGTACCGCGATGAACTCGTCGAGATCGTAGAGGCGGCCGCTGTGGGCGCTACGCCCGCGACCGTCACTCAGCTCGAACCGGGGATGTGGACCGTTCGCGGTCCGCTCGCCGGGCAGCCAGGGACCATTGAGGAAACGGTGAAAATGAAGCTGGGGCAAGAGATCGAATCCAACCAGCGAGTGCTGGGCCTGATGATCTCTGCGCTGGCGACACGCTTCCCTGACCTGGTGAACCTGAGCGACGACGACGGTAATTCGATGCGCCCGCGTGAGCTGGCCGAACGCATCACCACGGACGCGGATGTGTTGGAACGCTACGGCATTACCCGGTCCATAAAACTGGGCCATTCTCCGCTAGGAGATTGGTTCTTCTGAAAAAGGAGTAAAAGGCTTGGTCCCGGGATATCCCGGGGCCTTTCCCAGCCGTCCTCGACGAGGGCGTCCCGGAAAGGCTCTACCACGTCTTCGTGGCACGGCACCGCCGACCGTGGCCCCCAGCAAGCGGCACTCAATCACCTGATGCGCGGCAGCGCGTATCTGGTCCCGATCGCGGGGAACGTTATTCCCCGGTGGGGAGGACCGTTCCTCGCATTCCATCAATGAATAGGAGGAACGGTCCATGACCGAGCAAAGTAACGTGACTACCCAGACACTCGACTCTCTGGTCTGCGTCGTTCTGGATATTCACCTTTGGACGGGGCGGCGCAAGCTCACCCCGAAAGATCTTCAGAAAGTCGCGCCGGAGAACCTGCCACCGCAGGATCTTGCGTCGCTCGGCTCAAAGAAAATCTGCGATCCGGACGAACTCAACGAGTTCGCAAAGCTCAAGCGTCGCGCCGAACGGCTGCTTCTGGAAGCCGGCTACCGTTTCCTTGGTGGCTACGGGATTCCTGAGGAGAAGCTCGCTGAGGTGCGACGAGAGCTGAAGGGCTTGCAGGACGAGTTCGGTACTTACAAGAAGGGCTTTCTGGCTCGCTACGACCAAACGGTCGAGCAGTGGATCGCTCGTCACAAAGAGTGGGAGAGCATTATCCGGAAAGCGGCAACGCCGGTGGATGAGGTGGATGCCCGCCTGCGATTTTCTTTCCGCGTCTTTCGTGTCGCTCCGGCGGCCGTTCCCCTTGACGGGGAGAATGAGGCCGAGGAATCGCTGCTGGAAGGCTCATACCGGGGCATTCTCCGAGAGGTCGCTCGCGCTGCGGGTGAAACCTGGGAGAGATCCTACAAGGGAAACTCGGTCGTGACTCAGCGGGCATTGAGTCCGATTCGCAAGATGCGGGATAAGTTGAACGGGTTGAGCTTCATCGACGCGCGCATCTATCCCGTTGTCGAGCAAATCGACGAGACGCTCTCCGAGTGTCCCAAGGCGGGCAAGATCGAGGGAGCGCCGCTTCGCGGACTCAGCGCACTGGTGCTATTGCTCTCGGATACCGAGCGCATGGTCGCCCATGGCGAGGCAGCGATCGGCAACGTCAACGCCAGCGCTCCAGCAGAGATGCTCGCCGGCGTTGATGAGCCCGCCGGTGAGCCGGAGGTGTCGGAGTCCGACGCGGCGCCCATGGAGGACGCTGCTGAAGTCACCGCCATCGATGAAGTTGAATCGCAAGAAGACGAACCGGAGCCGGTAGTCCGTCACGAGGAGCACGCGGTCTCTAACTCTGGGTTGTTCTTCTAACACGATAATGATCTATCCCCACCGACCTGGGGCTGTGCAATCCCAACGCACACCCCGGTCGGGGGGTGTGCCATTTCGTGAGGTGACGAGAATGGCGAAGAACAACCTGAAGACCTTCATCGGTGCGCTGCCCATCATTGCCAAGGCCATCGGTCGGCGCTACGGCGTCAACGTGACCATTGGCGGTAACGGCGCCTACACCGATGGGAAAACCATCAACCTGCCCGCTCTGGCGGCGGATGACCCGGAGGTCGAGGTTCTGGTCAATGGCTATCTCGATCACGAGGCAGCCCATTGTCGGTTCACCGACTTCGATGCCCAGCGATCCAAGGATGACTTCACGAATTGGGTGGAAAACGCCCTGGAGGACATTCGTATCGAGGATCTGATGGGGCGGCTCTACCCGGGCTGTCGGAAACACCTGGCAGCATTGCAGGAGAAGCTGATCCACGACGGCGACGAGGCCCCACTGGGGTCTGATGCCCCGGAGAATGCGGTGCTTTCGGCGTACATGCTGCGCCGCCTGCGCTTCGAGGTGCTGGGCCAGGCGTCGACGGAAGCACTGGCGCTACAGGCGAGCGAACGTTTCGAGGAGATCTTCCCCAAGGGCCTCGCGACCAAACTCACCACCATGATGGCGAAGGTAACCGAGACCCGTTCAACCCAGGAGGTGATCGACCTGGCGGCGCGCATCGTCGCGTTGCTCAAGGACGAAAGCGAGGAGCCTGAAGAACCCGAAGATTCGCAGGAGTCCAAGGGTTCCGGCGGCCAGGATGACAACCAAGGTGGTGGTAGCCCACAGGCGGGTGATGGCAGCCAGGACGGTAGCGGCGGAAACGACTCGGGGCAAGGTTCCGAGGCGGATCGTCGCAAGGCACTGGCAAATGCTCTCCAAGGTGACGCGAAGGATCTGGCGAAGGATCAAGGCCAGAAAGTCGCTGACAAGCTGGGGCGTCATGCTGATCCCAAGGCCGCGACCATCGCTGAGGCTGACGATGCTTCTGGCGGCGGCGGTGCCGGCCACGGTTCGGGAAGCCTCGGCTTTGGCGCGACGATCGACGAGTCGATGGTTCGTCAGGCCAGCGCACGGTTGCGCTCACGGCTTGCCGGGCTGATCCAAACGGAGACCCTGGCACAAACCTCGCGTGGTCGCTCGGGACGGCGGATCGACCGTCGGATGCTGCCGCGTCTCAACCACGGGGACCCGCGGATGTTCCGCGTGGAACTCGAGGGAGAGGAGGTCGATACGGCGGTGACCGTGCTGCTCGATCGTTCAGGCTCAATGAACGGCCGGGAACTGAAGATCGCGCGGGAAGCCTCGCTTGCGGTGACTTATGCGCTCGATGAGATCCAAGGGGTCAACCCGAGCGCCTTTGCTTTCCCCGGTGCCGGTGGAAGCAAGCACCAGGTGCAGACCTTGCATCGTCGAGGTCAGCGCGTCCAGGCCGATCAGTTCGGTATCTCCGCCGCCGGCGGAACGCCGCTGACGGAGGCAGCCTGGTTCGCCGGTTGGGATCTGCTGTGTGCAAATGAGCCACGAAAGATCCTGATCGTTGTCACCGATGGCGGGCCGGACGACCCGAGGGGCGCCCAGGATGTGATGTCGAGGCTGCGCAGCGATGGTATCGAGACCCTCGGTATCGGTATCGCGAATAAGATTGCCTCGGCACTCATCCCCGAGAGCCGAACCATCCGCGGTGTGGAGGAGTTGTCCTCTGCGCTGTTCGAGATGCTGGAGCGAAAGCTGGTCAGTCACCTGGCCGCTTGAGCATTCATCCCATCCCCCTGTCGGCCGCCTCTCGGCGGTTGGCAGGGGCCTTTCCAGGCCGTCTTCGTCCAGCGGGCGAGGGCAGCACGGAAAGGCGTTTCACCCGAGTGTTCTACCTGAACGCTCCCCACGGTAGCTGGCCGAATCCAGCCCTCAACTGGCCTCAGGCCAACCCAAACCCTTGCATCAGGGAGATACCAACGTCGCCCCGATGCTATGGGGGTGCGTACGCCTGGAGGATACAAATGTTCGATTTCATCGAATCTGTCGGGCTGACGCTCGATACGGAGCTGGTGTCGGGCGGAGCGTTCTACACGACATTGCTGACTTGCGATTCCTTCGAGCTGGCTTCTCGCCTGCCGAACGGTTTCGTCGAGATGACAGCTTGGTCTGATGGCAACGCTCGCCGCGTGTGGGTTGATATGGGTCGACAAGCGATCTGCACCTATTGCGAACATGATCTCTACTTGGAGATCCACGGCTCGTACTCGGCATTCATGTCTTCAATGAGTAAAGCTGACGACTTCTACCTCACTCATTGACCTCAATAACCAGAACCCATCGCATAGGGTTCGACCGCAAGAGCGCTGCCCGAAGAGGTAATGGCACCCCTTGGAGGGAATATTACGTGGCTTGCCAGCGGCTGTGCGGGCTCACACTCAAGTCCTAATAACCTTCGCGCTCAAAGCCGGTGTCCGTATAGCGGGCGCACTGCGCGACCAGCCTCCGGGCTGGCGGCTTTACCGCAATCGCCGCGTCCTACCCGGACAACGGCCCATCAAACTAGCCCATGGGGTGCTCGTACGCCCCAAGGGCGGCGTGCGCCTCGGCGGCTACCACCGGAGGTGCAAATCATGGAACTACTGAACTGGTACTTCGAGCGTCGCCTGGAGTCCTGGGGTTATGGCGAGTGCCGAATCCGGTACAACCTGAACTACTGCCAGGGTGACGGCGTGGCGTGGTACGGCAAGTTGGATGAGGCCGATGTGCTCCGGATGCTGCCGCGTCTGGGGCTCAGCGCCTCGGAGACTGCCGCTATCCAGCGTGTGGTCGACGACATCAACGTCTCGATCTCAGACATCAACCATCACTACCACCACTGGAACTCTATGGAGGTGGACGTGGAGGTGCTCAATGAGGACGAGATGTCGGGCGCGGAGACCGAGGCGGTCGATGCGCTGCTCAAGGCACTGAGGGAGGATGTGGTCACAAGATCCAGAGAGCTGGAGTCGGAAGGCTACAGCCTCATCGAAGCCTCTCCGTATGAGCCCGAGATCCTTCGTCTCTACGAGCGAGAGAATCTCGTTGTCGAGATCCGCAAGCAACCGGTCGAGGATGCTGGTGATCCGATCCTGGGTTACATGGAGCCGTCAGATGTCTTTCTGCTGGCTCGGCGGATGATTCGGGGCGAAATCGAGCGCTATGAGCTTGAGGTGCGCGCCACCTGGTGGGGCAAGGAAGAGTCGATCTCGATCGGCCCGACTGACGACGCTCCAAATGGTCGCCACTGGGTACAACTCGCACGGGAAGCTCTAAGCGATATCGCGTCAGAACTGCGACCGCAAGTACCGCACGCGGCGAGACCTGCCGCTTTGCAAGCGAGAGCAGCATAAGCCTGACCGAAACCCTCGCTCACCATGCCGGTATTCCGCGCCTGCCGCCGGGGCCACCCGACTACGGTAGATGCATGGTTTGCCGGATATACACCGACCCTGGCTGGGGCGTGCACTCGCCCCTCTGGGGGCAGGTTGCGCCCGGCCTCCACGTATCTCTGGAGGAACTGAATGGACGAACAACCCTCGGACAAGATCCTGCGGCTAGCCGCTGGACGCTGGGAGGCAATCTATAGCCATCTGGCATCGGTGGAGCTGGGCGCAGCGATGGAAAAGGCACCACGTCATGTGGCCTGTCCGATCCATGGCAGCAGCGGGTCCAACGATGGTTTCCGGATGTTCAGGGACTGGCGCGAAAACGGCGGAGGTGTGTGTAACACCTGCGGTGCGTTTCACGATGGTATTGGCCTGATGGCCTGGCTGAAGGGAATGACCTACAAGGACACTCTCAAACTTCTCCTCGAGGAGCTTGAGGGAGAGGGTGGAGGCGCTATCCCACCGCCCGCGCCACGGCGCGAGGCCGATATCGAGCGTGAAAGAAAGGCAAGGGCAGAGGAGGATCGACAATCGGCCAACCGGATTCGCTCCGTCTGGCAGAGTTCGCTCCCCCTCGACCATCCACGTGCCGAGCCGGCGAGGCTGTATTTCGCCCGGCGCGGTCTCAAACCCTATCTAGACCCTCGTGTGCTTCGTTTTCATCCTGGGCTTCATTACCTTGACGGCGACAAGATGCTGGGGACCTTCCCAGCCCTCGTTTTCAGGGTAAGCGATGGCCAGGGGCGGTCGGTCACGCTGCATCGCATCTATCTGGATTGCGAAGGCAACAAGGCGCCGGTGCCAAAGGTGAAGAAGCTGATGGGCTACCCACGAGGAGCGCGCACCCTTACAGGCGGTGCCATCCGGCTTGCGCCGGCTGGTCGCCTGTTGGGGATCGCTGAAGGACCCGAAACGGCTTTGGCAATCATGGAAGCGACCGGCATGCCTGTCTGGTCGGCGATATCTACTTCACTGATGCGTCAGGTTCAGTTGCCTGATCACGTGGAGAAGGTCGTCGTTTGGCTGGATAAAGATGCTAACGAAGCCGGACGAATTGCGGGCCAGACGCTGTGTGAGCGTATGTGGGCCGAAGGACGGTACACGGGCGCGGTGCTGCCAGGCTTGCCCCTAGCACATGGGCAGTCCTCGGTGGATTGGCTGGATGTGTGGAATCGACTCGGTTACGCGGGCTATCCGCAGTGCTACGTCGATCCCGCCTCGGATTATCGAAGGAGGGCAATGTGATGAAAGACATTGCATATAAGTGCTATGGCGTGATTGATCTCTCCAAGCTCGATACGACGCCAGGGGGTTACGGCCCCTTGGCGCCGCCGGCCGGTTGGACGGGAGATAAGCAAGCGTACCTGCACCTTATGCGGTGTCGGTATAAAGACATGGGCGCGCGACAGCACTTACTGTTTGCAGCTCGCCTTTACGCAGGATCACCAGATATCGTTTCTGTGACGGGTCCATTTAGTGATGCGGCACTGGCCGTGCTGAACGGTTTACGCCCGCTACGATTCGAAGGGATGTCGAGCAAACCCGCCAAGGGATAGCCCGATAATCGCTCAAGGCATGACACCCCGTTAGCTTCAGGCTAGCGGGGTTTTTTTTGTGCGTGAATCATACTGCTTCACGTCGTGGTGAGCGAAACCATCGCTAGCCAGGGGGGTATTTCGGGATTTAGTAGGGCTTTCGCACTTTAGCATGATCGCTACTGGCCGAATAAGGCGGTTCGCGTAAGGCGTGTGTCGCTTTTACTTAGGTCTTGTTGCTTAGTCAATCAGCAGGTTGGCTTGGGCTTGCTGCTTTTCACTTTCACGTTAACGTCAAGCGGCGCGCTACGAGCATATGAGGGGTCACATGCTAGAGACACCAAATCTAACACCAAATTCCGCTTCGGCAGGCAGTACAGCCGTTATATTCGAGATTCGCGAGATTGCCGAAACCGCCGCAGCTATAGCGGTGCTGGACATTGCTCGACTCGACCCGGATCGAATACCTCACGGCGTCATGCCGCAGAATGCGGCAATACAAAGCACCCATCTTGATCACGTCGAACGCGGCAGGTTGGCGGCAGCGTCGAAGGGCGTAATGCGAAAGGGTAATGCCCGTTCTGCTGCCTGGTGGCGCAGGGCTATCAACCGGGTACGCCGTAGACCGCTGCCCAAGGAGGGGGAGCATGGCGAAGATGTTGCCGACAAAAACAGAGAGGTCGCATCTATCGCCCTCACGTCTCTGTTCGTGGAAATATCAGTCCGAGCCATGGCCGTTAGGCGTGCACCTGACCGCCCCCCTGCCGTTCCTATCCATTGGGAGGTGGATCAGTTGCTGGCGGGGCTAACCCGCCTTGAGCGTATCATGCTCGCTCACATATTAAGCCGAGAGTGTGTCGTACTGCCGACTGACCGTGACCACGCGTGGTGGTTATCGCGTATTGAGGAAGCAAAGCACGTTGCCATCGGGCCTAAGGATTCTGGAGAAACAGAGCGATTAGTGAGGACACTAAGTGTACGGTGCATGGAATGAGGAACATGGTTATGTCGAAAGACGCGAATGGCGGGAGCCATAAATCACTTCTGAGCATACGCGAGCATGAGCTTGCTCGAGACCTGATACGGCAGGGGCTGCGAATCGCCGCTATTCAAAGCTTATTGCAGCACGTTTACCGAACAGAACTATCCAGAATATGGCGTGAAGTGTTTCCGGGTGAGAGCCCGCCGGCAGGGCGTTTACCGAGCGGCAGTGCCAGTGTAATCAAGACGCCGCTAGACAGCGCCCTGGCCGCCTTCATGTTAAACGAATACCTGGTAATCGCCGTTGAGCCTGACCTGCGAGTGGATATTGAAGCACTGAGTGCGGCATGGGAGTCATGCCAGGACTTCCTTGGTGGGCGTAACGACTATGCCAACCGAGAGATACGTCTGGAATTCTACAACATTAATTCACTCTGGTTGTTGGCTCGAGATTATCTTGCACAGAAGGTTCAATGTGAACGGTGTCAGAACTGCGGGAGCATGCGTGTTCGCTGCATCGATTGGGATATCCGTAGCAAGCTACAACGATGCCCTCACTGCACCTTGCGTGAAATGGGTGGCTAAAGGGGAGTGATTTCGGCGCTTGCCGCATGTTGGCTCTATATAGCATGCGGGCATGACCACACGAACACTCAAAAGCGTCCTGGTCGCGGGCGGATTGGCCGCATTGCTTTCGCTCTCAAGCGACCCGACGCTCGCCGCCACCTCGTCATTTTTCGGCTCTGAGCCGCCTGATGGCTGGTTCTGGTACAGCGTCACACCAGATCCAGAACCACAGCCCGAGCCTAAACCCGAAGCAAAGCCTAAGCCTAAGCCGAAGCCTATGCCGGCCCGACCCCCGGCGTTGAAGAAGGCCGTAGCACCTGACCCCAAGGAGCCGACGGCCTACTCAGCAGTATGGATTCGCGAAAACCTCCCCAAGTATCTCAATCGTGCCATCGATAATCCGACTCGTAAAAATGTGTTGGCGTATATGTACCTGCAACGCCTCACGATTGATAAGTCGCAGCGCTTCGCTGACGCCGTGGAAGTTGCGGTTAAGACCACACCCGCACTGGATGAGAATAACCGTCGGCCAATTAGTTCGATGGGCGCTCGGCTGGCCAATAGAGGCGCCGATCGGGCTACGAAGCGAGCGATGACTGAACTCAGCCAACAGCTCGGCGTCTGGTTCTTCTATTCGAGTGGATGTGACTACTGCGCCTCGCAGTCGTCCGTTCTGAAGGGGGTTGAGGAAATCTACGGGATTCCGGTAACAGCGATCTCCATGGACGGTGGGGCGCCTCCTCCCGGATTTGCTAGTGCGCGATCCGATGAGGGGCAGGCCAATCGTCTGGATATCGACGGCCCGATGGGGTTGGTGTTGGTCAACCCTAAAAGCCGCAAAGTAGTTCCGCTCTCCCACGGGCTTTTGGCAAGGGACCAACTGGTCTCGAGAATTTTGCTCGCCGCAAAGAAAGCAGGATGGATCGATGAGGATGCGTACAACCGTACGCGTCCGATGCGTGCCGACCAGCTCCTTTCCGCCGGTTTCGAGGGCTCTGCTGAGACGGGCGCACCCACGACAGATAACCTGCCGGTTAGTCCTGACGATGTATTGGACCGTCTGGTCGGACAATTGGAAGGTGGGGGCACGCAGCGATGAATCGCATTCTTTCTCGAGTGGCGGCCGGGGTGGCACTGACTCTTGGGCTAACGTCCTTCACTCCCGTCGCAAACGCCCAGCCGACTCTGCACAGCCAGCTCCGTAGCCTCTCGGGCCAGGTGGGTATCTGGTATTTCTACATGTCCACTTGTCCCTACTGCCAGAAGCAAGAGCCGGCGCTAGCTATGTTCGACGAGCGTTACGGTATCGAAGTGACGCCTGTCTCGCTCGATGGCGGCCCCCCGCCGGGGCGGGAATTCGAGGAATACGTTCCGAATAGGGGGCAGGCGGCTCGGCTGGGGGTACAAGTTACCCCGACTCTCTATCTTGTGCATCCGGCGACTCAACAGACGACCCTGCTCGCCACTGGCCTGAGTCAGCCTCGGGAGCTGGCAGTACGCATTATAAAGGCCGCTAAGGCTGCTGGCTGGATTGAACGCCCGAGGCCGGAGTCCACCAACACCGATCGCGCAATCCCCGGAGCCGATGCCGGGCGGGATCGTGGCCAAGGAGATTCATCATGGTAAACAAGCTTCGTTCGGCTTTGCTGCCGTGCGCGTTGGCCGCCGGGCTATCCCTGGGTATGGCGCCAAGCCAGTCACATGCGGGACTTCAGGATCAGATGGATGAGATGTTCAATTCGATGTCGAACGTCACTGATCCGACCGCAGTCATGGGGCAGCGCCGGGGTGTCCTTGCCGGTGGACGCTACTCAATGCGAACGAGCGCGATGGATGTACAGGTCTTGAGCATCCTTCCTCCAAGCGTCAACTCCGGGTGTAACGGCATCGATATGTTTGGCGGTTCTTTCTCGTTCATCAGTGCAGACCAGTTCATCCAACTATTACGAACAATCGCCTCTAATGCGAGTGGCTACGCATTCAAAATGGCGCTCCAAGCGATGTGCCCATCTTGCGACGCAGTGATGAGCAAGCTCCAGGGGCTGATTCAGAAGATGAACAGTCTCTCGGTGAACTCATGTCAGGCCGCAAAGGAGCTGGTGGCTGGCGCCGCGGCGATGACACCGGATGGGATACGTACCGCAGCGAATAACGCCGCCGCTCCCATCGCGACGAGCATCGGTGCGGCCGTCGACTCCGTGTCCTCAATGTTTCCTTCCGTCGGTGGCGGTGGCACCTCGCTGTACAAGGTGTCGCAGACTGGTGCCGGTCGCGAGCAACTGGAAAACGAAGAAGTTCTAGGCAACGTGGTGTGGTCCTCGCTTCGTGACTCGAATGCCGCGGCCTGGTGGTCATCAGGGGATGAATCCCTCATGGAAGCGGTCATGTCAGTTACAGGTTCGGTGATCGTGCGCCCGCCCGAGGAGCAAGGGGGGGACCCTGCTATCACTGTGCTACCGCCGATCCTCGATATTAGAGATTTCATGAACGGCAGGGATAGCGACGCAGACGTTCGTCTCTATGAGTGCGGGAGCGATCAATGCTACAACCCTGATGATGCTCCGGGGACGCATTCCGATCCCGGTATCCAGACGGTCTCTATCGAGAGCTTCACCGCCCAAGTCTCTGAGATGGTTCTGAGTTTGGTGTCCAAGTTCGCCTCTCCTTCGGCAACGCTGACCAGCCAAGAGAAAGCCTTTATGTCATCCGCCCCGGGCGCTGTAGGCGGGATGATCCGGAACCTTTCACGTATGTCACCCGGGTTGGCACAGCTCTATGCCAACCAGGCCGGTCCAACTATCGCTCAGATCATGGCCTCGGATCTCGTTCTCGACATGGTGGACACGGCGCGAACGGCCATGGCCTCGTCAACCTCGCCATCCGCATCACAGATGCGCGATCAGCTCAATGACGTAGCCAGCGCCATGCGAGATCAGGCGCGAAATATCCAGGGGAACCTAGCCTCGCTCCAAGGGATGGTTGAGACATACAACGGTCTTCGGCAAGCGACGATCAAGCGGCGCCTAGGAATCAATGAACTCTCTCAAGGGGCCGGCCTGAAGGTGCGCTGATGCGCGTGCCTTGGGCTCCTCCTGACAATGGCGGAGAGCTGCTGTGACTTATGACATCTACTCTACCGGCGATGGCGCATTCCTAGCCGAGATACTCAACGCCGTGTCCATGTTGATGGGCAGTGACAGCACCACGCTGATAGCGATGATTGGTGTGTTGCTGGGCTTCGTGTTCGTGGTCCTGAATTCTGTCGCTGAGGGCGGCCGGCGGCTATCAATGGGGGGCACGGTCATGGCTATCGCCATGTACCTGGTACTGTTCACCCCTCGGGTGGACGTACTCGTCCATGACCCATATTCGTGGACCGCTAGGCCGGTAGACAATGTGCCGCTCGGTGTCGCCGCGGCGGGCATGACGCTGAGTAGCATGGGGCTCGTCATCACCGAAGAATTCGAGACGGCCTATTCGCTCCCCGGGATGCTCGATACTGGCTATGGCACACCTCTGGAAATGCTTCTCTCGGTGCGAGGTTCAGGGCTGGGGACAGCCAACAGTGTGGCTGGTCATGATAACTTCCTACAGACGTTGACAAATTACATCAATGACTGCACCGAGACAGGAATCATGCTCGGTTGGAATGACCCTGCGGCTATCGTCACAGCGCCGGATCTATGGCAGGCGGTGAAAATGACGGATACCGATTACACCACCAAGACATATCTGCCAAGCGATCCTTCAGGTGGCGCTCAGCGTACATGCGCGAATGCCTATTCGGCGATTACCGCGCAATGGGGGCAGCGGCTCAACGCCTGGAACAACTACCTCTCCGATAGCTATGACGTGGCTGATGCCCGCACAGTGATCCAAGGCGGGCTCGATAACTTGGTAGGTATGGGCAACCATGCGAACCAGTACATGAAGAACGCACTGGTGGCCAACGTCATTCGTCGAGTGGCCAGCGGTAATTACTCGGAGAGCAGCTTCGCGTCCACTGTCATCACCACACAAGCTACCGAGCAGTCACGGGTACAGTTTGCCGCTGAGGCATCGTTGTTCGCGCGTTTCGCCCGACCGCTGATGACGTTTGTGGAGGGGTTTGTTTATTCCATCGTGCCGTTCATGGTGTTTGCGATCGGATTCGGTATGGCCGGGTTCAAGCTGATCGGGCGGTATGCGCTCATCCTAATGTGGGTGCAGCTTTGGATGCCCATCATGTCGGTCACAAACCTGTTCATCAGCATGGCCTTCGTCCGTGAGATGGATTCCCTGAACAACATGGTTACCTCCACGGGCGATCCTTTGAGCCCGCTGTCATTGCTTGGAATGCAGACGATGCAGGCCGAGGCTGCTGACTGGATCGCGGTTGGGGGCAATCTTATAGCCGCAGCGCCGGCGCTTGCCCTGACGGTGCTCTACGGCGGTGCGTACACGATGGTGAATCTCTCCAGTCGTATGACCCCGGGGGATGCGGTCGACGAGAAGCAGTCATCACCGGATCTTTTCTCTAATCCGGGTGTGTTGTCCATGAGTGCGCAGAATACCCACGATCCGACGATGGGGACACGCACGTCTGGTACCGAGGGTTGGACACCCAGCTTGTCCATGGGGGAAGTAGCCAATAGGCAGCTCACCTCAACGGAGCAGGAGATGCAGGCGGCCCAAGCTGCCTATGCGACGAGTGTCCAACAAGGCATCAGTTCCATGGAAAAGGGCGGCGTCAGTTCAACCGATCTTCAACAGTTGGGTCGCAACGTCACCGGGAGCGATGCAAATTCCTATACCCGGTTGGTTGAGAACGCTCAAGAGTACGCCCAGGCGAATGGGTTCAGTAACGAGCAAACTGAAAGGCTCACCGGCGCGATCACTATGGGAGCTAGTGGTTCAGTTGGTGCCTCATTCTTTGGCAACGGGGCTACAGCGAGCATTAGCGGACAGTCCACAGCGGCGGACGCCCTTGGAGAATCCGTAGAGATGTCCGATCAGCTTAGGGAAATGCTGAAAGAGTCCACATCCGAACAGGTGCAAAGCTCTTTCACTGAGACCGTCTCGCGCTCCGCAATGAATACTGAACAAGAAGGATGGGAGAGGGTTGCTCAGGAACAAAACCAAGCAACTTTCGATGAAAGCCGTCAGCGCATGGAGAGTGCAAGCCAAGCCTACTCTGAAGCCCAGCAATTCCAGGCAAGTGTTGGTGCAAACCAAGAGGTCGATTTCCTCACCATGTCCAAGGATATTGCCGCTAACGAGGAAGCCTTCCAGAATCTCACGGCCCGTATGTCTACCCATGATGAAATGGGAGCGGAGTGGCAGAACCAAACTGAGAAGTTATCCCAAAGTGGAAGCCTTGGAGATCCAAATATCGAGGCCAATGAGCGCCAATACATGGCCATGGGGGCATTAATGACTCTCGGCGCGAATCTCGATAATGCCGATGCACGCGGCATGCTCATGGACATGGCCTACGCCACAGGTAAAGTATCAGAAGGGGCGGGGCCGGAGAGCGTCGACTACGACGCATTTCAAGGTGCCTCCGACAATGTATGGAATGACACCGCCAATGTGAAGCCTGAGGTCAACGTTGCGACTGGGGCGGCGGAAGGCAACTTGGAAGACTTGCCGGAGCGTATTGATCAGGTAAGCCAAAGCACCCAAGGAGGGGTTGGTGAGTTCGATCGGGACGCAAGCGACATACGTGAAGATCACAGCAACCGGACGCAAGGAATTGATCATCTAACGGGCCAAGCGGGCGAAGCCGCTGTTGAAGATGCGTATGCGCGTCTTAAAGACTCGCCTGAGGTGTCCTCGGCGGCCTACTGGGACGCTTACCAGTCCGCTTGGGGGCGCGCTTTGGGGGCGGATGAAAATCTCGACGACCCATCAGAGAGCGCGTCAGGTCCAGCATCCCTGCAAGCCAAGATAATAGAGGCGTCTAGTTCAAGCGATGAAAATCAGGATCAGATCAATGAGGAACGCGAGAATGTCGCCAACGAAATGAGGGATGATGCACGCCAAAATGCCCTCGCTGGGGGTTTGACGCCGGCACAAGCTGGCATGTTCGCCGAAGCTGCTGCCACAGCACATCTGTCGCCTAATAGCGAAGGAATGATTGGTAGCGACCTTTCAATGACAGGGATGATGGATCGGTTCCTCGCTGGTGAGGAGGAAGGCGCAACGAAGGATGAGGTGCTTGAGAGTAGCGGTTACCGTGAGCAACTTCGCAACCATCACTATGATGCGATCAAGGCGGAATACATGGAGAAGTTCAACGGCAATGAAGAGAAAGCTACGGAGTACGCCAACTTAACATTCGACCGCATTGCCGATGCCGGCACTGCGGGCGCAGACAACGGTATGAACTATCTGGGGCGTCTTAGCACCCTCAATGCGGCGATAGGTGAAACACCTGATAGAAATTGATTCACCTTGCAAGCCCCTATGCCCAACTGAAAACGGTGACCCGATGGTCGCCGTGATTCTATGTGGTACGCCAGGCATTGCGCGCGGCATTTGACACGATCTCTGTCCTCTAGTGCGGGGCCATCGACATGTCACAGCCCCGAGTCGGCGAACCGATTAAGGGTCCTATCGTCACACCCTTTGCTAGAATTGATTGCCTTTGCTGGTGGCGCCACTGTCATTGATGTAGATATCACCATCAGGTGCTACAGGGTAAACCGGTTTCTCCGCTCGGCTCGGCTCCTCATCAACATCAATGTCGTCATCGTGCCCGCGGGCAAGCCATGCCCCAAAGCCATACGGCGCGCGCTTCTTGAACCGGCCGACGACGAACATCAGGCCCAGCGGAATAAGCACCATTCCACCCAGCGGCACGACCGTGAACAGGAAAACGAAGAAATACTGCCGGAAGATCGGCCGGTACGGCATGATCAGCGATATGAGGGCGATGAGGCCACCTATCAGGCCGAAGGCTACGATGCCGAAGTGCATATCCATGGTTGTGTCCCCTTGACTTGTTCATCTGGTTCCTATGCTAGCAGAATCGTCGAAAGCAGCACGGCGGCTGGCGGGCGTGAAAAACGTGCCTCACTCAGCAGCCATTAACCCCTCGTGCCCCTGGCCAGGAGTGGTAGACTCATAGTCTCAATCGAGCATTCCGTGCTCGCGTGGCCTGGTCTCCCACGTCACCAAAGGGATTTGCCGTTGGCTCGACTTTGCTCGCGTCTTCGGCCTGTCGGCTTCGTCCGATAGACACCTATCCTGGTTGCGCGCCTCCCTGGTGCCTTCCAGTTACCTTCCAACCCTGCCATGGGGAACGCTCCCCATGCCTGGGGTGCGTCTCCTCGTTTCCAAGCAAGCAAGGAGAACGTTATGGACCTCGCATACTGGGTATTCCCCCTTGGTATTGTCTTCGCGGCATGCAAGATCCTGTTCGATTGCGGTCGCATGTTCCAAAAAGTGACAGTGAACCTGCGCAAGATGAGCAACGCGAAGGTGGAGAAACCCGAGTCTGCCAAGCCAGCGGCTCAGGCGCCTCAAACCCAAACCAAGACAGAAGTGCCGAGCGATGCGGCGACGCAGGCGCTCAATGACGATCCGCATGTGGTGATCCCGTTTCGTGGCCCTGTCCCGAAAGGTGACATCATGGCTACGGTCCAAACGGCCGCCAACGACACTGCCTCAGTGCCTGAGGAGGCGTCCGATGCCGATGTGGCTTCCGCGCCCGTGTCTTCGCAGGCGGAGATCGATCGCAAGTGGGCATTCTACGATACGCCACCGGTACTGCGTCGTAACCCTGACTGGAAGCCGCACTTTGTGGAGCCAGTTGAGCCTGCGGAGCCGGTACAGCCGGTACAGCCGGAGCCGGTGGATGTAGCTGAAGCGCTTGATCCTGCCGTTTCCAGCGGTCTCTGGGATGACTACGCCTCGATGATGCGCACTGACGACGGTGGACTAGTGCCCATCATCGATCCTGCCATGCAGAAAGAAAACCTGTCGCTCATGCGGCACTGAGCGTAACCGGGCACTCCCTACAGGGCAGTGCTCGGTCGCTTCCCACGTTAAACCCCAAGGGGGATGCCATCCTCCTTGGGCGGTATCCCTCGCATGACCTGGAGGGAGACCTATGCACCAGATAACCGACTACCTCACCGCTGACGATCGCCACTTCCTGCGCATGCTTAGACAACAGGCGCAAGACAGCTTGGCGACGTTTTTTGATGAGATGTTTGGCACGTGCACCCGGGAAACCGTTGGCCTGTCGATCGTCATTGAAGGACATGAATATGCCGACATGTACGACCATGCCCCAGGTTTCGCGTACTACACGCGTGACGCCCGCACAGGAGCGCCGGCACCGGCCTATTCAAACCTTGATGCCGTGAAGGAACAGGCTGAAGGCTGGTTCGATGAGCTGTCCAGGGATGCGTTTGTTGCCCAGGACAAAGCTCAGTCACTCGACGGTCTATTCCACCCTTCACGGGCCAAGCTCGTGAACCAGGAGGGGCGGGCTATCGCCCTGTATAACGGCCGCTGCTGGTTCGATCAGCGCCTGGAGCCTGGCGACTGGGACGCGACTAGAAGCGAAATTGCGAATCTGCTTCGTGAGGCCTCTTTCGAGGCTGGATGGGACAACTTCAGCACAGCGCGAAGGCTGCGCGAAAAAGCCCATCTACTCGCTGTACAACTGGAAGTTTCAGAAGACTTCTATGCACGCGAGAAAGATTGCGTTCCGTTCTGATCAGTCGCCCCCCCCCGGGGTATCCCTGACAGCGGCACGTAACTACTGAGCACACACACCCGATCAGGGCAGACACAAGCTGCCCTTCGGGGTGGTTTCGTCTGCCTTGTCCGGGGCCGTTCCCGGACCGCCAATCCAGGAGCGTTCATTCAACCCTGGCGTGGCGGCCAGAAGGAGCGATAACGATGATGCGATTCAACAAGCGCGTACGTGAGTCCATCGCGATCGAGCTAAAGCGTGTGGCCTGGTCTGGTAGTGCCGTATTCGGCGTGCTGGGCTGGACCGCCAGCAGTGGCTGGGTCGCAGCAGGAATGGTGATGTGGTGGGTGCTTGTCCAAAGCGCTGCACACCTGGTCCTTGCAGTTGAGGATACCGACACAGGCTGATGTACGGACCAATTTGTCCGAGCAGTGAGCAACCTTTATACTTGACAGGAAAGATGACCGCATGGAGGTCTCTACTATGTCTCTTGAAGCTGGAACTCTGATCGGGATGGCCATCGGTATGGTGGGCGTAATCGGTCTCGCCGGGTTTTCAATTTGGTCAAAGCACCAGGAAGACAAAGAGAAGCATCAGCGCGGCGGTTAACGCCAAGCGCTAAACAAAGATCGAGGGGCCGGCATATTGCCGGCCTTTCTCGTTTACGTCAGGTGCCTGCCTGGCATCGTATCCAACCCAGACGGGGCCATGTTCCCGTCCGGGGCATGGTCTCTTCCACTGAAGGGAGTGCATCATGCAGACACAACATGCCAGCAAGGTGTACCCGGATCTGGCGCATTACAGTGCCCTGTGCGAGCTGGGGCGAGAGCTGGAGCCGGAGTATGTCGAGTTGCTGGAGGAGAGTCTCGCGTCCGCGAGGGCTCAGAACCGGGCCTGGCATCTGCTGCTTAATACCTGTCAGGGCGATCCGGTCGGCCTGGAGCTGAAATCCCGCCACGAGCAATATGCCTTGATCCTGCCGGACGCCAGTGAGCCTGGCCGGTTCCGGGCGCAGATGTTCGATGCCAAAGGGTTTTTCGCTCACTCAACCCGCGACACGGCGCTCGAGGTTCTTGAGCTGCTGGTCACTGAGGGGTACACCGAGTTGGCCACTGGCGCCCTGGAGCAGCTCAGTCAGAGCACAGACTGGAAGCTGGGAATGTTCCAGACCAACCTGATCGCGGAAGTGAATCGAGGCAGGCTTTCGTACCCGGCCATGCTGAAGCGCCTGGCGGGAGGCGAGTCGGAAATTTCGGTATAGAAGAGCGCTTGAAGCGCTTGGTGGCTGGGCCAGTGATGACTGGCTCGATCACCACCACAAAGCAAAAGGGCTGGCGTTTGCCAGCCCTTTTTTCTGTCAGCAATCTGCTCGTCTTCTACTAGTCGTCGTCCCACCCCCCGCCATCCATACTCCCAATCAATCCTGAGCTGACCTTGGAGCGCTCAACTCCATTTGCCTGGCCTGCTACCGCACTGGTTGCGCCTTCCGAGCCTGCGGGGACCAATCCGCCTCGCATGGCGAGTACACCAAGCGTAGCCAGCGTGCGGATGCGCTCGCTTCTGTCCTCTCTGGGCATCGCACTGAGATCTTCGTACAGCTCTGGGCTGGCGCCTTCCTTCACTGTGGTCACGATCCGGTACTTGCCGAGATCCTCCTCCATGCTCAGCCCTCCGCGAGAACCAGGAAGCCATCCGCGTTGGCCATGGGTGCATTCTCCACCACAATCACGTGTGTCTCGGGGAAGGCCTGCCGGACAGCCGGCGCGTAGAGTGACGCCCCCCCGCCAGCGACGAGCACGATATCGAGGTCGAAGTCCAGGCCGCGCACGCTGGAGGTGATTTTCGCT
>Ga0209300_1000401_pt1 | contig 23425 bp, 18 predicted proteins | sample Shrwel_input2_RT_FD_187535 | JGI IMG/M metagenome (GOLD analysis project Ga0209300, IMG submission 187535) | Subsurface microbial communities from deep shales in Ohio, USA - Utica-3 well 1 S input2 RT (SPAdes) (version 2) ... | reverse complement strand
GTGCTTCTGCTATTACAAAAAGCCGGTTATCATCTGCTTCATATAAAAAGTCTTTGATTTCCTGATCACTCAGTTTTCTAAATTCCTCCAGATAAAATCCGTAGCGGCCGATCTCAAGTGAGCGCACAGCCTTAAGCATTGAGGCTTCCAGATTCCGTTCAATAGCCATTACCTCTCCTGTGGCTTTCATCTGAGTACCCAGATCACGATCAGCATAATGAAACTTATCAAAGGGCCAGCGTGGAATTTTAAAGACCACATAATCTAAAGCTGGTTCAAAACAGGCTGTTGTTTTTCCTGTAATTGCATTATCTATCTCATCCAGGCTGTAGCCTAAAGCAATCCTTGCTGAAACTTTGGCAATTGGATATCCGGTTGCCTTGGAAGCAAGAGCACTGGAGCGACTGACTCTGGGATTTACTTCAATAATATAATACTGAAAGCTCTCTGGATCGAGGGCATACTGAACATTACAGCCACCTTCAATTCCTAAGGCTCTAATTATTTTTAAGGCCGAGCTTCTAAACATCTGATATTCTTTATCTGTTAGAGTCTGGCTGGGAGCAATAACTATACTGTCCCCGGTATGAACACCAACCGGGTCAAAATTTTCCATGTTGCAGACCACTATGCAGTTATCATTTTTATCCCGCATTACCTCGTATTCTATTTCTTTCCAGCCCTTAATACTCTTTTCAATTAAAACCTGTCCTATCAGGCTGTGTTTAAATCCGCGGGCTGTAATTTCTTTTAACTCTTCTAAGTTATCAGCAACTCCACCACCGGTTCCTCCCATTGTATAAGCCGGACGTACAATAACTGGATAGCCAATATCAGCAGCAATTTCAGCTGCCTGCTCTATATTTTTCGCAATTTTGCTGTCTAAAATTGGCTCACCAATCTCATTCATTAACTCTTTAAAAGTATTTCTATCTTCTGCCTTCTCGATTGTCTCAATTGGAGTTCCTAAAAGTTCCACATTCAAATCTTCTAAAATATTTGTTTCTGCCAGGTCAATGGCAAGATTAAGGGCAATTTGTCCTCCCAAGGTCGGAATTAATCCATCCGGGTTTTCTTTTTTCAAAATCTCTATTATACTATCAACAGTTAGAGGCTCAATATAGACCCGATCGGCCATATTTTCATCTGTCATAATTGTAGCTGGGTTGCTGTTGACTAAAACAACTTCTAGACCCTCTTCTTTAAGAGCCCTGCAGGCCTGACTCCCGGAATAATCAAACTCAGCTGCCTGCCCAATAATAATCGGTCCTGAACCAATAACCATTACTTTATTAATATCTTCTCTTTTCGGCATCTTATCCTCCTTAGATTTTTGAAAGTTAATTGGAAATATTTTCTAAGTACCCGGTACCATCAGCGCATCAGTTCAACAAATTGATCAAATAAATAGTGAGAGTCTTCTGGTCCAGGGGAAGCTTCTGGATGATACTGAACAGAAAAAGCTGGATATTTCTGATGTCTAAAGCCTTCAACTGTCTTATCATTCACATTAATATGAGTTAACTCCAGGTCCAGCTCAGCCAGCGATTCTTCTTTAATGGCAAAACCGTGATTTTGTGAAGTAATATAAACTCGATTTGTACTCAGGTCTTTAACCGGATGGTTGGCACCTCGATGGCCAAATTTTAACTTATAGGTTTCTGCACCACAGGCCCTGCCCAAAAGCTGATGTCCGAGGCAGATTCCAAAGATTGGAACTTCTCCTAATAGTTCAGCAATAGTTTCTGCTACATAGTCGGCATCTTCCGGGTCACCAGGGCCATTTGAAACCATTACACCATCAGGACTATAATCTAATATTTTCTTAACTGAAGTGCTGGCCGGTACCATGATTACCTCACAATTCCTCGCAAGCAGTGAATTTTTAATATTATCTTTGGCTCCACAGTCAACTAAAACTACTCGATACTTATTCCCTGCCCCATATTTTTCGACTTCTTTGCGGCTGACCTGAGATACTAAATCTCTACCGGAAAGACCGGGTGCCTTTTTTGCTTTCTCTATCAATTCTTTATCATTTGAATTCTCAGTAGTTATAATACCGCGCATTGTTCCCTCTTGCCGCAAAATTTTAGTCAGGGCTCTAGTATCTATACCGCTAATTGCTGTAATTCCATTTTCTTTTAAATATCTTTCCAGTTTCTTCTTTAAACGCCAGTTTTCTGGTTCTTCAGCAAACTCTTTAACGATAAATCCATTGACATGAGATTTAAATGACTCAAAGTCATCTTCATTAATGCCATAATTTCCTATTAAAGGATAGGTCATACAGACAATTTCTCCCTTATAAGAGGGATCAGTAAGAATCTCCTGGTAACCAGTCATGCTGGTATTGAAAACTATTTCGCCTGCACTTTCTTTTTCCGCACCAAAAAGTTCACCTGTAAAAATACTCCCTTCTTCTAGAACAAGTTTTGCTTTTTTCATTTAACTACCTCCACTTTTTGTTTGCTAAAAACATTAGCTTAATTCCAACAGTATAATTTACTACTTTACTACTTTAAGTTGTTTTTTAAGTAATTTACTAAAGTTTATTGATAAAAATAAAACCTTCTCCCCAGAAAGTATGGTTTGAAGGTTAAAATTGACATAGTAAGGCTAAATTTCTGGAGTCATCCCAGAATTTCTCAACTTACATTTCTACCTTTGCCAGCCTCTCTGGACTGATTTAAAAGGATAAGCTATTTTGTTATTATTGTGATTTAGTTTAACATTAAATTTAAAAACTGTCAACAAATATCCATGGATACATTAAATTTTCCTGGCCTTATATTTAGTATGCAGCAGCCTATGAGCTTTTTCACTGCCTGGCTTTTCTAAATAATTGTCGTAAAGCTTTTTAATATAGGGATTTTCATGAGATTTGCGCAGCTTTTTCTCCTTATCTATTCTATAAATTGCCTGCTGTCTCTTTTCTAATACATTATCAGCACAGGAAATTGGCTGACCTCCTCCACCCATACAGCCACCAGGACAGGCCATAAATTCTACAAAATCAAATTCTTCGCCCTCTTTAATCATTTCCATTACTCTGCGTGCATTACCAAGACCATGAGCAACTGCGGCTTTTAATTTCAGTTCTCCAATCTCTACTTCAGCTTTTTTTATTCCCTCTAACCCCCTTACACTATCAAAATCTATATTTTCTAACTCCTGCCCCGTAATTAATTCAGTTGCTGTTCTAAGAGCTGCCTCCATAACTCCACCTGTAGTACCGAAAATATCTGCTGCTCCGGAGGAAACTCCCAGCAGTTCATCATACTCACTTTCTTCCAGGTTAAGAAAATCAATTCCAGCTGATTTGATCATTGCAGCCAGTTCTCTGGTAGTCAAAACATAATCCACATCTCCAGCCATCTCATCTCTTTTAGCTTCAAATTTTTTGGCTGTACAGGGCATTACTGAAACAACAACAATATCTTCCGGATCTATGCCAGCCTCTTCAGCATAATAAGTTTTTGCTAAGGCTCCAAACATCTGCTGCGGTGATTTAGCAGATGAAAGATTATCTAAATATTCAGGGTAGAAATGCTCGATAAATTTAATCCACCCCGGACTGCAGGAGGTAAACAAAGGCAGTTTACCACCACTATTTATTCTTTCAATTAACTCTGTTCCCTCCTCCATAATAGTTAAATCAGCAGTAAAATTAGTATCGAAAACTGCATCAAAACCTAGTCTTTTCAAAGCTGTGACCAGCTGGCCGGTAGAAATATCTCCCGCCTGATTGGAAAAAGGTTCCGAAATTGCTACCCTAACTGCCGGAGCTGTCTGTACCACTACATGTTTTGTCTGATCACTTAGAATGTCTAAAACAATATCTTTCTGATAAAGCTCATGTAAGGCACCTGTAGGACAGGAAAGTATACACTGACCACAGTTAGTACATTCTACATTACCCATTCCTCTATTTTTAAAAGTTGTAACAACTGTTTCCGGGCCCCTATTTGCTGTAGTGAAAATTCCTATTCCCTGAACTTCTTCACATTTTCTTATACAGCGGTTACAGCTGATACATTTTTCAGGTTCTCTAATAATTGAATAGCTAGAATTATCAATACCTTCTCCTCTTTTAATTGGATCCAGCCTCATCTTAGATACTCCAATATCTTCAGCAATATTTTTTAGTTCACAATTATTGGCCCGACTGCAGGTTAAACAATTAAGCTGACAGTCAATATTATGAGTCGCAATTATTAATTCAAATAAATTTTTTCTCAAGTTCCTTACTTTTTTAGAATGAGTCTTAATTTCCATACCAGCCTGAATATCAGTTGCACAGGCAGGCTTAAGCAGCTCTTCTCCCTCAATCTCAACTACACATAATCTGCAGCCACCATAAATTGAAAGCCCTTCTTCATAACAGAGGGTTGGTATATTTATCTTAGCTTTCTTTGCTGCATCTAAAATACTCATCTTTTCTTTTAGCTCCATCTCAATTCCATCAATTACTGCCTTAAGCATAAATCTTACCTCCAATCTTTAACTCTTGTCCATAGTTTTCGATAACTGAGCTAATAAAGTTAAGTGAGGACTGACCCAAGCCACAGCGGGCTGCCAGCCTGATTGTATTACCAATATCGGAAATCAATTCGGCATCGATTTTCTGCCCACTATTTTTAAATTCTTTTAATATTTTATTGATCTGCCTATTCCCTTCACGACAGGGAAAACAGGTACCACAGGTTTCATCCATATAAAATCTAGACACATTTAACATCAAATCTAAGAGATCATGTTTTTTACTGACTGCAATTACTGCACCTGAGCCAAGACTGCTCCCCCTCTTTTCAAAAGCCTGATAACTATAGGGAAAGTCTAAATCTTTTGCTGTAATTAGGGCGGTTGAAATCCCACCAGGTATAACAAACTTTAAATTTTCTCCCGCTTTAATACCTCCGGCTAAATCATAAATAATTTCCTGGAGAGTAATTTTCCCAAATTCAACCTCATACAAACCAGGTTTATTTAGATCTCCACTTAAACACAGCAGTTTTGTGCCGCGGCTGCCTTCAATTCCTAGATTTGCAAATTCTTCAGAATCAGGATTTAAGACTTCTGCAGCACAGCATAAACTTTCTACATTATTGACAACTGTTGGCTGACTAAACAGGCCTTCCTGAATTGGATAAGGCGGTTTGATCCGGGAGCGTCCTCTTTTTCCCTCAATAGAATTCAATAATGAAGTTTCATCACCACATACATAGGCCCCAGCTCCCCTGACCAGCTTTATCTCTAATTTGAAATTACTATCAAATATCTTACTATCTAAAATTTTGTTTTTCCTGGCAGCTGCAATTATTTCAGTAAAGACTTCAATTGCTCTTGTATATTCACCCCGGATATAGATATAGGCCTTATCTGCACCGATAGCGAAAGCTGCAAGCATAATTCCTTCTAAAACTTTAAGCGGTCTCTCTTCTAATAAATATCTATCTTTAAAAGTACCCGGCTCACCCTCATCTGCATTACAGACAAGAAATTTTTCTTCTCCTTCAACCTCAGAAGCCAACTGCCATTTGAGTCCTGTCGGAAAAGCTGCACCACCCCGGCCCTTAAGTTCAGAATCTTTGATTTTTTGAATAGTCTCTTTCCGTCCCATTCGAAGAGCATTTTTTATTGATTTAAAATCATAATCCAGGATATTGAGTAATTTATCTCCTTTAAGATATAATTTTTCAGAAACCATAATCTCTCTCCTTTCAGAGATGCTTATTTTGAACACTTATCCAAACAAAATATTTAAATTAGATACAGCCACCTAAAATTTCAAGAGCCTTATTTCCATCTATTTTTGTGTAAATTTTATTATTCACCATCATTACAGGTCCTTCTCCACAGTGGCCCAGGCATTCAACGACTTCAAGTGTAAACTTTTTATCTTTTGTGGTCTGATGACTTTCCAAATTTAGATATGATTTTACTGCTTTCAAAACAGATTCTGACTGATTAAGATGGCAGGATATGCTGTCACAAATTCTAATTATATATTTTCCCGTTGGTTCAGTATAAAACATTGAGTAAAATGAAATAACACCATAGATATTTGCTCTCGGCAGCTGATACTTTTCTGCCAGTTCTTTAATTACAGTTTCTGGAATATAACCATAGGTACTTTGAACTTCGTGTAACTTTTCTAATAAACTGTCCTGATAAAATAATGATCTGGCTTTAGACACAGGAAACCAACTCCTTTTGTGATAATTTTAACTAATTTGGCTATATTTTTGTGAATTTTCAGTCTTTTGAGGGCGAGAAAACCTTATATTTATCCTAAGTTAATAATATCACACCTCGACTATTTTAATCAAATGTTAATAACTAGAGTAAATATAAAAATATTGAATTTATACTAAGTTCTTGATATAAAAAAGTCAGGAAATTTATCCTGACTCTTATTCAAGCTAATATTTATCATTCAGCTCCAGTAAATTCAGAAGTATCTATGATCTTTTCCATCAAAAGACCAATTATAAAGATTGAAATAAGTGTAAATATAAACCGCAGAATTGAAAATTTAAGACCTACAAATTGAATTTCTACTCCCAGTTGAGGTACTTTTAGTGAAGCCCAAACCCCTAAAAAAATTATCACATTGGAGAGACTTGCTTTTTTTCGCAGAAGTTCTGCAGCAATTGGAAAAGCGACATACATTGGTCCTGTTGGTAGTGTTCCTAAAAATACTGCTAAAAATTTACCCTGAAATGAGGAATTATGCCCCAGATATTTCTCTACCATTGACGTTGGTACCCAGCGATCAGCGAGCCCCATGATTACTAAAACAGCTGGAAAAACAAAAATCATCTCTTTTAAATAGCGGGACGACATCGAAATAGCTGCGGGAAAGCGATCTGGAAATATATATCTAAAAGCTGCCAGTACTATTCCCCAGAAAATTATAGTCTTAATTGTCTTTTTAATATTTTGATTAAATTTTTGTTGTTTTTTTTCAGCCGCCATTTTTTCCTGTTTATTTTTTTTGTTTTGATTCTCTAAATTATTTGCTGCTGCCATTAAATAAACACCCCAATCATAAAAGCAATTATCACTGCAAAAATTAAAGCCAGTCCATTCCGATAAATTGTTATCTTTTTACCTAATTCTTTTAATTCAACTGGTATTGTCACAAAACCAACCATCGTTAAAGTAGTAATAAAAGCTGCTACCGGTGTATAAGATGCCCCTGCATCAATTAAAGAGCCTGCTAAAGGTAAGGCTATCAGACTTGGAATCATCATAACTGCTCCAAATAATGCTGCTCCCCCAACCTGTATCAAAGAAAAATCTCCTCCTAAAAATTCTTTAATTAACTCCGGCGGTAAAAATGAAAAAATAATACCAATTACTGCAACCAAAGAAATAAGCTGAGGAGCCAGGCCTAATCCTTTTGAAACTGCAATTTTTAACGCCTGTTTTGATTTTTCTTTATCTTTAATCAATGAAAATAGAACTAAAACTAAAGCAGATATATTAATCACTGCTGCTATCATAATTTAACCTCCTGCTGACACCTATTAACAATATTTTATCTTATAAAATTATTATAATCAAATGTTCAAAAACAGTCAGTGAGGCAAATCACAAATCTGCAACTTTATTTTTTAAATTTAATTAAGTATTAGGATTACCACTCAACCAGTGTCTACCCGCAGTTTTAATAGCTGCAGCGCCCAGAGGTGCTGTTACCACAATCGATAATACAGCCAGTGCTAAAATTAATTCTCCAGAAGCTACTCCAGCAGCCAGCGGAATTGCACCAATTGCCGCCTGAACTGTTGCTTTTGGTGTATAGGCAAGAACACAAAAACCCCGCTCTTTTAAATTAAGTTCTGTCCCCATCAGAGAAATTAAAACACCGACCGATCTGGCAGTAAGACCAACTGCAATGATGATTAAACCTAAAAGTCCTGATTCAAATGCAAGCTGAATATTAACTTCAGCTCCTATTAAAACAAATAACATTAGTTCTGCAAAAACCCAGATTTTATTGAATTTAGAAGAAAGTCTTTTCCCTAAAACTGAATAACGCTCCTGAATCACAAACCCAATTACCATTATTCCAAGCAGAGTAGCAATCGGAATAATTCCTTCTAAAAAATGTTCCAGGGAGTTCATTAAAATACCAAAACTTAAAATCAAAAGTGCTTTTTTAGTATCACGAATATGATATTTTTTAAAAATATAGATTAAAAATAAGGCGATTACTGTGCCCAAAATTATTCCTAAAAATATGGCGAGAGGTACATTTAATATCTGTCTATAAATATTAATCTGCTGCCCGCCATAAATACTTAAAAAGGCTGAAAATATAGTAATTGCAACTACATCATCAACCGAAGCACCTGTCAAAACAAGTGTTGGAACTCCTTTGGCTGCCCCCTTCCCCTGTTCGATTAAGGACAACATCTGAGGAACCACTACTGCTGGTGAAACTGCAGCAATGATAAAAGCCAGAATTCCTGCTTCAATGAACTCGAAATTGAGCAGATAAACAGCAGCTATTATTACTGCTGCACCTTCCATTAAACCAGGAATAAAGCTTAATCTAATTGCTGGTACGCCAACCTTTTTTAAAGTTTCTTTTTCAATCCCCAATCCTGCTCTAATCAAGATTACAATTAAAGCAATCATCCTCAAATCTGAAGAAATATTTAAGATATCCTGACTGATTAAATCAAAACCATAAGGCCCCAGTAAAATACCAATTAAAAGCATTCCCAGTAAAGCAGGAAGTTTTAAGCGATCAAAAAATCTCCCAAATAATAAAGCAAATAGAATAATTAATGCTAAACTTAAAGCCAAAGTAATCTCTCCTTGATTGTGAATTTTTTCTCCTGTACCAGGTACAAAACGGCCGTTTTGTACCTGGTACCAACGAATAAGAAATAAAAAAAGGCTCCCATCCAGATAGGGAAATCCCTAACTAGATAGGAGCCATCAACTGTCATCATCTAACAGTGGTTAAAGGGGGTGCTCCATCCCCTTAATTCATTTCATTTACAAAAATTTTATGTAGTTCTACATTTAAATCAAAGCCAAGCTCTCTTAAACTATGATCAAATGCTTTTAAAGTTCGATAAAGTTTGTCTTCATAACAATTTTCTCCCATATGACCAATCCGAATTAATTTATCTTCGAATTCTCCCAGTGAAGCTGCAATCATTACATTATGACTTTCTGTCATCAGCTGATTTAATTCCTGATAGCTTATCCCCTCAGGTATTTCTATCGCTGTTACTGTGTCAGAATAACCATTTTCTGCATATAAACTTAGATTGGATTCTTTAATAGCACTTCTTACTGCACCAGCAATTTTACTGTGTCGCTGAAAAACTTCTTTATCTGCCAGCCATTTATTTAAAGCAGCATCCAGAGCATAAATATCACTAATTGCCTGAGTATAGGGGAAATATTTTTCCTCATACCAGTTCTGCCAGAGTTGAAGATTGGTATAATAACCTCTAACAGCTGTTTCACGATTATTAACTGCTTCCCAGGCTGCATCACTAACGCTCATAAATGTAAGTCCTGGTGGTACCGATAAACATTTTTGAGAACCACCAAGTATAATATCAATCCCCCATTCATCAACTTCAATAGGTACACCACCAATTGCAGAAACAGAATCTACAACTGATAAAATATTATTTTTATTTAATAAATTAGTAATTTCTTCTGCATTATTTATTACCCCAGTAGGAGTTTCACAGTGAACAAAGGTAGCAAATTTAAAATCATTTTCTTCTGCCAACTTTGCTTCTAATTTATCTATATCAATCTCTTGCTTATATGGGAATTCCCACCTTGTAACATCTGCACCATAAAGATCAGCAAAATCTGCAAAACCTCTGCCAAAGATTCCATTATCCAGGACCAGAACCCTATCCCCTGGTTCAATTAAAGAAGCACAGGCAGATTCAAGACCTAAAATTCCCTCCCCACTCATAATAATCACATCATTTTTTGTCTTCAATACCTGCTGCAATTTTGAGCTGACATCAAGGTAAAAATCAAAAAATTCAGGATCAAGATCTGGGTTGGTAATTTTGCGGCTCATTGCCCGTCTAACCTCTTCGCTGACCTCAGTTGGGCCGGGTGTCATTATTAATAAATCACTCACAAAAATCACTCCCACAATTTTACGGTCTAATATAGATTTTATAACTTTTTATAGGAGATTGTCAAGCTAATTGTTGAAAGAGACTGCACTTAATTTTGTGATTTAAAGTGATTATCGTTAAATAAACAGTACAGCCTCTTTTTTTGAACTATTAATTAATTTTTAGGATTTCAGTAGAATAACCTTCTAATTTTAGTCTTAACTCTTCTGAATCAGATTGATATTCTTTTCCAGACAATAAATCTATAGCCCGCACTTCATTTTTAAGCTTTAAATTTATCTCTTTAGCTGTTTGGGATGTATTTAAAACTGTATATATTTTACCATTTTCATCTTCTCGTTTTACAATCACGACTTTTGGTTCACTATCTACAGCTTCAAATTGGACTCCTGCTGTTCGTAAAACCTTATTTTCTTTTCGTATTTTGGCTAATTTGCTGTAATATTGATATAGCTCCTGATCAGGACTATTTCCATTTGGTCTTTCTTCCCAGAGCATTGTACGGCGTGTATCCGGGTCTGAAGCGCCACTTAAGCCAACTTCAGTTCCGTAATAGACCATTGGAGCCCCTGGATAGGTAAACTGGAGAGCTGCAGCCATTTTAAGCTTTTCTTTATTACCCCCAGAGCTGTATAAAAATCTTTCCGTATCATGACTGTCAATTAAATTCTGAAGACTGAAAACAGCCTGAGTTGGATAATCTAAATTTGGTTCATTAATTCTATTAATAAAATCCTGAGCATCTATTCTTTCTTCAGCGATAAATGCAAGGACTGCCTCTCTAAAGCGGTAATTCATAACAGCATCAAATTCATCACCCTGCAGATACTGAGCAGCATTATTCCAAATTTCACCTGTTATATAGGCAGCTGGATTTATTTCTTTAACAAAATTTCTCCACTCCTGCCAGAATTCCGGGTGTCTGGCTTTAACGTCATTTGCAACATCAAGCCTCCAGCCGTCAATTCCATCACTGGGATCACCATCACCATTAGGATCCATCCATTTTTCTGTAATTTTATAAATATAATCTTTTACTTCGGGATTATCTAAATTCAGAACCGGATGATTTCCATAGCCTGCCCAGCCTTGATAATTTGGCTCTATGTTTTCGGTGCGCTGCTCATATAATGTGGTCACTGGATAATCTTCAATATAAAACCAGTCACTATATTCTGAGTCTTTTCCGTTTTCTACCACATCCTCAAAGGCAAAAAACTCAAAACCACTGTGGTTAAAAACTGCATCCAGTACAATTTTAATTCCATTTTGATGTGCGTTTTTTATAAACTTCTCAAAATAAGCTTCAGAAACTTCAAAATCTCCCTTTACTGCCAGATTATCATCTATTTTTCCATAATCAGCTGTATTGTAGCGGTGATTTGCAGTTGCTTCGAAAACTGGATTAAAATAAATTGCATTAATGCCGAGCTCTTTTAAATAATTAAATTTCTGCTCAACTCCCTGCAGGTCACCACCATAGAAAACATGCCAGCCTGATTTAGGGTGAATTGATGGATCTAAATCAGTAAAATTATCTGGGTTAAGCTGATGACTCTCACTCTCTTTAATTCCCTGATACCATTCTGGAACTATATTTTTATATCTTTGTTCGTTGCTTTTATAGGTCTCAATTAATTCTGGGTCATTAGCTGGATTTCCATTATAAAATCTATCAGGGAAAATTTGATAAAAAACAGCATCCTGCACCCATTTTGGAGTTTTAAAGCTCTCTACTTCAGAAGGATCATAGAAAAAATATTTTAAGTTATTAAACCCGCTGCCATTTTGATGATAAAGCAGCTCGGAATCAGCATCTTTAATTAAAAAAGTATACTCCAGAGCTTCATCCAAATTGTTGAGCGAAACTGTCCAGTAATCAATTTTATTATCTGCACTGTAATGACTCATCTGTTTTTGGTTTCTCTCAGTACCAATTTTGGTCATTAAAGCTACAGTTTCTACATCATTTTTTCTGGTTTCCAGCCTGATCTCAACTTTATCCTCATTAAATTTATTTAAATACACTCTATTTTCGGGATTATGTAAAACAAATTCTTTATTAATCTCACCATCACCGACCTGAGCTTCTTCTAAGTCTTTTTCACCAATATTAATGATTGAGTTTTTTCCTCCGTGTCCATCAGCTGTTGTCAGCTCATTAGTTGGATCATGAAACCAGTGTTCACCATTGATGACAAATTTGTACTGATGCTCACCCGGGCGCAGATTATATTCTAAAATATAATTACCATCTGCATCCGGCCCTTTCATCTTTTCAGCAGCTGGCTGCCAGTCATTAAATGAACCCGCAAGATATACTGCATTCACTTCCCCCTCAAAATCAACTTCTTCTGGATTAAAAGAAAATTTAACCTGTTCTGCCAGTACAGTTGTTGAAAAACTAAGCAGAAGCATCAGAATAATAGCTAAAATTAAATTTTTAAATAAATACTTTCTAAATTTTTTATTCATCTTGGCCCTCCTTGTTTCAATGCGCAAACGATTGCACAAAATTAAAAAAATAATATCATAAAAATTTTGAATACTGTTATTATTTTATATAATCAGCGGTCAAAAGTCAAGAAATTCCAAATAATCAAATTAACAGATCAGGTTAAATCACTTTTTAATCTTAAATTCCAGTAAAAATAAAGGCAGCAAAAAAGCACTCAGCATAATCACTGCCAGTGCGATTGCCTGTGAAAGGTTGGTCTGGCTTAAACTATAAATTGCAGTAGTTAAAGTTTGAGTTTTTCCACTCATATTACCTGCAAAAATAATTGTTGCCCCAAATTCTCCGGCTGCTCTTAAGATTGAAATAATTAAGGCAGTAGTAAACCCCCGCCGGCTTAGAGGTAAATATACTTTAAATAATAGATCATTTTCTGCTGCCCCCTCCACCATAGCCGCTTCTATAAGATTCTTATTGATTTCAACAAAGGAATTTTTTAAAGTATGAATAAATAAAGGCAGCATCACAAAGCTTTGAACAATAACTAAGGAACCAAAAGTGAAAGCCAGATTTCCAGTTAAATATGACAAAACCCCTCGATTCCCAAAGGTTAAAAGCAAGGCCAGCCCTGTAATGCTGGGAGGAAGAAGAAGCGGAAGACTAATCAAAATATTTATCATTTTATTAACATATCCATTTTTGCGGCTGCTCAAATAGCTAAAAGGAACACCTAAAATAATCGTCAGTAGAGCAGAAATACTAAGTGAAAAAAAAGTGATTTTAAAAGCAGATAAAACATTCATATTCTTAAATATATTTAGGATATCCACAGCTGAGCTTTCTATAAATAATGAAAGTATTATAAGAAATATAAAGGAAATGTTTAAAGCTGAAAGTATATAAATTGATAACTGAACTGGAAATGACGAATCTGCAGACTTTGAAAAAAAGGCTGCTGGTAGCAGAGCAGATTGTTGATATTTTTCACTTTTACTTTTTTGCTTCAAAACTGAATTATCATTCATATTTTTTCACTCGCTTAAAATTATATTTTAAAAATATTTGTTGTGCTGAACTACTGAGAATATAATTGTAAATTTTCTCTGAACCAGCTGAAGAATTTTTATTTAAACCCATATAATAATTTGCTTCCACATTAAATTTTTTTGGAATCTTAACTTGATATAAATCCTGATCCTGATTGTAATCACTTAAATAAACAATTCCTGCATCCGCTGCTCCAAGTTTAACCTTGTTCAGTACACTTTTTACATCAAATTCTCTGGAAACGACTAGGGAATTGAAATCTGACTTAAATTTATCTTTTTTTGCTTTTTTAGAAATTGAATTAACATAGTTATCAACCATTTTAATTGTATATGAGCCTACCGGAACAGATTCTACACCTATTAATAACGAATAACCTCTACTCATTAAATCTTCCAGATTATCAACTCTATTTTTTTGCGAATTTATTATTATCAACAACTCATTTTTTGTAAAGATAGTTTCTGCTTTAATTCTATCTTCCTTTTTTAACTGTTTTAGATAGTCATGATTGGCAGATAAAAACAAATCAAAATCTACTCCCATTTTTATCTGACTGAAGAGAACTTGACTCCCGGCATAATTAATGTCAAGCTCATAATCCCTATATTCTTGTTCATATTTTTCCTTTATCTCATTTAGTGGCTCCTGTAGACTTGAAGCAGCCATTATTCTATATGTTGAAGCAGCAGTTAGTTCTATGGTAAAGCCAATTATTAAGATAACAATAATAAAAATTACTCTTGGTAACCTTTTCTTTAACACCTAGCTCCACCTCACTAAAAATAATAAACGTTATACTTAACCTCACATAACGAAATCAAAAAATTATTTTATCTTTTTCAATATCTCTATTATTTTATATTCTTGGTTAATAATTATTTTCCTCTATATTATGTGTTTAAACTAAAGTCTTTTTTAAATCAACAGCAAATTTTTCAGTTAAAGACCTTTTCGTTCACAAAAACTTAATATAACAATGTTCAAATAAACTTGAAATAAAATATTCTTTTTCTTATACTTAAAACAAGTTAAATAAATGGAGGTGATGCCAATTACTAATCAACAAAAAGAAAATGAAACAAATAAAGAGAAAGATAAATCAATTCCATTTATTATTAGCAGTGCATACCTTCTGTCCTTTCTGTTTATTAGACTGGCTGTATTAATAGCTGGCTCAGCGGGTAGTGCAGCATCTACCGCTGCTAAAGCTGGTGATATACAATTTTATATCGGTTCAAACATTATACTTTTTGGTTATCACATTCATCATCTATATATTGGTATTGCATTAATCGCTCTTGCAGGCTGGTTTTCAATTACCAGAACAAAATTTATTGACCGCAGAGATAATGCCTTAATCTATGGAATTGGTCTCGGATTATTTATGGACGAAATCGGACTACTTTTAAGCTGGGGAGACTACTGGCACAGTACTACTTATCTGCTCAGTCTGCTGCTTGGAGGAATATTTTTAAACATCATCTTTTTCCCAGATTTCTGGAAAGATCTACGAACTCATTTAGGAGAATTCAATCCTAAAAATAAAATTTTAAGACATTATAATTCAAATACTATAATTTCGGGGGTGGATAAATTGGCCCAAGAAGCTGATAATACCAGTAAGATTACCTTGATTTTTTCGGGGTTAATTTATATTGTTGTTGGAATGTTAATTATATCTAACCCGGAACTTGTATACTACTGGGTTGCAGGCGGATTTTTCCTGCAGGGATTAACAAAATTTGTTGAAGCCTGGAAAGAATAAATTGAGTAAAAATTATTATCAATTATACAGTCACTAAAAATGAAATTATGGAGCCGGTGACAGGACTTGAACCTGCAGCCTTCGGTTTACGATACCACTGCTCTGCCTTTGAGCTACACCGGCTTTCTTTTTTAAAACGCCAGAACTATTCCACCTTCGTTAGCATAAACAGTACTGATTCCGGCTGTTTCCACTATAATAATTTCTCTAAAGTTATATTTTTCTGCTGCTTTTTCTTTTATATATTCTGCTTTCTCTAAAGCATTACAGTGGGCAATACCAAGAACTTTTTCTTCTAAATTCTCACCTTTTTCTCCAATTTTATCTACAAGTTTTCTGATAGCTCTTTTGCTGCCTCTAGCTTTATCAACTAGAGTTATAGTACCTTCTTCAGTTGCACCCAAAACAGGTTTAATATTAAAAAAGGAAGCTATCTTACCTTTTAATTTTCCCATTCTTCCTGCTTTGATTAAATTATCAAGCGAATCAAGCACAAATAAAGTCTGCATTTCCTCTACATATTTTTCAACTTTTTATACAATTTCTTCTCTATTTAAACCGGCCTCAATCAACTCACCTAATTTATAAGCAATCATTGTTTCTCCTGCAGAAGCACTGAATGAATTAAAAACTTTAACAAATTTATCTTCAGCTTCTTCCATTAACATCTCTTTTGCCAGAACTGCATTCTGGTAGGTTGCACTTAATTCTTTAGATAGAGTCACCACAAAGATATTTTCATATTTTTTGTATAAATCTAAAAAAGGTCCCGGACCGGGGCTGGCAGTTTTAGGTGCCTGATCGCTGCTGCGCATTGCAGTCAGCAGCTCTTCTCTATCCAGTTTTTCATCATCAACAAAATGTTTATCTCCAATATCTATCGATAGAGGAGCAGTTGATATATCAAATCGTTCTCTGATTTCATCTGTCAAATCACAACAGCTGTCAACTATTATTTTGAATTTCATAATTTACCTCCAATATTTGTTTTTAAGTCATCATTTTATTTAATTATCTTTATACAATTTTATCTTTATTAAAAATAAAAATCAACTAATATAATAAATTATCTATAAAATAAAAAAACCCCGACTAAATTAATAGTCAGGGTAATTTCCGTAATCTTTAATTATATAACATCAACATTCTCTGCCTGAGGACCACGGTCTCCTTCAACAATTTCGAATTCAACTTCCTGACCTTCTTCTAAGGTTTTAAAACCTTCCTGCTGCAGTGCAGAGAAATGTACAAATACATCGTCGCCATCTTCTCTTTCAATAAAGCCATAACCTTTTTTCTCATCAAACCACTTAACTTTTCCTGTGTAAACCATATTAATATCTTCCTCCTAAAATTTAACCTGAGTAAGTGTAACTAGTTTAGAATACTCAGTGATTTAAATATATCATCAGTTTTTGCATTTGTCAAATTTTTCTGACTCAATTGCTTATTTTTTTCTTTCAGTTATTTAACGCTTATGATATAATTTTGACAGAGGAGGCAGTTATATGCAGGTATTTATTTCCAGTAATTTTATCTTTAATAATATTAATATCTTATTTTTAAGCACTGGCTTTTTAGTAACTTTTTTCACTCTAATCTCAAACTGGAGAAAAATCAAAGAATACCGGTCCTTATTTTTTTTAGTTACAGTATTTTTTGTAATCAGCTTTAGTCTTGTAGTCACTACAAATAACTGGTTTATTTTTATGATTGGCTGGGAACTTGCAACATTAACTACTTCTCTGATGCTGGCCTGGGACAACAAGAATATTGCCTGGGAGTATTTTGTGATTCAGTTTATAGGTGGGAGTTTTTTAATTCTCACTGTTTTAACCGCTTATACAAATGGTTATCAAAATGTAGGGGAGGTTAAAGAATTCTGGCTGCAGCTGATGTTTATTGTTGGTCTGGGAGTAAAAAGTGCTGTTATTGGCTTCCACTTCTGGGTTCCTTACATTTATAAACAGGCGTCAACAGCATTTTGTGCACTTTCCTCTGGCTTAGTTGCCAAACTTGGTTATATTTCACTCTTAAAAATTATTGTTAATGGAAATAGATTGCTTTTATATCTCGGCCTGATTATGATTTTTTATGGTGGAATTAAAGCTCTGGAAGAAAAAAATTACAAACTTATTTTAGCTTATAGTTCGATCAGTCAGTTTGGATTTATAACTCTGGCCATTGGCAGTGGAAATATTTACGGATACTATGGTGCAATACTCCACATTATAGCTCATGCATTGGCAAAGTCAACACTGTTTAATGGTGCCGGCAGCTGGATTAAAGAATTCAAATCAAATTCCATCTTTGATTTTAAACGCTGTGAACTGCGGCAAAAAATTAATGCATTAAGTACTATACTTTCTTTTCTATCCTTAATGGCTTTTCCTTTTTTTATTGGTTACAGCAGCAAACATCTAATTAAATATTCGCTTAGTGCCATTCCAATGTTTGAATTTTTGCTGCATCTTGGCAGTATTTTAACAGTTGCTTATTCTTTAAAGATATTATGGGTAATAATTTTCAAAGACTTGAAAGAATCTAATTTCAATTTTAAAACAAAAGTAAAAAGTAATTATCAACCAGGTATTTTAGAAAATATTTCAATCTTGATTCCTGCACTGTCGCTTATTTTACTGGCTGTGACGACAAATATTTATCTGGGACATCAGTTTGATTTTCATTATCTAAGCGGCTTAACTACAACAGCAATTTATTTAGTTGTTGCCTATCTAATTCGTTTTCCAATAATGTCAAGAATTGAACATTAGTTATAACTTGAAAGTTAAATTACCCAGTTATGCAAAAGGAGCCCAAAAGGCTCCTTTTTTTAGTATTAACTTTTAATAAGAATTAAGCAGCAAGTTTTTAAAGTTTGAACTTAGAAATCGACTCTGATAATTCTTCTGCCATTTCAGCCAGTTCCTGTGAAGCAGTAATAATCTCATCTGTAGCTGCATTCTGCTCCTGGCTGGAAGCTGCAACTTCCTCAGCATTAGCAGCTGCAGTTTCGCTTGCAGAGGCAATTTCTCTGATCGCTATTTCTACATCATCACTGTTGGCAGCCATTTCTTCAGCCTTACTATTTATATTTCCAATAATTCTACTTAAAACTCCAGCAGTATTTTCAATTTCTTCAAATGCTTTTCCACTCTCCTCAATGGAGCTAACACTTGACTCAACTACCTCTCCAGTCTCTTCCATATTTTTTACAGAAGCATTTACATCTTTTTGAATACCTTCAATTAATTCAGTGATTTCATCTGTAGCCTTGTTTGATTCTTCTGCAAGTTCTCTAATTTCATCAGCAACTACCGAAAATCCGCGGCCCGCTTCTCCTGCTCTGGCTGCTTCAATTGCTGCATTCAAAGCCAGCAGATTAGTCTGAGAAGATATATCTTTAATCATGCTCACTATTTCTCCAATTCTCTGTGAAGAATCTGCCAGAGAGTGGACCGACTCTTCCACACTCTGCGAATTATCTTTAACTTTATTAATTTCGGAAGCAGATTTGTCAATAGACTGATTACCTTTTTCAATATTTTTTATTACATCTGCAGCCTGTCTATCCATAGCCTCAGAGGAAGTATTGATCATTGTAATCTGTTTAATTAACTCATCCATTGTAGCTGTAGTTTCTTCAACCTGAGCTGACTGTTCCTCTGTATTAGAGGCTACTTCCTGAATAGCTCTGCTAACCTCATCAGCACTTTCACCAACCTGGTTTCCACTGGCTGATAATTCTTCGCTGGAGGCTGCAACTCGATCTGAAACATTCTTAACATCTAAGATCATTTCTTTCAGATTAGTAATCATCTCTGAGAATGAATTTGTTAAGCTTCCAATTTCGTCCTTACGTTTTAAATATTTATCATCAATATTTAAGGTGAAATCTCCTGCTGCAATTTTCTCTGCAGCAGCTGTGACATAATTAAGAGGATTTGCTATATAGGAGGCAATAATTATTGTAACAATCATTCCAAAAATTAGAGCAATAACTGCAATTACCAGACTAGTATTTCTTAAATTATTAAGTCCGCTCATCACTTCAGCTCGATCTGCTGTCATTGCTACGGACCAGCCATTAATTTCTACCGGATGATAGGCCATAATTTTTTCCTGATTATTAAAGTTATAGTTTACTGCATCACTCTCTCCAGCCACCATGTTTTGACTAATATTTTTTAAATCCTGATTACTTTCTGCAAGTTCACTATTTGCTATGTAATCTTTTTCCGGATAAGCTATAGTATTCTTATTTTGATTGATTATCCAACCATAACCAGCTCCGTTAATATTCATTTCAGTAATTAACTGCTGCAGATATTCTGTCGAGACAGTACCAATTAAGACTCCAACCTGTTCTCCCAGATCAATTATCGGGACAGCAATTGAGATAACATTTCCCTCTGTTAACTCACTGGGCCTGGCATTCGAATATGTTATCTTTCCTGTTTCCATTGCTCTATTAAAATATTCTCGATCAGAAACATCGATATTTTCTCCACCAACCACATTTGCTCTACCATCATCTCGGGCAACTATAATATTTTCTAATTCAGGATGATCGGCCTCTTTGAGGAATCTTTCCTGACTGCTCCACATCATAGTTTTAACATCATTTGAATTTGCTAAATCTTTTAAGAAAATTTCCATTCCAGTTAGCCACTCATTAATTGTATTAGAATTTTGACGAGCGCTTTCTTCAGCACCTGACATAATAGTAGCTTCCATAATATCTGTTGACTGATTATATAATGTTAAGGCTGTACCACCAACAATTAATAAAATTAATATTGAGATTGCAAAGAGCATTTTAGCTTTGATTGACTTTAACATTTTAACCCCTACCTTTTTTACTTATTATAGTAAAATTATATCATAAATGCTGTATATTGCAATCATAGCAGATGATAGACTCAAGTTCAGCAAGCGGCTTCGGACGGTAATAATAATAACCCTGGACATAATCACAATTGAGATCTTTTAATATCTCCAGTTCAATTTTTTCTTCTACACCTTCTGCTACAACCTGAAAATCAAGCTCATGAGATAATTCAATAATTTTTTCTATCAAAATTCTATTTCTTTTCTGATCTAGATTACGAATAAAAGACATATCAAGTTTAAGCATATCAATTGGAAGTTTAGCCAGATAAGAAAGTGAAGAATATCCTTTGCCAAAATCATCGAGTGAGATATAAAAACCTGCCTCTTTTAATTTATTAAGATTTTCTAAGTCTCTTTTTTCAGCATCCAAAAACACAGATTCTGTAATCTCAAAATCAATCTGATGAGGACATAATTTTCCGTCAGCGATTAATCCCTCTAAAAAGGTTATTAGACTGTCATCTTTTAAGTCATAGGCAGATAGATTAATCGAAATAATCTTTTCTGATTCCCGTAAAATCCTGTTCTCAGAGAATTCTTTAATGACCCTTTTAATCACCCAGCGCGTTATTTGAGTAATTAAATTACTCTGTTCAGCAATCGGAATAAAATATCCAGGTGAAATCTGACCAAATTCAGGATGCTGCCAGCGAAGTAAAGCCTCAAGAGCAACAATATCATCATTTTTTAGATCAATTTTAGGTTGATATACAAGACTTAAGCCCTCTGATTCGACAGCCTTTCTTAAATCATTTTTCAACTGTATATTATTCAATTTTGCATAATAAATTTTCTTATCATAAATTTGATAAAACTGATTACTAGCTTCAATTGTATGAAGGGCATGGTGAGCTCTACTAATTAAAGTTTTAGCATCTTTTCCATTTGAGGGATAAACAGTAATCCCAATTTTAAAATCTAAAAAATAATCGATTTTATTTTCTTTCCAGAGCATTCTCACTGACTGATAAATTTCTTCTGCCTTAGCTTTGATATTTTTCTGTTCTGAAATTCTGTTATATAAAAGCAGGAATTTATCTCCATAATAGTGGCTTATTAATTCTAGTTCTGGATCCCTATTTAAGGTATCAGCGATTTTTTGTGCTGTCTCTTTGCCGTGAAGTGAGCCATCTAGATTAGATATATTATCCATGTCCATAATCTCAATATAAAAAACTGAAAAGCCATCCTTATTTTGACTATTTTCAACAGCTCTAATCTGCTGTTCCAGTTTATCTAAAAAATATTTTTCATTAGGCAGACTGGTAAAATCATCATAATAAGCAAGCTGATATAATTTATCTTCAAGCTTCTTTTCTCTGGTAATTTCGGTTGTAGTTCCAATTACTTTAACTGCTGAATCATCACTATCCTTTAAAAAACGACCGCTGTGTTTGATATATATATATTCTGAATTGTTTTCAACTCGAAATATATTACTGTACTTTTTATTTTTATTCTCTAAAAAAAGTTCCCATTTGTTTTGAGCTTCCTGCCGGTCATCCGGGTGAATATATTTTTTTATTGATTCTATTGGTCCCTGACTGGTATATTTTTGATGGATATTTAATTTGTTTTGAGCCCAGAAAGAAAGATATAATTCACCACTCTGAAGATCATATTCCCAAATTCCAACATCTATCATATCTTCAATTAAATTAAATTTTTTAATTTTATCTTCTTCATTTTTTATTTCCTCAGCCTTATCTATAATACTTTTACTTATCTTATAATTAGCATTTAAGGTCCTGCGTATTAAAAAATAAATTAGTACTGCAGAAAAAATAATAAAAATAACCTCATTTGCAAAATGAAAAAAACTGTGTATTTGATCAGCAGGTATAAAGATGTCAATAAAATATTCAAATAAAGCAATCCAGATAAATCCAACAATTAGATACTTTAAAATCAAAATAAAGCTGGCCTGAGATGGGTCATATTCTTCTATTTTATTTTTTAATTTTTCGATAACTTCCATTGCTGACCCTCCTATCCTAATACCGACTGGTGGTATATTTTTGGTAATAAAAAAACCGACCACAAATGGCCGGGCACTAAAGTCTGCAGCCTGGCAGTCTCAGTAAGACCCATAGCTTTGCGTCACTGCTTTACAGCAGTTTTGCCCTCAATTGAAATATTTTCTTCTATTTGTAATTATATTGTACTAAAGGCAGATAAATAATTCAAGTATTTAACTTAAAGTTTATAATTTAATTTTAAAATGCTAACTCTTGCTTTTAATAATTTTCTATGTTAAAATAATTGGTGTTGATGCCGAAGTGGTGGAATTGGCAGACGCGCTGGATTCAAAATCCAGTGGCCCTTGCGGCCGTGCGGGTTCGACCCCCGCCTTCGGCACCATTTATATATCAACGATTATAGCAATTTTTAAAGTCTCCTGTTTGGGAGATTTTTTTAGTTTGAAAAGTAAATTTTGATAATACATTTAAGAATATGGGGGCAGGAAAATGAAAGCTGACTTAATTATTGCAGGTGCTGGACCGGCAGGACTTTTTGCTGCAGTTCAGGCTGCAGCAAATAATAAGTATAAAAAAATATTAATTTTAGAAAAAAATTCTAGCGCCGGCAAAAAGCTTCTGATCAGCGGCTCCGGTCAGTGTAATTTGACACATGGAGGAGATATTTCACAATTCTTCGACCACTATGGAGAAAATTATAATTTTCTAATGGGGGCACTTTATACTTTTGATAATCAAAAGCTGATGCAGTTTTTTGAAGATAGAGGAATTAAATTTCGAGAAGTCAGAGGCGGTAAAATTTTCCCAGAATCAAATCAGGCCTCCGATATTTTAAATGTTTTATTAAAAGAAATTAAAAATAGAAATATAGATATAATATATAATTCAGAAGTAAGAAAAGTTAAGCAGCAAAATGAATATTTTGAAGTTCAAACAGCCGCTGAAACTTATATAAGTAATTATTTTTTACTTGCAGTGGGAGGTAAATCTTTCCCAAAAACTGGCTCAACGGGAGATGGTTTTCAGATTGCACGCAGTCTGGGCCATAAGATTATTGAACCCCGTCCTGCCCTAGCACCTGTGGTTATTAAAAATTATAAATTTAAAATGTTGAGTGGAATTTCTCTCAGAGATAAAGAAA
>Ga0209300_1000399_pt1 | contig 23458 bp, 50 predicted proteins | sample Shrwel_input2_RT_FD_187535 | JGI IMG/M metagenome (GOLD analysis project Ga0209300, IMG submission 187535) | Subsurface microbial communities from deep shales in Ohio, USA - Utica-3 well 1 S input2 RT (SPAdes) (version 2) ... | reverse complement strand
CCGGAAGTAGGCCAAGACGAGGAAACATGTGTCACCAAGTACATCGAGTTCCCTGTACAGGCACCTGATGGCAGGACCAAGTATGACGTATCTGCCATTGAACAACTGGAAAACTATAGACAATTCATGAAGTATTATGTGGATCACAATTGCTCAATTACTGTTTCAGTTAGACCCGATGAATGGGGCGACGTGGAACAATGGATGTGGGACAACTGGGAAATTGCAGTCGGTGTAACATTTATTGCACTGTCAGAACACTTCCACGAAGCCATGCCATACGAAGCAATAAGTAAAGAAGAATACGAACGCAGGACCAATGAGATGGTACCGTTCATCCAATCACTTTTATCCAAATTTGAGAAGGAGGAAACCCAACTTGACCTGGGCGATGAAGGGTGTACAACAGGTGCATGCCCGGTGAGGTGATCTGAATGGAACCTCTCACAACAATTTTTTGGGTACTGATAGGTTCTCTCACAGTAATAGGCGGCTTTGCAGTGGGTGTTACCATAAACGAAGGAATCATTCCAAGAATTCGCCACTGGAAACAGCAAAGGACATTCAGGATTGGGAAAAGGGAAGTGGTACTTGCCCCTGTGGATGATAGTGTCATAGGGATAGCCAGGATTGAAAAACGCAAACATGCAGGTGGTAATAGATATTACGATCATAGCAGCAGAAAGCCCACGACTTTAGTCGTGGGATGAATGCGTCAACACCGACCCACAAACCTTATCTATTATCTACGCATATAATTATATAGATGGCAAAAGAACGGTGGACGCACTCGAATACAACGGTATACAACATCGGATACCATATCATCTGGTGTCCGAAATATCGACGTAAAGTGCTTCAATCCCCGGTATCTGACAGGTTAGAAGTTCTCCTCAGAGAGAAGGCAGATGAACTCGGAGTTGTCATCGAGACAATGGAGATAATGCCCGATCATCTCCATTTGTTTGTCAAAGCAAAACCCACTGCGAGTCCACACTGGATTGTACAGCAGTTAAAGGGGTACACATCGAGAATTCTTCGACAGGAGTTTAAGCCATTGAGAACGCGGTTGCCGTCATTGTGGACTCGTAGCTACTATGTCGAATCATGTGGACATCTCTCCGAGGATATCGTGAAAAAATACATTGAAGACCAGAAGCGAAATTGATATGATCCTGACCTACAAACTCCGACACAACCGTGATTTCAGCGATGAATTAAAGAGAGCGTTCGCTGTAGCGGAGTTTGCAGTTAAGAACCCAAAGTGTCGTTCATCTGCTGCGGTCAAGGAGATCGGGTTGAAGTCAGCCATCTCAAACCAGATCCTCAAGAAGTACGGGAGCCAGAAGACTATCAAACGGGTGCGGAATGTTAATCTGGTTGTACCGGGACAGTCAATTAAAGTGGATCGGGATACTCGAACAATCCGGGTCGTCCCGCTAAAATTGACTCTTAACTACCAGTTTCCAGAATTCGAGAAGGTTAACCAGATCGAGATCGATGCCGACTACGCCTATGTGTCATGTACCGTCAGGGAAGAACCGGAGATGATACCCCGACAGTTCATCGGGGTTGATCGGAACACCACGGGTCATGTGGCAGTAGCGGCGAACCCCGATACCGGGAAGATCGAGAAACTCGGTAAGAAAGCACTCCACACGCACCGGAAATATTCAGCGATCCGAAAACGCCTTCAGAAGCAAGGAAAGTTTCGAAAACTGAAAGCGATCAAAGATCGTGAGTCCCGTATCGTCAAGGATCTGAATCATAAGATCAGTCGAAAACTGGTTGATATGGCGAAAGATCAAGATGCAGCACTCGTATTTGAGGATCTGAACGGTATCCGCAAGACGAGGAAACAAAACCGTTCATTCAAATACGCCTTGCACAGTTGGTCATTCTATCAACTACAACAGTTCGTAGAATACAAAGCCAAGCTGCTTGGCGTCCCTGTTCTCTACATTGACCCGGCATACACATCGCAAAATTGCTCGCGGTGTGGTGGAAGAGGTCAACGGCGAGGAAAGGAGTTTAAGTGTCCTGTTTGCGGGCACGTTGATCATGCCGATGTGAATGCAGCATTCAACATCGCACTCCGTCAAAAAGGCATGATTGATCGTGTACAGAAAGAGATGTACACGATGGGAGCACTGATACCCCACGACGCAATGCTTGAAGAATGCCAAGCAACGTCAGAACCCCACGTGCTTTAGCCGTGGGAGTATGTCAGAGGGTACAATTCCCATTGATATCAGGACATCCTGCAGATGGTAAATGGGTAACTGAAAGTGAAATAGCAAGAGCGTGGGAAAAATGACAGAAGGAACTACAGAAGAGTGGACAAGACGTCCTACAATGGAAGACTATGAGCACTATATTCTGGGCAAATACGACAAAGAACGATTGCGCAGAGAAGTATCGATTGCATCAAGTGAAGGTTGCGATAACCTGGAAATGTTCTTGAGAGAAATATGTCCGGAGTTGTTTGATTGAGATACAGAAAGAAACCCATCGAGATCAATGCCGAAGAGTACAAACCAGGAATGGAAGATGGATTCATATACAGCATCCCTCCATTTGGCCTTTTTAATAAAGACGAATGTATAAAGTCAGGGTTCACACCTGATTTTGAGAAAGACAAAATTCCATACATTGATACAATGGGAGGAAAGATGTTGATTAGAGACGGTGATTACATAATCACAGGCATAGAAGGCGAACGCTATCCTTACAAACCTGATATTTTTCACAAGACATACGAACCAGTTGAGGGCGATTGAATGAAAGAAATTAAGTTTAGAGCATGGGATAAGTACGCAGAAAGATTCGAGTATATAGAATCTGCAAAAGACTTGATAAATTGGATAGCAGTGCCACATGAGTCTACATGGGGCACATTGTCAGAGTTAGGGTGGGAGCAGTACGTCGGATCGAATGACATGAACGGTGTGGACATGTATCACAAAGACATCGTATTAATACCATTAAACGGAACCGACAATCCATGGTGTAAAAGAGTAATTGAATGGGAAATGGGCATGTGGTGTATCGAGGTTACAAATGGAGATTATATCCCGTTGAACAAGAGTGCCGGAGGATTTGTTGCTAATGGCAATATACAAGTAATCGGCAATATCCATGAAAACCCACATTTGATCGAGGTACAATGACACCGATCCAGATACTGTGGAATATCACAGCAATAGCCGGAATATTCTATATAGTACTATACTGGTTCATCCCATTGACCAAATGCCTTGGATTTGCTCTTGGATACACAGGTTTGATGTATAAAAATGTCAACTGGACAAAAGCCAAGGCTAGACCACTGTCGTTTATCAAAACCACATATAGATGGTTCATAGCCGGTATTATTCAATGGCTAGATTGTGGAGACGTGTTCAAGATCCAGTATGGTAAATATCGCTGGTTTCCTTACTTCAAATACGAAAAAATCGAATAAAAGCGTGCGTGCGCAGACCTGTCTTCTTTGTCTTTCTGTCTAACGACAGAAAATGACAAGAGACAGTCTGCTTAAACTTTTTTGTAGTTCTTTTGAGAACAATTAAGGAGTGAGTAGTAGTGCTGATAGATGAAAATCTGAAAACATGGCGAGTGGACAATGTGGTTGAATTTGTTGAACAGTTCAACTTCAGGTCATTATTCAAAAAATTGACAGGGATGCGTATAGACGAATGGAATTACGAAGTTCCTGATGACGAGATAATAATAGAACTGCTTAAAATCGATCCGCATAACACATGGGGATTTGAACATGTGGAAAATTATTATCATGACTATTTCAAAATTTATCTATATGAACCACAGACAAACGAAAGGTGAGTACAATGGAAGATATACAGATAGCAAGAACCGGCTACAGCGAAGGAAACAGCATAGAAGTACCGTTCAGATGCGTCCTGCATCAGTTCAAGGAAGGCGAATATGCCACACATATGCAGAGAAAAGACAATGGTGATTATTTCTACGGTAACTACTACAGAGACCTCGATGAAGCACACAAGGCATTCTATGACCGTGTTGAGAAACACAACAAAACCTACAAGTACGGAAATGCCAGTTTTATAGGACCCGTTATCCTGGACGAATACCAGTCTGCCATGGATGCAGAAGGCGAAGCCGATATGGCAGCAGCCGAAGCAGATGCCGAGGCGGAGGCAGAAGCAATTGCAGAAGCAGAAGCCGAAGCAGAAATGGAGGCATAAATAATGGCAATAGTTCTTGAAGATAGCCATGTGGAAACTCTAAAATCAATTCTAAGAAAGTTACCACAAGATAATGATGACGTCATAAGAATGACCTCCATCATCGACATGCAAAGTGAATATTTCCCGCTAACCTCCGTTCATAGAGAAGATGTTGTTGAAACGATTCCAACATATCATATCCCTGCTGAACAAATCAACGACTACGAAAAATTTGTAATGAGTCGAATAACTGACGACCAAATGGAAATGATCGCTGATAGATTGACAACTGCATACCTGGACAACGGGTATTGGGAAGACCTCGATATAATAGTAGAAGACCACTTGGAACTCGGTGACATAGACGGTGACTGGGAAGATCTTGAAGAGATGGAGGCGTGAGTATGAAAGACATCTACCCTGTTCCTGAATACGTGTTCAACACGTACATCCCTGAACACATCGGCAAATTGATCAAACCCATGAAATCAAAAAATTCATACAAATACCAGCCAGACGGCGGGCACATATGTGATATGGCAAAAGCCCAGGGATGTGTGAATTTTGATACCGCTCTACCTCTTGACTGGGTTAGAGATTTTGAAAACAAAACCGGTTTCAGTCCGGTTGGTAACTTTGTCTATGATTACACGGAAGAACCATTCGGAAAGCCATCCCCAGTAACAAGTGAAGGGCAGGTAGCATACCAGATTTACCTGCATATTTGTGGAATGCGTTATGGTGATCCTGCCACCAGTCTCCTGCAAGATGTAGCGGAAATGGAGGCGTAATCATGAAGGTAAAGGGATTCTGCGAGCATTGTGGCAAGACCCGGACATACATTGTAGCCACAACGGAACTGATCGACGATTACACTAAATGTAAATTTTGTGGAAAGTCAGGAAATGTTGTAGAGGTGACAGCATGAAATACCAGCAGTACGAGTTTGACTACCACCAGATGAAACAAATTGTGAACTACGCAATAGAACAATTTGAAACCTTACTGGATAAATACAACATAATCCTGCCGAATCCCGAAAAGGAAGGGGCAGGCGAGGGAACATCCAACATATTTGGTACGGATCACGGTAATCTCATGGACAACATAACCTTTGAAATCGAGGACGTGTTTGATTTTGATGTAAACTCCGATAATGTCGAAAAGTTACCCGCCTATCACAATCCTGTCGAAGCGGTGAGCAAAAGCACTGCTATCAATTTCGCTGGCTTTGTTATCAATGAATTTGAAAATGTTCTTGACAGATACAATATTAATATACCAAATCCGGATAAAGCCGAAGCAGCGAACCCTTCCAACATCTTTGGTGATGACTACTTCAAGATAGAAGACAGTATCCTTGAGATCATCCAGGAAGCCCTTGGAATAACAATCGAAGACAAACAGGCGTAACTATGGAATCAATCGAGCACCGTATCAAGCAGCGTATGGAAATGCGCAAAGCGGAAGCACATCTGTTGAGTATTCTGGAACTCAGTACCGCTGATGAAGAATACGTTGAACTGAAAGAGAAAATAGGACAGTTCGTGACATTGATGTGGCATGATTCCCCGATTGCATGATGGTGATTACAAATGCGTGTGTACAAACAAACTTCAACACATATTAAAGATTTTGATGACGATAATGGCGGATTGCCAATAAAAGAAATCTGCGAAAAACTGGTGTTCCTGCCGGATTACATTGACGAAGATGACTATCTCGACTGGGTGGCCAGCCAAAATGACGATGTGGAAACAATGTCTGCCAGGTTCATAGGAGACATTGACAAGGTGGATGTGATCCGGAAAGAAGACGGGTGTATCCGGCATAAAACCACCATAATAGAACACGGAGTTGCAGCCCCTGTATCGGTGGTGACCGTATGATACTTTGTTTGGCAATAGTCAGTGGAATTCCTGCAGAAACCATGGTAACACATAGTGCCTTCACAGCAAAACAGTTCGAGAAACATTGGCTGGAAGAAGCAGGTTTCCTGGAAGTGACTGATGACATGAGTTCTGCAGACATAACATGTGCATTCATCGATGCAAGAGAAGAATACAGAGACATTGGTCACGAAGATATTGATTACTATATATATTACGGCGTAGAGCCAGATAAAGCGTATTACTGAAATTGTGCTGCATGTCGGCGTTCTTCATCATTTCTGTCTAACGACAGAAAATAATGAGACTTGACATGCTTAAATTTTTAATTGTTCTTTTTAAGGAGCGTGTGTAGTGTGTTTAATGACAATGTATTTGAAAAGTACGAAGTAGACGATGGTAAAGAACTCAGGATTTCATTTGATACAGATCCAATGGATCCAAGAGAACACTGTGATCAACTTGGACATATGTTATGTTTCCATAACAGATACTCTCTTGGTGATTCCCATGCTGATATAGAAAGCATCATCCTGGATAAATTGACGAGGATGAAGTTGATTTTGAGGGATTAAGTCCAGAACATTTCACAGGATGGGAAGAACTTGAAAACCTCTTATGGGATCACGTAGATGTGGTAGAAATGTTGCCTATAAACATTCACGACCACAGTGGGATATCCCTAAGCACAGGCATGTTCGGCAGTATGTGGGACTCCGGTAGAGTAGGACTCATTTTTGTGACAAAAGATGATCTGGAGAAAAATGGAACTCCAGATATGCCTGCAGAGCAGATCAAAAGAATACTCGAAGCAGAAGTAATAGAATACAGCATATACGTAAGCGGAGAAGTATTTGGATTTGAACTGATCGAACATGAAAAATGTCCTCACTGCAATCATGTCCACAACGAAGTCATAGATTCCTGTTACGGATTTTATGGGTTCCAATGGGAGCAGAACGGGCTGTATGACGCAGCAGGCGTAACGGAAGATCAACTAACAAGGGTGTATCCGGAATGATTCAATCTAGAGAAATACCCCAAGTTGAAATGAAAGAACGTGGAGATATGATTTATTACATAGAATCACTGTCAGCCGAAGGCAAATGGGATAATATCGGGATATTTGTCAAAGGAACAGATCTGGTAATAACAAATGACAGAACCGAAAAGGCATGTGCAATTGATTTGCACAGTATATTAAGTGAATATAAGAGGTGGGTAGAATGACTGAATGCAACAAATGTCACGAGAACAGAGAACCCATCAGTGATTTCCACTATGGTCCATTTGAGATGTCACTTGAAAGAGATTATAGATGCAAACAGTGTGGGCACGAATGGATAGAAGTGTGGGTACATAGCACAGATATTGATCTGCCCGAATAAGGAGCAATGTACAAATGAAATCAATACAAAAATGCCATCATGTCCTTTTACTTGACGAAGACAGTGCAGCATTTGACGAAGTAGTGATAGAAGGACACCTAACGGATGGCGATATCGAGTACATCGAGAACAGTATCAAAGAGATGATTGAGTCAGATCCAGGAGATCCGCATGGTGAAGCAGAGAAGATACTGGATAATTTCATATTGAAGAATAAAACTGCAATGTGGTGCAGAACTACGACTTTTACCGTATAATTAAAACCAATAAGGAGCGTGCGTACGAATGAGTGAATACTATGATGATATTGAGAACCGTGCAAGAGATTTTGTAAAGGACAACAAAGACAACATAATTGAGGCAATGGTCAACGAATTCGATGACCTGTTCGATGATGACGAAATATTGGACGCACTGAGTTGCGATCTGCCACCAATGACCGTCTCTGATGCAGCAATAGCAGTGGAAGAATCCGTCAATGAAGCCGATGATCCCGGACTATGGGAAGGTCTCAATCCCATGGATGCGATCATTTCCATGGGTACATACACAATGGAGATGGACATACGTGATGAGATCCAGGAAATCTATCGTGACATGTATTCAGAATATGAAGATGCCATGCTTGAAGATGATGAGAAAGACGATTGGGACAACCGTGACATCGCAGAAAAAATCTTCAAGGAATGGGCACAGGAAGACGAAGTGCCAAAAGGAGTTCCCGGATCCCAGGGTGAAAAATCCGATATCGAACGCTGGCTCGAGATGAACAGGAATGCAGGATTGCGTGGAGGATACCCTCTCGGTCACGCATATATCGATATGAGATGTGGAACTGGTTACAGCCAGCCTGATCAATTGAGATATGTCAATTTTGACAATAACATGGGTGCAATGTATCCACACCTGAGTGGAAAATACACCCACGAAGTCAAAGCGTACTACTACAAAACATTCGGTGACCAAGACCAGAAGGCGGAGGCATGATTCCATGTCTTCCTTTTCTATTGGCCACATCGATCATGATACTATCAGGATGGCATACCAGTCATCTGATAATGAAAACATCCTGGATATGATCGAGGAAATGACTGACGATGATATCAAAGCCATAGCAGAAGATGTAGAGAAAACCATCTGCGAATCTGATATTCTAATCGATTGTGTAGATATGGCAGTTCAGCAACTTTATGTCAACAAGAATGAGGTGTAAATAATGTATTACAATTTCAGAATAGACATCGAAGATCTTGATAGACAAATAAACGATGTACTGGAAAGCGACATGCCGGAACGATCAAAAACCGGATTACACAATTTGCTCGGTGAAATCAGGGATCAGACGGAGCAAATCACAGATGTAGAATATCCAATAATATCCATAACTGCAGACACATTATATGATCTTTATGATGCAGACGACAGAGAATGCAGGTATATCGACCGGTTGAACACACATGATATGGTGAAACTGTCGAGGGCAATAACAAGACAACTCATGGCTTCTGCTGAATCAGCAAGCATAATCAAAAAGACGATAAAGCAAACATTCGAGAAAAAGCATGTATCCCGCTACCTCTACGAAATACCAAAAGCAGTCGACGGGCTGGAGCATCTGTGGAATGAAACCCCTCTGAATGGGGACGAGATCGAGGAACTGGTTGAAGAATTCAAGAGAGAATTACAGGAAAGAAACGGGGATCTGCCATGAAATATACTGAGAACCCCAAGGATGTGGTTGCAGCGTTCAATGCAATTGATAAAGAATCAATGACAGAAGACAAAGTAAAGGACTTCATTGACACACTGAAACATATGATGTTAATTAACAAGGTGGAATAAACATGGGAAGAATAAGACCAGAACATTTTGAAACTGAAGACAATGCAAATCCTGGATATTCAATGACGGAATATGACCTGTATGCCAAACTCGGACTAACATTGAGAAAGAATATCAAAAGAGACCAGTACGAGATAATTGGCATCAAATCCAGGAAAGTACATTACACATTCCCTGATCTGCAGAGTGCAGTGGACATGTGTAACCAACTGGAAGGCGAAGACAACACCTGGATCGAGTGACTTTCTTTGTCTTTGTGCCAACCGGCACAAAATGACAAGAAGCCACTCTCCCAATATTTTTATTACAATTTTTAGGAGCGTGAATGCCAATGCAAACAGACGACATATATTACTTATGGTCCAACTTAACAGAAGAAGAGAAAAACAATGCAGTGAAATTCGCAAAGGATAACATTGTCCTTGAAAAGACAATCATAGAGGAATGCCATCCATACTTCGAAGAAAATAATCCCGATTTGCCACCATCTATACTACCCAGAGAACCTACACAATCAGTTGCACATATACAACCTGGAATATATTCAGTGAAATGTGAAAAATGCGGAATGTGGTACAATCGGGATGATTTCAATAGAGACCTGGAAGATGAAAATATCGTACTCGATCATATCCTGACAGATCATTTGAAAGATATCAAAAGAAAAAAATTGCAATTATTGAACATAACTGATTGCAGTAGTGACGAACAAATGTACTTCATTGTTGATGAATTCATACAACCAGAAACACATCGTGCAATATTGAATGACATTGAAAATTTTGAGAAAGAAACCCCAGAATGGGAATATCCGGAAATTGAACAGTGTGTCAAAGACCGCTTAAAAAAGGAAGGATATACAGTGTATGATTACCACTGTGTTAAATCGTTGTATTGATACAAGTATATAGAGCAGGCTGCATTCTTTAATCTTTACGTCTATCGACGTAAAAGAAAAAGATTTGCCTGCTTGATAGTAGTATTGTTTCTTTTTAATAGTATTACAGGTAACACCTACAGGAGCGTGCGTGCAAATGGATATTGACACATTTAGACAAGTAATCAGGCAGTACAATACCAACAAGAACAAAACAGCAAACAATGGCACATACTCACAATCTGAGTATTTTGCATACGATGTGGTTCTACAAATTTATGAAGAAATATACAGCAGAGAATGTGCAACTGAGATCAAACTATCCGCATTACATCCAGGGGATACCCCTGACTATGACATCATATCGGGAAAATACGACGAACTCCAGGAAATAAGAGAATTCATAGAAACACTCGTACTGGATATTGAAAATGAATCCGTATTATCCCCAAATGTTGATTTTTTGAACTCATGGAAAATACATGAGCAGGAGCGTGCGTGCGAATGACTACAGAAGCCAAACAATTGAACCACTACGGTATGTATATCCAATCCGATGTACCAACCGGTGGTGTAGTACAGATAAATGAAGTCAACCAGGAATTCCTGAATGACATCATGATGAACGGGATCAATACCTCATTCGAAGCATTCAAAGACGAACTCGGAGAGGACCGTGCTGACGAATTTGAAGAACAGCCTGACGATGAAATCCTTGTGGGTTACTACAGGGATGAAGTATACAAAGACTATAAAGAAGACCCGGCTGCCCCGTTTTCCTGCGTAATCCTTGGTGAAACGATACATATAACGAATTCCACCTATGTTGTCAAAGGAGCCCCATGCTCCCCGTGTTGCCCAGGACAGGTAAGTATAGGTGAGCAGGGCGAATACCTAGCATACAGCCTGCCCGTAGAAGCATATATCGATGCACCTGGTCGCAGTGAAAATGCTATTCCGATAAATGTCTATGTATATAGACCACGGGCAGAGAAAAACTTCACATGGGCCAAACTTGCCCAGGCAAAAGAAAGACTGCACCGGCTGAGAGTGAAGTACATACACACCAAATGCACAGCCCACAGAGATGCCCTGCAGGCTCAGAGCAGTTATGTAATGAGGTACAGGCAGTACTACACCGAACTTGGTAGAGCAGAAACAAACAAGGAAATGATCAGGCAGCGATGCATATGGTGATGTTCTCAAAGACATATGACAGCCTGAAGATGATACTGGGGGATTTTCCGGTTGAAAACATACAGATGATAGTGGATCCTGACGGGAGATATATCTCCCTGGGTGTAACTACCACCGGAATTAACTGGGCTGACATAATAAAGCCGATAGTTGCGAACAAAACCGGAATGGATGGTTTTGATATGGAAGTGATCGCAACTCCCAATCTGATAGGCTTATTCAGAACATATGTACCAATCGAGATGGAATCCACGACTGATGTAACAAAGTTCAAGATACTCGTAAACTGTATGTCAGACTACCCTGAAGAAGACGAGGAAGTGATCAGGGAACAATGTTTCATAGAACTTGAAAAAATAGTTCAGTCAGTAGTACAGATCCTCAAACACAGCAACATTGCCTGGAAAATGGCACAGGCACTCAGTACAAAATGACATTTATCCGGCCACTGCAACACACAAACACTCCTTAAAAAAGTCCTCCATGACTTTCCGCAGTGGCCGGTTAATCAATCTCACGACGGTGATAAACACGATCTACAAAAATAAATCATCAAACAATGAAATCAGAGTCATCGAGCAAGTTGGATATGGCACCCGGTTTGAAACTCTTGACTCGAATAGAAACGTAACCGGTCATGGTACCATGGGTACTTACCTACTTGAAACTGAATTTGAGGAAGTGGAAGAATGAATTATAAAGAAAAATGTGACAAACGTCACAAAGATATGCTGGAGCATTTGGAATCATTTGTATGGGACAGTCCAGATTTCACATTGGATGAATTCCTACATGATGCATGGTTGTGTGCAAAATGGCACGAGGTAGAATAATGAATAAAGAGTACAAAACGTTACAACAGTTCAAAGACGAATGTACATGGTGCAACGAAGGGTACAGATGCCTTGAGTGCAACGGGTGCAGGCAGCAGTTTGACGAACAATTCCGCAAGGAGAATATGTATGGGGACTGAAAGCCGATTTAATGTAACATATTTCTCAGCGAACGTCTGGAGAAAGTTGTCAAGAATTACAAACCAAAAAACATTCGAAAAAATTGTAAAAGACGTATCTGACTTATATAAACATGTGAAGAATATAAAATTTAATAATCAATATGAAGTAGAAGTATATGGAATCGGCAATGAATATGCACAGGAATTAGAACAACAACAGAAAATAATGGAAGAAGATACTCAATCAATCAAAAGAATTATTGAACGTCATGGAGTCAATTTTATAAAAGATATTATTTCAAATAAAGGAGATGACAAATGAGTTTCATAAGAATCAATTGTAAACCAGTAGACAATATGGAATGTATAGTTGAAATTGAAGCAGAGTTTGGAATGGGTAGAGCATACTATCAATGACAAGTATGGGAAAGTTGAGGTTAATGATATGAATGACAATAAATTGTTAGACGAGTATGTAAATAAAGTACAGATTGAAACAAATGAAAACGGCAATATAATCACATTACCACTTCATAAAGAATTGAACTGGTATTATATTGATTTCAAAATTATGGAAGAAATTAACTCCTTTTTGCGGATGACAAACCATAGTATTTTAGAACCTACAAGTTCCAGAGATATGAATGATATTATTCAGAAAGTTATAAAAGACGATCCTTTTTTCTGCGAGGATATATAGGTAATTACAGATAAGGTATCATATACATTAGAGTGTATACATTTGAAGGCAGTAGAACAGCATAAAGAGAAGTCATAACATAATAACATGCGGGCCGTGGTGTGAGCCGCCTACCGAAAACGTGACGGTGCGTGGAGGTTCGAATCCTCCAGCCCGAACCAACAAAGGGTGAATGAAATGTTTGAAGAAATACAAGTAAACGGAAGTATACACGAAGACCCATACAACAGACACCAACTTGGAGATCTGTCGTTATTTGTAGATTGGGAAACGGGTATTACAAGTATAGAAGAAATGGACCACGGAGTCACATATGATGTGCACATGGGCAAAGCAAGTACATATCAACTCTCAGGCACAATAGACATTGCCAATTTTGTAGCAAATGTTTATCCAAGAATAATTCCTGAACTTGAGAGACTGGCTGAATACTATGAAACATACTGGGATGGTCACAATGAAAGAGGCAGGTTCAAACTGGGTGAAGTTGAATTATCATTTTTAGAAGGAGAAATAATTGATAAATGCAACGACGCACCCGATATATGCGGAGATGTTTGTTTCTCAATACATGATTGTATGGCAACTGACTCAGATATCCTTGAGTTCTTCGCTGCAAATGACATGGATTTCATGACTGCCGACATTGATAACATGGATATAAAAGATATCAAAGAAGTAATGGCCGGCGATGAAGGAGTATGGCTTTGTTCGGACGAAGAGATCCGAGAAGATCTAAAAGATCTTAGAAAGGATTTAGAAGAGTAAATAATTTACTTAGCCAGTCCACACATAACTATCTCCTGCGTCCATTACCATTCCTCTCCTTTTTATTTCGGATAAATGATCATTCAACAGTTGCTGATCAATTCCATGTTGGGTGATGATTATCTCAAAACTGTCCTTGGGAATCTCCCTATACTTTGCCAGGGTATCGATCAGTGTAGATAACAGTTCTTCCTCGTCGATCTGCGGTAAATTCTTAAAAGGGTTTACTGGTCTACTTGAAGCCACTATGACGTCAGGTTCATCGAACGGGCTGTTTGACATGGTATTCTCCAACCCCAGGCATTCAATGACATACTGTTCTGCTTCCTCGTAACTCTGGAACCGGAAGTGATCTGTTAAATCATAGATAATATTCTGCAATGCTCTAAGCCACATGTTCTGATCCAGATTAAACAGGTCATAGCGTTCGGCCCTTTCACCTACAAACGCTTCCACAGCCGCTCTGGTGACAGGTGCCTGTCCTACATCTCCTGCACCACCGTGCGTGCTGTCATCACGCTCTGTATCAACATGTGACGCTTTCAATCGCATATCTTCAGGTTCTACCCAGTGACATGTTGCAGAATAAATCTTTTTTACAAAATCAAAATCCATCTGTTCCAGATAATTACGCTGGTTCAACTTGGCTGAATACTGCAACATCTTGGTAACATTCTTCAAGAATCGTCTATCGGTATGGATATGATCCATCTCATACAGTTGATCCACAAAGTCAGTGATTTTATCTGTAGTATCAGAATCAACTTCCACATTGATTTGTGAGCAGTAATGGATATATTCCCGGATCTCCGGAGAATACAATTCACCAAGTGCTCCATGTCTATCGATTTTATCAGAAAAACTATTGATGGCTTCAGCGGAAAAATCCTTAGTCCGCTCCAAAGGATCGCCCAGATAGAACAACAGTGCAAATCTATCAAGTTCCTGGACATGCAGGCCATCCATCCAGTTATATCCTTTCTCTTCAAATTCGTATTCAATAGCCTTATTGATAATTTCATTTTCCTCTGTAAGGAAAGGATTTTCCCTGTACACTTTCTCAGTATACTGGTTATGGTATTTGAATGTCTCAGGATCCGCCTTGAAGATCCTGGTATACTCGTTCTTCTTATCTTTTATCTTGGAGATGAATTCAGGCGGTACATTAGCCGTACTGTACACAGTTGCATTCTTGGGTTGCGTGGTCCTGTTGCCCGCAACCTCTTTTGATATTTCGGGAGATAGTAATGATTTTTTAAGGTCAGTAATCACTTTGGCATCAAGAGAATAGAATTCGTCAATTACAACAAGATCATAGCGGGTGAGGAGACCAGGTTCCCGGAAGGGCAACTTACGGCCGTTTAAATCGATTTGCGTGCTCGATCCGACCAGACCAGGCATAGAAAGAGATGCCCCGTCCTGAACCTTACTTCTATCCGATAACGTAGATGTGTACATCGAACAGAGTGTAGTCTTTCCTGTACCCGCTCGCCCCACTATTGAAACGTTGAATGACTTATATCCAGACGCATTGCCGATCGCTGCCAGTAGGATTCCGGCTTTGATGTGGTCCAATCCGTCTATATGTGTATCCATACGTTCTTCATGAAGGGCATCGATCCTGTCTATCAACTGCCAGGCAACGTGCCTATGTGGTTCGAATTGCAGTGAAGCAGTGGTATACTGCTTTTCTTCCACAGCAAGGATGACTATTGAATATTCAGTATTCTTGTCATCAGTGGTAAGAATATACGCTGCATTGAAATCACCATCCGGAATAGACACAAGTGATGCTACTGACAATGAAATGTCACGGTTTGATTTTTTATAGGTAATACTGGAAATCTCACATGGTACCTTCAGGTCCATATCTTTTTTACGAACAAGGTATCCATCACAATCATCCTCTTTGCATTTCTGAGACTTGAGGAGATTGGGAATTTTCATCACAGCATTACAGTGGTTACACTTGTAACAAAATGCAATATGAAAAGGAGAATCAACGCCAACCCCCATATGATTGAGAGTGGAATACTGCACGGTATATTTGTTGAGATTGAGATCTTTTAGTTCCGCACCTTCAGGAAATTTGAACTTAATCTCTGGATTACGGCCAAGGATTGTTGTCACATCTTCCAAACTATAATCAGTATGGGCAATGATCTCATCCTTCAGTACCGAGTCATCTACTGCCAGCCGTGCATTCCTCTGCTCTGATTGAAGCGATTGGGCAAGCGGAACGTAATCCTCTACGAATTTAATGGTGAAAGCATTGTCTTTCACATAACGTGATTTGCGCAAAGTAGACTTACGCAACTTTATAGATGAAGGAGTAAAATCAGCATTGGCAAACATCTCATCGAATGTTGGAGTAACACTCTTCATAAATGCAGGTTGCAAAACCTTCTCAACAGTGCCACCGTTGGCAAAAGTTTTCCCATTCTCTGTTAGCAATTCCTTTGCTACCTTTTTAAAAGTATCCATTCGGAATAACTTTCTGTACTCTGCATCTCCTGGTCCTATTTCTACCATATAAATCATTCAGTCAATTGTTTTGTAATCAAGCACGCACCCTTTTAGTTCTCATTGTTTGTATATAAAGTTAAAGATGTTAGTGTCTGCCGACCTGCGTTCTTCATCATTTGTGCCGAATGGCACAAAATAATGAGACTTGGTCGGCTAACATAGTTACTGTTATTTCTGAGAAGAATATCGGTGATAATCATGACTGCATACGGCCTAATCAACAGAAAACCATACGATGTAGCAATCGTTGTGAAACGTGAGACCAGGGAGGAACTGGTCAAAGACTTCCCTGACGCCTATGATATAAAAGAATCCTGATGGAAGTGGTCAAGTTGATAGCATTAACAACATTCCGCAAAATGGATGACAAGCACGATGTGACAGATGGGATTTTTTACCAACTAAATAAACTCGGATTTATGGATGAAGATGGTAATGTAAAAAGAAAATTCGAGTTATTTGTAAGAGAATCACCACGCAAAGGACCAGATTTCTGTTTCAAATGTGGGTATGAATTTAACTCAACAGGCGGGAAGTCCCCCTCCGTAAGGTGGGGGATGAAAGCCGTGCTATAATATTATAAGTGCATAAGTTATTTATAGTTGTTGTTATATATATGTAACTATGAATTATAAACTGGATACAGGTAGTCATTCTGTCTATTCACTGCAATATCATTTTGTGCAATGTGTAAAATATAGAAGAGATGCTTTGGTGAATCCTCTTGTAGTTGATTGTTTGAAAAAAACAGTATATAATATAAGTACAAATTTTGAAGTGGAAGTTCTCAATATTGAGTGCGATAAAGACCATTTTCACATGATATTCAAAGCAAAACAAACATTGGATATACCTAAATACATCAATTCAACTCATAGAGCAGGAGTCCCCTTCCGTAAGGTAGGGGAGGAATGCGTCTATTAATTCACAGGAAAGTATTTATATTTTGTGTGTGAATATAGTATTGTATGTTTCTTACTAAAACAATTATCTTGAAAATGGTGAATCCTGATAATGATTTAGTGGAAACTATGAAGAAATATTCTGATGGAATGAACTATGCTTCCAGTGTTCTTTTTGATAAAGGTAAACCAATTCCAGCGATGAAATTACAGCAGGAAGTTTACGCATATCTTCGTGAAACATTAAAATTGAAATCCCAGATGAGTTGTAATATTCCAAGACAGGTTGCAGGATGTTACAAAACATTGCATAAACAGAAAAAGGCAAAATGGCAAAAAGTAGAGTTTTCGCCATCCTCAATGACTTTTTCATACAAAAGGGATTTTGTGATTGATGAAGATACAGTCAAAATAACTACTATCAACGGAAGGAAAGCATATTCCATTTTGAATTATGATTATGCAAAACAGTATTTTGATGGTTCATGGAAATATCAGGCATCCAAAGTTGTAAAACATAAAGATGGAGATTATTATTTCCATCTGTGTGTGGAGAAAGAAATCCCTGATAAAGAATTGACAGATGCATCTACCTTTATGGGTATAGATGTTGGTATGAACTATCTTGCTGTTGCTTCCACTACCGACAGGAAATGTAGTTTTTTTGCTGGTGGTGAAATTAAGAATATTCGCAACCAGTACAAGTCAATGCGAAAGCGTTTACAATCGAAGGGAACTTTATCTGCAAAACGTATGTTAAAACATATTGCAGGTAAAGAGAAACGTCTTATGCGAGATGTAAACCACACAATCTCAAAAGAAATTGTGAAATTTGCAGTTAAAAACAAAGTATCAGTAATAGGTCTGGAAGATTTAACAGGAATACGTGATTCCACTCTTTCCAAAGTTTCCAAAAAGAGAAGACATAGCCACAGTAGTTGGGCTTTCCGGCAATTGCAGACATTCATTGAATACAAAGCAAAAGAAGCAGGCATAAACACTCATTATGTTGACCCATCCTATACTTCTCAAACTTGTATTCGATGTAACCATATCTCAAAAAACAATCGCAACAGATTGTCTTTCAGATGTGAAAAATGTGGTTATGAAAACAATGCAGACCTAATAGGTGCAATGAATATTGAACACAAAACACGGGATTACAGGTATAACTTGGAATCTCTGGGGTGCTTGTCAGCCACCCATACGAATGCTTAATTGACATTCAAGCCCCTTCCGTCAGGGAGGGGTAGTTGACACTGCAAAAGACACAAACAGGGCTATTGCCATTGAAGACCTCAAAGGTATTAGAACTAACAGCACGGTTAACAAAGCAGTAAGAGCAGTTATCGGCAAATGGGCTTTCGATGAATTGGGAAATTTCCTCAAATACAAAGCCACTCTTGCAGGTATTCCAGTATTTGAGATAGACCCTAAAAACACATCGAGAGAATGCTCAATATGTAAACACATTGACAAAAAGAACAGGAAAACCCAATCCAAGTTTCTTTGTGTCAATTGCGGACATACTGAAAACGCCGATATTAACGCTTCCAAGAATATATCATCTAGGGGCATCTGTCAACTGTCCCATAGTCCTCTGTCCTGTTAAAAGGAACATAGAAGGACAAGCCCACGTTCTTTAGACGTGGGTAGTTGACGGCAGACATATGAGGTATCAATATGTGCAACAACCAGGAAGTCCGGAAAGAACTGCTGGAAGTAGTAAAGATCCTGCAGACTGAGGTATTGTTCTACGAAAGTTCAGAACAACTCAAGTATACTTTAGAAACGATGTCAGAACGGTTAATGGAACTCGACCAGGAAGTGATCCCTGATAGAATTTCTAAGCCAAGGAAATACCAATCAGCGTGAGGGAGAAACAATGGATGAATATGAAAGATTATACAGTGAGTATTATGATATTGTGATGAGTGTTAGAGCCTTATTAGAGACATATCATCTATCAAATGAGATGAAATTAAAAGAAATTAATAATTTAGTTAAAGACATCGAACTCGAAGAAGGTATGTAACTACGCCAAGGAAATACCAATCAGCATGAGACAGAAATACATAGAATAGGAGCGTGCGTACATATGGAAAATTTAGTATCAATACAAGAATACATCAACCAGACGAACAGAAAAATCCCAACGGACACAGAAATCCCAATCGGAACTAAAATACATTTTATAGACAATGATGACGGATCCATCACGTCCACGGGTATTCTCGCAAGAATCACTAACGACTCTGCAAAGGTCATAGATATTAACACGGGAGAACCCAAATCACACTGCATGAGTGCCTGTTTAAAAGGAGTAAAAATCCCAATATTGCATGTGAATGTACCATATAATTCTGGCAATGTAAATTTGAAACATTCCATCAATGGCGAAAATAACTTACAGAAATTATATTACATGGTACAAAATACAAGAATAGATGCAAAACTATTCTACCCCGGTGATCAATTTGTGTATGGACATACACCATACATCCTTGTAAACATATGTGGCACATGGGCACTAATCAATAAAGACAATGGTGAAATGTTTAAAAATAGCAAACTTGCAAAACCAGATGCAAACATGATTGATCTCAGTGACTTAACCCGGCTATTAAACAATAGACCAGACTCATTGAAGAAAATGCAGCACGTTGCATATAAAAGAGATTAAACATGGATGATACAATCACTACTTGCTTCAACATATTGACAGGTGAGTGCAAAAAAACTACAGACAAGGAAAATAATGACAGATTAGAACCCCCTTATATATATTTGATACCTGCTCATTACCCGATCTACACACATGACGGAAAGTATGACGGGATTGTATTCAAAGGCGAGTATATAAATAAAGAAGATATCCCTGGCAAACTCAAGGAATTACTGTGAACAAGAGGTAATAAGATGGTATTGAGATTTATGGGAGAAACAATCGAAATATGCAACGAGGAACACCGTCGTTTTGATAAAATGAAAAACGGCGTGATGTGCCCTTCATGCTGGACGCAACATGTGAATATTTTTTCAGTAGAAGAAATAGACAGTGACCCCTTCATACATTGCAGTTGCTACAATTGCAACACTGATTTTTTTATAGAACCCAACCAGTGGCTTCTGGACATGGTAGAAAAGAATATCCATAATGATATCGAGGAAGGATATTTTCCAATGGATGACTATTAAAAAGAAAACAGCCGTGGATCAATTCCATGTTAACAAACTACCTGCCAAAACACTGGTCTTGCCAGATCCAAACAACACAGTGGAGATGATTCACGGCTACGACTTTACTATTTGCAATACCCGTCTACGTTTCTTGACTATTTATAGTTTACTTTTTTACACTTTTACCATTCATCAGTGATAAAGTCACCTTTAAGAGAATTTCAGGTATTTGAACATCTATGCCTCATATAAAAGTGTCAGACAAGACGCAGATAAGACTGTCCGCACTGAGATCCTTGAAAACTGCGGATAGTTATGATGAGATAATAGACCACCTCCTCGACATCGCAACAGGTGTGGCCTGCACTCATCAGGAAAAACAGATCTACATGAGAGTACCGCTGGACAAGATGGGATACATTGACATGGACTCGATGATGGATATGCTCGACGACATCAACAAAGGCAGAGAATCCGATGATCTCCTGACGGTGTGTGCGCACTGCAAACAAGGAACCACTTACAGATTTTAAAGGAGTGAATACATGAATCACACTAAAGCATCAATTGCGTTAATGATCATTACCATAGTGTACCTGATGGCCATGGCTTCAGTGGTATTTTTTATATAAAGTTCCGCTCACAAAAACCCTGGCGTTTAAACTGGCGGCTAATGTCCCCTTGTTAGGCTATGAAGCGGCGGACGTTTCCATCAAATAGTGCCCTCATAAGCCCTCAGCCTTTCGTCATACTTCTGCAGGCATGTTGTAGGCATCGTAAGTCGTGTTTGTCATACAAATGGCGCTGTGGGCAAATGTGACAGCATTTTGCATTATTCTTTCGGAGTGGAATGTTCCATAGAGCAGTAGTGAGGGTAGTGAGCGAACACAAACGGATAACCCTGCCGGCGAAGCACGTCAGGGATATCACGTTTGTGTAGCAGACGTTTTTGATTGTTTTTCTTCTGGAAGTTCTGCCGGTGGCAATCAGACCTCAAGTCACCGGCAGGAGGCACAATCATGATAGATAATACAGTTTCCAATGATATTAGTTACGGGACATTCGTGCCCGTCATAGTAGCAGCGTATGACAACGGTTTATATGAGCCAGAAATTGTGGACTACGAGTTCGTCCCGGTGGTGGACTTATGATTCGAACTTATGTCTGCAGGTCATGTGGCTGGCGCAGCGTGGGCAGTATCGACAAAAGGTACTGTCCACACTGTAACAGAACTTTGTACAGTTACCCCATCAAAGGTATAAGACCTAAGGCGGTGTGCAGATGATCAATTCCAAACTGGAATGTACTGGTTGTGGGGAGATTTACTTCTCCTCACGTCAGAAATGTGCTGTATGCGGGAAGGAGTTTCAACCTCCGGCTCCTCCTGCAAAACAGTACCCGGAAAGAAACAGGTGGCCAACCGAAACTCCTGTTGATATTGTAAAGAATAAACTGTCCAATCCAACTGGTCGGTTGAAGTTAGAATTAACACTAACCGAAGCCCGCCGGTTATATGATGTGGTTTCAGTAGACAAAAAACCACATAGCAAAAAACTAAGTGAAGAGAAAATAAGCCAAATCCGCAGAGAACGGAACAAGTATTCTCTGAAAGAGTTGGCAAACAAAGTCGGATGTAGTATTCCGGCTGTAATTAAATATTCAAGAGGAATTGAGGTGTATTAATGATAGAAGATTTAAATGAATGGGAAGAGAGTTTCGAATGGACTGAAAGAAATGTTAGCCATGAGGCTGGAAGAACTTGCTTTGAATATCTTCACAATAACCATATTGTTGCATCCGCAGATTCCTGCTGTGATACAGCAAACCATTCCAGATATGGTTGGAGATGTAAAATATATTCAGAACCAATTCCATTATAAAACAAGGAGTGTAAAAATATGGCAACAGATATCGACAACATAGATAAAAATTGGGACATTCAGCAGGATGTCTCTGTACCGATAGACACGTTCAGAAAAATGTGCCTGGATTTTATGTCCCGGCATACAGAGTTTGACGGTGAAAGTAAGCCGTTGGAACCTCCATACAACAAGTTCTTCTCCACTTTCAAAGGCAAAGGAATTGTCTTTGAGATGTATAGAGGAAATGTCCGTGTCAAACGGGTTGAGAAAAGGCAGGAGTGATCCCGGATGTCAATAAATTACGAATATGTGATGGACTCACTGGATATCTTCCTCGGACAACGTGCGGGAGAAGTCGTAGACGATCATGTCCTGCATCTCGTTGCGGAGACGATCGGCGACTACAACTGTAGTTGTGATGCCCTGGACCTCGAAGACATAGACGAAGGTGCCATAGCAGAACACGATCGGCTGTTCGACAAATTAGACACCTGTGAAAAGATACTCGGTGACATGAATTATCCCTGGGCTCGTAGAGTCCAGACAATGCTTAACATATACATCCACGACCAACTCGGTGATCTTTATGGAGAACTAAATGAAGAATCCGTCGAGCAAGCAGGTGTGGAAATCCATTCCCTGGACGATGTGTACACTCATTTCGGGCTGTACGACCTTGAGAGGGAAGACAAGCCTGACAACACTGGACCTGTTCCGGTGTCTGAATGAAACGATGCCAGATTTGCGGTACTCAGATTGACGAGTACTGCCCTCATTGCTTTTTATTGTGGAAAGACGGGGTTCCAATCTGCTCCATCTTCCCACATACAAAATATATCCAAACGGTCAGAGGTTTCATATCAGTTATACCTGGGCTGCCATGTAAACCTCAACACTCCTATCACTCCGGAAATACTGAATACAAGTGGTATAAAGGCCACCTGCTCTACAGACGTAATCATTGCAGGTGGAATACTGCTTAATTTTTTTAATCCCTAACATAAGCAAGGGTATGCTACCGCCGAGCAGAGAACAATGCCACAACAAAAATATAACATCGTGGTGATGTTCGGCACTGTCCTCTTTCTATACCTTTCCTAATATTAAGAAGTATACACTTTATTGTATATATTTACATTACATTACATTACATATACATTACAT
>Ga0209300_1000398_pt1 | contig 23459 bp, 28 predicted proteins | sample Shrwel_input2_RT_FD_187535 | JGI IMG/M metagenome (GOLD analysis project Ga0209300, IMG submission 187535) | Subsurface microbial communities from deep shales in Ohio, USA - Utica-3 well 1 S input2 RT (SPAdes) (version 2) ... | reverse complement strand
CTGCTGAAAGGAGCAGAGTATGAGCGAAGCGTTGATTGAGGCTTTCCCGGTCGCGGACCCGGGCATCACCCCGTTCGGAAGTCGAGTCTTGGTGCAGATCCGCAGCCCCAAGACAAAAACGGCCTCCGGCATCATTTTGGACAACGGCTCCAGAGACACCGAGAAGTGGAACACGCAAGTGGCCAAGGTGGTGTCTGTCGGCTCCCTTGCCTTCAAGAACCGAAACAGCATGGAGTCCTGGCCCGAGGGCAGTTGGTGCGGCCCCGGCGATTACGTGCGCGTGGCCAAGTACGGCGGCGACCGCTGGGAGGTTCCCCTGCCCAACGGCGAGACCGCTCTGTTCGTGATCTTCAATGATCTGGACATCATCGGCCAGGTGACCGGCGACCCGCTGGCCATCCGTGCGTTCATTTAAGGAGCTGACATGAGCGAAAACACTCAACGCGAGCTAACCTACGGCGAAAAAGCCGTGGGAATCACGTTCAACCCCAGCGGCGATCCCGCTGTGCAAGCGTGCAAGGCCGCATTTGCCATTGCCATCAATCAGATGAACGACCTGCGAAACTCGACCGAAGACGCCGAGGTTAAGCGCATGGCCAGTGTCGCAATCACAGAAGCCCAGACTGCACAGATGTGGGCTGTCAAAGCAATTACCTGGAGAATCTGACCATGCCAACCATGACCGAAGACGACGGCAAGCCCGACAACGAAGATGTCATCATCGTTGAAGACCGGGCCGCAGCAACTGCCGACGACCAAGACGAGCGCCTCAACGGCAGCGACAACGACGACGGCGAGAGCCAGGGCGATGCCAACGACCCAGAGCGCGAGGCAATCCGCGAGCGTCGTCGCCTGGAAAAGCTCGAGCGCAAAAAGCGCCGCGACGAGGCGATTGGCCGCGACAAGCTGGAGCTGAGTTTCCTGCGTAACCGCAATGACGATCTGGAGCGCCGCCTCACGGCCCAAGAGCAGCGGGCCGTGCAGCAAGACCTCAGCTCCGTCGACGCCAGCATTCAGCAGGCCATGAACGAGGCCCGGATGGCTGAGCAGGTGATTGCCAAGGCCGTGGCCGCTGGCAACGGCGAGGACGTGACGCAGGCGATGCGGTACCGGGACCAGGCTTTCGCCAAGGCCAACCACCTGGCCAGCGTCAAGCAGCAGCGCGAGCAGTCTGCCCGCGTGGCCCCGGTGCAAAACGACACCGGCATCGACCCGGCCGTCATTGAGCATGCCAGGGACTTCATGGAAGATGCGCCCTGGTACAAGCCCGACGGCAGCGATGAAGAGTCGGCCATCGTGCTGGCGATTGACGCGGCTTTGATGCGCGAGGGCTTCGACCCCAAGTCGGACGACTATTGGGAAGAGCTGCGCAAGCGTTCGGCCCGTCGCCTGCCTGAGCGTTTTGAAAGCAAGGCGCAAGCCAGCAATCGCGCCCCACGCGGCGGACCTGCCGTCGGCTCTGGCCGTGAGCACGCGCCTCAGTCGACCCGGACCGAGGTCTACATCAGCCCCGAGCGCAAGCAGGCGTTGATCGATGCAGGTGTCTGGGACGACCCGGTTTTGCGTCAAAAGTACGTCAAGCGGTATGCCGCGTATGACAAAGCAAATCGGGCTTGATTGTGTTTGCAAAAAATCAAGCCTATAATTTTCCACAATCGCTGAAAGGAGCGAGTAATGTCTGACGAACGCTTTAAAAAATCTGCTGGTGATAACCGCGACAGCCGTGCGATGCAAGATCGCACCAAAACTGAAGATCGCAAGTTATCCGACGACGAGCGGGTTGAAATGTTCCGACAACAGTTCCACCAGTCCTCTTTACCGGACTTGCCAAAACTCGAAGGCTGGCATTGCTGCTGGCTGACCACGACAAACAATCGCGACTCCATCCACATGCGAATGCGGCTGGGTTACGAGCCCCTAAAGCCGGATGATGTTCCTGGCTGGGATTACGTCACCATCAAAACTGGTGAGTATCAGGGCTTTATTGGTGTGAACGAGATGCTTGCATTCAAGCTGCCAATGAGCCTGTATGAGAAATACATGCAGGAAGCTCACCATGACGCCCCTCTGCGCGAGGAGGAAAAGCTCAGCGACACAGCCGAGTTCATGGAGCAGCAAGCGAGATCATCGAAGTCACGTCTGGACATGGGTGATGGCAATGCGGAAATTGGGCAACGCAGGAACGCTCGTTTTGAGCTGACCTGACAAGTTGTTTCCATCTTCAACCTTCCATAAGGAAAACGCCAAATGTCCTCGACAAGCGCACCTTTTGGCTTCCGTCCATCTTTCCACAACAGTGGTCAGATGCGTCCGAAGGCCTACACCATCGCGAGCACCTACGCGGCCAACATCTTCCAGGGCGACCCTGTGAAGTTGACCGACGCTGGTGTCATTCAATTGGGCAGCTCTGACGGCACCCGTGACGGCACTACAGACGGCATTTCCCTGTTGGGAATCTTTGCTGGCTGCCAGTACCTCGACGCGTCCGGCAAGCCGACCATCAGCCCCTTCTGGCCGACAGGCACTACGGGCACTGAGATCACCGCTTGGGTCTATGACGATCCCGAGACGCTGTTCGACGTGCAGTACACGAACCCAGGCACACCTGGCACCACCACCGTGCAAACGGCTGTGGGCGAAGAGTGCGATTGGACCGTGGCCTCGCCCGGTGGCTCGACCCGCACAGGTCTGAGCAACACTCAACTCAGCGTGATCCAAGCCACCTCTGGTCAATTCCAGATCACCGGCTTTGCTTACAACATCAATGACTCTTTGACAGACGCTTATGTCGTGGCCACCGTTCGTATCAACGAACACCACTACAAAGCTGCGGTCAACAGCATCTAAGGAGGGCTGAAAAATGGCAACCCCAATGCGCAGTACGGACTTCCGTTCCGTTGTTGAACCGATCTTGAACGAAGTGTTCGACGGTGTTTATGACCAGCGTGCCGACGAGTGGAAACAAGTGTTCCGCGAGCAAAAAGGCATCCCACGCAACTACCATGAAGAGCCCGTCTTGTACGGCTTTGGCGCAGCTCCCGAGTTGCCCGACGGCATGGCAGTGACGTACCAGTCTGGTGGCGTGCTGTTCCTGCAGCGCTACCTGTACAAGGTGTACGGCCTGGCCTTCGCTTTGACCAAAGTTTTGGTTGAAGACGGCGACCACATCCGTATCGGTCAGACCTACGCCAAGCACCTGGCTCAGTCGTTGATCGAGACCAAAGAAACCCTGGCTGCCAACATCCTGAACCGCGCTTTCAACGGTGCGTACACAGGTGGCGACGGCGTGTCTTTGATCTCCACAGCGCACCCCATCGTCAACGGCACGTTCAGCAACCAGCTGACCACCCCTGCCGCTTTGTCGCAAACATCGCTTGAGCAGTTGTTGATCCAGATCCGCAATGCGGTGGACAACAACGGCAAGCGTATCCGCTTGACACCCAAACAGATCGTCACCGGTCCGTCCAACGTGTTCCAGGCCGAGACGCTGCTCAAGTCGGTTTTGCGCAGCGGTACCGCTGACAACGACATCAACCCCGTGAAGTCGATGGGCTTGCTGGCCTCTGGCCAAGCCAACCTCTCGCGTATCACTTCCACCACAGCCTGGTGGATTCAGACCGACGCTCCCGAAGGTCTGAAACTGTTGATGCGTCGCGGCCTGGAGAAATCCATGGAAGGCGACTTCGAAACCGACAGCATGCGTTACAAGGCCACAGAGCGATACGTTCTGGGCTGGACTGACCCACGCGGCCTGTACGGCACCGCTGGCGTCTAAAAGATGCCAACTGAAACCCCTGCCCCCGTGGCGGGGGTTTTGTTGGGCACCTTTTTTTCGCGCAGCAGACGGCCCGCCCTGGCCGACGACATGCAGACGGCTGCGCACAACTCGCATGTGAGGAAATCACTATGGCAAACACTACCTTCTCCGGTCCAGTTAACTCGACCAACGGCTTCATTGGCAACGTGACCGGCAACGTGACCGGCAACGTGACCGGCAACGTGACCGGCACCACCACCGGTACCGTTCAAGCCCTTTCTGGCGCTGGCGCAGTCAACACCACGACCGCTGTCACTTCGCTGACCACCACCGGCGCTGCCCAGGCACTGACGCTGGCCAACGGTGCGGCCGGACAGTTCAAAACCATTGTGCATACCGTCGACGGCGGCAGTGCAGTGCTGACGCCAACCACCAAGGTTGGCTTCACCACCATCACCTTCACAAACGTGGGTGAGTCTGCCACCTTGGTGTACACGGCCGCTGGCTGGGCCATCGTTGCTTTGAATGGCGCTGTCGCGGCCTAATTCAAACCCGGGGCCTTGACCGGCCCCGGCTCCACATTTCCAACAGGAGCGCAACATGGCTGACGCAGTAACCTCTCAAACCATCCTTGACGGTGAGCGTTTGTTCATCGGCAAGTTCACCAACATTTCAGACAGCACGGGTGAAACCGGTGTGGTCAAAATTGACGTTTCCGCTTTGAACGCAAACGCCTCTGGCCTGGCTTGCAACGGCATCAAGATCAACAAGGTGTGGGCGCAAACACAAGGCATGTCCGTGGATATCCTTTGGGATGCCACCACCGATTTGCTGTGTGAAACCATCCCTGCTGACAAGTTTTACCTGATGGACTACAGCTCGTTTGGCGGTCTGCCAAACAACGCTGGCGCAGGCAAGACCGGCGATGTTTTGTTCACGACCGTGGGGGCCGCTGCTGGCGACCGCTACACCATCGTGATTGAAGGCATCAAAACCTACGCGACAGCGTAAGAACCAAGACGCGGAGGTTTAGCGTCATGGAAATGATGGTCTGGAATATTGTCCTCAGTGCTGTTGTGGCTTTGATGGGGTTTTTGCTGAAAAGCAAGTTTGACGAGATTGCACGTCTTGGTATCTTGCTCAACCGCACGCGCGAGGAAGTTGCGCGGGACCACATCACAAGAGCTGAATTTCGCGCGGACGTACAGCAACTGCTTGACCGATTTGATCGGATTGAGCGCAAGATTGACAGCCTGAAAGGGCATCCCAATAGGGATTAAAGGAGCACACCATGGGTTGCACATACGTGAAAGAATTTGATTTTGGCGGCAAGAAAGCACCGTCCGGCAAAGCCTCTGGCGGCGCTGTCAAAAAGTACGCCGAGGGCGGCAAAGTCCACAGCGACGCGGCCATGGACAAGAAGACGGTGAAGACCGCCGTCCACAAGCACGAGAAGGCCATGCACAAGGGCGAGCCCCTGACCAAGCTGGCCAAGGGCGGCAAGGTGCCCAAGATCGAGGCGATGGACAAGCGCGAGATGGCGGTGACGCCCACCATGCGTCGTGATGCCATGATGGCCAGCCGCAAAGTCCAAGCCCCTGCTCGCCGCATGGTTCCCGTCGCCTCTCGCGAGCCAATGCTGGCCATGAAAAAAGGCGGCAAAGTCCCGAATTGCTGATCAAGCGGGGCGGCAAGTTTGCCGCCCTGTTGCCCTTGATCTACAATTCCACAACCCCAAAGGGCACGCTGGACCAGCGGCCATCTGACGACCACCTACGGAGTTAGCATGGCCTTTTCCGGCAGTATCAGCAACACAACATTCAACGCGCTTAAGGTGGTCGATACCGCCTTTCGCCGTTGCCGCCTTCCTGCCCAGGCCATCACTGCCGAGATGCAAACCTACGCTTTGGATGCGCTGTATCTTCTGCTCAGTGAGCTGGCCAACACCAAGACCCCCAGCTGGTGCATCGAGCGCCAGATTTACCCGTTCTACGAGGGTCAGCCCGTCGTCACCCTGTCCAACGGTACCGTTGAGGTGCTCAACGCCAACTTGCGCACGCTGCAGGAGCTGACCGGCACCACGGTTGCTTTGCCCACCAGCTACACCGTGGACTTCACGGACCAAGACGGTGGCGTGGGCACGGTCAACACCGTGGGCGTCAAGTGGCTTGGCGCAGCGGTTGACCTGACGTTTGAAACATCCCCCGACGGCATCATCTGGACCCCGGTGGGCACGCAAACCACGGCAGCCGCAGCCGGTGATTGGACTTGGACCGATGTGGTTCCTGCCGTGGCGCGCGAGTTCTTCCGCATCACCAGCACCGCCCCGATGCTGGTTGAGGAAATCTACCTGGGCACGCTGCCCCAAGAAATCCCGATGGGCCAGCTCAACCGCGACACCTACGTGGCCCAGAGCAACAAGGTGTTCATGGGCCGACCGCTGACTTACTGGTTCCAGCGTGATTTGCCGCAGCCGGTGATGAACCTGTGGCCGTCGCCCAACTTGGCCGCTGAGCACCAGCAGCTGATCGTGTGGCGTCACCGCCACATCATGGACACACAAAACCTGCGCCAAGACGTCGAGGTGCCCCAGCGTTGGCTGGAGGCGATCATCGCGGCTTGGCCTCGCGCGTGGCCTCCGAGACGCCAAGCGTTGACGCAAACATGATGCCGCTCTTGGAGCAGCGTTGGTTGGCCGCACGTCAGTCCGCATGGGATGGCGACAACGATGGCTCCCCGACCTTTATCAACCCTGGCATTGGCTGCTACACAAAATGAGCGGCATGTTCATCGACCCCACCGGAGAGCCGACATACGGCTTGGCCATCTGCGCCCGGTGCTCGCGCAAGTTCCGGCTGGCCGAGTTGCATCCGGACCCCAATTTTCCGGCCCTGATGGTCTGCGATGCGGACACGGACGACTACGACCCCTACCGGCTTGCGCCTCGCAAAGAGGATCAGATTGTGTTGCCGTTTGTGCGTCCGGATGTGCCCGTGACCACCAACCCCTCGGGCGTGATCACGCAGGACGGCTCGCGGTTTGTTGTGACAGAAGATGGCCAACGCTTCATCTACATCGTGGATTAAAAAATGGCAACTGTTCCATCAAACCTCATCCCGACCCGGATTACGCAACTGCCCGACGCCCCTGTGGCGTCTGAGGACTCGTTGCTGATCGGGGTTTATCAGGGGGTGACCTACAAAATCCGTGCCGGTGACCTGCTCAACGTCGCAGGCGTGCCCCTCACTCGCCAGGTGATCGCGGGCACGGGCCTGGCCGGTGGCGGCGCGCTGTCGTCAAACGTGACCCTGTCGGTCGCGCCTGGCGGCATCGGTACCACGGAGCTTGCGGCCTCTGGCGTGACGCCTGGGGTTTATGGCGACGGCACCAACGTGCCTCAGTTCACCGTTGACGCCACGGGCCGCGTGATGGCAGCCACTCAGGTGCCGCTGTCGATCACAGGCTTTGTGCCCACCTCGCGCGAGGTGATCGCTGGCAACGGGCTGACGGGCGGCGGGCCGCTGTCCTCGAACGTGACCCTTGCCGCGTCGTATGGCACAAGCGCCCCGCTGGCGCTGAACAACTCGGGCACGGTCGGCACGGCGCTGACCCTCTCGCGCTCGGACCACAGGCACCCAGCGGTTAACCTGGCCGATCAGACGCAGGTCGACGGCATTTTGCCGATTGACCAAGGCGGTACCGGTCGCAGCCTGACGATGCAGCCAGGCGCGGTGGTGTGGTCCGGGGCCGACGGCCTCTACATTGGCCCCCAGGGCACCTTGGGCCAAGTCCTGGTGTCGGGCGGCTCAGGCGCGCCCACGTGGGGCTCAACGCTGATCGTGGCCCCGGTACCGGCCAACACGTTTTTTGCAGGGCCGACTGCGGGTGGAAATGCCGACCCGACATTCCGGGCCATGGTGAACGCCGACCTGCCTGCCTCGGGCGTTGTGGCCAACACCTACGGCTCGGGCGCGTTGGTGCCTGTCCTGGTTGTAAACAGCAAGGGCGTGGTGACCAGCGCCAGCACCACGGCTGTGACGCCTGCATGGTCCAACGTGACCGGCACGCCCACCACGATTGCGGGCTACGGCATCACGGACGGGGTGACGCTGACCGGGGCGCAGGCGATCACAAACAAGACCATCGACGCGTCGTTGAACACGCTGTCGAACATCCCCAATGCGGCGCTGAGCTTTTCATCGGTCACGATCAACGGCACGCCTGTGTCGCTTGGCGGCTCGATCACGGTGACGGCCACGGCGTCTGCGGCGCTGACGATTGGCACCGGCCTGTCGGGAACGTCTTACAACGGCTCCACGGCGGTCACGATTGCCAACACGGGCGTTTTAAGCTGGGATGGGGGTACCACTGGCCTGACGCCCGCAACGGCCACCACGGGCGCTGTGACGCTGGGCGGCACCCTGGTTGTGGCCAACGGCGGTACCGGGGCCACAACAGCGGCCACGGCGCGCGCAAACCTGTCGGCGGCGGTGCTGGGGGCGAACAACGACATCACCTCCATGACCGGGGTGACGGGCGGCATCTCTTCGCCTGATTTCATTCAGTTCGACACCACTGCCACCGTGGTTGATGCCACCGGGCGTCTGTACTACGACCCCGCCGATATGTTCCAGACGCTGTCATTCCAGATGAACGGCGCAGTGGTCCAGCACATCGGTGAAGAGATGTACTACCGGGTCAGACTCAGCGCAGCCGCAACCAAGGGCCAGGTGATGATGTTCACCGGCACGCTCGGTTCGAGCGGCGGCTTGACGGCGGCTCCCGCCACCGGACTGACCGCAGACCAGTCCAACTACATCCTTGGCGTGGCCATGCAAACGGGCGCGACAAACGACTGGATCACCGTCGTTGAGTTTGGCGAGGTCAAAGGCATCAACACCACTGGCGGCGCAGAGGCTTGGACGCAGGGCCAGGTTCTGTACTTCAACCCGGCTGTGGCTGGAGGCCTAACCAAGACCAAGCCCGTCACGCCTAACGCCATCGCCATCATGGCGGCGGTGGTGAACGTCGGTGTGGCAAACGGCATCTTGTTCGTGCGGCCATCTTTTGGCTCTGTTCTGGGCGGCACCGATGGCAACGTTCAGTTTGGCACGCTGTCTGCAGGCGATGTCATCGTTTATGACGCTGTGGATCAACGCTGGGAGAACGCGGCCCAATCGACGCTGTCTGTTGGCTCTGCCACGCAGGCCGGGTCTGTGGTCAACGCGTTGACGGCGGGAGCTTATCTCACATCCACCGGCACCTACAACGGCTCAGCAGCTCGCACATTTGACGTGGACGCCACATCGGCCAACACGGCCTCGAAGGTCGTGGCGCGTGACGCCTCGGGCAACTTCAGCGCCGGGACCATCACGGCCTCGCTGTCGGGCAACGCGACCTCGGCCACCAACCTGGCGGGCGGCGCGGCCTCCCAGATCCCGTACCAGTCCGGCGCAGGCGCAACGGCATTTATTCCCAACGGCACGGCCGGTCAGGTGCTCACGTCGGCAGGCTCGGGCGCACCAACGTGGTCCGGCATTTCCGGTGGCACGTTCTAAATTTCAGAGGAAAAATTATGTCTCAAGCAGGCTTCACACCCATTCAGCTCTACCACTCCACCACTGCTGCTGCAGCGCCAACGGCGGGGAATCTGGCCAACGGTGAGTTGAGCATCAACATCACGGACGGCAAGCTGTTCTACAAGGACAACCTGGGCGTAGTGCAGGTGCTGGCCACCAAGGCCGGTGCAAGCGGTGATGTGGTCGGTCCGGCCTCGTCCACCGACAACGCGCTGGTGCGTTTTGACACCACCACCGGCAAGCTGGTGCAAAACTCGGTTGGCATCTTGGACGACTCGGGGAACCTCACGGGCCTGGCTGCGGTCACCATGTCCGGGGCGCTCACCCTCTCCGGCGGCACAGCCAACGGCGTGGCCTACTTGAACGGCAGCAAAGTCCTGACCACGGGGTCTGCGCTGACGTTTGATGGGACGGTGTTGACATCCACAACGTCTGCTGCAACAGCGGGAAATTTCAAGGCTACAAGCAGCACAGCGCAGGTCTTTAACGCCACTGCTTCCAACGATGCAAACACCACAATTGGTCTTGGTGTTTTTGGCTCTGCTGCCAGTTCTTTTGGAATGATTGCAGCGGGTCAGCCTCTGTTGGGCACTGCGGCATCTGCCCTGAACATTTACAGCAGCAATGCAAGTGGCGCAATCAAGTTTGGACTTGGCTCTACCCCCGCCGAACAAATGCGCCTGACCAGCACAGGTCTGGGGATTGGGACGACTTCGCCTGCGGATAAGTTGGATGTGCGTGGAAATATTGTCCTAAGCGCTGCGAGCGCAGTTAACGGCGGCTATCAAGAAATCAGATTCCCTGCTGGCGTTTACACTAAAGCTGCGATTCGTGGGTATAGCGTTGGCACAACAGATGCTGGTGAACTTCGTTTTTATACCGCTCCTGCTGGCGATTTAGTTGCAGAACGTGCCCGTATCGACTCCAGCGGGAATTTGCTGGTGGGGAAAACAACAACCTCAATAGGAACGTCTGGTTTTGTCGCAAAAGCAGACGGTATAACTGTCACAAATGCCAACGCAGAAGCAGCAAACTTCAATCGTGAAAGCAGTGACGGAGGCGTTGTTCTTTTTAGGCGTGCAAGCACCCAAGTTGGCTCTATTACCGTTACAACTGTTTTAACTACTTACAACACCACATCCGACTACCGCCTGAAAACTGTCATTGGTCCTGTGGCTGATGCAGGTCAGCGTATTGATGCCTTGCAGCCTGTTGAGTACACATGGAACGCTGATGGCTCACGCACTCGCGGCTTCTTGGCGCACCAATTCCAAGAGGTGTATGCAGGTAGCGTTACAGGCAGCAAAGATGCCGTGGATGCTGAAGGTAAGCCTGTCTACCAGCAAATGCAGCCAAGCACACCTGAAGTCATTGCAGACCTTGTTGCTGAAATCCAATCCCTCCGCGCCCGTGTTGCGGCCCTCGAATCTAACTAAGGAACCACCATGACAACCTACCTCTGGACAATCTCGCAAATGGATCGCCTAACCTCTGATGGTTTCGTGGTCACAGTGCATTACAACGTGTCTGCCACTGATGGCACATACAGCGCCAATACCTACGGCACTGTGGGCTACCAAGAGCAGCCCGGTGAGACATTCATCCCCTACGACCAATTGACCGAAGCACAGGTGGTTGGCTGGGTGCAAAACTCGCTTGGCAAAGACACTGTTGAAGCCAGCTTGCAAAGCCAAATTGACGCACAGATCAACCCCGTACAAGAGTCCGGCCTTCCTTGGAGCGCAACATGAACGATCAAGACGTCACAGTCAAACTCAGCCTGATGCAAGGCATCTTGGGTTACCTCGGCACTCGCCCCTATGGCGAAGTGTTCCAGATCATCCAAGCCCTGCAAGAGCAAGTGTCCCCACAAGTCGCTGTGCCTCAAGAGGCCGTGGAGCCAAAATGAAACTACTTGCCCTTGCCGTCTGCTCCGTGGCCCTGACAGGCTGCGCGACAAAAGAGTACCAAGCCTATGCCGATGCCCACAAAGCTCAAGCAGCGGCCCAAACAGCCCGTTATCAAGCTCTGGCAGACATCGCCAAGCAAGGTGACACCACGGCCAAGGTTGCTGCGGTCATGTCACTGCAGATGGGTGGCGGTCAGCAGAACACGCAGATTGCCGCCCCCAAGAACTGGGCCGATTACGCCATGCAGTGGACTGGTTTGCTCCTGCCAACCATAGGGCAGGTGTACACAATCAACAAGCAGACCAGCTTGGGTATGCGTCAGTCTGACAACGCGACAGCTTTGGGCATCAGTACCAACGCAGCGTTCGTGGGCATCGCATCGCAGATTCAAGCACCAGCGGCCAACGTGACCTTGAGCGGCACAGGCGTGATCGGTGCGGGTTCTTACTCGATTGGAGCAAACAGTGGGTCAAACTCTGGCAACAGTGGTCGCCTTGCTGGTGGCGGTATTACTGACAATACGGCTACTCCAACTGTGGTGACCAGCACGGATACCGTGACCACAACAAACACCACTACGGTGCCATGAGAGATTGGGCTGTTGCATTCATTGCAGCGGCCCTTTTGATTGGGTTTGTTGTTTGGTCCACAAGCATAATTTTGCCGTTTGTATGGAGGCTGTAAATGCTTGCCGAAATCGCCGCCGCCAATGCGGCCTTTGCAGTAATAAAAGGTGCGCTGGCCAACGGTAAAGAGCTACACCAGCTCGGCTCGCGGGTCTTTGATTACTTCGACAACAAAGCCAAGATTCAGGAAAAAGCCAATAAAAAGGGCGGCGGCTCTGACCTCGAAGAGTTTATGGCGCTGGAGCAGCTCCGGCAGCAGGAAGAAGATTTGCGCGAGCGCATGGTCTACGCAGGTCGCCCGGGCATGTGGGGTGACTGGCAGAATTTCCAAGCCGCAGCGGCACGCAAGCGCAGAGAGGCCAAAGAGGCTGCAGCCCGTGAGGCCAAGAAGCGCAAGGAAGACCTTGAAAAGATGGCCGAGTACATCGCCATCGGCATGGCGACTATTGTCTTGGCTGGCCTGATGGTCGGCGGTTTTGTCATCTACATGAAGCACCTGCGATGAGCGACGAGAAGCTAAACGCCAACACCACCCTCGACAAAGTGCTCGGGTATGTGGACTCGCCGTTCAAGCTGTTTGCCATTTTGCTCATGGGCGTGGTGGCCTTCGCTGGCTACTTCCTGTGGCAAAACCAAACCTTCATGATGGACGCCTACAAGGAGTCCAAGAAGCTCCCCGAGATCAACACCGACCGTGCGGACGACGCCAGCGCCATGCTGCTCAAAAAGACAGGTGCCACGGTGGTGGCCGTGTTTAAGGTCAACCCCCTGTTCAACAGCCGGGTGCTGTACAAGGCCTACACGAAGGACGGCAGGGACAAGACCATTGAAGACATTGACGTGGGTTTGTTCAGCCAGAACACCGCCAACAACAACGACGTCATCAAGCTGATGACCAACGATATTCCCTGCAGCGAGTACCGCTACGCTCAGTCCGAGGTAGGTCTGTGGTACATCGAGAAGGGCGTGGGCTTCACCTGCCGGGTGAGCGTTCCACCGGACAGCCACAGGTTTGTGGGGCAGGTTACGGTCGGCTGGCCGCAGGAGCCAGAAAACCTTGAACAAGTAAAATTCATGCTGGAGATTGCCAGCGCCATGCTAACCAAAAGGGGTAATTGATGCTTTCACTTTTCTCAACTCTTGGGGGTCTGCTGATCTCCGGTCTCCCGAAGCTGCTGGAGTTCTTCCAGAACAAGGCCGACCAAGCGCACGAGCTTCGGCTGGCGGCGCTGCAGAACGAGCGCGAGCTGGCTATGGCCGCGCAGGGCTTCGCTGCCCAACTGAAGATCGAAGAGGTCCGCACCGATCAAGTCCAGATGGAGACTGACGCCCGAATGACTGAGGCGGCGCTCTCGCACGACGAGAAGGTGCTTGAGAAGGCTTCCACATGGGTTTCCAACTACGTGGGCACTGTGCGCCCTACGGTGACCTACATTTTTGTCCTTGAGCTGGTTTTGATCAACGGATTCATGGCCTGGTATCTGTGGAATCACCCCGGCCTGATCACCAGCATTGATGACGTCATCAAGTACGCCGACCTGATTTTCAGTGCTGACGAAATGGCCATGCTGGGCGGCATCATCGGTTTCTGGTTTGGCTCTCGCGGCTGGAGCAAGAAGTGAAACTGAGCAAGGCAGGTGAAGACCTGATGCACCGGTTCGAGGGCAAGCGCTCTCGGCCCTACCTTTGCCCGGCGCACATCTGGACGATTGGCTACGGCCACGTCTTGTACCAAGAGCAGATCAGGCTCCCCATGGTCCGGCCACCGGGCAAGACCAAAGAGGACATCCCCATGATCCGCAGTGAGTTCCCACTGAAACCGGAGGACAACCGTGTCTGGACAAAAGAGGAGATCGACGAACTATTCCGAGTTGATGTCGGAAATTTTGAACGGGGTGTTCTTCGTCTTGTTCCCGGCGTGGTTGGGCGTCAAGGCAGCTTTGACGCTCTGGTCAGCATTTCCTTTAACTTCGGTTTAGGCAACCTCCAGCGCAGCACCATCCGCATGAAGGCCAACCGGGGCGATTGGGCTGGCGCAGCCGAGGCGTTCCGGGCTTGGACCAAGGGCGGCGGCAAGGTTCTCCCCGGGCTGGTCAAACGCCGTGAAGCCGAGATTTCTCTGTTCCTGAGTTAAAAGCAAAAAGCCTCCCAGGTTTTTGCCACCTTGCCGATGACTATGAATTGCAGCGATAATCCAACCACCAGGCGCTCGCTGCATCAGCGGCTTTATCCCAATGCGGAGAGCTTATGTACACCATGACTTACACCAGCCTGCTCGAGGACGTTCGACGTTACCTTGAGCGAGGCTTCACGGCCGAGAGCGATCAGATTGTCTACGAGCAGTTGCCTCGCCTGATCACTTTGGGCGAGCGCCGCATTTCGCGCGAGCTGAAAATCCAAGGTTTCATCCGTGCTGTTCAAACCCCGCTGCAAATTGGCGTTGCCACCTACCGCAAGCCCGACCGCTGGCGCGACACCATCAGCATGACGCTTGATGGGCAGCCCATTTTTGCCCGGTCGTATGAGTATTGCCGCAGCTACTGGCCCAATGAGGCCGTGACGGCTGTGCCGCAGTTTTATGCCGACTACGATTACAACCACTGGCTGATTACCCCGACGCCTGTTGCAGCGCAGACGCTGGAGGTCCTGTACTATGAGCAGCCTCGTTTTCTTGGCGAAGATTTCCAGACCAATTGGGTCACCGAATATGCGCCCGATCTTTTGCTGTACGCGACGCTGCTTGAGGCTTCGCCGTTCTTGAAAAACGACCAGCGGATCGGCACCTGGCAGCAGATGTACGACAGGGCTGCCCAGGCAATCAGCGGCGAGGACATGAAACGGATCATGGACCGCAGCGCCCAACGGAGTGAAGCATGACCACATACACCGATGTTTTTGGCGGTGCCAACATCTACCCCAGCGAGGTCGATTACAGCGCCCTGGCCCTGGCCGTCAACACCACGCTGAGTTGGCCAGAAGAAACAAGTACCAGCACAAATCTGGCCACCAAGATCATGGACGTCACCCCGGCGTCCTCTGGTCTGTCGGTGACGCTGCCTGCGGCCAACAAAACAGGCCGTGGACAGACCATCTTGTTCAACAACAAGGGCGCTCACACATTCACCGTTCGAGATGCAACGGGCGTGCAGGTTGTTTCGATTGCTCCTGGCGTTTTGTGGCAGGTCTACCTTTCAAACAACAGCACAGCCGCTGGCACCTGGGTTGCGCTGCAGTACGGCGCATCGACCTCGCAGGTCAACGCCTCATCGTTGGCCGGTACCGGCATCGTCGCGGTTGGCACGCTGCTCTCGCAGTCTGTGCCGATCACCACTTTCAACAGCAACTACACGGCGGGCATCAACGACCGGGCCAGGATGTTTGTTTGGAGCGGTGCAGCCGGGACGCTGACCCTGCCGACGGCGGCAACAGTTGGCAACGACTGGTTTTGCTACCTGCGCAACTCGGGCTCTGGCGCTGTTGTGGCAGATCCCAACGGCACAATTTTGATTGATGGATCGGCAACGCTGTCCTTCCAGCCTGGCGAGTCGGCCATCATTGCCACGGACGGCCAGGCCTTCTACACCATCGGTTTTGGCCAGTCCGCGACATTTGCGTTTGACTACACCTCGATCAACGTCTCGGGCACGGGCAATTACACGCTGACGGGTACGGAGCTGAACCGAATTGCTTATGGCTTCACGGGCACGTTGACGGGCAATCGCAACATCATTGTGCCCACGACGGTGCAGCAGTATTGGGTCAACAACGAGACGACCGGCTCTTTCAATTTCACGGTGAAAACCTCGGCTGGCACTGGCGTCCTGGTGGCGGCAGGCTCGCGCTCGATTTTGTACTGCGACGGCACCAACGTGGTCAACGCTGACACGGGTGGCCTGGCTGTGCCCATTCAGGTGTCGGACGGCGGTACCGGCGCAACGACCGCTGGAGCGGCCCGAATTAACCTGGGGGCCACATCGGTCGGTGATGCCCTGTTCACCGCTGTCGATCCGGCTGCTGCTTATGCGGCGCTTGGCATTGCACCTGCCGGTGTTGTTGTTGGCGGGACATTCTGATGCCAACACAAATCCTGCGATCACAGCCGGGCATCAAACGCGACGGCACCAAGTTTGAGGGCGACTTCTACGTTGACGGCCAGTGGGTTCGTTTCCAACGCGGCCTGCCTCGCAAGATTGGCGGGTATCGCTCGATTTCAAAATACCTCACCGAGATTTCGCGCGGCTTCAACAGCTTCACGCAGCAACTGTTGCAATATTGCCACAGCGGCGGCTCCAGCACGTTGGAGCGGTTCACGATTGATGCCAACAAAAACTCCAGCATCATTTCGGACCGCACGCCATCTACGTTGGTGGACTCGGTTAACAACCGCTGGATGTTTCAGTCGATCTATGAAAGCTCGACCACCTACAACGCCTTGCTTGCGCACGTGGCCCCCAACGGCTCGTGCCTGTGCAACGATGTGGGTGGCCAAATTTTCTATGGCAACATTTTGGGCACCGCTGCTTTGACGGAGGTCACATTGCCCGCAGGTGCCAACGCCACGGGCGGCATCGTGGCGCTGCACCCCTACCTGTTTTACTACGGCACCGCAGGCATCATCGGCTGGTCCGTGCCTGGAGAGCCTTCAGACCTGACGGGTAGCGGGTCCGGCATAGCTCGCGTGTGGGGCCAAAAGATCATCAAGGGCATGCCCCTTCGCGCGGGCTCGGGCTCTGCGCCTGCTGGCATCTTCTGGGCCTACGATGCGGTGATTCGTGCCACGTTCAGCGGTGGTGCGACCGTGTTCCAGTTTGACGTGATCGCCACCGACACCTCGATCATGTCGGCAGACTCTGTCGTGGATTACGACGGCGTTTTTTATTGGGCTGGCGTTGATCGGTTTTTGATGTTCAACGGCGTGGTGCGCGATGTGCCAAACCAGATGAACATCAACTACTTCTTGGACGGCCTGAACCCAAGCCAGCACAGCAAAGTGTTCTCCTGGAAGGTTCCGCGCTTTGGCGAAATCTGGTGGGCGTACCCCAGGGGTGACGCCACCGAATGCACGCACGCGGTGATCTACAACGTGCGCGAGAACACTTGGTACGACACCGCACTGCCTACCTCTGGCCGATCTGCTGGGGGCTACAACAACGCCTTCATGTCGCCCATCTTGGTCGATGCCATTCCTTCTCCCAGCGGTTACCGCACCTGGGTGCATGAGCAGGGCGTGGACGAAATCGATGGCACGCTGGCGGCTCCAATCCAGTCATTTTTTGAAACGGCCGACTTGTCCTCAATTGCTCAGGGCCAGGACAGCTATCTTCGAATCTCGACCATCGAGCCGGATTTTGTGCAAAACGGACCAATGACCGTGCAGGTCACAGGTCGCGCAAACGCAAGAGCGCCCGAGGTGGTCAGCTCCACATTCACGTTCCCGGAGCAAGCCGATCAGCCGTTCGAGCAGATCGTGATGCTCAAAGAGCAGCGCCGTGAGTTGCGCGTGCGCTTTGAGTCCAACGCTTTGTATGGCGACTACCAGATGGGCCAGATCATTGGCCACATGGAAACAGGCGACAGGACGGTGCTGGGATGATGATCACGATGCCAACCAATATGGAGCTGACCGATTGGGCGGCTCAATTGGTGCTTGACCTGGACCCGTATGGCGCATTTGGGCGACTTGACAATCCTGATCTTTGGCAGGATTGGGGGATGCAGTTTTTGAACAACACCACGATTGGCCGGAATCTTCCGATTCCTTACCAATTCACAAACTGGAAAGAATGGGCCGAGAGGCTTGTTGGAGCACTGACATGAATGATGACTTGATGCAACAACTGCAGTCAAATCCGGAGCTTCAGTCGGCGGTCGATGAGATTGCCGCTGAGCTTTCCGCTGACCCAGATGTCAATTTACAGGCGATTGACAAGCTGATCAGCGCCTTTGAGTTCACGCTTCAAAACCCGGAGGCATATTCGGACATGCGCAGCTCGGCAATTGCCAGCGGCGTCATGGACCCCGAGGATATTCCGGAGCAGTTCGACCCCGCCTTCCTGGCCGCTGCCTTGCTGGCCCTCAAGATCGTCAAGCAGCGCATGTCGGCCCCGCAGCAAGTGCCCGCAGGTTTTGCCAGGGGCGGCTTGAATGCGATTGCCAAAGCTGGTCGCCGTGGCGACACACGCCTGGCGCACATCACGCCGTTTGAGGACCGCCTGCTGCGTGCCCACGGCGGCGCTGGCTCGATCAACCCACGCACCGGCATGCCCGAGTACGGCCTGGGCAGCAGCTTGAAAAAGGCGTTCAAGGCGATTGCTCCAATCTTGCCCATCGTGCTGTCATTCGTTGCGCCCGGCTTGGGCACTGCAATTGGCGCGGCCCTGGGCGCAAGCGGTACGGCGGCAGCAATGCTGGGCGGCGCTGTGATTGGTGGCGTCAGCTCCGGCCTAAGCGGCGGCAACATCTTGCAAGGCGCGGTCATGGGCGGCATGGGTGGCGGTCTTGGCAGCGCTGTGGGTGGCGCAGCAAACTCGGCGCTTGGGCTGGGCTTGGGCGAAGCGGGCCAGGCTGTGCTGGGCAGCGGCCTTGTCGGCGGTGTGACCGGCGCGGCCACGGGGCAGGGATTCGCCAAGGGTGCCATGCAGGGAGCGGTCGGCCAGATGATTGGCGGTCAAATGGGCCAGGTCGGCGGTGAGGCGTTCAAGGCGGGAGGCCAGCAGTTTGGCAGCATGATGGCCTCGGGCTACGACCCCAAGGCCTCACTGACCGGAGCCGTGCTGGCGGGCCTGACAACGAACATCGGCAACAGGATCAAGCCGTCGGAGGCTGCGACAAGCGGCACAGGGGCTCGCTTTGGTGGCGGCGAGACGGGCCTGACAGCGCCCGAAATGACCATGCAGCCAATCCCGGACGCGGGCCTGCAGACCACGGATTTCATGACCGGAGAGGTGGGATTCCGTGGGCCGACGGACTTTAAAGGAAACTACGACCTCACAAGCGGTGCGCCCGTGGCCCCTCTGGGCTATGGTGGCCAAGACATGGGCACAGGCATCACGCCTCCGGCCGCAGCCCCTGCCCCGGCACCAAGCGGCCTCAATTGGGGCAAGGCAGCAGCCGTGGCATTGCCGCTCACCAGCATGCTTGGTGCGGCAAAAACGCCCGAACAGGTGAAAAACGCGCTCTCGCCCGAGCAGCAGGCTTATTTCAGCAAGCCGCTGCAGTCCTGGGACTGGAGCCGGATTACAGCCGATGCCGCCTCAGCCGGGCAGCCGCTGGGCTCGTATGTGGCCTACAACTGGAACAAGATGGACAACTACCTCAAGCCGGTGGAATCGCCCGTCAAGAAGGCTCGTGGCGGGGCCATGATGGGCCGTCAGGGGGCTTTAAGCCAGATGGCCTACCTTGCACAAGGCGGCGGCTCCGGGCGCGATGACACTATCGACGCCAGGCTTTCTGACGGAGAATATGTCATGGACGCGGAGACTGTTGCGCTTGTCGGCGACGGCTCGACAAAAGAGGGTGCAAAACGCCTCGACAAAATGCGCCAACAAATCCGTTCGCACAAGGGCAAGGCGCTGGCCAAAGGCAAGTTCAGCCCCAACGCTAAGTCCCCACTGTCGTACATCAAGGAGTACATGAAATGAGCCTTTTTACTGGAACCCCTGCAACGTCTTATACGACGTCGTCAACCGAAACCCCGAAGTGGATGCAGGACGCGATTTTTAGCCAAATCCAGTCCTCGGCCAACATCGCAAACATGCCCTACCAGGGCTATTCTGGCGAGCGCGTGGCGGGCCTGACGCCCTACCAAGAGCAGGCCTACAAAAAAACAGCTGAGGACGTTGGCTCTTGGATTCCTTCGATGAACCAAGCCATGACGCAGACCGGTGCGCTGACCTCGGGCATGGGCGCTTCGCAGGCGGCATCGCCCTACATCCAGCAGGCTGCGCAAGCAAATCCTCTGGCGGCGGCGCAGGGGTACATGAAAAGCGGCTTGGAGTCTGGAGGCCTGCAAGCGGCATCGCCTTACTTGCAGCAGGCTGGCCAATCCGCTGCAGGTGGCATTCAAGATTACATGAACCCGTACACGCAAAACGTGACGGATCAGATCGCCAGGCTTGGTGCCCGTAATTTGAGCGAAAACTTGCTTCCAGGTGTCTCGGATGCTTTCATCAAGGCCGGGCAGTTTGGCGGCACGCGTATGGGTGAGTTTGGCTCGCGTGCATTGCGCGACACTCAAGAGTCCATCCTTGGCCAGCAGTCGCAGGCTCTGCAGCAAGGCTATGGCCAAGCCCTGGGCGCTGCACAACAGGACGCATCACGTCAAGCTCAACTTGCCTCCACGGCGGGTGGCCTGGGTCAAGCTCAGCAGCAGGCCTACCTCACCGCTGCGCAACAAAGCGGCTCCCTCACCGCGCAACAGGCGCAGCAGATGGCCAACCTTGGCCAGATGTCGGGCCAGCTTGCATCGACGGACATTAATAGGCAGCTTTCCGCTCAGCAGCAGCTTGGTGCGCTCACGCAGGCATCGCAGGCGATGAACGCTCAAGATCGCGCCGCTCTCGAAGCGTCCGGATCTGCCTACCAAAGCCAGCAGCAGCGAGAAATCGATGCAGCTCGCCAGCAGTTTGCCGAAGAGCAAGCCTACCCGCGTCAGACGCTGGACTGGCTGTCCACTCAGATTCGCGGCATGGCCCCGATCACGCCACAGACCACAACGCAGACGGGCACAGCAAACACCGGTCTGTCGCCGCTGTCTCAGTTGGCGTCGGCTGGCGCTGCGGCTGCTGGCCTTTATAAACTCACTCAGTAAAAACTCTAGGAGCACCGCACATGGCCTCTTTGCAAGACATGGCTGGCAGCTACGGGCTGCTGAGCTACCCAGGCTCCCAGATGTTCCCAACTGGCGTTCAAGTAAACCCGGTACCGGAGCAAGCCCCAATGACGGCCGTCGCGCCAGAATCGCCTGCGCCTGTCGACCGCTCGCAGCAGCTTCTGTCTTTGATCCAGAAGTACCAGGGCAGCGCCGAGAGTCCCTACCGCGCAGAGCTGGAGGCGGCTCGCAAGACTTCAACGGCCGAGACAGAGGCCTTTCAAAAAATGCTGCAAAGCGCCATGGAAGGCCAGACAGAAAGCGGTCCATCGAAAGCCGAGATGTATTTCCGCTTGGCCGCTGCATTTGGCACGCCAGGCAAGACCGGCAGCTTCTTTGAAAACTTGGGCACGGCGGGCAACGTCATGGCTCAGTACCAGAAGGAGGAGCGAGAGGCGAAAAAGGCAGGCGCGGCCAGCAAGCTGCAGCTTGGCCTGGAAGCGCAGAAGATGCGCATGGCCGGGGCCAAAGAGGACCTGACAACACTGCGCCAGCTCGCGGGCGAAGAGATGAAGGACCAGCGCGCAATTGCAACAGAGCTGATCAAGGACTACGTGAAGTCCGGCCAGCCTCAGTCGAGCGCAGGCAAGCAAGCCCTGGACGAAGGCTTGAAGCCTGGCACGCCCGAGTATCAAAAGCGCGTTGGCCAAATCGCCGAGCTGAATGTGGAGCGGCAGATGGGGCTGATCAATGCTCAACTGGCCAACATGGGCGTGCAACAAGCCACCGCCGCCTTGCAGCAGCAGAAGTTTGGTTTCCAGAAGGAGCAGGCCGGAAAGTTGACAGCGCCTGAGATGAAGCTCAAGACCGAAACAGAGGACTTGCTGGCGCAGACGTCGCAGGGCTATCAAAACATCAAGCGCGCGTTGGAGCTGAACCCCAACACGTTTGACACCTCACTGGTGGACACAGCGCAGCGCAAGGCGCTCGAAGCCGTGGGCAGCAAAGACCCCAAAGTGGCCAACACTCGCGAGCTGGAAAACCTGCTGGAAAAAGCCGCTTTGTCGCAGCTCAAAGCCACATTCCCCGGTGCGATTTCGAACGACGAGCGACAAGCCCTGCTGGCAACGCAAGGTATGGCGGCAAAAAGCATCGAAGAGCGGGGCCGCATCATGCGCAACGCAGCAGATGCCATGAAAGCAATCTACGCTCGCAACAAGAAGCGCCTCAACGATATCAACCAGGGCGCATACCGTGCAACCCAAATCCCAGGGGATGAATGATGGTCGACAAAGTAAAAGGCGCTGCACGGGCGTTTCTGGGCCAAGGCCTGGGCATGGGCTGGGGCGACGAGGCCGAGGCCTTCTTTCGCTCAAGGCTAGGTAACGAGAAATACGAGGACGCGCTGCAAAAAATCCGACAGGAATATGCGCAGTACTCCAAGGAGGCCCCCATCGCCTCCACCGTGGCCGAGTTTGGCGGCGGCATGGCCCCAGCCCTTGGCATGATGTTTTTACCCGGTGCACAGGCTGCCGGGGCCGCACAGGCGAAACGCACCACCGCTGGGGCCTTGGCTCGCCTGGCTGGCCTTGGCGCGGCCACAGGGGCCGTTTCCGGCGCTGGCTCGGCCGTTGAGGGCGACCGGCTGAGCGGCGGCGCGGCTGGGGGCATATTGGGCGGGGCAATTGGCCTGGGCACCCCTATCGCGCTTCGCAGCGCAAAGGGCGCTGGATCTTGGCTGCGCGACCGCCTGGCTCCCAGCGAGGCGGCAATTGCCACTCGGGCGGGCGAGAAGCTCAGTGGGGCCATGAAGGAGTCAAACCTGACGCCCCAGCAGATCGAGCAGATGATGGTCCGTGATCGCGCCATGGGTGTGCCCAGCACCGTGGCCAACGTTGACTATGCCCTCGCCGATTTGGCCGAGGCTGTTGCACAACGCACAGGCAAAGGCACGCGCAAGGTTGAAAAAACTCTCGGCCAGCAAAAGGCCGGGTCACGCGAGCGCACATACCAACAGGTGGCCAAGGGTCTTAAGCCTGGCGACTACTACGCAGACGAGGCCAAGCTGGTGCAGGACCTGCGCAGCAAGGCCGGGACCATGTACGACGAGGCGTATGCATGGGGCGATGTGGATGACCCGCGCATCGTTGAGGCGCTGAAAAACCCGCAGTTCCAGTCGTTTTTTGCCAAGGCCCGCAGTATTGCCGACACAGAGGCTCAGGCTGCCAAGCTGCGCGGCGAGGACCCCAGCCGGTTTGCGCTGCCTGAGATTTACAAGCCCACCGGTAAGTTCACTGAAAGCGGCGCGGAAATCCTGGAGCTGACCAAGCTGCCCGACGTGCGGACTCTGGACTACATCAAGCGCGGAATCGACGCCAGCATTGAGTCGGGTTTCCGTGGCCAAGGCATGTCCACAGCAGAGGCAAGCGCCCTGCGCGGCTTGCGCAAGGAATTTGTGAACGCCATCGACGAGAACGTCCCTGCCTACCGTGCCGCCCGACAGGAGTACGCTGGAGACATGGAGGTGATTGACGCCATGCGAGCGGGCCTGTCTGACTTTGGCAAGCTCGACAGCGAGCAAGTGGTCAAGATGGTGGCGGGCATGGGCAAGGCCGAGAAGGAGGCCTTTCGCACAGGCGTTGCGCGGAGTCTTTACGGCAAGGTCATGGACCCATCGACAAACTTCAACGCTGCAAGCCGCATCATCAACTCGCCTGAAACCGTCTCCAAGTTGCAGCCGCTGTTTGACGATCCGGCCCACTTCCGTTTGTTCCAGAC
>Ga0209300_1000397_pt1 | contig 23474 bp, 20 predicted proteins | sample Shrwel_input2_RT_FD_187535 | JGI IMG/M metagenome (GOLD analysis project Ga0209300, IMG submission 187535) | Subsurface microbial communities from deep shales in Ohio, USA - Utica-3 well 1 S input2 RT (SPAdes) (version 2) ... | reverse complement strand
GCCAATCAGCCGAAAGCCCATACCGTGCACATGGGCCATATAGAGCTTGCGGACGGCCGTATCAGACAATGTGTTCACTGAGACGCCAACACCTCGCTGATACATGCGCAGTTCAGTGGTGGGGAAGTCCTCGATCTCGGGTAAATCCACATCCAGCATCAGTGTCCGGCCATCCTCGGACAGTTCAAACGACAGCCGGGTTTCTCTCGGCCAGTCGATGTCCAGTAAGTGATCATCCAACATCGCTTCCATTGCCTCTGGATCGCCTTTTTCAGCTTGGTCGTAGAGTGCAGCGCGGGCCTGTTCACGGCGGTCATGTTGGACGCTGTTGTTTTGCCAGCGGAGATACTGTTGCTGGTAACGATGCTTCTTGCGCTCGTTGGATTCGACAATGGCGCGCTTTCTGGCGGGGCAAAGTCGGGCTCTTAAATCCAGCGTCTTCAGTTCCGGCTGCACCGGTGCCGGGTCCTCGAATGGCTCGGGTTCCAGCGTTGGAAAGCGATCCGGCGGAGCCGTCTGCAAGTGGATATCGCCAATGCGGGCCATCATCCGGTTATGCTCGTCCACCTGTTCGGATAAAGTCGCCTCTAACGCGTCCTGGGCATACTCTTTGGCAACTTCAAAGCCTTCATCGCCCAGATCCTGGCCATCTGCATCCAAAATCGCGATGTCGCCGGTGGTGGTGTTCAGATCCACATCGGCCATTTGCTCGGCCACAGCAGGGACTTTAGGTGATTGCCTGGCCGACCGTTTGCGCCCCTTGGCATTACGCTTGTTGAGCTTTTCCCGATAGGACAAACCGGTACCCGGAATGCCGGCATTGCCGTACAACCCATTACGTCCCAGGGTGAGGTTGGCACCACGAACGCCTGCCGACAGGCTAACGCCGCGTTTGCCAAGATTGAGTCGAACGCCGGGGAATATGGATACCGTTCGGCGAAAACGAAGGGCCATGCGACCTCCTTGCTGTATTGTCCTTTTACTGAGGATCCTACCATTAATGAGGTGATCCTAACCGAAAGGTGCGACCTGATGTGTCGTTCAGAGCCCGTAACGTATACAAACTGAGTCCGTTCAATGGAGACTGGGAGACAAGGCGTTGATTGAGATGATCGAGACTTGGATTCGACAGGTTAATCGGCAGCATGAGTCTGTCAGGCAATCCTGTAGCCAATTTGCCGATGCCGTTGAGGGTTACTTTTCGCCGGAGTTTCTGGCCCAGTGCCACTTTGTGGTCACGCCCAAGATACCAACGCCAGACGAACGGCTTTTGACTCAGCTTGGGTTAGGAGGATTTTTCCGTCACAACCTGGCCGGCCTCACGCTGAATGATACCTACTACCTCCTGCCTTCGGTGGCCGAAAATCGGCGCATTCATTTCCATGAGTTGGTTCACGTGGTTCAGTGGCAACAATTGGGTGTGGGTGGGTTCGTTTCTCGGTATCTACAGGAATACCGCCGCTATGGTTACGAGCACATGCCGCTTGAGCGAATGGCGTATGAGCTGGATTCGAGGTTTGCTGCGAGTGGGCCATTGATTGATGTGGAGCGCCACGTGCAAGCCAGAATGGGTCATTCAGAATGATGTTGCAAAGCTCACATATATCTCGTGATGAGATTGATCACATTCTGGCGATCTACCCGGGCGATCGAATTGCCAAGGAAAGTCGTGAACTGCTGGCCTTTCACATCCACGATTGCTTACCTGACTTGGTTGCGTATTCCGCACTGCTGCGTCAACTGCCTGAGTTGTCGGAGGGAGACTGTTTCGCCAGGAACTCGGCTGCCAGAAAAGCTGTCATCGGGATGGTGAGTCATGCGACACACCACCTGATAGCGGCTCAATACGCGCTGCTTGGTCGGGGTCCCGAAGACCGGTTTGGTATGGACCTATGGCGTGATGAGCCGGAGGCGTTCGACGAAATGTATCGCCCCTGTCCAGAGGAGGACTGCGAAAGACCGGTGGAACAGTGTATCTGTCGGCGATACGAGCCCATTACTAACAAGACGCTCAGCCCTGGCGAGCGACTGGCCTACGATGTGATCTTCAATGGCGATGCAAACAGAGAGCAGGTCGCTCAGGCGGCTTTCCACTTGACTGGCATGGCACCGGCAATCCGAGCCTTTGTCGAGTTATTCAATCAAAGCCAGCCAGTCGCCTCGGCCGATTTGCCAGAGATATCACAGTGCATCGAGCAGTTCTTTGACTCGGTGCCTGAGCACCTGGCAGCGATACACAAACTGTATTGGAGGTGTAGCCTCTCAGAGTTGGTGCTGGTTGGCCCCGACTCGTAGCCGTGGGTAAATCTCTTTGTTGGAGTAGATTTTTGAAAGACGTATTCAGTTTATATGAGCACACCGAAATTCCGAAGGGAGACACCTACCTGAAGAGTTATCCCTACCTCATTGAATATTTTGAGGGCTTGGATCAGATTACATTCGGTGATGCGGTGCGCGGTGCGCACATGGTTTACGGCTGGATGCCAACGATGCTGCGAATGGGGCGTGGCTTCAAGAATGGCGATGATAGTGAGTTAGCGATCAAGGCGCTCAATTCAGTAAAAAGAAGAGATCAATTGGCTGATGAAGAGCTGAAATCGGTGATGGCGTTTACGAATAATTCGATTGTAGGTGCCTCAAAACTTCTACACTTCATCTCGCCGGATCAGTATCCGATATGGGACTCACGGATCTATGAATTCGTACATGGCAAGGCACCCCACGGCTATCAGGTTAACCATTTGGGAAGGTATCTCGAATACAAAGCACTGATCCATGAGCTAGAGAGAAAACCGGCTTGTGATCTGCTGCATCGCTCTATGTCTGAAAAAGTGGGAGATAAAATTTCCCGGGTTCGTGCTTTGGAGCTGGTGATGTTCCTGAATGTTGGAGCAAGCCGGCAATAAATGTGCTCTTTACAAAAGTATCGGTCTGAGGGCGCTCGACGTGATTTGGGGGAGGACTGATGTGATTTCTGAAGAGTGCCTCGTTCGAACTGTCAGTCACGGTGTGCACGGATCGATTCGGCTTACCCTACCTCACATTCGCCACCCCAAACGGAATATGCACCATCGGGATGTTTCCGGCATCGGATTTCAGATGGCTGCGCTGATCGTCGAAGAACATGTGCGGTTTCAGGATATTCAGAATCCGGTCTTTCTTCATGCCACCCAAAAAGAACACCTCGTTGGCATCCACGCCCCAATGCTCCAAGGTGGTAATCACCCGTTCATGAGCCGGCGCGCTGCGGGCCGTGACGATGGCGGTTCGCAGAATACGCTGGTAGGCGGGGTCTGCTTTTTGAGCCTCATCTTCTAATTGCTGCAACAGAGACAGTTTGCGGAACAGGTCCGCCAATGGTCCGGGGCTGTGGGGGATGCTGGCTTTGGATGTTTCGTGTTCATGAAAGGCCTCCAGTTCTCCGCCTTTGAACACGCGCTCTGAAGCGTCGTCAGCAATCACGCCGTCAAAATCAAAAGCGATGCGTAGCTCCCAATCATCCTCGTCATCAACGACTTGGCTAGGCAAGACCGTGCCAGCCGGGTATTCGTAGTCTATGGCATCCAGCACGTCCCTTTCGTTGGAGGACAGGAACAGCGAGGCATTGAAGGCAGGAATGTAGGGGTAGGGCGATTTACCTTCCAGAAAGCCTGCCCTGGAAATGTCCAGTCCATGGTGCTCAATCGAGCGGAACACTCGTTTGCCGGTGATGGACGAATTGCGAGAAATCAACACCACTTCAACCGGGGCCGTGTCTGGAAATCGTCTATTAATGTTCAAAAATCGACGCACAAACGGGAACGCCACGCCTTTATCAAGCGGAACGTCGAGGTGTTCTTCCTGGTACTTCCGGTAGGCAATGGCTCCATTTTCCTGAAATACACGGTCCGAATCGGACAAATCAAACAGTGCGCTGGATGCCACCGCGATGACGAGTTTCTCTTCAATGGGGTAAGGCATAGTGATTCTCGATTAAATATCCTTCGCGGATGAGTGGGTTGTCATGGCAATTGCGTCCTTGGCACCGAGCTCAATGGATATCCAGGGACAGTAAGTGTCCTCGGGAGCCGGTTTATCCGGATTTATCTGGATGACTGCCAATGCCTGTTTTGATAGGTTCCATGCCTCATCCTCAACGGTAGAGACCACAGAGCCAACGCCAATCTCAAGAACAACATAAGGCTTGGCATTCAGCGTCGAGTCTTTGAAAGCGCTCCACTTTTTCTTTTGCTTTGTAACATGTTCATGGTCAAAGCTCCTGTCTCCAAACATGAAGACGTTAGGGCGCATGAGTGAGCCGCATGAACACCGTGGCGTCACTTCCTTTCGACGACCTGATATCTCAGTGTGTTGCCGTCCGTCAGTGCAGTGAGGATTAATGCAATACATGGTATTGATGTTGCCATGACACTCAAAGATCTTGCCGTCTGAAAATCCTGCGCGATGAAAATATCGGTCTGTATTGGATGTAAAAATGAAGTATTTTCCGCTTTTCACGTTTTCGCATAGTTCCAGTAACTTGTAATAGCCCTGGTGTGGTTCTTTGATTTGCGCGACTTCCCTGCGCTCATGATAAAACGCCCACGTTTCGTCAGGAGTGTTGATTAAACTGTTGTAGCTTGCCAGATCAATGGAGTTCTTGTTCTTAGCTGCTGCCCCAGTCCATAAGCCCGCATTGCCACGAAAAGTCCGGATACCGCTGTCTGCACTCATTCCAGCGCCTGCGAAAATGACGAGATACTCAGCTTTATCAAGGTAGCGCTTTGCGCTCTCAATGGATTCGTCAGCCATTCTGTTTTCCTGGTAGCTGGTTATCGTTTGCTGCTGACATGCCGCCTGAAGTGAGACAAATCAATGGATCAAAGCGTTGGAGCCCTAAGCCATCACCAGCTCTTGTCTGCCGAATAGGCCTGTTGGCTTCCTCTCATTCGAGATTATCTTGAAGTTTTGCGACATATCCTGTCGTAGGTGGATGGTGTAATCAGCGTAAAGGTAGTCGGAAACTGGTGCAGGCACGAAAATCCCATAAAGCCTCAAATTACTGAACTGCGATGGCTGACCACGTTGGTGTGGAAAGTGGTTCTCTAAAGCCTTCTCTAAAGCCTTCGCTAAAACGAGTGCAAAATAGGTATGATTGTTCGAAAAGATGCTGAACTAAGGAGTAGTTAGCTTGGAGACTGTTGTAACCCCTTCCGCAGTAGGTAAATTTCCCGAACGCTGGAGTGGTGACGCTACTCCCGTCACAGTCAGTGTGCGCAGTTTCGTTGAGTTTTTCAGTGAATCTTCTTTGCCGGTGGCGGTAGATACTTACCAACGCGGCTTCGTGTGGAACCTGGAGAAGGTGACGCAGCTTGCAGAGGATCTGGTGTCGCATGAGGAGCTGGGGGATAAGGCACCGCCTTATTACATGGGCACGGTACTGGTTCACCGCAGCCCGGCGAAGGACAGGCGCTTTATTATCGACGGGCAGCAACGGTTGACGGCTCTGAGTATCCTGTATCGACAGCTAACCGGTTGCCTGCCGGAACAGTTTGCCATGACGTATTCTTCGCGATCGGCGCGCCGCATTCGCTCGGCGGCAAAAACCTTTCAGCATCTGCGAAAACCCGGCAAAGATATCTTTAAACGGATTCGCTTCACCATTATCGAAGTCGATCGGGTAGATCTGGCCTTTACCTTCTTTGACACGCAGAACAATCGGGGTGTGCCCTTGCATGCGACCGATTTGCTCAAGGCCTATCACCTTCGTGCAATAGAGGGTGATGCGAGGGAGCGACTGCAAACGCTTTGTGCCAGTGGCTGGGAGCAAGTCCAGCAAAGCCGCACCGCACTCGGCCCGGAGGCGGAGGTCAAGGACTCTGCTCCGCGCCTGTTCAACCTGTTTCTATGGCGGGCAAGGTGTTGGACCGGCAAGCAACTGGGACCTGGTGGCCATGACGCGCTAATGGAGGCTTTCCAAAAAGATACTTGGCCGCTGACCGGCCCGGAAGATGGCATTCCGCTCTACCGTTCCCGTCAGAATCGTCTGGGCACTCATCTTCGGCTTGGTGAGGGCGGACAACGGAAAATCCAGACTCACCCGATCACCCTGAGCGAAAATGCGGCCGATCTGCCGTTCGCTATTCGCCAGCCGGTGCATAGAGGAATCGGTTTTTTCCTTTATGCGGAGAAGTATGGTGCCTTGCTCCACTGGTTGTTGGCAGAAAAGGCCAATTCAGCAGAGCGGCGTAATTTTCAAAGAATCTATACGGAGCTCATGGGGGCCAACTCCATATATCTGAGGGAAATCTTCGTCCTTGGGGCGCTGATGTATGCGGATCAATTTGGCGAGGAGCGGTTGTGGGAATTTGCACTCTGGTATGAACACGCGCTTGGAGCGATACGACTCGTGAAACAGCAGGTGCGTCACGAAGCGGCGAAGAATTTTTTTCGCGATGATGCGCTCAATCTGCTTGACGTTATCGCTGGCGCCTATCTCCCAGATCAAGTCATAGGGCATCTGAAGCGACACCATCGCCATGACAGGATCTACGCTGACGAGCAGATTGAAGCCGGAAAAGGCGTGCAGGGGCGCTACAAGCAGGCAGTATTGAGCTATTTCAAGACGCCATCCCCAAGCCTGAAGGGGAAAGCTGGATGGATAGAGCAGTTGGTGAATATGGATCAGGAGGAGGTGAGCCATGTCCTATGATTCGCAACTTATCAGCCTGGCGGAGATCGTTGAAAAGGAAGAGTCCTGGACTTTCAATGTGCCTATCTATCAGCGCCTCTACGTGTGGGGAAGTGACCAGGTAAAAACCCTGCTTGATGATCTCGTCAACGCTTACGAGCGGGATGAAGACTTGTTTTTCTTGGGGGGGACGCTGGTAGTCGAACAGCCATCTAATCATGGACGGAAGTTTGAGCTCATCGATGGGCAGCAACGTTTTACTACCCTGTGGATGCTTTGTCATGTCTGGCGCGGGGCGCTTGAACCCTTTCTGACGGTCAAAGAGGGTCGACAGATTCTACCGCGTCTGGGCTTTGCCATCCGCCCGACGGTCAATCGTTACCTGAGATCTTTGGTTTTCATCGGGCACGATGAGGAGGGTGAAGCGGCGAGGGAAACCAGCAAGATGCGGGAGGCCGTTGCGACTATGGAGGCGCTCTTCAAACGCCGAAGCCTTCCCGATGGTGTTAGCTTGGACGAGCATCTGGCGGGACTGAGTCGCTATGTTTTCGAGAAGGTTAAGCTGGTCTTTACCGTGGTTCCCACCGAAACCGATCTGAACAAGCTGTTCGAGGTGATCAACAATCGTGGCGTGCAACTCCAGCACCACGAGATTCTCAAGGCTCGGATGTTGGACGCTCTATCAGACCAGGAGCGTCAGGCCTATGCCATTTTATGGGACAGTTGCGCCGATATGGGTGAGTTTGTGGAACGCGGGTTAGCGGCCAACTCCCCGCTCAGCGCTAGGGATGTCGCGCAGCTCTGCGACACGGAAGCGATGGTTCGTGATGCCGAGCCCCTGGCTAAGGCTGTGGCGGTACTCAAACGGCTCAACGCCACCGTCCAAGATCAGAGTTCGGCCGATGCTCTCGGGCTGGATGAGATTTTGATTTCTCATGAAGAGTGTGGGGAATTAGATAATACGGATGAGGGAGAGCCCCAGGAGGGAACGACGTGGATTCGAAGCATCGTCGGTTTCCCAATGTTTTTGCAACATGCTCTCCGTATCTGGCTGGTCCGTGAGGGCCGTCAGGATCTTCCGCGCATTTTGGATCGGGAGCTCCTTCAGCTGTTTGAAACGCATTTTTTTTATGACGGGACGGAGATCGAACAGGCCGAACGCTGTCGTTCATTCATCAAGTTGCTCTGGGAGCTGCGCTACCTTTTTGACAAGCATTTCATCAAGTGGGTCGACCGTGGTGATGAAGAGATCCACATGATCAGCCCGCTCAGTTTAAGCAAAAGCGACGGAGCGCTTAGTTTGAGCCGTGGTCGGGAAAGCGAGAAGCAACAAGGATTCGGCTTGCTCCAGAGCATGCTTTATCACTCGCAGGAAATTACGACCCACTACTGGATCACGCCCTTGCTGAACTTTATCCATAAAGGCCGGCAAGAAGCAGAGAATTATTATGAATACCTCCGACACCTCGATACCCACCTTCTTGGATCAACCATAGAGGGAAATCTGATTGAGCGGACAAAAACGTTTCTGGACAAGCCTTGGTCTCGCCATGACTTGAACCACGAGGAGGAGCTCAGGAAGGAACATGGCGTCGAATTTCGGCACTACTGGTTCTATAAGCTGGAATTTGTTCTTTGGTATCTCCATCGGAAAGAAAATGCCGGATGGCTTGACTTTCGTTTCACAGCCAAAAACTCTGTTGAGCATATTTCTCCCCAAAACCCAGTAAAGCAGGACGACAACCGCGTAAAGAAAATGCTGCATCGCTTCGGCAATCTAGCGCTTGTCTCTCGAAGCTTGAATTCCGAATACAGTAACTTGCCTTTCAACGAAAAACGGCAAAGGTTCATTAACAATAACAAATCGACAGTGGATTCTCTGAAGATGAGCGTGATCTACAGGAACGAGACCTGGGGCGATGCCTCCGCTCAAAAACACGAGAACGCGATGGTTTCGGCTTTTGACGAATACGCTGAAAGTTTGACGTGAGTTGGGGCACGTAAGTTGCTCACTGGTAGTGAGGTTTATGCTTGCCTGTAGCAGGTTACAGTTGTAACTGCTTGCGCCTCCAAAGAGGAAGTAACTCATGGCCATAACGGACTACCACGCCAAGTATTTCGCCTATGAGCTCACCAGGCAGCGCCGTGGTGGTGACGTTGGTCGTATCACTCAGTTGTTGTGTGATGCTTCGGTAGATCCGGTTATCACAATCGGTGGTGCCAGCCCTGGGCCACCATAACGTGTATTGCCATCGAAATGGTTATAGGCAAACAGGAACAACGCGCAGAAAAAGGGTACCTGCGCTATCGTTCGTTTTACCCCAGCCGGCGAAGCGCCTCTTCCCGAGCGACGTCCCAGCTTGAATTGTCGGTTGGTATTCCGTTGGTGCCAAGGGGCGGTACGCCCAACGCTTTTCGGCGAGTATTCGCTTTGGCGGTATACTCCGAACTCATCGGATTTTGTCCTTTCTTGCGGTCGTGTGCATCAGAGATGGAGTCCATCATGAAATCGTATTCCTCCGGGAACATCTCGAAATGGACGTCCTTGGTCAGGGCTTCTGCCGCGTCCCGTTTGCGGCATTCACTCTCAGAAATGTCCTGATGTTCCTTGGCGCGCTTATCCGCCAAATATTTCTCACCACGGTTCATCGTCATCTCCCTGTGATTATTCATTCAGCCAAAGAGTAAATGGTTTATGCGACGTTGTGTGTCGCATCTCGGCTGCATAGTGAGGGCATTAAGCAGTGGGGGGAAAATGAGTAACCACCATACCGCAGAAGGCATCTTCCATGCGTGGCCGCCTGCGAAGTAGTAATTTTGGAACGAAGGAGCGAGAGATGAATGCTGAAAACTTAATTTTGTTTATGAGCCTCTGCATACTCTTTGGTTTCTTTTTCCTGTTGTCATTCGGTGTGTTGATGGCGATGAAGCTTTTTAATGCCGGTCCCGATCTGACGGTGAACGTAAAAAAAGTATGCAAGTTTCTGCTGTTTGCGACGGTGATGAGCTTCGGGGCGTTTATTTACATCACTCAGAGCGATGCATGAGCCTTCCAGGAAGAGTGGCGGGGTCTACTTTAGAGGGGGTGACGACGTTACTTGTCGCAGATGGCGGGTATGTTAAACAGCATCCAGTGTAAAAGGTCATCAGGGAGGCTCAATGCTCAACTTCTTCTACTGCCACGGTTTTGTCAGCAGCTTTGATCCCAACAAGTCCAAAGTTCAGACCCTGGCCAAGCTCGGATCAGTCGATGGCTGCAACATTGATTACACCCGCCGTGCCGACGAGGTGATCAGCCATGTGATCGAGCAAGGCAATTTTGCCCAAGTAGATCTTATCGTCGGCACCTCCATGGGCGGTTGGCTAGCGGCAGAGCTTGGTTCGTCTTTGGGGATTCCGTTTGTCGCGATCAATCCGGCGGTGGATCCTTCCCGGACGCTGCGCAAATATATTGGAGAAGGGGAGGACTACCAGGGCAAACCCTACAAGTTCACTGAATCGGCAGTGGCCAGTTATTACCCCATCGCCAAAAACGGTTGCGGATTAATCCTGCTCGATGAGGGCGATGAAGTGATTGATGCCCGACACACTCAGGAAGTGCTTACGCAGTTCTATCAGGTGGAGATGTTTGAAGGCGGTAACCACCGCTTCGCCCACATGGAAGAGGCGCTGCCGTTGATAGAAGCTTTCCAAAGTGAGGCTGAAGGCGTTTACGGTCTGGATGAGAGCTAACAGCCTGCGTTGATCGCCATCACGCAGGTGCGACCTCTGCTGTCGCAGTTGTTCGGTACCCTAAACTCATCAGCCAATGGAGGGAAGCATGAGCCAGCAGTACACCGCAGAGATCCTTTCCCGGGCATTATTTTATACCGACCCCATGAACACCTGTTGCCAGGAGAACGACTGCTTCGATGAGTACGATGCTGTTGCCGTGGATGTGATTGATCGGTTTGAAACCGGTCTCTCGATTGACGCTGCGCTATCTGAAGCGATTCAGGACTGGTTTTATGATGGTGTAGCGGGCTCTGTGTCAGAGGGCAAGCTGAAACCAATCCTGGAATGGCTAAACAAGGAGGCGAGTGATGGAAAATGACCTGAGGCACGAGCTCAAGACTGGCCTGAAAAACAAGTCGCCCGATGACATTTTAAAAGCCATAGGGTATTCGAAACCTGATGATAAAAGCAGGGAGCGCTTGGCAAAGGTCCTGGGCAGCAAAACGCTGGGCTTAGACACGGGGAGTTTTGACTTCAAATACAGCACCTCCGAGTTTCTGATAGCTCTGAGTAAAGTGGCCGGGCTCAATGAAGCAGAGGTTCGCCGAGGTGTTCGGAGAATAGAGCAGGATATATCCGATGACCGGCATGCATTTAAGCCTTACATCTGGGTGGACACCCATTTCAAGCGCGCCAACCAACCGATTTTTGCGCTTGCAGCAATGGAATCACGCCGGCACCTGGGATTCCGGGACGGCTTCTGGCGGCTGCCACTGGAGCAACAACTGGCGGAAGCTCAAGCCTTGGCGCGAGAACACATGGCAGAAACGGAAGGCAAGCTGGTTATATGGGGCACCATTCAGGAATATTGGTTCTTCTACGAGCCCCGCAGAGCATACCGGTTGGCACCTGATGGAGAGGTTCTGGGCAAGCACGAAGGCCCGGTGCGCAATTCGGCCAGAATGAGTCTGCGTTAAAACGTGCTGCGTACTGGCCGGAACTTGGAGCCCACCGTTTTACAGTTGAAGGATCACAAGCATGAATAACCGAACTCAATTTGCCCAGTCCGCCTTGCTTGGATTAGCGGTCGGTGATGCCCTGGGTACCACCGTCGAGTTTCGGCTGCGCGACACGTTTGCCGAGCACACAGAAATGACCGGAGGCGGCGCGTTTGCGGTCAAACCGGGCGAATGGACGGATGACACCGCCATGGCCCTTTGCCTGGGCCAGAGCCTGGTGGAGTGCCAGGGTTTTAACCCGAAAGACCAACTAGCCAGATATCAGGACTGGTTCCACCACGGTTACATGGCCTGCCAGGGACAATGCATCGACATTGGCAACGCGACGCGCCAGGCCCTCGCACGCTACGCTGAAAAGGGGGGCGACTACGCAGGTTCCGACAATCCGTTTAGCAGTGGTAACGGCGCCATTATGCGATTGGCCCCGGCGGTTGTTGCGGCATCAGACCGGGCAACGGCTATTGATTATGCCATCAACAGCAGCCGAACCACCCATGCCAGCGCCGATTGCCTGGATGGGGCCGAATTGATGGCCGCTGTGCTGTGGGAGCTTGGACAGGGCGCGGATCTAAAAGAGGTTCTTGATCAGTTGCCGGACACCGAAGAGCGGGGCATGGCGATCGGTCGCATCAAAAGAGGGGATTTCAGAACCGCAAGCCGGAACAACATTGCCTCCAGTGGTTACGTGATCGATACCCTGGAAGCGGCCTTGTGGAGTTGTTACCACGCTGAGAACTTCGAGCAGGCGCTGATTACAGCGGTCAATCTGGGTGATGACGCCGATACCGTTGGTGCGGTCACCGGGCAAATCGCTGGCGCAGCCTGGGGCGTTGAATCTATACCGGCTCGTTGGCTGGACAAGTTGGCCTGGCGGGACCGTATTACCAATCTGTCTACAGAGCTGGCAGACTTAGGTAACTAACGACTCGAAACACATCAAGGAAGACGACCGATGTACGACCTGATCGGCGATATTCACGGCCACGCCGCCGAACTCAAAGCCCTCCTCACCAAAATGGATTACCACGAAATCGACGGCGTATGGCAGCATGCCGAGCGTAAAGTCATCTTTCTGGGAGATTTCGTTGACCGCGGCCCGGAACAGGTGGAAACGGTCACCATCGCCCGCTCTATGGTCGAAAACGGCCAGGCCTTGGCGGTCATGGGTAACCACGAATTCAATGCCGTCGCCTGGGCCACGGAAGACCCAGCTAATTCAGGCGAATACCTGCGCCCACACACCGATAAAAACCGGGGGCAGCATCAGGCTTTTCTTGAGCAGGTGGGCGAGGGCAGTGAACGGCACCAAAGTTTCATCGACTGGTTCAAAACGCTGCCGGTGTATCTGGATTTGCCGGAGCTGCGCGTGGTGCATGCCTGCTGGCATCCGGCTTTCGTCAAAAGCATTGAGCCCTACATCGATTCCGAAAACCGACTACTCCCCACCGCCTGGGAAGCTACAGCTCGCAAGGGCACAGACGCTTATGAGGCGATCGAAACCCTGCTGAAAGGCCTGGAAATTCCGCTGCCTGGCGACCATCACTTTTTTGATAAAGACCAAAACAAACGCACCAACATCCGCGCGGAGTGGTGGCGCCAGGGTAAGCTGACCTACAGAGACCTGGCCATGGTGCCGGGTGACCAGATTGACAGGATTCCCCATGAGCCTGTGGCTTCGCATGTGTTGCCGGGTTACGACGGTGAGAAGCCGCTGTTTGTTGGGCATTACTGGATGCAGGGCGAGCCTGCGCCATTGAACGAGCATATTGCTTGTCTGGATTACAGTGTGGCCGGGAATTGTGGCGGGAAGCTCTGTGGATATAGATTTAAAGGAGAATCAAAGCTCGAAAAAGATAGCTTTGAATGTTGCTAAATCTGGATCAACTACGTGCTATGACAGGGCTAAATGAATAATGACCAGCGAGGATGTATCGCATTAGATTACAACCCACTAAGCGTGCCATCTCTTATAGGGCTAGGTCGGCTGAGATTAAGTCCTTACTACCTGCCTGATAGGGGCTTTTGGAGGTGTAGTATGAAGATGTCGAGACACAAGCAAAACAAGAATTAGCAAGCGTTAATAGGAAAGTAAGAATGCTATTAGACAATAAATCCAATGGTGGCGTTGCAAATGAGCTGAGGCAACACGCTTTTAGTGGCGCCAAGTTGTCGGTTCTGGCCAGCCTGTTTACCTTGTACGGTTTTGCTAGTCTAAAGAAAGAACTCAACCAGATTCACTCAGCAAGGGTTCTGTTCACCGAATGGGAGTTTTCAAATCTTCAGCCCTTGATCGGTTCTGAGGGTGAGGTGCGTTTGCTGAACCAGCTTCAGCAAAAGAGGATTGCTGCCGAATTCTCGCAATGGTTGGCGAACAAGGCTGACGTCAAAGCCAGCGTAATCCGTCAGCCCGGTCAGAACATTATCCATCTTGATTCAGGTGACCAAAGCTTCGCTGTCCACGGCAGTGCCACGTTTTCGCCAACAGGTCTTGGGGAGGTGCGTTCAGACACCCTACAAATGAATATGGGGCTGTCAGACCCGGAGAGCACCCAACAGCTGTTGTCTTGGTTCGATAGCGTTTGGGCGGATGCTATAAGCGCCAGAGATATCAAAGAAGAGCTCATCGCAAAGCTCGACTATATCGCGGCCGACCAACCGGCCAGCTTTATCTATTTCCTGACGCTGTTTCATCTCTTCAAGGACTTTCTCGAAGATATCGACGAAGAGAACATCATTCGCAGCAAGACCGGCTTCAAAGACACGCTGGTATGGAACAAGCTGTATAAGTTTCAGAAAGATGGCGTCCTTGGGTCGATTGATAAACTTGAAAAACATCACGGCTGCATCATCGCCGACAGCGTGGGCTTGGGTAAGACCTTTGAAGCCCTAGCGGTGATCAAGTATTACGAGCTCCGTAACGACCGTGTGCTGGTTCTGTGCCCTAAAAAGCTTCGTGATAATTGGACCATGTACACCATCAACGACAAGCGCAATCTGCTCGCCGCTGATCGCTTCAATTACGATGTACTCAACCATACGGACCTTACTCGCCCTAAAGGCTACTCCGGTGAGATCAACCTAGAGACGCTTAATTGGGCCAATTACGACTTGGTGGTGATTGACGAATCCCATAACTTCCGCAATACACCCAGCAAAGCTGAAGGCAAAAGCCGTTACGAACGGCTGATGAATGACATCATCCGTTCCGGTGTGAAAACAAAAGTCCTGATGCTTTCGGCAACGCCGGTGAATAACCGCATGAATGATCTGAAGAACCAGGTCGCGTTCATCACCGAAGGGCGAGACGATGCGTTTGCGGATGAAGGGATCAAGAACATTGAATCGACACTGCGGCTTGCCCAGAAGCAGTTTAATGAGTGGGCCAAAGAGCCCGCTGAAAATCGGACAACGGCGGCTCTGCTCGACACCATGAACTTTGATTATTTCAAGCTTCTGGATGTCATCACTATTGCTCGTTCACGCAAGCACATTGAAAAATACTACGGCACAGCAGAAATTGGCCAGTTCCCAGTGAGGCTGCCGCCGAATAATATTTACGCCGATATTGATGCGTCCGGTGAGTTCCCCGCGCTGAAAGAGGTGAACAAAACCATACGGCGTTTATCCTTAGCGGGATACTCGCCCCTCAAGTTCGTGCGCGAGGCCAAAAAAGCCGAGTACGCCCGCCGCTACGACCAGGCGGTCGGAGGCGGTAAAGGGGTTTTCAAGCAGGTAGACCGAGAAGAAAGCCTTATCCACCTTATGCGGGTAAACCTGCTAAAGCGCATGGAAAGCTCCATTCACTCCTTCACGATGACAGCTTCCAAGCTGGCACAGCAAGTGGACCATCTGCTGGCAAAAATAGATGCTCACGAATCGGATGAGGTGGATGAACTGAGCATTGAAGAAATACACGACTTCGAGTTGGAATCCACCGAGCTGGAAGCCTTCATGGTGGGTAATAGAACCAAGGTGCTGCTGCAGGATATGGATCTGATACGCTTCCGCCAAGAGCTAGAAGCTGACCGGGTTTTCCTGACCAGTATTGCCGAAACAGCACAGCGTGTAACCGCTCGGCGTGATGCCAAGCTTGCGCTGCTTAAGCAGGCGATTACAAACAAGATTGAGAACCCGCTTAATCCCTGTAACAGAAAAGTCGTTGTTTTTACCGCCTTTGCCGACACTGCACAGTACCTCTACGCCAACCTGGCACAGTGGGCGCGAGACGAGCTGAGCATTCACAGTGCACTGGTGACCGGTGGTGGAACGAACAAAACTACCATTACCGGGTTGGGCTCTGATTTGAACAACATTCTCACAGCTTTTTCCCCCATCTCAAAAGAGCGGCACAAGGTCGACCCGTCCGCTACAATCGATCTCGATTTGCTGATCGCCACCGACTGTATCAGTGAGGGCCAAAACCTTCAGGATTGTGACACCCTTATCAACTACGACATTCACTGGAATCCGGTGCGCATCATTCAGCGTTTTGGCCGAATCGACCGTCTGGGTAGCAAGAATACGCAGATTCAGTTGGTCAACTTCTGGCCCAATATGGAACTGGATGAATACATCAACCTGGAGGCGAGGGTTTCAGGACGCATGGTGCTGCTGGATATCTCAGCGACGGGTGAAGAAAACGTCATCGATGAAAACACCAAAGAAATGAACGATCTGGAATACCGGCGCAAACAGCTTGAGCAGTTGAAAGATACGGTGGTGGACCTTGAAGACATGAGCGGTGGCGTTTCGATCACTGATCTCACGCTCAACGACTTCCGCATGGACCTATCCGGCTATATGAATGATAAAGCCGATCTGGCTAGGCTGGAGCAGTCACCGCTCGGACTGTACTCAGCCGTTACCATTGATGCAGATTTAGCGGCCGATGGCATTAAACCGGGCGTCATCTTCTGCCTCAAGAATATCCGCTCGGGCAAAGAAGCTGTTCAGGTCGATGAAAACTACGCCCTGGCGCCATACTTTTTGGTGTACGTGGCAGACACTGAGGCCCAAGGCAACGCTGGGGTAGAGCTGAATTTCACCCAAAGCAAGAAGATACTTGACCTGCTCAAACGGCAAGCCTTTAGGCACACCGCGCTGGACCCCTCTGCCATTGAGTCACAAAACGCCCGCACCCGCAAGGGACGAGATATGACCCATTACCGACACTTGCTTGCAGTAGCCGTAGACAGCATCGCAGGAAAAAGTGAAGAAAAAGGCATTGAGAGTCTTTTCAGCAAGGGCGGAACGGTTTTGACTGCTACCTCCAGTCAAGGAATTGAGGATTTCGAGGTAGTGTCGTATCTGGTGCTGACCGGAGGTTCCGAATGAAAGATCTGAACCTCGGGTTGCCCCAGTTTGAAGCCTTCCTCGATGGTCTGGGCGTTCCAGACACTTGCCTGCTGAACAAGCCGCTCTATAAAAAAATGTTTCAGGAGCATGCCGTACTGGACTCCAGAGACAAAAAAGCGCTCAAAGACGATGTGGAAAAGGTTCGTTGGCTCTATACCCTCAAACCCAGCACTATCAACATCGCGCCTCATCGTGATGAACTGCGGGACTATGGCGAGCTGGCTATTTTGCATATTGAGCTCTCGACAACGAAGCAAGCCGAGCGCATCGGCCAGATTATTAATCGCGCTATTCCTTATCCGCTAGTTATTTTCTTTACTCATCCCATTGGTGAGGAAGGTTCAGACAATAACGACGAGTTGGCCCTTTGTTTGGCAGATAAACGCATCAACAAGACAGACAATGAGAAATGGGTGATAGAAGATCTGCAATTGTCACCTTGGATGCCGTTGCAACAGCCATCGGCCGACGAACCGACTGGGGTGAACCAGAATTTTTTGAAGAGCCTCAACATTTCAGGGCTGCCTTCAGCTAATTTTTGGCAGCTATATCAGGCCCTGAGTAGTCGGTTAATCGCACGCAAATGTGCCGAGGTCACGTGTACTTATCGTCTGACAAACAACGTCGATGTGAGTCAGCAGCATGAATACCTGCGCCAATACCAGCAAACAGAGTTGGCTATTAAAAAGTTACGAGCCCAGATCAAAAAGGCCGAATTTAGTCAACAGGTTACATTAAACACCCAGATCAAACAGCAGGAGCAAAGGCTTGAGCAGCTAGCCGAGCACCTGTAAACGAATTCTCATTGGACACCAAGAGTTTAAGAGGACGCATTGTGAACAAAGTCATTCCGGAAATGGATAGCAAAACCCTGGATATCATCGCCGAAAATGTAAGCAAACTAAAAGAGCTTTTTCCTGAGGCCTTTACCGAAGGCAAAGTCGATTTCGACGCTCTGAAAGAAGTGCTGGGTGAATTTGTGGATAGCCGGGACGAACGCTACAGCTTCACTTGGAATGGCAAAAGTAAGGCCCGTATGCTGGCACAAACGCCCAGCACGGGTACCCTGAGGCCCTGCAAGGATGAGTCTATAGACTGGGATAGCACACAAAATCTGTTTATTGAGGGCGATAACCTCGAAGTTCTAAAAGTTCTTCAGAAAAGCTACCACAAAAAAATAAAAATGATATACATAGACCCCCCTTATAATACCGGAAGTGACTTTGTATATAAAGATAGCTTTAAAGATAATATTAAAAACTACAAGGAAATAACTGGTCAGGTTGACGGAGAAGGTCGTAATATTTCAAGCAATCCAGAAACAAGTGGGCGCTATCATACCGACTGGTTGAATATGATGTATCCACGTTTAAAAGTCGCTAGAAATTTGCTCAAGGATGATGGTGTCATTGTTGTTCATATTGATGAAAATGAATATCCTAATTTAGAGAAAATGCTAGGTGAAATTTTTGGAGAAGAGAACAATTTAGGAACAATAGTTTGGGATAAAAGAAACCCAAAAGGTGATGCAACAGGTGTTGCTCAACAGCATGAATTGATTAGCATCTACTGCAAAAACAGAGATGATTTTAAGAAAAACGTAAAATTCAAGCGCCCTAAAGAAAATGCTAAAATGATGCTTGAAATGGCCCAAAAAATAATACATGAAAACGGTGGTGTGAATTATGATTCAAGAAAAAAATATAAGATATGGTTAAAGAATCAAGATTTTTCGGGAGGAGATAAGGCTTATACCTTTATCGACGATGAAGGTGAGGTTTATCGTCCAGTGTCAATGGCGTGGCCGAATAAAAAGAAAGCTCCAGATAGTTACTTTAAACCCCTGGTTCATCCTGTAACTAAAAAGCCATGCCCAGTACCTGAGCGTGGATGGAGAAATCCTCCCGAAAAGATGGAGCAGTTACAAAGAGATGGACTTATACTGTTTGGACATGACGAAACGACTCAGCCAAATAGAAAGTATCTTTTAAAAGAAAATATGTATGAGAATGTGTCATCGCTTATTTACTATGCAGGTAGTGATGATGCCTTGCTCTCAGAAATAGGTGTTTTTTTTGATACACCTAAAGTTGTTAATGTCTCGAAAAAATTAATTGCTCCTATTTGTGGTCAGGACGATTTATTATTAGACTTCTTTGCTGGATCAGCAACGTCAGCTCACGCATTGTTAGATCTTAACTTAGAGGATGGGATGAACCGTCAATTCATTATGGTCCAGCTTCCTGAACCTGTTGATGAAAAGTCAGCCGCATTCAATTCAGGTTACAGAAAAGTTTCAGAAATAGGTAAGGACAGGATTCGTAGAGTGATTGTCGATTATAAAAATAGTCATGCCTCTTATGCTGGAGATCTTGGGTTTAAAGTATTTAAGCTTGACTCTACAAATATAAAGCCTTGGGAAATGAGCTTCGAATTTTCTGAGCAAGATTTGGAAGATCAAATTTCAAATATTAAGGATGGGCGCGAAGAAGAAGATGTTCTTTATGAAATACTGCTCAAGTACGGTCTGGATCTTACGCTACCGATCACTGAACATACTATGGCGGGACACAAGGTTTTTGATATCGGTAAGGGTGCTCTAATGATCTGTCTGTCAGACGATATTTCTCTGGAGGTAGTAGAGGGAATCGCTAAGCTGAAAGATGAGCTGGCTCCGGAAATAATGCGTGTGGTTTTCAAGGATTCAGGTTTTGCAGATGATGTAGTGAAAACCAATGCAGTACAAATTCTGACACAGGCTGGCATCGAAGATGTAAGGAGTCTGTAATATGAAGATTCAATTTGATGCAAACCTGGAGTACCAGAAACAAGCCATCGAGTCTGTCACCGGTGTATTTTCCGGGCAGGAAATTTGTCAGACCAACTTTACCGTTGCTCCACTGCAGGCCTGGGAAGAAGATTCGCTGTTCTACGGCAAAGAGGAAAATACCTTAGGTATCGGTAATCGTCTGCGGCTGCTTGACGAAGAAATTCATGCCAATATCCGCAAGATACAGCTAGAAAATGGCTTGCCGCCTTCTGAATCATTCGATTCCAAAGACGGAATACATCTCACCGTTGAGATGGAAACTGGCACCGGTAAAACCTACGTCTACCTGCGCACCATTTTCGAGATGAACCGCCTATATGGTTTCACGAAATTCATTATAGTGGTGCCCTCTATCGCCATTAAGGAGGGCGTACAGAAGTCGCTAGAGATCACGGCCACTCATTTCAAAGAGCTCTATGAAAACGTGGCTTTCGACCATTTTACCTATGACTCTAACAAGCTATCCGATGTAAGAAATTTTGCGACCAGTCCCGATATTCAGATCATGGTGATCAATATTGACGCTTTTCGAAAGAGCTTCAGTGACCCCGAAAAAGAGGATAAAGCCAACATCATCCATCGGCCTCACGACCGCATGACCGGGGCCAAACCGATCGAGTTTATTCAGCAGACGAACCCCATTGTGATCGTGGATGAGCCGCAAAGTGTCGATACCACGGCCAAGAGTAAGGATGCCATCGCATCACTGAACCCGATGTGCACCCTGCGCTATTCGGCGACGCCCCGCGAGAGGCATCACATGCTTTACAAGCTGGACTCGGTGGATGCCTATGACCAGAAACTGGTCAAACAGATCGAAGTGGCGGGCATTGAGATTAAAGACGGCCACAACAAGGCCTTCATCAAGCTGTTGAGTGTGAATAACAAGAAGAATCCAATCACCGCCAAGATCGAGATCGATAGTCGAAACAAGAGCGGTGGCATCCAACGTAAAGTAGTCACAGTGACCGGTGGTTCCGACCTGTTAGATGCCAAATACAGCGGTGGTCGCGATGTCTATGATGGTTACATCATCGAGGATATCTACTGCGAAGAAGGCAACGAATACATCAGCTTTACCAGCAAGCCCGAGATCCTGAAGCTTGGCCAAGCTATTGGTGAAGTTGATCCGGACGAATACAAGCGTCTGCAAATTCGCAAAACCATTGAAGAACATCTCGACAAAGAGCTGCGTTTGCGCCCGCAGGGTATCAAGGTACTGAGCCTTTTCTTTATCGACAAGGTGGCCAATTATCGCTGGTACGATCAAGCTGGAAACCAGCAAAAAGGCAAGTTTGCTGTGATGTTCGAGGAGGAATACAACAAGGCGATTCGTAAGCCCAAATACAGCCAGTTGTTTGAAGGAGCTGACCTGGAGACCGCCGCTGAGGGGGTCCAAGATGGTTATTTTGCCATCGATAAGAAAAAAGACACCACTGGCAAAGAGATGGTAAAAGATTCGTCTGGCAAAACGGTGGCCGATGAGAGCGCATATAACTTGATCATGAAAGACAAGGAAACGTTGCTCAGCTTTGATTCCAAACTAAAGTTCATTTTTTCACACTCGGCTTTGAAAGAGGGCTGGGACAATCCCAATGTTTTCCAGATCTGTACGCTGAATGAAACAAACTCGGTGATTAAAAAGCGCCAAGAGATCGGTCGTGGCTTGCGTATCTGTGTAAACCAAGAGGGCGAACGTGTTCATGGCTTCGAAGTCAACACGTTGACCGTCATGGCCAACGAATCCTACGAGCAGTTTGCTGAGCAACTGCAGAAAGAGATCGAACAGGAAGAAGGTATCAAGTTTGGTGTGGTTGAGAAGCACCTGTTTGCCAACATCGTTGTGCCGGTTGATGACTATAACAACGAATTCTTGGGTGTTGAGGCTTCCAAAAAACTTTGGGACCACCTGAAACGCGCCGGCCACATTGACTCCAAGGGTAAAGTGCAAGACTCGCTGAAAACGGCGCTGAAGAATGGCGACTTGGAATTGCCCGGCGAGTTCAAAGCGCATGAGTCGCAGATTGCTGCAGTGCTGAAAAAGGTGTCTGGCAACCTCAACATTAAAAACCGCGATGACAAAACAGAGGTAGCACTCAATAAAGCGGTATTCCTGAGTCCCGAGTTCAAGGAACTGTGGGATCGCATCAAGTATAAAACCACCTTCCGGGTCGATTTTGATGTGGATGCGCTGATCGCGACCTGTGCAGAAGAGATCAAGGCCAATCTTCAGGTCGGAAAGGCTCGGTTTATCTACCGAAAATCAAACGTAGAAATCGACCGTGGAGGGGTTCATGTTGAGCAAGATGCGGGCGTTGCCAGTACCTATGAGTCGAAATCATTTGAATTGCCGGATCTGATCACCTATCTGCAGAACGAAACTAATCTGACGCGCCGAAGTATCGTAAAGATCATCAATGGCAGCGGACGCCTGGAATCGTTTAAGAACAATCCTCAAAAGTTTATCGAGCAGGTATCGAACATCATCCAAAAGCAAATGCGCCTCTTTGTGGTGGATGGCATTGAGTACCACAAAATTGGTGATGATGATTTCTATGCTCAAGAGCTATTCAGCGACAATGAACTTTTCGGCTATTTGCACAAAAACATGATCGAGAGTCACAAGTCGGTATTTGACCATGTGGTTTACGACTCTGATGTCGAGTTGGAGTTTGCTAAGTCCTTTGAAGACAGCGACGACATCAAGCTATACGCTAAGCTGCCCGGTTGGTTTAAGATAGATACTCCCTTGGGGACCTATAACCCGGACTGGGCTGTTTTGATTGAAGCAGACGGTAAAGAGAAATTATATTTCGTGGTGGAGACGAAAGGATCGCTTTTTAGTGATGCATTGCGTCCAGCTGAGAAAGCTAAAATCAAATGTGGTAAAGAACATTTTAAGGCTCTCGGTAAAAACGTAGATTTTGCGGTGACCAATTCCTTCGAGGAGTTTTCTGGTCGGTACGTATGAGTATTTCAGAACGGTATGAATGGTGATGCCATTAGTGTTTGCATGTGTAGATTAATGGCTTTAGGTTTTGGTTTTGGAATCTTGAAAACTGTTAAAAGATGGTTTTACTTCGGACGCTGGTCTGTGTTTTAGGTTTGCTTGATTATTATTGTAAAAAAAAGGAATTGTTTTGAAATATTATAAAAGCAATGCTGTTTATGATAATTTGGAGATGAATAGCTGTTTCTCATGGGTTTCTGGTAATGCTTGGATCTTGATATATGGAGATTATTCCTTTGAGCCAAAGTTAATAGTTTTTGTCCATGGCTCTTCATGGAAAATAGATGATAGTGTGCTTTCATATGTTTCTAGCATATCGAGTCGAACCTCGGTTCCGGCAATTAGAATAGAGTTTGATGACCTTTCTAATGAGATTGAATTTGTTAAAATCCATAAAGGTAGTGGTGATCAATTAAATCTACAACTAGATGATCTAAAGAAGCTATTCTTTAAATACGGCGTTCCTGTTAATGATGGTTTGTGTGTTAAAGCTGTAAATGATTCGACTAGTAGCGCATATCATAACTGGCAGAGATCTTTCTTGGGCACTATCGTAGTTAGTGATGTTGATTTGATTAAAATAAAAAATGAGAGTGTAGAAGCATTGGTTGAGCTTAAGAGGTCTTTCGTTAGTTTGGATAAATGGATGCCTTATAAAGCTGATTATCCAAATTTTCGATTGATTTCAAATCTATGTGATAGAGGGGGGTTTAAATTTTTTATTGCTTATAACGTCCGGCATACTCGTCCATTATTTTTTGACGACGTATCTTTTATTAAGCTCTTTGATTTTGATGCCGGTTTCAACCTATCTCAGGTTTCGATACTAAATTTCAAGGAATTCTCTAACCCGGATTTCTCATGAGGAGGCGGCGT
>Ga0209300_1000395_pt1 | contig 23565 bp, 25 predicted proteins | sample Shrwel_input2_RT_FD_187535 | JGI IMG/M metagenome (GOLD analysis project Ga0209300, IMG submission 187535) | Subsurface microbial communities from deep shales in Ohio, USA - Utica-3 well 1 S input2 RT (SPAdes) (version 2) ... | reverse complement strand
GAGAGCACAGCGCTAATAGCAAGGAGAAGAATATCGATAAGTTCATGCTTTTTACAACGTTCAATGCGAGGATCTGTAATTGAATTAAAATGTTTCAGAAAAGTAGTGCTCATATTTATGCGACCAAGTAATTATTATGCCTTGATCTGATCACTACTTGCTCTATAAGTTCAATTTATAATGATCTTGCCGTGAATATTCATAAATGTTTATACAGCATCAATTGACTTAGTCAAAAATTTGCATTAGTATTAGAGATGTATATTTGTAAGAGAATTTTATGTCTAAAGCATTTTCAAAAGTCTTAGTAATGACGCTTATGCTGGTTGCCTTTGTAGGGCAAGCATTTGCGTATTCTGCTATGCCTTGCGAAATGTCATCAGGTTCTCACGAATCACACATGAACATGAACATGGATCATGGTGATATGAATAAAAGCAGTAATGGTCAATCAGAAGATTGTTGTGACGTTGAATGTATTTGTCCTGCAAATGCTTGCTCATCTACGACAGTCCTAAATTCCAGTATTGATTCGACAGATATTCAAATATTCAGTGAATCTGTAGCTGCTCTGCAATCTAAACAACCTCATTCAATTTTCACTTCCCTTTATCGTCCACCAATTTTTGCCTAATACAGGATTAGTGCGTCCAAATTTCTCGCACATGTAATTAATTTTTCTGTTAGTCAATATAGCGTCGTAGCGCTATAGATATTTTCCAGCGATGTCTGGGGGGCAAAAATGATCAATAAGTATTTAAAAATAGCAGTAGTAATGCTGCTTTCACCTGCGTTTGCAAACGCCAACGAACATAACCATGCAGACAATCACGACGTAACACCTTTGGAGTTAATCGTTTATAAAACCCCTACTTGTGGGTGTTGTAAAAAATGGATAACTCATATTGAAGACAAAGGGATCGTTGCGCATTCCAAAGATTTCCAAAACATCGGCAACATCAAAACTAAGTATGGTATCAAACCTAATTACCGTTCATGCCACACGGCAGTGAGTAGAAATGGATTTGCCTTTGAAGGTCATATACCTGCTAAATTTATTCAGCAGTTCTTATCAGAAGAACATCCCAATGCGATTGGGCTTTCAGTTCCAGCAATGCCAGTTGGCTCTCCGGGTATGGAAGTCGATGACCGCTTTATGCCATACAACGTGTTAATTCTATTTAAAGATGGAACGAGCAAAGTCTATGCAAAAGTTAAAACATACGAGGAGCAATTCTAATGAAATTGAACTCTTCAAACCTTACTTCACTTTCAACTGCATTAATACTCGGCTTATCTGTATTCTCAGCTCAAGCTGAGAAAGTAGTGTCGCTTGAACAAGCTATCACCTTAGCTCAGCAAAATGATCCTTGGCTTCATGGTAGCCGGTTGAAACAAAGTGCAGTTGAAAATAGAAGTATTGCTTCAGGTACTTTGCCTGATCCGAAAGTATCGCTAGGGATAATGAATTTACCAACAGATACTTGGGATTTAGATCAGGAAGGAATGACTCAGCTAAACGTTGGCGTCTCTCAAATGTTTCCGAGAGGCGACAGTCTAGAGATCAAGAAAGACCAGTTACAAATTGAGTCCACGAAATTTCCACTGTTACGAGAGGATCGTAAAGCTAAGTTGAAAAGCCAAGTGTCACAACTTTGGTTAGATGCTTACTTAGCCCAACAAACTATTAAATTGATTGAAGATGATTGGTCTCTCTTTGAGCAGATGGCGGAAGTGGCTAAAGCTAGCTATTCAAACGTTGTTGGTAAAACTAGACAGCAAGATGTTATTCGTGCTCAGTTGGAAATCGTGCAGTTAGATGACAGATTAACTTCGCAAAAGCAGAAACTAGAAACGACAATCGCTCGTCTCAATGAGTGGCTTCATATTTACGATGCGGATCGTTTGAATGAATCATTCAACTTTGACGCGCAACCATTAGAGTTTAGCGTCTCAAAAGAATTGCCTTCGATTCAATTGAATAATCCAACAGTCCTAAAAGCATCTAATTACTCAAGAAATCTATTGGCTCAGGAGCTTTCGAATCACCCAGCCATACTTGCGATTGATATAAAACGCAAAGCTTCAGAAAAAGGAATTGAGTTAGCCAAACAGCAATATGAGCCGCAATGGGGTGTTAATGCTAGTTATGCCTATCGCGACAATATGCCCTCTGGTGATAGCCGAGCTGATTTATTTTCTGTTGGGGTAACGTTTGATTTACCCTTGTTTACCGAGAACAGACAAGATAAGCAAGTTGCAGCTTCTATTGCAGATTCAGAGACTATTAAAACCGAGAAACTATTACTGACAAAGCAAATGATCAGTGTTTTAGAAAAAGAACTAAGACAGCTTAAACGCTTATCAGATAGACAATCTATCTATCAAGAACAACTCCTTAAACAAACTCATGACCAAGCAGAAGCGTCATTGACAGCCTACACAAATGATGATGGCGATTTTGCCGAAGTTGTTCGAGCAAGAATTGCCGAATTAAATACCAGAATATCAGCTTTAAGAATTGATGTTGACGCACTTAAAACAGTTGCTCGTATCAACTATTTCTTTGCGTATTCTCAATCTAACTCAAATGCTGAACATAAGTCGATGCAAACTTCACACAAAACTAATCAGCACTTATCCAGTCAGCAATTTGGAGAAAAATAATGTCAACGAATACAAAAACAATTATTGCCATCATCATTGGGGCAGCACTTGGTGCTGGAGCATTGAGTTTATATCAAGGTACTGGCTCAAACAGTAATAGTAATGAAGCAACATCAGGAGAAAAAAAGCCTCTGTATTGGGTTGCACCGATGGATTCTAATTACCGCCGGGACAAGCCCGGTAAGTCGCCTATGGGGATGGATTTAATTCCAGTGTATGAGGAAGGATCATCTGGTGATGACTTTGGCCCCGGAGCAGTAAAAATTGCGCCTCATGTAGTGAATAACCTTGGGGTTCGCACTGCACCTGTTGAACTGAAAAATATGCATACTGAAATCTCAACGGTAGGTTATGTTCAATATGATGAAGATAAGCTAATTCATATCCACCCACGGGTTGATGGCTGGATTGATAAACTTTACATCAAAGCAGCAGGTAACCCTGTAGAGAAAGGGCAGCCTCTTTATACACTGTATTCTCCTCAGTTAGTTAACGCGCAAGAAGAACTTTTAATAGCTTTAAAGCGCAACAATAGTTCTTTAATTTCAGCAGCCAAAGATCGCCTAAAAGCGTTACAGCTTTCAGCAGACTTTGTTCAAAAGCTAGAAAAGACACGAAAGGTTCAGCAAACAATTACCTTTTATTCACCACAAGCAGGTGTTGTCGATGGTTTGAAGGTTAGAGAAGGTTTTTATGTAAAGCCGGGAAACACCTTATTAAGCATTGGCCAGCTAGATCAAGTTTGGGTTGAAGCAGAAGTGTTTGAACGTGACGCAGCCTTAATTAAAAAAGGACTTCCTGTATCAATGACACTGGATTATTTACCCGGTGAGGACTGGGCTGGTGTCGTTGATTATGTTTATCCAACATTGAACAGTAAAACACGCACACTCAGAGTGAGATTGAAATTTGATAACACAGACTATCAATTAAAACCAAATATGTTTGCACAAGTCTCTATTCACGCTAATCAAGCTGATAGCACCATCCTCGTGCCTAAAGAAGCCGTTATTAGAACAGGTAAACAGGACAGAGTAGTACTTGCGTTAGGTGATGGGCAATTTAAATCTATTGAAGTGACTATTGGCCGGGTTGATATCGACAGCATCGAAATATTAGACGGCTTAAATGAAGATGACGTTGTGGTGACATCTGCTCAATTCTTGATTGATTCTGAATCAAGTAAAAGCTCTGACTTTAAACGAATGACTCATGATGAAGTGCCTAACTCTGTTTGGATGCAAGGGGATGTTAATAGTGTTATGGCAGGGCACCGCATGGTTAATATTTCACATGGCCCTGCTGAAGCTTGGGATTGGCCTGAAATGGTTATGGATTTTACTGTGGCTGAAAAAGTCGATATTGACTCATTAAAGTCAGGTCAATCTTTGCACTTTGAAGTGAGCAAAACCGAAGAGGGTGGATATGAAGTTACTGGAATTCATATCATGAGTGAGCCTGCTGATATGAGTGAAGAAGTATCATCAGCAACAGTATCAGGTTTAATTAATGCGATTGATATTGATACACGGATTCTAAATATTAGCCGAGGCCCAATAGAGAAGTGGGATAGACCTGCTGCGACGATGGATTTTATCGTCGCGGACAATATAGAAATAGTTGATTTCAATGTTGGTGATAATGTCACTTTCACTTTTGAGGTTAGGGATGACTTAGTTATCACTGACATTTCTCTTGAATCAGATGAACAACACGGCAAGGAAAATAAGCCGGTCGTTGATCACTCGAATCATTAAGTTGGGAGAAAAATAATGATTGAATCAATTATTAGATGGTCAATTGGCAATCGCTTCTTTGTTATCTTAGCTACCTTAATTTTGATTGGTGGTGGGCTATTTTCAATAAAGAATACGCCTGTTGATGCACTACCAGATTTATCTGACGTTCAAGTAATAATTAAAACGAATTACCCCGGTCAGGCACCGCAAGTTGTTCAAGATCAGGTTACTTATCCACTGACAACTGCAATGTTGTCTGTTCCCGGCGCTGTTACTGTTCGTGGCTATTCATTTTTTGGTGACTCATTTGTTTACGTCATCTTTGACGAAGACACTGACTTATATTGGGCAAGGAGCAGAGTACTTGAATATTTAAGTCAAGTAGCCCCTTCACTACCCGCTAGTGCGCGTCCACAACTAGGGCCAGATGCGACAGGTGTTGGCTGGGTTTACCTATATTCTCTTGTAGATAAAACGGGCAACTTGGATATTAGCCAATTGCGTAGTATTCAAGATTGGTTCTTAAAATATGAATTGCAAACTGTCCCCGGAGTGTCAGAGGTTGCTGCCGTTGGTGGAATGGTTAAACAATATCAAATACAAGTCGATCCCGATAAGTTAAGAGCCTACGGTATACCACTTAGTCACATTCAAATGGCCCTTAAGCGTGGTAACCAAGAAACAGGTGCCTCTGTTGTTGAAATGGCTGAAGCAGAGTACATGGTTACCGCTACTGGCTATATCAAAAGTATTTCAGATATAGAGTTGATCCCTCTCGGTGTGAACGAACAAGGAACGCCGCTTACTATTGGCGATGTGGCAGAAGTTAACTTAGGTCCACAAATGAGACGGGGCATCGCGGAACTTAATGGTGAAGGAGAAGTTGTTGGTGGTGTGGTTGTTATGCGCTTTGGTGAAAACGCACAAAAAACCATTGATGGAGTAAAAGCCAAATTAGAAGAGTTAAAAAAAGGTTTACCCGAAGGAGTTGAAATAGTTACGGTTTATGATCGCTCTGGCTTAATAGGAGAGGCGGTAGAAAACCTATGGAGTAAATTGCTCGAAGAGCTTGCTGTCGTCGCGATTGTATGTGTTGCATTTCTGTTTCATTTGCGATCTTCGATTGTTGCAGTTGTCACTCTACCTATTGGCATCTTAGCTTCATTTATCATCATGCATATGCAAGGTATCAATGCGAATATTATGTCATTAGGTGGTATCGCTATTGCAATTGGTGCGATGACAGATGGCGCAATAGTGATGATTGAAAATATGCATAAACATATGGAAAAGACACCGCTAACAGATGAAAATCGTTGGCAAATAGTCTCAAAGGCGGCAAGTGAAGTCGGTCCTGCATTATTCTTTAGTTTGCTCATCATTACAGTCTCATTCTTGCCTGTATTTATTTTGGAAGCGCAAGAAGGAAGAATGTTCTCTCCTCTTGCTTACACAAAAACATATGCAATGGCTGCATCAGCAGGCTTAGCGATAACATTGGTGCCTGTATTAATGGGGTACTTTATTCGAGGCAAAATTGTTTCAGAAAAGAAAAATCCGTTAAACCGATTGCTAATTGCTATTTACATGCCTGTTTTAAAGCAAGTAATGAAGTTTCCAAAATCGACAATTGTAGCAGCAATATTAGTGACTATCGTCGGTTTTTGGCCTGTTGATAAGATTGGTAGCGAGTTTATTCCTCCTCTAGATGAAGGAGATTTAATGTACATGCCGACTACATATCCGGGGATCTCTATTGGTAAGGCAAGAGAAATTCTACAGCAGACAGACAAGCTAATTAAAACAGTGCCAGAAGTTGAAACAGTATTTGGTAAAGTAGGAAGAGCTGAAACTGCAACTGATCCCGCGCCTCTAACTATGATTGAGACCTTCATTCAGTTGAAGCCTCAAGAAGAGTGGCGTGAGGGAGTTACAACAGAATCTTTAAAAGCTGAGTTTGATAAGTTGGTTAAGTTTCCGGGCTTGACGAATGCTTGGGTTATGCCAATCAAAACTCGTATTGATATGTTGGCAACAGGTATTAAAACGCCTGTGGGTATTAAAGTCGCCGGACCAGAGCTTGATGTGATTCAGGAAATCGGCCAACAAATAGAGCAAATTTTACCCGAAGTTACAGGCACAGCATCAGTTTACTCAGAGCGAGTTGCAGGTGGACGATATATCAAGGTTGATATTTCACGCGATAAGGCAAGTCGCTTTGGGTTAAACATCGAAGATGTTCAACAAGTGGTTTCTACAGCTATTGGTGGTATGAACGTTACCCAAACGGTAGAAGGTCAAGAGCGTTACCCTGTTAACTTACGCTATCCGCAAGACTATCGAGACTCTCCTGAGCAGCTATCACGATTACCTGTTGTAACACCAAGTGGTCAACGCATTGCACTAGGTGATGTCGCAGATATTCGAGTTGAGAACGGTCCGCCGGGGATTAAGAGTGAAAATGCTCGTTTAAATGGCTGGACGTTTATCGATATAGACGGTGTTGACGTAGGTACTTATGTTGAAAGTGCAAAAATACACTTGGCTAATAATCTAAAACTACCAGCAGGTTATTCAATTACTTGGGCTGGGCAATACGAATATATGGAAAGAGCGAAAGAAAAGCTCACCTATGTATTGCCTTTAACACTCGCCATTATTGTTATTCTACTTTACTTAAACTTCAGAGCGTTTAGTGAGGTGGCTATCATTATCGTTACCTTGCCGATGGCGATGATTGGTGGCTTATGGTTGATGTATCTGGAAGGGTTTAACTTCTCTGTGGCTGTTGGCGTGGGCTTTATTGCTCTAGCTGGGGTAGCGGTTGAGATTGGTGTGATAATGTTGGTCTATCTCAATCAGGCACTTGCTGAGCTTAAGGAAAAAGCGAAAGAGCGAGCAGAACTCATCTCAGAAGATGAATATCAAGATGCCTTATTGCACGGTGCTGGATTACGTGTTCGTCCTGTAATGATGACAGTAGCGACAATCATTATCGGCCTAATGCCTATTTTATATGGTACAGGAACAGGCTCTGAGGTAATGAGTCGTATTGCTGCACCAATGGTAGGTGGGATGACAAGTGCAGTCCTGCTAACTCTAATTGTTTTACCCGCGATTTATTCAATCGTTAAAAAGCCCGAAGTAAACGCCTTTAACAAGGAACTTTCTAACTCGGAGCTAAAAAACAATGCTTAGAAAAGCTAGGAAGTACCATAAATGGCTAATGGCATTTGTAGGGATACAATTCCTTTTCTGGTCGATTACTGGTGTGTATATGGTGACTATGGATATTCACTATATACACGGCGAAACCTTGGCTAAGAGTGAGGAAGCCAAAATAGATTTAGCAAGTATGGATTACTCCATTGTAAAGCTAGCTGCGGATTATCCTAAAGCTAGCCAAGTTACACTTACTCAAAGTATGGGCCGTCCTTTGTATTCTTTTATTAATGGAGAAAATGGAAAAGTAGCAATAGATGCTAAAACTGGAGCTGTTCAGGCCCTTGTAGATGAAACCAAGGCTAAAGAAATCGCACAATACCATTATGTGCTGAATCATCAAATCGACAGCATAAGGTTGATTAAGTCAGCGACAAACTTGCCTGCTGAGTTGTCCCCAAGGCATTTACCTGTTTGGAGAGTGACGTTTGAGCAATTCTCCACACCGACATTTTATATAAGTCAACAAACAGGATCACTTGTTGCCAAGCGTCATGATTACTGGCGATTGTTTGATTGGATGTGGCGGTTCCACATTATGGATTACTATGATGGAGAAAACGTATCTAACTGGTTTTTGTTCTTGGTCGCAACTCTAGGTCTAATGGGAGCAATTACTGGCGCAGTATTGACTTATTACCGAGTGCTTTCCCCAAATAAAAAGAGAGTCATTTGATGCGACTATTTAAGTTAAATACAACGATACACAAGTGGCTTTCTTTATTTGTTGGTTTACAACTGCTTATTTGGTTGGGAACGGGCCTTTACTTCAATTTGATGGATCACAGTAAAGCCAGTGGTAATGAACTTAGAGTTCATTCTCATCATGAAGGTAGCATTACAGGCTTTGACCTATTCCCTATTAAAGACATTACTAGTAATGCTCCGCAGGAAGTAAACCTTATATGGGTTTTACATCAGCCTTACTATCATTTTGTGTTCGATAAGGGGCAGCATAGCTATCAAGAACGCCACTCAAAGCTATTTGATGCTGTAACAGGAAAGCCATTTAATTTGTCTGAAGAACAAGTACTAACTTTGGCAAAAAACTCCTACTCAGGACAGGGTAAGTTAACTACTCCAGTGTTATCTCAACCTCCGTTTTCTGATCACGTAAGGCAGCAAAATCCTATGTGGCAAGTTGCCGTTGAGGATGAGAACAATACAACTATTTATTTAGATAGTATTACAGGTCAAGTACTTCGCCATGCCAATGATGATTTCAGATTGAAAGATCTGATGATGAAGCTTCACTTTATGGACTATGGCAATTCTGGAGGATTTAACCATTGGTTGATCATTGCATTTGCTTTTGCAACGCTATTCCTTTCAATTACTGGTGTTACTTGGCTGATACAACAGTATCGAAGTGGTTTACTGAAGCTAGGTTGGGGCACTAACAGGCAAAAAGTGGCAGTGACGTTTTCCAATGAAAATACTATTACTGACATCTCAGCAGTTGGTCGCTCAACTGTACTAGAAGGGCTAGCTAGTTCACATGTATACCTTCCTTCAGGTTGCGGTGGTGGCGGTACTTGTGGCAAATGCGTGTTCTTAAGTTCAACTAAATTACCTATCACACTATCTGAACAGGAACATTTATCTCAGGAGCAACTTAAGGAAGGTTATCGGCTTGGATGTCAGCATAGGTTCTCTGAAATTAGTTCGATTGAAGTTAATACTGATCGCAATATTGAAAATCATGAGCTAGTTGTGGTTGCGACTAATTTCATTACTCCTTTTATCAAGGAAGTGAAATTTAAGCTGAAATCAGGCAAACAGTTGGCATTTAAAGCTGGTGCATATATGCAATTTCATGTGCCAGCAGGGATGAATAGCTTACGTCCAGATGATATGCCAGAGTGCTATGAAAAATACTGGGATAGCTACTATCATGGAAAATTTTCTCATAACGGTGTAACTCGCCACTACTCATTAGTTAACTTTGACGAGGAGTCTGATGAGTTAATGTTTAATATCCGTTGGCAGACCGCAAAGAATGGTTTTAAAGCAGGAATAGGTTCAAGTTATTTAGGTTCACTCCAAGTAGGTGAAACGATAACTGCAAAAGGCCCTTTTTCTGATTTTTATGCCACTTCAAATAAAAAAGTTAGTCGCGTGTTTATTGGTGCGGGTTCAGGACTTGCACCACTAAGGTCTATTATTTTTGAACAGTTGAAAAAGCATAAAGATAAAAGTGGTTTGACTCTTATCTATGGTGCGCGAACTGAAGATGACTTGCTATACCATAATGAATTGAAGTCACTGAGTGAGAAGCATAAAAACTTCTCTTATATTCCTACTCTTTCTAATCCTTCAGAAGAATGGCAAGGGCACTCAGGCTATGTTCAAAAAGTACTTCTGCCGTATATGAACCAAAAATCAGAACTGCTTTTGGCTGAGTTTTACTTGTGCGGTCCAGAAGCAATGATGAGTGAAGTGGAAAAAATAATTACAGATGCTGGGATTCCAAGTAATCAAATTTTCAAAGATAAATTTAGTCGTTAATCCATTAAATAAATAGAGGTAAATATGAAAAAACTAATTAAATTTTTAACCGTAATCAGTGTCGTTTTTAGTAGTGCGGTATTTGCGCATGTGCATCTTGAAAAAAGTGTGCCTGCTGATAATGCAATGCTAATGAATCCTCCAGAAGAGTTAACTTTGGTGTTCACCAAAGAGGTACGGGTTGTAAAAGTTTCATTGGCCAATAAACAAGGCGAAGAATTTAAATTTGGATTCGAGCCTTCTAAAGTCGCTACTAGCAAATTTACATGGAAACTACCTAAATTAGCTCCTGCAAACTATACTGTGGATGTAACCTTCTTAGGTAACGATGGTCATAAAATGAAACATAGCTTCGGCTTTATGGTTCACTAAAATAGGCGGTGTGATTGATATGGAAATGTATATCTGGAATACAGTCATTGTACTGTCAAAAATTGTATTTTACGTCGGCTTTGCCTGTATTGCTGGTTATACATTTTTCAGGCAAATATTTGAGAATAATGAATCTCATACTAATGCTGTAATCGCGAATTTAACGTGTACAAGAACTTATATAGTTATGGCTTTGATCGCTAATATTACTTGGTTCTTTGCCAGTACTGGTGCAATGGCAGAAGAGGGAATTCAGGGGGCGATAGACGCTGATATATTGGCTATTATGTGGGACTCCTCTGTCGGCACTGGAGCTTTGCTTCGAGCGCTTGGGCTAGTTACCGCAATAATCGCTTTAGCTTTAAGGTTCAAACTCGCTGTGAACTCGTACTTAAAACAAAGCGCTTTAATGTTGAGTTTATTAATCCTTGCATACTCATTCACGTTACTGGGTCATATTTCTGAGTTAGGCACAATTGAAAAAGGCTTGCTTATTTTGCATGTGCTCGTTATGGCATGGTGGTTTGGGGCGTTATTGCCACTAAAACAGGCTTGCCATCAGCTAAGTTATGCAGAACTTCATTTGCTGATGGAAAGCTTTGGCAAACAAGCAAGTTTTACATTGAGCCTATTGTTGGTAGCAGGCCTCTGGCTCGTGATTCAATTGGTCGGAAGTCTTGATGCACTAATAAGCTCAAGTTACGGACAAACACTGTTGTTTAAATTGGCCCTTGTAGTGTCTATTTTGGCACTTGCTGCTAAACATAAACTAATACTCGTTCCACAACTTAAAAATAGTCAAGGCAGAGAGGCTTTATCTAAATCTATCTCGATAGAAATGGTAGTAGCTTTTGCCATTTTATCTGTAACGGCTGGGCTTACTAGTGTTGTTGGCCCTGCAAATTAAAACCTAAAAGAGAAAATGAAAATGAAAACAATAAATATCCTACTCGTTTTATTAATGACGTTTAGTTTCGCAGCAAACGCTCATGGTGATAAGAACAAAGACAAAGGTTTGTTTAAAGGTATAGATACCCCAGCCGCAAAAGTTGTTTTGGCATTTCATCAAGCACTTGAAACTGGCAATCAAAAACAGGCTAGAGCGCAGTTAGCGGATGATGTCACCATCTTCGAGGGAGGCCGCGTTGAAAGGAGCGCTGATGAATATGCTCATCATCATATGTTGTCGGATATGAAGTATTTAGCAGCGATGAAGAGCGACACACTTGAACATCAAGTGACGATACTTGGAAATACCGCTATCTCTGCGTCGCGCAGTCAAACTACAGGTACTCATAAAGGTGTTGAACGCGATTATCAAGGCATGGAAACGATGGTGCTGGAAAAACAAAATGGTGAATGGAAGATTAAGCACATTCATTGGTCACATTAATTTATTGGTCAAACAACGGAGAGTAAAATGAGAAACAACAATCCATTACATCAAGTTTCTACGCCACGTAGACGCTTTGTACAAGGATTAGCTGCTGGCGGTGTATTAGCTGCTTTTCCAAGTGTTCTTCATGCAGCTTCATCTTTGCTTGCTGGAACTTCAACAGGTACTGCGCCCGAACTAAGTGGGGAAGTCATAGATCTGGTGATAGATGAGTCACCAGTAAACTTCACAGGTGTTGTAAGAATGGCTACAACAATCAATGGCTCAATACCAGCTCCTACCTTGCGCCTCAGAGAAGGTGATGACGTTACTATCAGGGTAACGAATAAATTATCAGTGCCGAGTTCAATTCATTGGCATGGGATCATTCTTCCGTATCAAATGGATGGCGTACCGGGTATTAGCTTTAAAGGTATAATGCCGGGTGAAACCTTTGTTTATAAATTTAAGCTGCAACAAAGCGGCACATATTGGTATCACTCACACAGTGGTTTTCAAGAAATGACAGGTATGTACGGCGCATTAATTATTGAGCCAAGAGAAAAGGATATTATTAGTGCTGACAATGAGCATGTCATCCAATTGTCTGATTGGACTGATGATGACCCAATGGATTTGTTTCGCAAGTTAAAAGTACAGAGCGATGTATTTAACTTTAATCAACCTACTGTTCCAGAGTTTTTTGATGACATTTCAAATAGCAGCGTTTCAAATGCGCTACAACGCCGGGAAATGTGGAATAAAATGAGAATGAACCCTACAGATCTTGCAGACTTATCAGCATCTGCAATGACTTTTTTAATGAATGGTTGTGCGCCTTTGACAAACTGGCGTGGAATGTTTAAAGCTGGCGAAAAGGTTAGGCTTAGATTTATTAACGGTTCTAGCAATACGTTTTTTGATGTAAGAATACCTGAGCTGAAGTTAACAGTTGTACAAGCTGATGGACAAAATGTTGAACCTGTGACAGTAGATGAATTTAGATTTGGTCCCGGTGAAACTTATGATGTACTTGTCGAGCCAAAAAATGATGCATATACGATTTTTGCACAAAGCATGGATCGCTCAGGTTATGCTAAAGGTACTTTATCAATGGCACCTAATATTAATGCACCAGTACCTGCTCTAGATCCCGTTGAATGGTTAACGATGACAGATATGATGGGGAATATGGCCCAAGGTGGTGAGCATTCCGCGATGGCAGGTATGGCAGACATGTCGGGCATGAATTCTAATAAAATGGATCATAGTGCAATGGGTCATGGAGCGATGGCAATGGACCATAGTAAGCATAATATGGGTAAAAACCCACTGGCTGTTCCAAGTCAGAAAGTTCGCCACGCTAAAACAGAATATGGCGCCTCAATTGATGCGCGCATTGATACGCCACGCACAAACTTAGACGATCCTGGTGTTGGGCTGCGCAATAACGGCCGTCGAGTTTTAACACTTGCAGATTTACGCTCTCTTGATGGCATAGTTGACCACCAAGCACCCGAAGCCGAAATTGAGCTGCATTTAACCGGCAACATGGAACGCTACAGCTGGTCTTTTGATGGCTTAGAGTTTGGTAAAAGTACCCCTGTGCATATGAAGCATAATCAGCGGGTACGAGTTATTTTACAAAACGATACCATGATGACACACCCTATGCATTTACATGGTATGTGGAGCGACTTGGAGAACGATCAAGGCGATGTGTTAGTTCGCCGCCATACCATAATGGTACAGCCCGCCCAAAGAATTAGCTTTTTAACTACGCCACATGATCTTGGTCGTTGGGCTTGGCATTGTCATTTACTGTTTCATATGGATGCAGGTATGTTTAGAGAGGTGGTTGTATCATGAGAAATTTAACCTTATCAACAGTACTTACTAGTGCACTATTAATTAGCGCACCGTTATTGAGCCTGAATGTGTTTGCTCAAACTGAAATGGGCGACATGTCTGGCGATATGGCGGGCGATAAAATGCAGCCGCAAGGCGGCGATGCCCCTAAAAATGCTCGCGATCCACACGCTTATGCTAATGGCACAACCTTAACGCAAGGGCCATATGCTTTAGCAGATGGCGAGCGCTTAACCCTTGCAGATGAGTATAAGTTTTACGCTATTTTAGGTGATCGCCTTGAGTATAACGAACAAGCCGATGCTGCTGTTTTCGATTTACAAGCTTGGTACGGCACCACCTTTAATCGATTAGTGATAAAAACCGAGGGCGATGTTAGTTATGGCAAGCTTGAAGAAAATCAAACTGATATTTTATGGGGTCATGCAATTTCGGCTTATTGGGATACGCAAGTCGGTATTCGCTACGATTATTATAAAGAAGGCAAAAACCGTCAATGGTTAGCGTTTGGTATTCAAGGCTTAGCACCTTATTGGTTTGAGCTTGATATGACAGCGTATGTAGGTGAGAGCGGCAATACAGCATTTACAGCACAAGCTGAATATGAGCTGCTTTTAACACAAAGGCTCATTATACAGCCTCGTGCTGAAATAACATTTTATGGTAAAGACGATGAACAAAATGAGCTAGGCAGTGGGCTATCTAGTACTGCTATTGGCGTTAGGGTTCGTTATGAATTTACTCGCCAATTTGCACCTTATGTAGGTGTAGAGTGGACTAATAAATTTGGTAGCACAGCAGATTACGCCAAGCTAAACGAGCAGAGCAGCAACGATACTGAGTTTGTTGCCGGTTTAAGATTTTGGTTTTAATACGAAGAAATAACTACATTGATTTAATGAGAGCTACCGCAATTATATTGATGGTAGCTTTTCATTTTGTCTGGGATTTAAACTATTTTGGTTATATTAGAACAGACATACCTAACGGCTTTTTCTGGAAAGAGCTAAGAGCAATAATTGTAAGTTTGTTCTTGTTTTCTGTTGGTGCCAGTCTGGTTTATTCCTATCAAGGTGGTATATCAGCGAAGAAATTAGCTTGGCGAACGGTTAAGATATCTAGTGCTGCGTTACTAGTGACTTTATCCTCACTATTTACCTTGCCAGAACATTGGATTTACTTTGGTATTTTACACTTCATAGCAGTTGCAACACTTCTATTAGTTTGGTTGGTGGGGAAACCTAAACTTGCTTTGCTGCTATCTTTATTTATTTTTAGCGCATACATAGCGATAGAAATACCGTGGAATTGGCCTTTTAGCTATATTGAACAATATATTTCAAAACATCCTAGTGACTTGGTTACTCTTTTTCCTTGGTTGGCTTTGCCCTTGCTCGGTATCTGGGCTGCAAATTTCCGAATCTTTCGTCTGGCTCCCGCCAATCAACATGCGATAAACCCTTATTTGACATTGCTTAGTCAACACTCTTTACTGATTTATTTACTTCACCAACCTTTGCTTTTTGCTGGCTTTAGCGCTATCGAATGGATCAATTGAATATGAAAGTCCTCTATTTCGGAAATAATCTCTTTTCAAACTGTTTAACATTTATGGTTAACCAAGGCTTTAGTGTTGAAGCTGTTTATATTAATGATGTAGAGGAAAACGCAAGTATCGTTAAACGAATTTGTGGCATACATAAGATAATGACACATTCTTTAAGACCGACTAAAGAAGAACTTGATGAATATATAAAATCTGGAGTAACTCTTTTTGTCGTTGCTGACTATGGATATAGACTGCCCATAACAGATATAAAATATGCCTTTAATATTCATCCCTCACTTTTACCTAAAGGTAGAGGCCCTACGCCATTAACTTACATTGTGGATCTACCAGAATTTGCAGGTGTAAGCATACACAAAATCACATATATGCTTGATGGCGGAGATATCTTACTCCAAGAACAATTTGAAGTAGGACAAAATGAATCCATTTCCTCCTTAATGGTGAAGTCAAGCTTACTTGCGGAATCTTTACTGCAAACCTTGTTAAATGATCTCGAAACTATCTATGAGAGTGCTACGCCACAACAAAAACGATTAGCTACTTATTGGAAGCAACCTAGTATAGAAAGGAGAATCATGTCGTGGCTCAATGATACTCAACAATTTAGGCAAGCAATACGTCAATATGGGCATTTTGGCATCTTAATAACAATTTATGAAGAGCTTTTTATTGTCAGCCAATTAGAGGTGGCCGATTTCAAACATGACTACAAGCTAGGCAGCATAATTTTTGAAGACCAAGCGCTGATTAGTGTGGCTATGAATGGTGGCTTTGCTGTTGTTTTTAAAAGTTCTATGGTGCTAGTAAACTCAGCAGTACTAGAGTAATTCGTATATTAAAAGTGTGTATAAAATGTTTTGAAGCAGACTTTAAGGGCTAGGTTAGAACGTAGGTTTTAGTTCAAAGGTTGATCAAGATCATAAAATTATTTTTATAAAGTGGCTAATATTGTAGGTGCTAAAGAAGGAATGATAATGTTTGGACTTTTCAGGTGGTTTAAAATAGTAATAATAACTGTGTTGCTTACGCAGCATGGCTTTGCGATTGCTAAACCAATGAATTGTGAAGAACATCAAAATGGATCTTCCGACACGCATATTATACAACCAAGCAAAAATATGCATCATCAATCAATGAATGACAATAGTCACTATCACACTGAAAATTCGCAAGATTCTAAAAACCGTCATGGTGATGAAGACTGTGAAAAATGTAAAGCTGGTGATTGTGTTTGTTGTGAAGGCGGTTTTTGTACAAGCTTTCATTTAAATGCCTATCTTGTGGAAGCGCAAGACGAAGGTATTTGCAATATTCATTCTGAGCTAATTCTACAGCGTACACCCCTACCAAAATCTGGTATCCATCTCTTACTTTATCGTCCACCAATTATTGGCTAATCACAGGATCAGTGCGTCTTTTTTTCGCCACTCCCATCAAAAATAGAATGACTTATTCATTGATTTAAATAATCAATTGTTTTGAACGATTAGTACGATATTTGGAAAGGCACTATGAAAATGCTCAAGTTATTGCCATTTACAGTAATTAATACTGTCGATTTTGACCGAGATTTCTCTTTTACCAAAAAATTAGTTTTTAGCTTTTGCATTATTAATCACGAATAATCACTTGACCTGTGTCTTAGACACAGGTCTAAGCTGTAGGTGAGATTACAAACTTAGGTGAAGAACTAAGGAGTGAACATGAAAGTTGCAGAGCTGGCAAAAAGCCTTGGAACGACTGCTGATACGGTGCGCTATTACTCGCGATTGGGACTGTTAAAACCTGCCAAGTCAGTGAACGGCTACAAGTCATACTCGAATAAAGAAGTATCGAGACTTAAATTCATTTTAAGTGCCAGAAACCTTGGTTTTTCCGTTGTAGATATCAAGGAAATTATTAATGAATCTGAAGATGGTAAAAGTGCGTGCCCATTAGTCAGAAGCCTGATCAAAGAGCGGCTCGAAGAAACAGAAAAGCAGTTTCAAGCAATGTTGGCACTTCGAGGAAAAATGTCTTCTGCGCTTTCTCGATGGGAAGAAATGGAAGACAAAGCACCGACTGCAAACATGGTTTGTCATCTCATCGAAAACTTTGAGCAAATTAAAAAAACATAGGAGGAAAAAGGGTGGCTACTAACACAAATATAAAAACTGAATCAGGCTGTTGCTGTAAGGCAAAAGCTCAATCCTCTTCGTGTAAAAGTAAGGAGAATACGTTGGAGAAAGTATCACATAACCAACAGCTTATCATTGAAGGCGCTGGGTGTGCTAGCTGTGTAGGCAAAATTGAAGGGGCATTAAATGCAACTCTTGGAGTCGTCAGTGCGGAAATGAATTTTGCTGATAGGACTGTAACAGTTTCTGGGACAGCTAAGACAGAAGAATTGGTCAAAGCTGTTGAGTCTGTGGGGTATAACGCGAAGCCAATTGATGATAGCTCAGCAACAGATGCGCTTGATGAGAAAGAGGCGGCGGATTTTGCATATTACAAAAAGCTAATGCGCGATACGTTTATTGCCCTTTCACTCGGCGTTCCTTTGATGATCTACAGCATTGTAGTTGGAGAAATGACGGTTGAAACAAACCTTGAGCGCATGTCTTGGCTGGTTGTAGGCATTTTAACTTTTGGTGTTATGTATTTTTCAGGTAAGCATTTTTATGTTGGCGCTTGGAAAAGCTTTAAAAACCACTCCGCTAATATGGACACTCTAATAGCTTTAGGAACAAGTACAGCTTGGTTGTATTCGATGGTTGTCGTGTTTGCACCTGACGCCGTTCCATTAATGGCACGGCATGTTTATTTTGAAGCGACCGCCATGATCATTGGCTTAATTGATTTAGGTCTGGCATTAGAAATAAAAGCCAGAGGTAAAACCTCTGAGGCCATTAAGCGTCTTATCGGCTTGCAGGCCAAAACGGCAACCGTGGTTCGTGACAACAAAGAAGTTCAGATTGGTATTGAGCAGGTTTTACTTAACGATATTGTAAAGGTAAAACCGGGCGAAAAAATTCCCGTCGATGGTGTGGTATTGGAAGGGCACACCTCTATTGATGAGTCCATGCTGACAGGCGAGCCTATGCCTGTTGAAAAAGCCGAAGAAGATGAGGTTGTCGCTGGTACTTTGAACAAATCAGGCATGATTATGTTTAAAGCCACACGTGTTGGAAAAGACACGGCGCTTGCGCAAATCATCAATATGGTGAAACGAGCACAAAATTCTAAACCGCCGATTGGCCGCTTGGCTGATGTTATTTCAGCTTTTTTCGTTCCTGTTGTCATGATCATCTCTGTGTTAAGTGCGCTAGCATGGCTTAACTTTGGACCTGAGCCAGCAATTGCTTTTGCCATCGTATCAGCAACTACTGTACTCATTATTGCCTGCCCATGTGCTTTGGGCTTGGCAACGCCCATGTCTGTCATGGTCGGAGTAGGAAAGGCCGCAGAAGCAGGCGTGCTAATTCGAAACGGTGAAGCACTGCAAACCGCCTCTAAAATCACTGCCATGATTTTAGATAAAACGGGCACTATTACTGAAGGGGCACCTAAGGTAACCGATATTGTTTTAGCAAAAGCTACGGACGAAAAAGACGTACTACAGCTTGCTGCAAGTTTAGAGAGCGGCTCAGAGCACCCTTTAGCGCAAGCGATTGTTGAAAGTGCGTTAGATAAGGATATTGAGTTACTAAAAATTGAAGCGTTTAACGCCATTACGGGTTTTGGTGTAGAAGCAAACTGCAACAATAAAGCTCTGCTTTTCGGAAACGATAAACTAATGAAGTTAAAAGGCATAGACCTCACAGGCTTTGTTGAACAAGCGCAGTCTTTAGCCAAAGAAGCCAAAACACCTATGTACTTTGCTGTAGATGGTGAACTTGCAGCAATCATTGCTGTTGCAGATCCTATCAAGTCAGACTCAATCTCTGCTATCAAACGACTTCAGGCTAATGGTATACGCGTCATCATGTTAACGGGTGATAACAAGGAAACCGCTGCTGCTGTTGCCAAAAAAGCGGGTATTAGTGAGTTTCTTGCTGAAGTGCTGCCAGAAGATAAAGCCAACAAGGTGAAAGAGCTACAAGAAGGCGGCGAAATTGTTGGTATGACAGGAGATGGCATCAACGATGCTCCTGCGCTAGCGTTAGCCGATGTTGGCTTCGCCATAGGCACAGGGACTGATGTAGCTATCGAAAGTGCTGACATTACCCTAATGCGTGGTTCACTTCATGGCCTAGCTGATGCCATAGCGGTAAGCAAAGCTACTTTACGAAATATAAAACAAAACTTGTTTGGCGCGTTTGTCTATAACGTAGCCGGGATTCCTTTTGCTGCGGGGGTTCTATATCCCTTCTTTGGCATTCTGCTTAGCCCTGTAATTGCAGGTGCTGCAATGGCGTTTTCGTCATTGACTGTAGTGTCAAATGCAAATCGACTTCGCTTTTTTAAAGCAAAAGAGCATTAAGGAGAATCACAATGATGGTTATTAACTTATTAGGCTTAATGTTAATCGCGCTGATTGTTTGGTGGTTTTGGCTATATAAACCCAATAAAACAATCGTTCAAGGTAATGAAGTACTCATTGAAGTGAGGGATGGTGTGTATTCCCCATCCTCAATTCAGGTGTCTGCTAGCCAACCTGTCACTCTGAAGTTTATGCGCAAAGATCAATCCCCCTGCGCTGAAACAATGCTTATTCCTTCATTGGATATAAGCGAACAGCTTAAATTAAATGAAATTACTCAAATTACCCTATTGAACTTATCACCGGGAGAGCATGAGTTTCATTGTCAGATGCAAATGTATCGCGGTGTCTTAAAGGTTGTTTAGGAGGATGAAAAAAGTGACCGCCATTTTCGATGAAATGGTGTTAACACGAGTAGAAGAGGCACTACTTTCACATGGCTATAAAGGCTTTACCATTCATAAAGCAACGGGCAGAGGTGCATATGCTGATACTTACAACAGAAATCACTTATCAGCACATATAGTTATGACAATTTATGTTGCTTTTGATGATGCAGAACATGTTGCTAAAGTTTTGCTTGATGCAGCGTATACCAACGTTGAAGGAGAAGGACTAGTTAGTATCTCCCCTGTGGATAATCTCTTCTGGATAAATTCTAAGTCTGAAGCTTCAGCGGAAAATTTAAGGTCAATAGGAGGCCAATATGAAAAATGAGCACCCTAAATTTTGGTCAACACCCACGGGTTGGGCTGCATTGGTGCTTATTGCCGCAGCCACCTATTTTTTAATCTTTGAACATGGACAGCATGTACTGCAATTTCTTCCTTATTTGATTTTATTGCTATGCCCGTTGATGCACGTATTTATGCATGGCAGTCATGGCAAACATGGCCACGATCATTCACATGCGCCTGATGAGAAAAAGGAAGAGAGCTTTCAAGAACTCACGGATAAAAATGCTGCCTATCGTGACGGCTACATACAAGGTTTAGAAGAAGGACGTAAGGAATCACATAAAAAGGAGAACAGTGATGAATGAGACATATGATTATGGCTTATGGTCAATGGTGATACTGAACTCAGCAATTTTTATCTTTTTTGCCTTTAGTTTTGTCAAACCAAAAACATCTACTGATTGGCGAAGCCTTGGAGCGTTCTCCGCCTTTATTGTTGCCCTATTTACTGAAATGTATGGCTTTCCTTTAACTATCTATTTTCTGTCGGGGTGGCTGACGGAGACCTATCCAGAAGTAAATTTCTTTGCGCATGAGAATGGGCATTTATTACATACTTTCTTTGGATTTCAAGGTGATGCCCATTGGGACCCATTTCATATAGTGAGTATGGTGTTTATTGTTGCAGGTTTCTTTATGTTGTCTTCAGCATGGAATGTATTGCATCACGCGCAAAAGCATCATCAATTGGCTACAACTGGATGGTATGCAAGGTGTCGCCACCCACAGTATGTAGCTTTCATTCTAATCATGTTCGGCTTTTTATTGCAGTGGCCGACAATCCCAACACTTGCGATGTTTCCGATCTTAGTCGTTGTTTACGTCAAGCTAGCGAAACGCGAAGAAGCACAAGCGATTGCTGAGTTTGGTTCGGAGTACCACAGGTATATGGAATCGACACCAAGTTGGATCCCAAATTTTAATAAAAGTGTAGAAGGTAAAAATCATGAAAACGTTAACTAAATCAATTTTATTTATTAGTTCACTACTGATAACTACTAGCTCATTTGCCCAAAACAATGAGCATAAACATGAAGGTGCGAACAAAGCTGATATGCATCAAGGCATGGCAATACCACATGAGAACATGGGAGAAATGCACAAAAAGATGATGGAAATGAAAAAGGAAGTCCATGCCATTAAAACTGAAAAAGATCCTGAAAAGCAACAGCAGATGATGGTTGAACATCACCGTTCAATGATGAAGATGATGCAATCCATGCACAAAAACATGGAAGAAATGCCAATGCATCAACAAATTAAGATGGCTGAACATCATTTAGAAATGATGGGGAACATGATGCCGCAGATGAACCGCAAAATGGAAGAAATGAAAGATAGCAATCAACAGCATTCACACAAACATTAGGAGAAAAATTATGAGCGATTTAAATCATAGAGTTGGCGTTAGAGAGCAAAATTTAGTTGTTCGAAATCTAAAGCTTAGCAATGTCACAGAAGAAAGCTGTGACGAGTTAGTAAAAGAAATAGATCAGCTTTTTGGTATAGATGAAGTTAGTTACAACATCAAAGAAGGTGAAATACACCTTGCCTATGATGCCGCAAACGTAAGCCTTGATGGGATTGAGGAGGTAATCCGTAAGTATGGCGCAGATGTTCATAATGATTGGTGGACACATACTAAAGAAAGTTACTATAAATTTGTTGATCAGAACATCAAAGATAACTCTGTTCATAAGCCTTGGAGTTGTCATCAAGCACCTTCGGGGGCTGGCCGGAAAAACAAATGAATTCATAAAAAAGTGTATAGATAATTAGTTAGTCAAATGAGGTAACAGTGATGAAAACACCCTATATAAAAGCTCTTTTATTGCTTACATTCGGTTTATATTTAGTGGGTTGTTCCAATACCACTTTTTATCATAAATACATGGTGAGAGGTCAGGTAGTAGAAAGTTCTGATAATCGAACTCTAATCTGTATTGGTGCTAAGCATGGCGCAGAGGTTGGGCAAAAATACAGTGTTATTAGATTCCATGAAAGAATAGTATTGAGTGAAGGTGAAGATCCCTACACTATCGAAAAGGTAGGAACGGTACAAATTACTAAAATTGTGAATGATCATTTCGCAACTGTAAAGCTAGTGTCTGGTGACATTGCAGCGAAAGATATGGTGGAACTTGAAAACTAATAAAGTGGTGGCGAAAGCCACCACAAGAGCATAACAATAAAACTTAATGAAAAAACTTTAGTGTTATTTTGTACAACCTTTGAGATTGTTTGCTCAGTTCTGGTTATCTTGATGCCAGTACGACAGAAAAAATGTTACATATGAATTAGAAAGGTGTGGGCTGGCATCCTAGGTCTAATCTTAACAGTTAAGGGGCCGCCGAATAGAGCTATACCTTTACATCAGCAGCATAATCAATGCTCCCGCGATCATAAATAAGTTTTCAGATAGCGATACAAATCCAAGTGGCACACTGCTATCGCCGCCTACACAGGCACACTTTAACTGGCGTTTGTCGATGTAAACGGCTTTGAAAACTGAAATTGCTCCAACTGTGCCGATAAACAATGAAAATGGTGCCACTGCGAGAGGCTGTAGTTGGGCAACCATACCAATACCTGCATATGCTTCAATGAAGGGATAAATATAACCATATCTTATCCATCTCATCGCTAGTAAATCATAAGTAATAAACGAATTTGTGAAACTGTATAGGTCTTTCAGTTTTTGCACCGCTAAGAGCGTCATTGAAAAAGCTATAAATAGCATCAGTGTTCTGATGGAGATAAATGAGCCGGAAGCAAAATGTTGAGATGCGACAGCAAGAAGTGCAGCTATCGAGAAAATGGCTACAACGGGCGTGTAGGTTGTGCCAGTTTGACCTGCTTCATCTTTACCAAAATACTCTCTTAAGTCATCGTATCCTCCGACACGCTTTCCTTCAATGTATCCGTCCGGTGATCACCGCCTAGCCTTTAAAATTCCACGGTAATAGACTATCGATATCAGGTGTTGATTGGCACAGCTCATCTAAACACGCGGTGATGTAATCGTATGGCGCTAAGCCGTTGGC
>Ga0209300_1000394_pt1 | contig 23661 bp, 20 predicted proteins | sample Shrwel_input2_RT_FD_187535 | JGI IMG/M metagenome (GOLD analysis project Ga0209300, IMG submission 187535) | Subsurface microbial communities from deep shales in Ohio, USA - Utica-3 well 1 S input2 RT (SPAdes) (version 2) ... | reverse complement strand
TCGCCAGAAGCGCTCTGGCAGCTTTACTGTCAACACAAGGGCATCGGTCAGGTAGCCCGCCAAACGGTCGAGCAGGCCTATTACGACGAAGGCAGCGGCCGCACGCCACGCTACTACCAGATGGTTGCCATCAACCGTACCGTCGAAGCCGTCGCCAAGGGGCAAGACCGCCTCCTGCTGGTCATGGCCACCGGTACCGGCAAAACCTTCACCGCCTTCCAAATCATCTGGCGGCTGTGGAAGTCCAAACAGAAGAAACGCATCCTGTTTCTGGCCGACCGCAACATTCTGGTAGACCAGACCAAGAACAACGACTTCAAGCCTTTCGGCCAGGCCATGACCAAGGTCACCAACCGCACGGTAGACCCGTCCTACGAGATTTACCTGTCGCTGTACCAGGCCGTGACCGGAAGCGAGGAAGAGAAAAACATCTACAAACAGTTCTCGCCGGATTTCTTCGACCTGGTGGTTATCGACGAGTGCCACCGGGGCAGTGCAGCGGAAGACTCCGCCTGGCGCCAGATTCTGGACTACTTTTCCAGCGCCACCCACATCGGCCTGACCGCCACCCCGAAAGAAACCAGGGAAGTCTCCAACATCGACTACTTCGGCGAGCCGGTCTACACCTACTCGCTCAAGCAAGGCATCGAAGACGGCTTCCTGGCCCCCTACAAAGTGGTGCGTATCGACCTGGACCGGGACCTCCAGGGTTGGCGGCCCAGCAAGGGCCAGACTGATGCGAATGGCGAACTCATCGAAGACCGCATCTACAACCAGAAAGACTTCGACCGCCAGCTGGTGCTGAAGAAACGCACAGAACTGGTGGCCAGCAAGGTCACCGAGTTCCTGGCCCAGACCGACCCCAACCAGAAAACCATCGTGTTCTGCGAAGACATCGACCACGCCGAGCGCATGCGCCAGGCCCTGGTGAACCTCAACCCGCTGCGGGCGAAGGAGAACCGCAAGTACGTGATGCGCATTACCGGCGATGAGCCCGAAGGCAAGGCCGAGCTGGACAACTTCATCAACCCGGAAGAGCGCTACCCGGTAATCGCCACCACCAGCAAGCTGATGACCACCGGCGTCGATGCCCAGACCTGCAAGCTCATCGTGCTGGACCAGCGCATCCAGTCCATGACCGAGTTCAAGCAGATCATCGGCCGCGGCACCCGCATCAACGACGACTACAACAAGCACTGGTTCACCATTCTGGACTTCAAGAAGGCCACCGAACTGTTCGCCGACCCGGCCTTCGACGGTGATCCGGTGAAAGTCTGCGAGCCCAAAGCAGGCGATTCCGTGGTGCCGGATGACGAGCAGGAGGAGCTTGATCCAGGCACCACTGAGCTGCCGTTAAGCGAAGAGGCTGAGGGTTACGAAGTCGAACCCGGCGAGACCTGGCACAGCGACGACAGCACGCCTGTCTGGCCCGCTGCTGACAAGGACAACACCAGGCGGGTGAAGTACGTGGTGGGCGATGTGGATGTCAGCGTTATCGCCGAGCGCGTCCAGTACCTGGGCCCGGACGGCAAGCTCATCACCGAAAGCCTGAAAGACTTCACCCGCAAGAAAGTAAAAGAGCAGTACGCCACCCTCACCGACTTCCTCAGGCACTGGAACCAGGCCGACCGCAAACAGGCCATTATCGAAGAACTGGCCGAGCAAGGCGTCATCTGGGATGACCTCATCAGGGATGTCAGCAAGAAGCTGGGCGCCGAGCCGGACCCCTTCGATGTCATCTGCCACATCGTCTACGACCAGCCGCCCCTCAGTCGCAAGGAGCGGGCCGAGCAGGTGCGCAGGCAGGATTACTTCAGCAAATACGAAGGCGCCAGCAAACAGGTTCTGAACGCCCTGCTGGACAAGTACACGGACGACGGCATCGAACCGATTGAGGATGTTAAAATCCTCAACCTCGCGCCGTTCAGCCAGATAGGCTCACTGATGGAACTGGTGGATGCCTTTGGCGGCAAGCCCGGCTACACCGAAGCCGTGAAAGACCTGGAAGACGAGCTGTACCGGCAGACCTCATAATCCGAAGCCCGTTTTGCCCCCATTCCGAATACTCAGGAACTGAACACTTATGTCTATCAGCACCACCATCAAATCCATCCAGGACATCATGCGCAAAGACGTGGGCGTGGACGGCGACGCCCAGCGCATCGGCCAGCTGGTCTGGATGCTGTTCCTGAAAATTTTCGACGACCGGGAGCAGGAGTGGGAACTGATTTACGACGAGTACAAATCCCCGATCCCGGAGCACCTCCGCTGGCGCAGCTGGGCCGCCGACCCGGAAGGCATGACCGGCGACGAGCTCAAAGACTTCATCGACAACACCCTGTTCCCCGGCCTGCAGAACCTGGAGCCGGCCGGTGACGACTACCGGGGCGTGGTTATCCGCAACGTGTTCGAGGATGCCTACAACTACATGAAATCCGGCCAGCTGCTGCGCCAGGTCATCAACAAGCTGCAGGACGGCATCAACTTCAACAAATCCGCCGAACGCCACGAACTGGGCGAACTGTACGAGCAAATCCTCAAAGACCTGCAGAGCGCCGGCAACGCCGGTGAGTTCTACACCCCGCGGGCAGTGACCGAGTTCATGGTCAACCGGGTAGACCCGAAGCTGGACGAGAAAGTGATGGACCCGGCCTGCGGCACCGGTGGCTTCCTCACCTGCACCATCGAGCACAAGCGCAAGCACTACGTCAGCACCCCGCAGGACGAACAAACCCTGCAGAAGTCCATCCATGGTGTTGAGAAAAAGCCTCTGCCCCATCTGCTGGCCACCACCAATTTGATTCTGCACGGCATCGAAGTGCCGGACCAGATCAGGCACGACAACACCCTGGCCCGCCCGCTCATCAGCTGGGGCCCGAGAGAGCGGGTGGACGTTATCGTGGCCAACCCGCCCTTCGGTGGCATGGAAGAAGACGGCATCGAAACCAACTTCCCCAGCGCCTTCCGCACCCGGGAAACCGCCGACCTGTTCATGACCCTGTTCATCCACCTGCTGCGCGACGGTGGCCGCGCCGCCGTGGTTCTGCCAGACGGCTTCCTGTTCGGCGAAGGCATGAAAACCCGCCTCAAGGAAAAGCTGCTGGACGAGTGCAACCTGCACACCATCGTGCGCCTGCCCAACGGTGTGTTTAACCCCTACACCGGCATCAAGACCAACCTGCTGTTCTTTACCAAGGGCAGGCCCACGGAAACCGTGTGGTACTACGAACACCCCTACCCGGAAGGCTACAAAAGCTACAGCAAAACAAAGCCCATGAAGTTCTCGGAGTTCCGGACCGAAATCGACTGGTGGGGCACCGAGGCCGACGGCTTCGCCAGCCGCGAGGAAACCGAGCAGGCCTGGAAAGTGTCCATCGACGACATCAAAGCCCGCAACTACAACCTGGACATCAAAAACCCCTGGCAGGGCGAAGAGGTCAATCACGACCCGGACGAACTGCTGGCCAAGTACGAACAGCAGCAAGCCGAAATTCAGGAAATCCGCCACCAGCTGCGGGACATCCTGGCCGATGCGCTTTCTCACAACAGCAGTGAGAACACCGGTGGAGGTGCGGCGTGAGTGCGCGGGAGCGATTACAAGCGACCGTCAGGGATGGCGGAAGTGTCGATGTAGCAGGAGCAGTCATCGACCATCTGGATTTGTGGACCGGGGCGGTCACGAAGAAATCCAGCAGTGGCCGGGGGAGTAGTGGGAAGATTGAGCTGACCGGGATTAAGAGGCTTCGGGAGTTGATTCTGGAGCTTGCGGTCAGAGGTAAACTGGTCACTCAAGATAAGGATGACGAGCCTATTGACCTGCTGTTCGAAAAAATCGAGTCAGAGAAGTCTGCTCAGCTAAAAGCAAAAAAGATCCGAAAGCCAAAGGTGTTACCCGAGGTTCAGGCGACAGAACAGCCTTTTCCAATCCCCGAGAGCTGGCGCTACTGCCGACTAAATGAGCTTGGCGCTTGGGGCTCGGGAGCTACGCCTAAAAGGGGCAATGCTCACTATTACGGAGGCGGCATACCCTGGTTTAAGTCCGGAGAGTTATACGAAGACTTTATTGATTCATCCGAAGAAACAATCACTGAATTAGCCCTTCAGGAAACATCCGTTCGCATGAACCAACCAGGCGATGTACTTATCGCGATGTACGGCGCAACCATTGGTAAAGCGTCCATCCTGGAAGTGGCAGGCACGACCAATCAAGCCGTGTGCGCCTGCACACCATGGTCAGGTATTTCCAATAGGTTTTTGCTACTTCTACTGAAAGCTTACCGGTCACGCTTTATCGCAATGGGCGCAGGCGGAGCGCAGCCAAACATTTCACGCGAGAAAATCATCGCGACTGTTGTAGGACTGCCACCCGAGCAAGAACAACACCGCATCGTCCAAAAAGTCGATGAACTCATGGCCCTCTGCGACCGGCTGGAACAGCAAACCGGCGACCAGCTCGAAGCCCATGAAACCCTCGTGGACACCCTGCTCGGCACCCTCACCAAATCCGAAAACGCCACCGAACTGGCCGACAACTGGGCCCGCCTCGCCGCCCACTTCGACACCCTGTTCACCACCGAACAGAGCATCGACAAGCTCAGGCAGACCATCCTGCAACTGGCGGTGATGGGGCGGTTGGTGGAGCAGGATGCTAAGGATGAGCCGACAACTCAGCTGCTTGAGCGAGTTTCAAACGAAAAGCAGCGCCTGATTCAGTCAAAGGTATTGAAACGGACGAAGTCACTTGCACCACTCGAGACCTCAGCGCTTTCGTCTATTCCCGAAAGCTGGCTTTGGGTAAACCTTGGAGACATCATCAGCGTCATGGACGCAGGTTGGAGCCCTGCATGCCCCCCACGGCCCGCAGACCCCGAAAAATGGGGAGTTCTCAAGACGACAGCGGTTCAAGTGATGAAGTACCAAGAATTCGAGAACAAACAGTTGCCCGAAAATAAGACACCCAAAGAGCAGTATGAGGTTCGCAGTGGTGACATTCTAATCACTCGCGCAGGGCCTAAGAACCGAGTTGGCATATCCTGTGTCGTAAAGGAAACACGCGACAAGCTAATGATTTCAGACAAAATCATCAGGTTCCATCTCATTGAAACAGGCCTTTCTGAAGAGTACATCTGCCTTTGCCTCAATGCCGGAGAAACATACAACTATCTCGAGCAGGCAAAATCCGGCATGGCTGAGAGTCAGATGAACATTTCGCAAGACAAACTCAAAGCAGCACCTGTACCACTTTGTCCTGCGAATGAACAACACCGCATCGTCCAAAAAGTAGATGAACTCATAGCCCTCTGCGACCAACTTAAGGAACGCCTGAACCAGGCCAGCGAAACCCGCTGCCAGCTGGCCGAGGCTGTTGTTGAAAAAGGACTTTCAGCATGACTACCGAATACAACGTGTACTGCGACGAATCCTGCCATCTGGAGAACGACGGCCAAAAAGCGATGGTTTTGGGCGCGGTCTGGTGCCCGAAAGGCAAACGGCTGGAAATCGCCGAGCGGATTCGCGAAATCAAACAGAAGCACGGCCTCGAACGGGACTTTGAAATCAAATGGACCAAGGTGAGCCCATCAAAGCTGGCCTTCTATCAGGACATCATTGATTACTTTTTCGACGATGACGACCTCCATTTCCGCGGCCTGGTCGTCCCGGACAAAAGCGTGCTGGACCATGAAAGGCATCAGCAAGACCACGATGACTGGTACTACAAAATGTACTTCACCATGCTGAAAACCATCTTTGACCCGGAGTCGCGCTACTACGTCTATGTCGACATCAAAGACACCCTGGGCCATGAGAAGATCGAAAAACTTCAGGACATTCTATGCACCAACGCTTACGACTTTTCGCGAAGAATGATTGCAGACGTAAAACGGGTCCACTCCCATGAAGTCGAGCACCTGCAGATAGCGGACTTGCTGATAGGAGCCCTGTCCTATCTGCACCGCGAGTTATCAGGAAACAGCGCCAAAGAGGCCCTCATCGCCAGAATCCGGCAGCGTAGCGGCTATCGGTTAACATTCAACACCATGATACGTGAGCTCAAGTTCAATCTTTTGATTTGGAACAGCAGGATTTGACCATGGATGGAACACCCGACTGGCTACCCGAACTGGAGCTGTTTTCCGACTATGGCGGCGACTGGGAACAGTACCTTGGTGCGATTTACCAAATCTTCTGTCGGGATTTTGTGGACTCCAAGCCGTTCTTCCGGGGACAGCGTCTGGCGTTGAAACGGCACCCGGTTGTAGACGGCAAAGAAGCAACGTTCTGGCACATGACCAGCGAAGGCAGCGTGGAATCTGAAAGAACACCGGATTTCAGAAGGTGTGAACGCATCCGTTGGCCGCGTCCCGTTATCGAAAACGAGGATGACCCCGCCTTGAAAGTGTGGTCAGAGAAACGCGGCAACGAAAACCGGATTCATCTGTGGTTCGAGGCAGAAGGTTATCTGGTGGTTCTGGCCGAGAGGTCAACCTACACGCTCCCCTGGACGGCCTTCTACATCGAACGCCAACACCAGCGGGACAAGTACACAAAACGCTGGAAACGAAACACAGGCAGGAAATAAGGCTGGCCGCGCCCTCGAGGAGGACGGGGCCGTAACTCCTTCCACACTTACGCCCGTGGGCTGGTAGATGAGCTGTGCTGAACTATAGTGCCACCTCAGGCTAATTTCAATGACCTTTCGGCTACTTCGTATACAGGTTCACAGCAGTTGTGCCGTACAGGCGAACATAAAAACCCCCGCGTAAGCTCCTGCCGGAGCCAAGAGGCAGGGGTCGTGTTAGCGGGAAGATTAATGGCATAGGGGCACCGCAAGCAAACAGTAATCCTGGAAAAATGGAGAACCAACGATTTTATTCTTCCGACCGCGAAGACTGGTCAGAGCTATCGGACTCCGACTGCCCTACCCGCCTGGGGTTCAGCTCTGACTCGATCCAGCTGATGACCTCCTGACGATCCTTCCGGCGCGTCAGCTGCTCGGTGTGGATATTCCTTGGGTAGATGTGTGTTGTGGTGTTATGCCGGACATAGAATAGCCGACGCGCCCCGACCGGGTACTTGCTGGGGCCGTGCACCACCGCTGCCCGGAGCTCAAGGGCCTCAACGTTTTCCAGCAAGTCACCCGCATCCGGATCCTCACTGCGATTACCCAGAACGATATTGCGGAAAGTCCCCAGCAGCAAATAACCACCCGGCTGCACCGGTCCCTGCCGGAGACTATGCTGGATATTGGTATCATCCGCGTTGACCCGGTCATAGCGCGTTACAGTGAACGATTCCTCAGCGCCGGACCGGGTGGTTACCAAGGCCTGGACGCATTGCACGTGGATCGACTCCTTGCCCATGTTGACCAACAGGCACATGGCATCCGGGCTTTCGTTCTGAGCGTGGTGTATCACCAGATACGGGCGGTTATTCCTCTTGTACTGGATAAAGAAAAGCTGGAAATAAACCACCCACACCAATGCTATAACAGCACTACTGATCGAACCCACGTACTCCATTCGCCCGCCTTCAGATCACCAAAAACCCGATTGTAAAGCAAACCGACACCCGATAGACACACCGGTCACATACATCGGGTAGGGTGAGGCATCGCCGTCCGTGGTCTGCTGGCGGAATCGGCGGAGGAACAACTCCGCCCTGCCAGTGGCGTGGTGATCACTGCGTCCCGGAAGATACCCGTAACCCGATGGGCAGACCTGCTGATCGCTCAAGTCCGACAAGCGGCTTTCTCGCTTTTAACCGGCGTCAGGCGGCCTTCGTTCAGGCGATAAACCTGATCGGCAATATCTATCAGCGCAGGACGATGGGACACCGCGACGATGGTCAGGCCTGGCGTTAACGCCTTGAGAGTATGACTGATGGCGGCTTCAGCCTCAGGATCCAGGGCACTCGTTGCTTCGTCGAGAATCAGTAGCCGGGGGTTGTGGGCCAGAGCGCGGGCGATGATGATGCGCTGGCGTTGCCCCCCGGAGAAACGGCCCCCGCGTTCGCCCACCAGCGTCAGCATGCCCTCCGGCAGCGGCGCGATAAAGTCCCAGGCACCGGCCTGGCGCAACGCACGCTCGGCATCGTCTGTCGTCAATTCCGGATCACCCAGCGTAACATTGGCAAGAATGGTGTCATGCAGCAGCAGGGTTTCCTGTGGCACATAGCCAATCAGCCGTCGCCACTGGCGCCGGTCCAATGCTTCCAGAGGGACACCGTCAACCAGGATGCGCCCTGATTGCGGCGTGAGCAATGCGCACAGGAGGTCAAGAAACGTGGTTTTGCCGGCGCCTGAGGGGCCGATCAGGCTGGTGAAGGAGCCGGCCGGCAGGGTCAGGTCGACGTTGTTCAGAACGTCACGTTCAGCGTAACTGAACGTGACCTGCTCGAAGCGGATTCCCTGCTCCAGTTGTGGCGTTTGGCCACCGCCCAGTGACTCGGCCTGCTCTTCAGCCTGGCGAATGGTTTCCCGCAATGCCAGATAGGCGCTTTCCTGTGCCGCCATGCGGTGATAGCGCTGTTGCGCTTTATGCAGGAGGCTGAGCACGCGCACCAGCAGGAATGTGAGCACCATCACCGATGACAGTTGCAGGTGCCAGACCACCAGTGCTACATACAGGCCACCGGCGGCCAGTATCGCCAGCATGGGGCCTTGCAGTGCTTTCAGAGCCTCGCGGCTGAGCACCTCGCGCTGCATGGCTTTGTTGAGTTTGTGATTCTGTTCCCGCAGCAGGGAGTCGGCGACGTCCTGCCGGGCCATCGCTTTCAATGGTTTGACCGAACCCAGCACGTCGGTCAGGTAGGACAACAGACTACTCATCAGTCTGGTCTGTTTTTTACCAGCGCGACGTGCGGTTTGCACCAGCCACTGCAGAGCCAGCAGCAGGACGGTACCCAGCAACAACATCACCGCGCTGGCCTGCCAGGACACAAGCAGCGCAATGACCGCATAGACGACGGCCTGCATGGCCAGGGCCAGCACATTGGCGCCGTGTTCGTAACCGGTGGCTGCGCGAAAGGCCTCGCTGGCAATAGCGTTAGCCAGCCTGCCGGTGGACTGGCGCAGGTAATATTCCCAGCGACTCCCCATGAGGGCGCGGATAAGTGCCAGCCGCAGGTCGGTGGCCACGTGAGCGACGGCGTAACCCACCTGACGGTTGGCCAGCAGGATCAATAAACTGCTGAGCGTCATGCCGATGACGATGACCAGCAGCATGGTGCCGACCGTGGGCTCAAGGCCGACCGAAACCAGCGCATCGACCACCTGTTTTGCCAATCCGGAATTGCTGTTCTCGCCCAGTGCGACTGATAACATGGGCAGCAGCGTAGTAAGGCCAATGCCTTCGGCCACGCCTGCCAATAGCAGGCTGACCAGCATCAGAAGTGAGCGCCCCGGGTAAGCGCGACCAAAGGAAATTAGCATGTGCATGGATTTTTCAATATCAACTGATTGGAGGAACGTTGCATGATCATCCCATTCAGGATGTCGCTTTTTTGTCAGTCCTGGTTACCTTTACCCGGTCGCCAGGCGGGCCGTGCCATGGCCTCAGGACTTATACTGAGCGCGCTTGCAGCCGTGCCTGCCTCTGCTGTTGCAGCCACGGCACCGGAAACTGCCAACTCGCCTGAGGGCCTCTGGCTCAACCAGAAGAATTCCGTGGCCGTGCGAGTGGCGCTTTGCGGGACCGGCCTGTGCGGGCATATCGCGTGGCTGAAAAAACCCTACCATAAAGACGGTACCCTCAAACGTGACCAGGGGCGGCCCTGGTGTGGCCTGGCCATTCTGCGTGGGTTTCATCAGGATGGCGATGCCACCTGGTCCGGCGGCACCATCTATGATCCCGACAGCGGCAACACCTACCACAGCACTCTGAGCGTCGATGGCGATACACTGAAGGTGCGTGGCTATGTCCTGATCCCCCTGTTCGGGCGGACCCTGCAATGGCACCGTATCAAAGCGCCACCCGGGCCCTGCCCCACAAACAATCAGGGGGCGCTGACAGGAGCCACTGACAAACCCTGAAACCAATATCGGAACAAAAATTTCATGGATGCCGGAGCGGTTAGCCCGATACCGTCTCTTGCTTCAGGCGGGCAAAGGCCATGATTATCTGTTCAATCTGTTCAAGGCTGTGGGCCGCGCTCACACTGACGCGCACCAGGGCCTGTCCGTCGGGGCTGGCCGGTGGCAACACCAGGTTGGCATACACCCCCTGCTCAATCAGCCCATGCCAGAAGGCGACCCCTTCCGGTGCCGTCCCCAGGAGCACGGCAACCACCGGGCTGGCCTGAGGGCCGAGCTGATAACCAAGGTCAGCGAGACCGGCATACAGGCGCTCGGCATTGCGCCACAACTGGTCCCTCAGCCCGGGCCGTGATGCCATTAACTGTAATGCGGTGCGCACCGAGGCGATGGAAGCCGGTGACTGTGAGGCGGTGAAGATGTACGGGCGGCTGGCATAGCGCAGTATGTCCAACTCTGGATGGCCGCTAACGGCAAAGCCGCCGATAGCGCCCAGGCTCTTACTGAAGGTTCCGACCAACAGGTCAACCTCTGCTTCCACCCCTGCCGCTTCCGCCAGACCACGGCCATTGGCGCCCAGTACACCAACTGAGTGAGCCTCATCCACGACCAGGAAGCCCCCCAGGCGCCGCTTCACTTCAACAATTTCGGCCAGAGGCGCCTGGTCGCCAAGCATACTGTAGATGCCTTCCACAACAATAAGCGTGTTCTGTGTCTGTTCACCCAGGCGGCGCAGGCGTTTTTCCATGTCGGCAACATCGTTATGCCGAAAGCGGATGACCTGGGCACCTGACAGGCGGCACGCGTCATAGATGCTGGCATGGCAGTCGGCGTCGAGCAGCACGGTATCGCCGGGGCCTGCGAGGGTGCCAATGGTACCGAGGTTGGCAAGGTAGCCGGTAGAGAAAACAATGGCGGATTGCTTGCCCAAATAAGCCGCCAGCTCCTCCTCCAGGGCCCAGTGACTGCCGTAGGTGCCGTTGGCCATGCGTGAGCCGGTGGTACCGGTGCCTTCTTCCGCAAGTGCCTGCCGGGCAGCGGCAATACAGTCCGGATCAAAGGTCAGGCCCAGGTAATTATTGGTGCCTGCCAGAATAACCCGGTGCTCGCCGATACGGCCCTCTGTGGGCGAATAGATCTCGTCAATCCGGGTGCCGAAGGGGCTGGGCGAGGTCTGCACCAGCGCCGCGCGATCTTCGGCGATCTTGTTGAACTTATCAAACAACGCCATCGGTCGGCTCCAGCAGCGCAGAGATGCATTGCGCCAGTTGTGCGGGGGTATGAACGTCGGCCAGGCGGTTGAGCGGTACGGACAGATCAAACTCGTCTTCAAGCTCCATGACCAGGTCCATCACCTGCAGCGATTCCAGACCCAGTTCCTGTATCAGGTCGGTGTCGGGACCAATGCCGACGGCCTCAGGTTTGATTTTTTCCAGATGGCTGCAAATCATTTCCAGTATCTGTTTTTGTGATTGCATATTTTGAGAAGGCATAGCAGGACTCTGATAAATAACGTTGCGCCGCGCGGCCTTGACGACGATTCAGAAGCGTCGCTCTGCGAGGGCCCGGGCAAGCTGCAGCTGCGGTGCCCAGTTGAGGGCACGCATGAGCGGGCCATTATCGCATAACCAGTCCGGATGTCGAAGCTCGTGCAATTTGGACGGGGTTAACATGGGTTCAAGGCCAAACAGACGGGAAACTGCCAGATTGGCAGTTGCGATTCCGCCCAGCAAACGTTGCGGGGCGGCAATTGAGCGCACAGGGCCTTGCCGGACAAGCTCGCCGGTTGCGGCGATCGCCGGCCAGTCATACCCCCCTGGCCGACCGTCGTGCAGCTCAAAAATTCCGCTAATGGGATCGGGCGCTGTCAGCCAGCTCACGACGGCCGCCGCGAGATCTTCCACATGCAGGAATGTTAAACAACTGCCCGGACGGCCCGGCACGATCAGCCAGCCACGTAACAGCCATTCAAACAGCGGTCTCAGTTCCCGGTCACCGGGGCCGTAAACAGCTGTGGGCCGGAACAGCGTCAGCGCCATGTCGCCCGCCCCTGCAAGCAGTTGCTCTTCCGCTTCGCGCTTGGAGGCGGCGTACCAGGACAGATCGGGATGGCGGGCGGCCAATGACGACATGGCCAGAAACCGCTGGCACTGACCCGTCGCCTGTGCCGCTGCCATCAGGCGCCGACTGCCATCAACATTGGTTTGCCTGAACGCCGCCGCCGACGCACCGCGCACGGCACCGGCACAGTGAATAACAGCATCGGCACCGGCTACCAGGCAAGACAGGGCCTCCGGGTCCTCTAACGACCCGGCAATCCACTCGATGCCGTCACCTCCCCGGTCCGGCCGCCGACTGAGTGCCTGCACACGAATACCGCCAGCCAATAGCTGTCGGCTGATGGCACCACCAATAAATCCGGTGGCACCGGTCAGGGCTACCGTTGTCGACATACTAATTCTGACCAACGCTGACCGGCATTTCGGCTTCTGTGGTTTCCTGACGTTGCAGAAAACGTTGTCGGGCTTCGTTCCGTGAGCGCTTACCGGAAGACGTGCGCGGCAGGGAGTGAGTGGGCACCAGTTCCACATGGCAGCGCACGCCGAAATCGGAGAAAATCAGCTTCGTCAGACGATTAATCAGATCCTGGCGTTGTTCGTTGTCCATTATCCGACACTCCACCTGCACCACCACTTGAGGTTCAGACTGGCCCGGCACCATGAATGCAATGGTATCGCCGGAACGTATTTCCGGCTGAGCTTCGACCAGTTGCTCAAGATCCTGCGGCCAGATATTACGGCCATTGACGATCAGCAGATCCTTACGGCGACCGGTGATGTATAACTCGCCGTTGCGCAGATAGCCAAGATCGCCAGTGTCGAGCACACCGTCATCGCTGAGCACTTCACGAGTACTTTCCGGATCATTGAAGTACCCCCCCATCAAGCTGGGCCCCTGCACCGTAATGCGCCCGACCTGGCCTTCAGGGAGCGGCTGGCCGGCGTCGTTCCGGATAATCAGTTCGTGGCCCGGCAGCACTCGTCCGCAGTTGACGAAGGTGCTGACAGCACTGCCCTTGTCTTCCTCGCACAGCACCGCACGGCCATTACATTCGAGTTCCCGGCGGTCAACCCGCTCGGTCTGCAGGCCCACGTCCCGGCGCGCAAAGCTGACGGCGAGTGCGGCTTCAGCCAGGCCATAGCAGGGCAAAAACGCCTTGCGGTCAAAGCCCGCCGGTGCCAGCAAGTCGGCAAAGCGCTCGAGCACATCCGCTCGCACGGGCTCGGCTCCGGTGCCGGCTACCCGCCAGCAGGAAAGGTCAAAACGCTCGGCCTCACCCGGACGTAGCCGACGGGAGCAGAGCTCATAACCAAATGGCGGTGCAAAGGCGATGGTTGCCCGGTTTTCACTGATCAGGGTCAACCACTGGCGCGGCCGCATGGCAAAGCCCTGCGTGCTCAGATAGTCCACGGAAATTTGTGACGCCATCGGGCCAAGCACAAAACCAACCAGGCCCATGTCATGGTAGAACGGCAGCCAGGAGGCTGCGCGGTCTCCGGGGCGAAGCGCCAGGCCAGCAGAACCCACAATCCCCTGCAGGTTTGCCATGACAGCCCGCTGGCTCACCATGACACCCCGCGGGAAGCGGGTGCTGCCCGAAGTATATTGCAGGTAAGCGATTTCGTCCGGGCGCGTGGCTTCGAGCGGTTGCGTCGCGGGCTCCTGTTCCCGCAACTGCCCGGCACTGCCAATAAACGCCAGCGGCAGCCCCGCGGCGGCTTCGGTGGCTAATGAGAGCATGTCGGCAGGGCTGACAAGGACACTGGCGCCGCAACTTTCCAGGAGGCCGCGCAGGCGACTCACATACATGCCGCGATTACCCAGGCTCGCTGACACGGGCAGGGGTACGGGTACGAAACCGCCATACTGGCAGCCGTAGAATACTTCCATAAAGCCGGGGCTGGTGTCTGCGATCAATGCCACCCGGTCACCCCGTTGCAGACCCAGAGCACGCAGACGTTGTGCCGTTGCCACGGCCAGGCGCCGCAGAATGACATAAGGCATCGCGACACTTAACCGGCAGCGCCCGTCATAAAAATTGATGCCGGTCTGGCCATCTGCTGCGTAGTCAAGGGCTTCACTCAGGGTTTTGAAATCTGCCAGTCGCTGCGGTAAAGAATGGTTCTTGTTGGGTGTCATGGTCATAAAAAGTTCTGCCATCCAGATAAATGTCTCCCGTATCTCCCGCGCACTCTGCGCGCTGAGATCCTGCCTGAGCAAAAAGCGGGCGCAGGCAACCATAAAAAGGTCATTGCGGCCAATGTCGTGTCAGTGTGTCGTGCAGTTGTGCGAGGATGGCACCCTGGTCAGCGGCATTTACGCTATCCAGCCGCGGCGGCCCTGGCCACCCCGCATCGATAAATTCGCAATCAGCAAAGATGCGAGTGCCGGAGTATCGCGGAATCACGTGAAAATGCACATCCGGATCCACCATCATCAGCATCAGGTAGTTAATCTTTTCATACCCGAAAGCCTGCTGCAGGGTATTCTCCAGGTCGGCTGTAACCTGATGCAGTTCGGTAAACGCCCCGGCGCTCAATTGGGGCCAGGCGGTGACTGCCTCCCGCGCGATCACGATAAGCGAGCCAAGGGTGACCTGCCAGGGGCGCAAAAGCACATACCAGTGCTGGTAGCTGGACACGATACTTTCCGGCGCACCGAATTTTCGCATGGTTGGTGTCAATGTCTCGGTTTGCACTTCGATTGCCCTGTTCCACGAATGAGTCAAATAAGGGTTAATGCTATTTTTTCAACACGTCATACCAGCGCTGGCCGCCTGCGCCATTGCCCATTGGCGCTAACACAGGTAGCCTTTGCGCGCACACGTAAGTAAAAACGCAAGAAAAAAGTAAGCGTAGTGTAATATTATTTCGGGCATAAATATACGGCCGGTGTCACAGCGCTGTCCAATCGGACGGTTATCCGGGTGCCCCTCAAGATTGCCATGGGAAGCTGTCTCGTACATGAATCCAACTTCTTCTTCGAACCCGTCACTGGTCCCTGTTATCAGGCCGATCCACACCCGCGCAGATCTGGACGATTTTGTCCGCTTGCCGGGCCAATTGCAACAGCACGATACCCAGTGGATTGAACCGCTGCGTATCGAGCGTAAACTACACCTCTCGTCACGCAACCCCGTCTTTGAGCATGTGACCTGGCAAGGCTGGGTTGCCCGGGCCGGCAAGCGGCCCGTCGGCCGCATCAGCGCACAGGTTGACAGCCTGGAGCAGCCAGGGCCTGCGGGTGAAGTGACGGGCCATTTTGGCCTGTTGGAGGCCGTTGACGACCCGGCGGTATTTGCCGCATTGCTGGCGACAGCGGAGGCGTGGCTGCGCCAGAAAGGCGTACAACGGGTCACCGGTCCGTTCAGCCTGACGATTAATGAAGAAAGCGGCTTGCTGGTTGAGGGCTTTGACCGGCCACCATCGATGATGATGGGCCATGCGCCCCCGTATTACGGGCCACGCCTGGAGGCGCAGGGGTATCAGCCCGCAAAGGATCTGCTTGCCTACTGGCTTCAGGTTCCGGAGTTTCGCCTCACACCCTCCATGCAGCGGATGATGGACCGGGTGCGGGGGCAGGTGAACATCCGGCAGCTCGACCGCAGCCGCTTTGATGAGGAACTGATGTCCTTGCGGGACATCTTCAATGATGCCTGGTCAGAAAACTGGGGGTTTGTCCCGTTTACCGAATCAGAGTTCCGTGACCTGGGCAACAATCTCAAGCTGCTGGTGCCGCCGGATATGATCCTGATCGCAGAAGTGGAAGGACGAGCGGCGGCCTTTATCATCTGCATGCCGAACCTGAATGAGGCCATTGCTCCACTTAACGGGCGCCTCCTGCCACTGGGCTGGTTGCGACTGCTGTGGCGGCTCAAGGTGCGTCCGCCGCGTACTGCCCGGGTACCTTTGATGGGGGTGCGCAAGGAATTTCAGTTCAGCCGTCTGGGGCCGGCATTGGCGTTGCTGCTGATCGAGGCGGAGTGGCATCGCTGTCAGCAGCGGGGCATCGAGGGGGTCGAGTTATCGTGGATACTGGAGAACAATGCCGGTATGCGCTCGATCCTGGAAGGAATCGGCAGCGACATTTATAAGCGTTATCGCATCTATGAAAAATCACTTTGAGATGACCGCCTGGTCGGCCCTGGTGCTGGCGGCGGACCGGCACGAAAATGATCCCGTTGCCGTCGATGCCGGCGTGCCCTGCAAGGCGCTGGCACCGGTGGCGGGCGTACCCATGCTACAGCGGGTGCTGGATGCCATTTCGGCAAGCGACCGCATCCGGCGGATCACCCTGGTGGGCCCGCCCCGGAAATGGCTGCAGGAACTGCCGGACATCAGCCGGCGCATTGACAGCAACAGTCTGGGCTGGATAGAGCCCGCCCCCTCACCCAGTGCCAGCGCCTGGCAGGGGCTGCAGGAGCTGCCGGAGCATCAGCCGGTACTGGTAACGACGACGGACCATGCCTTGCTCAGCACCAGGATGATTGATTATTTTCTGGATCACGCCGAGCGGAGCGGCTGTGATTTTGTGGTGGGACTGGCACGGCTGGAAACGGTTCAGGCGGGCTTTCCCGGCTCGCGTCGCACGGCGACCCGCCTGCGTGGTGGCCCTTACTGTGGCTGTAACCTGTTTGCGGTAAATACACCCCGGGGCCGCGAGCTGACGGCGTTCTGGCGTCGGGTGGAAGAGCAACGCAAAAAACCCTGGCGAGTCATCGTGGGCGCGCTGGGCTGGCGTGCAGTGTTGAGCTATTTCGCGGGCCGGTTGACGCTTGAACAGGCGCTTGAGCGTTTGTCGCAACGCCTGGGGTTGCGCCTGGGCGCGGTCGTATTGCCTTTTGCCGAGGCGGCGGTGGATGTGGACACCCCGGCGGACCGCCAGCTGGTGGAGCGTGTGCTGGCAGCCCGGCAGGGTTAGGCAGTGGAGGAAGAACGGAGAAAGGTGGTGCCGGATCGCCGCCAGAGGGTCAGGACGGCTCCGCGACTCTCTGGCTGTCCCAGATGCCGACCAACTCCCGGGCCGCATCCAGATCCTGGGGGAAGTCCAGCTCCCCCCAGCCCAGGCCTTCAATGGACCGGGTGAAGACCTGACCGGTGCGCGCCAGCTCGTCGATGACGCTCAGGTACCACTGCTGCAACGCCTGCGGTGTGCGCATGACCCGCTCCAGGGCTTCGCGGAACAGGCCGCCGCCCTCCGGGCGAAAATACATCATGCCAATGGATTCACCCGCAACATTGTCCATGGCCAGGGTTTTACCAACGCGAACCAGCCGATCTCCTTCCAGGTAGACCTTCATGTCATCCGCGTCGTATTCCGCTTTGCGGTCAATCGCCAGGGTAATGGGCCTGGCTGGCGAAGCCAGTAACCGCTGCAGCACCGGCAGATCGAACAGGGTATCGCCGTTGAGCAGGATGAAAGAGTCGTGCATCGTCGCACGGGCCATCCAGCAACTGGCCAGGTTATCCGCTACTTCAAAAAAGGGGTTGAAGAGAATATCAACCTCGTCGCCGTAGCGTTGGCGCAGTACCTGCTCAACCTGGTGGGCGGCGTAGCCGACCACAACGGTAATCTGACGGATACCTGCGGCACGCAGATTATCAATTTGCCGCTCAATAACGGTGCGTCCCGCCAGCTCGAGCAGGCACTTGGGACGGTCCGCCGTAAAGGGCAGCAGGCGGCGCCCCTGGCCCGCACTAAGGATAACTGCGCGCGGGACTTGATGATTCATACTCAAGGCATTCAATATACGTCTCCCAATTCGTCAACTGTTACGATCATACCGGTGTCCGGAGCGGGTCGAGATCTCTCGTTAATGCCAGAATGCCAGTTCGGCGGAGGCCATGTTGCCGCAGGTGTCGGGGCGACTCAAGCCGGATAGACTGTACCGCCCGCTGCGGCGAACCCGGAATAAGGTTTTCTGTTTTTATGCACCTGATTGAGCGCTATATTATAACGGAGGTGGCACGGCCTCTGGTAGTGGTTCTGGCGGCTTTAGTCGCAATCTTCGCCAGCTACACGGTCGGTCGTTACCTGAATGATGCGGCCAGCGGTGCCATGGGGATGTTGACTGCATTGCATGTCACTGGCTACCGGGTATTGATTGCCCTGGATGTACTGGCACCCGTGGCGTTCTACCTGTCGGTCGTGCTCGGTATCGGGCGACTGCATCATGATCAGGAAATGAATGCTTTGTCTGCGGCGGGGGTCAGCCCGATGCGTATCCTGGCCTCGGTGGCACTGCTGGCTTTCCCGGTGGCCGTGGCCGTGGCGCTGCTGTCGGTATACGTGCGTCCCTGGGCTTACGCATCAGCCTATGCCCTGGAAGCACAGGCCAAAACCGACCTGGATGTGAGCCATCTTCAGGCCGGGCGTTTCAACATCAATCCTGACAACGATCGCATGATTCTGCCGGAGCAGATCGATACCGCCGGCAATCGTCTTGGTAACGTACTGATCTATACCCGCAGTGATCACCGCACGCACCTGACTATCGCCCAAACGGCCCATCTGGCCGACCCTGACCCCGCCCACCCTGTGCTGGAGCTGCAAAACGGTGTCAGCTATTCCCTGGAAAAACGGGGTCCGGCGGATCGCACCCTGGAGTTTCGTGATCTTACCCTGATTCTGACCCCCATAACGGTTACCGCTGACTACAAGCGCAAGGCAGCATCCACCGCTCAACTGGCGCAGTCCCAAGCACTGCCGGAGCGTGCGGAGCTGCAGTGGCGCTTGTCGCGGGGCCCAACCACACTGCTGCTGGCACTATTGGCCGTACCCTTGAGCCGAACGCCACCGCGCCGGGGCCGCTTCGCCAATATGTTGCCGGTTACCGGGGTGTTCGTGGCGGTGTATTACGCCGGCGGCGTGACCAAGAATCTGATTGAGAGCGGCCAGTTGCCCCTGATGCCCGGCATGTGGTGGATTCCACTGCTGATGATGGTGGCCCTGGTGGTCTTGTTACGCCATCGTGGTGGGCACTGATGAGGCTTGTCTATCTCTATATTTTGCGCTCCCTTTGCCTGGGTTTTATGGCGGCTGCCGCTTTGTTATTGCCGCTGTTCGGCTTCCTCGACCTGATTTCCGAGCTGGACGATATCGGCCGGGGCAGTTATGGCCTTGGCCAGGCGGTACTGGTGACGGCCATGGTCCTGCCGCGACGGGCGGTGGAATTGGGGCCTTTTATTGCGCTGCTTGGCGGCATTGTGGGCCTGGGCCAGCTGTCGGTAAACAGTGAGCTGACCGCCATACGGTCGGCAGGCGTCACGGTATTACGCATCGGCCTCGTGACATTGGTGGCGGGCATAGGCCTGGCCGTGACGCTGGCGGCGACGGATCAGTATGTGGCGTCACCCTTGCAACAGGATGCGCTACAACGGCGGGCCCAGGCGTTGTCCACCCCTACCGACAAGGTGAGCGGGGGCGTCATATGGGCACGGGATGGGCAACAGTTGGTCCGGGTGGGCGAGTTGCGCGCGGGACGGATGCCGCTCGACGTGGAAATCTTCCGGTTCAGCAAAGACAACTATCTGCAATCCTATCGGCATGCCGCCTATGCGACTATTCTGGCAGACGATGTCTGGCAGTTGCACGACGTGCAAATCAAGGAGTGGAGCGCGGCTGGCCAGACCAACCGCCAAATCGGGCAACAGCTATGGCAGCCCATCATTCCCCGGCATCGCCTGGGCGAATTAACGCTGCCCGCGAACAGTCTTTCGCCACAACAGCTCTATCGCCACTTGCAGTTTCTGCACCAGATAGGCCAGCCTGCGGCGGTGTACGCTATTGCTCTGTGGCAGAAACTCGGCCTGCCATTCCTGACGGCGGCAATGATTCTGCTGACAGTGCCATTCACTTTACGACAATCCCGCCACACCGCTCTGGGCCTCCGGCTGGCATTGGGCGCAGTGACAGGGCTGGTGGTTTATCTGGCTAACCAGATCATCGAAGCGGTGGGCATGTTACTCAATCTGAGCCCGCCGTTGATCGGCCTGTTTCCTCCGCTGGCGATGCTGGCGGTGGCGACGGCGCTATTGCTCCGCATCAATCGTAAGCCGGGCTAAGTCTCCCTCGGCGGGGTGCCAGCACTATGGGCGCGCTCATGGTGGCGGAGCCGTCGGCGTGAATACAACGCCGGCGCAGCGTCACAGACCACCCCACCGCCTGGCGTTCGATTACCAGCAGGTTGTAGGCGGCCATTGCCATTGCATCAGGATAGGCGGCAGAAGCCGAGGCGACGCCGAGCACCGGCACCTGGCCGCCGGGCACTGCCAGCCAGTCTTCCCGCTGCCGGTGTGCGTGACCATGAAGCACCAGATCCACGCCATAACGGGCCAGCAGTTGTCGCAGCCGGGGGGCATCGGTCAGGCGCTTGCGCCAGCTCACGGCCCCGGCTTGTGGTGGATGGTGGATCAGTAGTGCGCGAAAACCCCCGCCGTCCGCGCCATCCCGCAATAGATTTTCCAACCGCGTCAGCTGTTCATGACCCAGGCGGCCGGTGGCGAAACCCGGGCCGGTGGGCAAAGCTGAATTGACACCAATCAGGTTCAGCGGGCCTGACTGCCTTACTGCAGGAAAACCACTACGGTTGCGCATATCGTCCGTCTGTGTATTCGCTGGCTGTGCCTTGCCACCCACCCTGCTGCTTTCGCCAGCCTTGTCTTTTATCGTCTTACCTTTCGAGGTATTGCCGGACATTATCCCACCGGACATATAGTCGCTCCATAGTCCCAGCGTATCGCGCCAGGACGAGCGGGCATAGGCATCGTGATTGCCCGGCACCACGGTCACCCGGTCAGGGCTGCCTAACGCCTGCAGCCATTGCAGTGCTTCCCGGCACTCGCCCGGCGTTCCCAGTTGCGTCAGGTCGCCCGTGACCGCAATGTGATCGGGCGCTTGCCGGTGGAGGTCGCGGACCAGCATGGCCAGGCGTTCCGGCTGATGGATGTGCCGGCGTCGGCGTTGCCAGGACAGGTAACCCGACAGGCGTTTGTTCAGCAATTGAGACCAGTTCACGTCATCCAACCCGGTGAGATGAGGGTCGGAGAGGTGCGCGAGTACAAAAGCGTGTTCAGGTGGTGATATGAATTGTGGCATCCGATGATTATACTACCCAGCCAATTTTAAACAGGGCATTTTACGGGTTTTTCTTTATGACAATACACGTTCACCTGTTGGGTGACTGTCACCTGCAGATCTGGGGTCTGACACCCCGCCAGCGCCTGGAGCGAATGCTGCGCGGCTACCCTGAGGCACAGCTGGCGGAGCCGGGGCAACCCTTGCCTGCCAGCGGTGAAGTCTTGCTGTTGCGCGCTGACTATATCTACGACGACCGGGTCTTGCAGGGGTTGATGTCGGCCAAACGGGTAGCGTTGCAGGACCCCCGTGATGGCACGGTGGTGGCAGCCCGTGCGGATGCCAGCCACTGGGATCATGAGCCACGATTGGAAGGTGCTGCGCTGGAGGGGCTGACCCTGGTCCAGCCAGAAACCGTGGCCGAAGGACTGCAATCCGCGCTGCGAAAATTCGACCGCCCCTGGGTGGTTCCGGCCACCAGCAGCAACCGCCGCCGCCTGGAGAAGGCTCTGTTTAACGGCGCCTATAAAGGTGTTACCGATTTCATTACTCGCTGGGTCTGGCCGGCACCTGCCCGCAAGGTCACGGCCTGGTGCGCTCACCTGGGGCTGAAACCGAATCATGTCACCGCCCTCAGCTATGTGCTGACCGTGTTGGCCGGTTATTGGTTCTGGCAGGGTGATTACGGCTGGGGTTTACTGGCGGGCTGGATCATGACCTTCCTGGATACCGTAGACGGCAAGCTGGCAAGAGTGACGATTACCTCCAGCAAATTTGGTAACATTTTCGACCATGCCCTGGACCTGGTGCATCCGCCCTTCTGGTATCTGGCCTGGGGGGTGGGACTGGGTGCCGCCTGGCACTTTGAGACGGCGGTGAACACGGTCATAGCAGTGATTTTTGCCGGCTATATCGCAGGCCGCCTGTGTGAAGGGGCGTTCAGGTTCGTGGCGCCATTTTCGATGTTTATCTGGCGGCCGTTTGATTCCGTCAATCGTCTGTTTACCGCCCGGCGTAACCCCAACCTGTTGATCCTGACGCTCTTCTGGATGGCCGGCCGAGGTGATACCGGATTGGTCCTGGTAGCGGCCTGGACGCTGATTTCAACCCTGGTATTGGCAGTGCGCCTGGCCTGGGGCGGGTTCTTGCGCAGCCGTGGTGTGCAACCGGAACCCTGGCTAAGCCGGGTGGATGACCGGGCCAGCTCCCGCTCCACCATCGAAAAGTGGTTTGCACCGGGAATGGGGCCTGCGGATGTCTGAATCGGCCGGGCCCGTATACGGCCGCATCGGTATCCTGCTCAACCCGCAAAGCGGGCATGTGCGGCGCCGTTTGTCATGGTGGCGTAAGCGCACCGCCTCAGTGCCCGGTGCCGTGGTGCGTGAAGCGGTCAGCCCGCCAGAGGTTGCCCGGGCCCTGGATCAGTTGCGGGGTGAAGCGGTCGGGCTGCTGGTCCTGATCGGTGGTGACGGTACCCTGCAGGCATTGCTGACAGCGGCGGGGCTGGCTGGCCGGGAGCCGCTACCGGTGCTGGTTATACCCGGCGGCACCACCAATATGAGTGCCCTGGGCCTGGGAGCGGGGAGGAGCGCCGAGGCCGCACTACGGGCCCTGATCCGCTGGCGCCGCGGCGAAGGTCCGGCACCCGCGGTGATACACTGGCCGTTATTGCGGGTGGTGGGTGCTGCGCGGGTACAACAGGGATTTTTCTTCGGTACCGGGGCTGTCCAGAGCGGTGTCAGTTACTTCCATGAGCGGCTCAGGCCCACAGGCATCAAGGGCACCCTGGGGCCATCACTGGCCTTATGTCGCATGCTGGCGGCCTTGCTGCGGGGCCGCCCGCACCCTCTGCTGCCGACCACTCGCTGCCAGCTCGAAGGGGATGGTGTACGCTGGGAAAATGATTGGTTGCTGGTATTGGCATCAACGCTGGACCGCTTGCTGCTGGGCTGCCGCCCCTACTGGGGGCAACAGCCCGCCCCCATGCATTTCACCGCCGTAGCCCGCAATCCGCGCCGCCTGCCACGGAAACTGGTGAGCATTTTGCGCGGTCGCGGTGCAGCCGTCGCCCGTTCTGAAGAGGGCTATCTCAGCGAAAATCTGCACCAGCTCACCTTGACAGGGGTAGCCGATTTCATCCTGGATGGTGAACTCTTTCATGCCAATTCTCCCCTGCAAGTCGCCACCACGGCACCACAGCAGTTTCTGGTGTTTTAATGCCATGAAATCTTCTACGCATCCCTTTCCCGACCCTCCCCCTCCGGAGGAACTGGTGGCAGAAATCAGAGCGCAATCCGGCCAGCCGGTCGCCCGCGAACTGCAACCGCTGACAGATCAGGCGCTGAGACGGTTCGGGGCGGCTGTTGAGGGGGTATTGTTCTATGGCTCCTGCCTGCGCAGCGGTAAGCCGACCGAAGGCGTGGTCGACTTGTATGTGCTGGTGGACAACTATGCCCATGCCTTCCCCCGGCGCCTGCTACGTTGGGCCAACGCCT
>Ga0209300_1000391_pt1 | contig 23787 bp, 20 predicted proteins | sample Shrwel_input2_RT_FD_187535 | JGI IMG/M metagenome (GOLD analysis project Ga0209300, IMG submission 187535) | Subsurface microbial communities from deep shales in Ohio, USA - Utica-3 well 1 S input2 RT (SPAdes) (version 2) ... | reverse complement strand
CCCAAATACCGTTAAGTGGCTCGACGAGTTGAAAATTCATGCCTGTGGCTCAGATTACGTCTTTCCCAACCGTCGCAGCAGCAAACATCCCCACATGGGAAAGGACACGCTGAACCGCGCCATTTCCAAGTTGTTCGGGAAAGAGCCGGGTAGGAAACAACAGCCGGAAAATAAGATGGGGGATATCGCTGAGTTCACTGTTCATGATCTACGACGTACTTGCCGTAGTTTGATGGCATCTACAGGAGTGCCCGGGCATGTGGCTGAGCGGTGCTTGAACCATAAGCTAAAGGGCGTTGAGGGCATTTACGACCGCTATGACTATTTCGATGAGCGTCGCGAGGCTCTGACTAAAGTGGAAGGGCTAGTTATCTCATCGGTTGAGGACCAATAGCAGCTTGATGGTAGTCTGTGTAAGTTCTCGGTGAGGCGTTGTGAGTTGAGGTGTCGGTCAGTGACGGGAACCAGTTCTCGTCCAAGCATTTCTGGCTGAGTATGTCCTTGAATGACTCTCCAAGCGCATTGACGATGTGTGCTGGCAGGTCGAGAAAAATAAATTTCCATCTCTATTTCTCAGGCCAACAGTCCCTGGCCTTGCCGGCCTGCGGCCTTCACCGGACGCTTCGATCGGTCCGCTGCTAAACAAAAGCGGACATTCGTGATCTAGGCACCGGGTGGAAAGTTAACGATGAGGTTAGTCACATCAACCGACTCCAGCCCCATCCAGGTCACAAACACCCCATACATCGCCAACAGGCTCCAGGATTCCTTGCGGCTTAACGTCATATCGGTCCGCATCATCAGGAACAGCACCAGGGTCGCCAGGGTGAGAACGGCCATCATCGGAGCCGCGACGGAGTAGTTGATGACCGCAGTTCCGGCGATCAGCACCCCGATCGGAATACAGCAGAGCAAATCAAAGATATTACTGCCCAGCACGTTGGCAGTGCTGGTAATGCCTCTGCCATGGCGGGCAGCGCGCACCGAAACGAAGGCATCCGGAATCGAGGTTCCTGCGGCGACAATGGTGATACCCCAGAGGAAACTTGGTGTACCCAGGATATCGCCAAAGTTAACGGCCGCCCGAACCAGCCCTTCGACACCTACCAGAATCAATGCCAGCCCTCCGGCCAGACGCCCCCACTCTTTTCCAGGTTGAATATGGGACACGTCCTCATCGGACTCATAATCCATCGTGTCCTGATATTGTACAAATACATAAATCCCATAAAGCACCAGCGGCATGACCGCTAGCCAACGGGTGAGCTCTCCACGGAGGACGCCGGCCTCGGACTGAACCGGATTGTAAATCACCGCAAAGGAAAACATCAGCAGCAAGGCGGCGACGGCTATCATGTAGAACTGCGCTTCTTTATAAACCAGATCGCGGTTTGTCATTAACTGATCTTTCGCGACCAGTCCGCATAAAGCAGGTATGACCATGATATTAAACAGAGCTGAGCCGACGATAGCCGCGACGCCCAACTCGAATTCCCCATGCACCAACGTGGACACCACCACCGTCGCCAGCTCCGGAAAACTGGAACCAATAGCCACAACAATGGCGCCCTGAACGATCTCCGGCAGCCGGTAATAAAGAGACAGACGTTCGCTTGCGGATTCAAGCAGACCACTGCCTTTCCAAACTATCCCCGTACCGATGACAGCGACCACTGTCCAAACTAGCAGTTGTAAAATACATCCTCCCTATAGCCGGCTCTAAGGGCCAGTGCCATGTTCATTGGTAGCGCTCCGGCTCTGGGAACCGTGTCCCACCTGACTGCGAATTCAGCTGCTCTATTTTAATCGGCGCTCCTTCCTCGTCCAGGTTCACTATACCAATACCGGCATGGTTCCAGAGCCTCTCCCCGGCTTCGCGACCTTCGGGCAGTCGAGGTGTCACGCGCATACGCCGTCGTTTGGTAAACCAATTAAGTGGTGACCAGGGTGCATAGAGCCAGCGATTCATCCGGTCCAGCCACTCCAAAAGGGTGTGGGGAAACTCGTTCTTGATACCACTGCTGGTAATCTGCCATATCCTGGGCCGGTCTGGTCGATGACGAAGGCGCACGTCATAAGCGAAGGAATAGTGAACGTCACCGGAAAGTATCACGAAGTTTTCAGGGGTACGTGAATGCCGGAAGATGTTCAGGAGTACGTTGGCGGCACCGCGGTGGGCCATCCAGTTTTCGGCATCCACCACCAAAGGTTTGCCAAAGAAGGTAAACACCTTCTGGATTGTTTCAATCAATTTCACCCCGAACATGGGTGCCGGAGAAACCACGATCACTGCTTTCTGGTCGATGATTTCCTGTTGGAACTCGGTCAACGCTTCCCAATCCATTAGCCCTGAAGGGCGGGCCCGATTAAGCTCGCTCCGCCAGCGGCGAGTGCGCGAATCCAGCACCACAATTCTGGGCGATGTCGCCAGCGTGTAGTGCCAGCGCTCAAACTGCAAAAGATCATCAACTAGTGCATCCTGTCGGTAGGAACAATAAACACCCTTCTGCCCGGCCGATTCCGACAACGCCTGAATGGATGGCAGGATGTCATCGAAGGCGTCAGGGTTATTGCCCCACCCCTGGCACAGTAGATAGGCAATCAGGGCATTACCCACAATACGCCGGGCGAACGGATGCTCGTAGGTTGTGGCCTCCCACTGTGCAGACAAGTTCCAGTCGTCTGTGATGTCGTGATCATCGAAAATCATATAGTTCGGGAGGTGGGCGAGCGCTCGGGAAGCGCGGGGTAAGCCGCTAACAAAGTCGTCAATCGCTACCTGTTCTTCCAGATAGGCTTTTGTATCCTCCCCACTCAGTGCCGGTTGTTCCATCTCAATCAGACGCCAGCACACCGGCGACCAGACCAGCAGGTACATGGCCATGACTTCGCTCAGGGAGATCAAATGGTTGTGCGCATTGGCGGTGGTGAACACCGGCTTTCTGACACCTCCGAAGAACCTTTCTATCAGGGCCTCATTGCTCCGGATATCCGGAAGCAACTTCTCACGCCGAAAATAGGTGTCCGGGTTATCCCGCAACTCTTTGCTGTCGCTGACCAAACTGCCGGTAAGCGTTTCGTCGTAAAGACCCAGGCATTCAATCAGCTCGTGGATGGCCCGGAGCATGGGGCCTGCAACATCGTCGGCATAGATCTGGTCACCGGTCATCAGCATAAGCGCCGGGCGCTTTTCACTATCCTCCTGGGCCTGTTGAAGTAACTGGTCAACTCGAACCAATCCGTCGGAAGAAGCGGAATGGGGCCGGCGACAAGAGCCATGAATGAGCCGATCAACCCGGTCCTTGATCATAAAATCAGGTCGACTCTTTCCCGGCATACAGAGATGGGGCGCCCAGTCCCTTATCCAGGCCTCATTATCGCTTCCTGGACCGCTGAACTCCGAACCAGACACTCCGAGGTCGTATTCAATCCGTGTATCCAATGGCATGGTATCTTCGAGCCCAAGATCAATCAGGTACAGGTAGGCCGAGATACCGACACGAACGCGGGTAACGTCCTTTTCTGTGAGCACCCGATCAATAAGCGGCTCAGTTGAAGACTCCTGGTTAAGCCGCATCCTTATCGTCAGCGGCGATGACCCCACCAGCCAAAGCACCAGTCTTTCGCGCGTGGTGTGCCTGAGAATTGGCCCCGCCAATACTGGTGGCAAAGACAACGAAGACCGCTCACTCATTGATTTCTCCCAACGCCCCCTGAAGACTTAGCTTTTGCGCCAGTTCTCTCACTTATCTCCAGCGTTTCCAAAATGACCACCAAATCCTTTACCCTTTTTGAAATCTTCTCAATACATCCTGTGAGTATGGGATAAGGAGACCGGCATGGCCGAAAAGCCACTCGATATTCAGCGCCTTGAACGCTACAACAGCAAGCAGACTGAGTACACCCTCGCCATTATCACGGACGAGGATCACGCATCCCAGGTGGAACTTGAAGATGGCCAAACAGCCTGGAAATCCACCCTGCGTTTCGACAAGCTCTATCGCGAAATCGATCCAGACACCGGCAAGGCCTTCTACAGCCTGGAAGAAATCCCGGAAGAACAAGGGGGCGAACATCATCTGATCAGCCTGATTGCCGAAGGGGGCCGAGGCGCGGAATTTTCCGAACTCGTTCAGTTTGGCGAACGGCTGATCACCTTCGATGACCGCACGGGGTTGGTGTGCGAAATCCGCAACAAAAATCAGCTTGTACCCCGCCATATCCTGATGACAGGCCGTGGCGACGAAAAATTCAAGGGATTCAAAAGCGAATGGGCCACCCTGAAAGGCGAGCAGATGATCGTGGGCAGCCATGGAAAGAACGCAGAAGAAGAATGGATTAAGGTTCTGAACCGAAACTACAGCCTGGAAAGCATGAACTGGCACAACAACTATCAGCGTATTCGGGATGCCCTGAATGTAGGCGATCAGGGTTACGTGACTCATGAAGCCGCAGAATGGCACCCGTATCGCAACTGCTGGCTGTTTTTCCCTCGCAAAATTTCCCGGACCCCGTTCGAGGAAACTGTTGATGAGAAGGAACGCGGTGGCAATACACTTGTTATTGCAAACCCGGACTTTACCGACATCAAAACGGTGGAGATTGGCCAGAGAAGGCCTGAGCGTGGCGTATCGTCATTCAAGCTGATTCCCGGTCGTACCGACGAATGCATTGGTCTCAAAAGCGTGGAAATCGGAGATCGTACGGAAACCTATCTGTTCTGTTTCGATCTTGAGGGTAATGTGTTGCAGGACGATACATTAATAGGGCGCTATAAATGTGAAGGGGTAGAGATTCTCTAAAACCTGCCAATAGAGGGGTTTTGTGCGATTGAAATAAGGGCAGGAAAATATTTCCTCACAATGAAGGGCTATTAATAGCACTTTTAATTGCGGAGTCCGTTATTAGGGTTGTGGTCAGAGGCAACAGATGTAGTGAATAAAACACTACACGAATTTATACCACCCGAGATCAAAAAGGAGATCGGATTATGAAACGCACAACCCTTTCTCTCGCAATCGCGTCAACTCTTGCACTAGCGCCGGCCGCCACTCTGGCCGCAGAGAGCCCATATCTTGAGCCGGATGGCTCTTGGATTACCCTAAGTGGGAAAGTGACCAGCACCACCGCAGACACCTTCATGCTGGACTACGGCGAGGGCCTGGTCACGGTTGAAATGGACGACTGGGACTGGTTTGAAGAAAGCGGCGAAGTCCTGCCGGGTGACGAGGTCACCGTGTACGGCGAAGTCGACGATGACACCTTTGAAACCGCCAAGATCGAGGCCAGCAGTGTCTATGTAGACAGCCTTGGCACTTACTTCTATGCCAGCGGCGCCGATGAAGAAAGCGTTACCGACCTTGACGTTGCGCCAACCATTGATATTGGGCAGCTTGTTCTGACTGGCACGGTGACGAGCGTCGACGGCACGGAATTTACCATTGATTCCGGAGACCAGAAAATGAAGGTTGATACCGCCCTTATGGCTTACAATCCTACGGATGACGAGGGTTATCAGCAGATTGAAAAAGGCGACCAGGTCACGGTTACTGGCGATGTAGACGTTGATACCTTCGATGCCGCTGAGCTGATGGCGGACACCGTCGTTACGCTCGACGATGACAGTAGCTCATAAAAGCTTCTGCCCCACCAGCCCCGCCTTTGGCGGGGCTTTTTCCGATCGTTCAGCCCAGTAGACGCGGGTTGTAACCTCACTTCTCTCCAATCGGGACGCGAATCAGGCCAATGTCCTTGTGGTGCCCCGGCTACTCCCCGGGAGAGTGAGTACCCGCTTTAAGGCCCGCGGTAGCCATACTATTCTTTTACAGCACATAATCCCCAAACCTGGCTCCAACTGGAACTTTCTTTCATGCGTTACTGGCTTGTAGTTAATGAAATGTCTGTTGCAGGCAAATCTGAATCTGAGAAGTGGCGACAGCGCCTCGCCCGGGCCGGCGTTGAGCCAGTGCTGACTCGTAATATTGATGATAGCCGGTGGGTAGAAGAAATCGAACCGGGAGACTGCGTCCTTGCTGCCGGAGGAGACGGTTCAGTGAACCGCGCTGCAGGTATCTGTATAGAACGGAATGCCGTTCTGGGAGTCCTTCCCTCTGGCACTGCCAATGATTTTGCCAGGAACTTGGGGCTACCCGGGGATCCAGAGGCTCTGTGCCAGCTGATCGCGCGTAATAAATGGCGCTGGCTTGATGTGGCCCGTTATGACACGGGGCTGTTCCTGAATGTCGCCCATGTGGGGCTGGGAACCGCGGCCGTGCGGGAAAGTGGACCGAAGCAAAAGGCCCGGTGGGGCCGTTTTGTGTACGCTCTTACGATCCTGCGCCGGCTGCGGGAGCATCGAGGCTTTCACGCCACTGTCACGGCAGATACGGGCGAAGTGGATGGCAGATGGCTCTCCCTGGCCGTTGCCACAAGCGCATATTACGGTGGTGGCCACCCCATCCCAGCTGCAAGTGCTGATGACGGTCAACTTGATATTATCGCAGTGCGACCACGGTCCTTTTTGCGGCTGTTTGCCACCTTTATATTCATGCGGTTGCGGGGCCGATCACCTGACCAGACGTCGACATTTGTTCACCTCAAGGCCCGAGAGTGTCAGATTACCACTCGCACGCCCCGGACGGTGACTGCCGACGGCGAGGTGGTCGCCAATACGCCGCTGGAAGTGCGCTGCGATCCGGGATCCCTGGCTGTAATCTGCGAAAAGATAGTTCACACCTGAGTGAAAAAGCTGGCTCTACTCTCTGATCTTGCTGGCTGGCCTGCTGCTGACTACCTGGGCTAAGGCGCTATCTGAAAGCTCGGGTTCTACCCTGTCTTCACGGACGGTTTTAAAACGACAGGTAACTGGTACCCCCGGCAGGACTCGAACCTGCTACCTATCCCTTAGGAGGGGATCGCTCTATCCAGATGAGCTACGGGGGCTTTTTGAAGAGGGCGTATGATAGCCGGCACCAGCCCGGGTCTCAAGGGGTGCCGGCCGTTTGTGGCTCAATCGGTCTGAGTGGCCGCATTATCCATCGGTGGCCGCTGGCGTAGCTGTTCCAGAATGTCGTTTTCGTTGGTCTCGCCTTTGTTGGTTACTACCTGCAGCGCGCGTTCGCGTTCGAGCATGGTTTGCCTGAAGGTTGCCCCCAGTTCTTCCAGCGTAACCTGGCGTATGGCGTCGGCCAGTTGTTCACGGCTGTTGAACAGGTGGTTCTTGCGGTCTATTTCACGCCAGTAGCGGCCGGAGATGTCATCCAGTTGCCGGTCGTTTTCCAGCAATTTGCTGATAACGGCCTGTTTTTCCCGGTCCAAGCGTTTTTCATCCAGGTTGCCGAGCTGTTCGGCGAAAGACTCGGCGAAGTCGGCCACTGCGTTATCAATAGCGGTGCCGTCAGCAGTGGGGGATTGTACGATCAGGCCCAGAGCTGGCGTTTCCAGGATTTCGAAGTTGCTGGCCTGAACAATGTAGCCCAACTGGCGGGTGGTGCGGATTTCCTCATAGAACGGACTACTGACGATCTGCGCCAGCAGACGGAAGCGTGCCCGTTCGGGGTATGACGTGTTCTGACCCTGCAGATAGAGGGTATAGCCGGTATCCGGGTGGTCTACGTAGATCCGTGCGTTGGTCTGGTTCTGAGGCAGTTGGCGCAAGCCAGAGCGTTCCACGGTCGTGCGTTTACCGTCGTCAAGTACCAGCGCAGTCACCTGCTTTGCCATGTTCAGCGCGGCGGCTCGTGTCAGGTTGCCGTGGGCCAGCATGACCGGGTCGGTTTCTGCCAGCAGGGCTTTGGCGAAGGATCTCAGCTCGTCCAGAGTCACTTCTTTGGCCGCGGCCAGTTTGTCGTCAGTGGGGAAGCTGCCTTCAATCAGGGCAGTTTGCACGAACTCCGAGGTTTGCTGAACCGGGCGGTTCTTTGCCTGGTTCTCCAGGTTGTCGATCAGCTGATGACGGGCAATCCGGAAGCGCTGTTCTGTAATGTTGGGGTCCGCAAGCTCTGTCAGAACCCGGCCGAGCAGGGTGTGCAGTTTGTCGTTATAGCCACCAACCCGAATGGTCACGCCGCGCAGGTGAGGGTACACACGGTAGTTCAGCCCGGCGAGTTTGGCAGGGTAGGCCTGGGCATTGAGGTTGGTGTTTACCGCATCCAGCAGCAGCTTTGTCAGCACGTTGGCGCGGGCAGAGGCTTGTGAAGCCGGCGTGCGCAGGCTGACGAAAACGTTGGCTTTGGGTGTGTTGAAACGGGTGTCCCGGGCGAACCAGATATCCAGGCCGTCAAAGTCGGCCAGTTGTTCCGGTTGGGCCATGGTTTCACCGGCCACCAGGTCCAGGTCTTCAGGCACAAAAGGATTGGTGTCGGGCAGGGCCAGTTGGCTGGCAAGTCTGGTGTCGGTTTTTCTGTCGAGCGGCAAAGGCTCACGCTGCCATGGGGTCTGGTACCACTCGGTGAACATCGGGTTTTCCAGTTGCAGGTGGGGGGCAGAAACCCGCACCAGAAGATTCTCCGGTGTGAGCTGTTGCAGCAGCGCCCGGTACTGGTCCGGCGCATACGCTTCCATCAGCCAGGGGGCGCTGAGGACATCCTGAGCCGGGTAATCTCTGAGCATTCTGGACAGGCGCATGGCCTCACTTACCGGCTTGCCGCGCTCCCGGAAACGGAAATCCATGGTCGCCAGCTGCTGCATTTCGTGAAAGCGATCTTCGCTTATGCCGTTTTTACGGATCTTGTCCAGATACCGGAAAGTCAGGTCAATGATTTCGTTCTGGCTTTCAAGACCGTGTGGGGTAAGCGCCATGCTGATTTCTAGAGTGGCGTGTTCCCCGGTATCCATGCCAAGGCCCGCCGAAAGGCTTTGTACCAGTCCGGCCTTTTTCAGGACATCGAACAGGCTGCCGGTACCTTCGTGGCCAATCAGGTTGGCCAGATAGGAGACAGGCTTGGTTTTGTAGTTTTCTTTCTGTGAGGGAATCGGGAAGGCCAGAGTCATATGCCGGCTGTCTTTCAGGGTTTCAGCGGTGATTTTCTCGGGCAGCCGATCCAGGTCTAGCAGCGGTTCCGGATGCTTTTCCGCAGCCAGGTTCCGGTTTTCAATTTCAGTGAAACGTTCGCGAACCATCTGTTCCAGTTCATCCAGATTCTGCGGGCCATACACCGCAAGCGTCATGATGTTGGCCGAATAATGTTCCTTCCAGAACTCGATCAGGTCTGGCCGAAGCGGGTTGTCTTCGGTGTTCTCGAGGGTAGTCAGATTGCCCACGGCGAACCGGCTGAAGGCGTGGTCCGGGTTGCCGCCGGCTTTTCTGACGGATAACAGGCGCCGGCCATCGTCTTTGAGCTTGGCGCTGAATTCGGAATGCACGGCGTTGCGTTCGCGGTCGACCAGCTCTGCGGTGAACAGGGGGGCAGAAAACTGCTGGGCGAATCGATCCAGGGCGGGCTCGAGGAAGTGCGCTTCCACATCGAAGAAGTAGTTGGTGTCCTGGAAGGCGGTAAAGGCATTGTGGCTGCCGCCGTGACTGCGGATAAACTGCTGGTATTCACCGGCATCCGGGTACTTCTCTGTGCCCAGAAACAGCATGTGTTCCAGGAAGTGGGCCAGGCCTGCGCGTTCATCCGGATCATCGCCACTACCTACGGCCACGTTCATGGAAGCCGCAGCTTTGTCGGCCTGTGGGTCGGATGCGAGGAGCACTTCAAGTCCGTTTTCCAGCTCGAGGTAACGGTAGTCATTGTTGTCGTTGGGGCTTTTAGTCGGGGTCACGCTGGCGGTCACCAAGGGGCTGAACAGGAGGGTGGCAAATACAAACAGAATAAACCGTGGCAGTCGACATGCGGCTGAAACGGAAGAGCGTTCCTCAGTCATGGGGCCCCTTTTTTCGATGTATTGGTTATCGCAAAGTGTTCTGGTCAGTGCACCAACGAGTTTCTGGCGGTCTCCGGCTGCTGCTCAAGGGTCTGGCTTGCCAGGCTGGCGGCTTTTTCCGCGCTCAGATCACCGTTGGCAATGCGCTCAAGAACTGTAGCCATAATGGCAATGGATTGCTGGTGTTCGGAAAATTCCGCCTGGAAGGCATCGTCTATCGCCTGATAAACAGCCTCGATCTTCTCTTCCCGGGTGCCGTTGTCCTGAGCCGTATCATTAATGGCTTTCAGGCAAGCCCGGGCAATGGCGATGTAGCGCTCGGTGTTTGGGTTATCGTTCTGCATGGTGTTGCTGTTTCCCGGTGTGGTGTGAAATTTAGGACGCTGTCAGGCGCAAGAAGTTCCCGACAGTAACGTCCTTATTCGTTGTTGGTTTCGGCGGTTTCGGGAATGGCGGGTGGAGGAAAGCCTCCGAGCTCCTTCCAGCGATTGACGATGCCGCAGAACAGGTCAGCGGTTTTCTCTGCGTCGTACGCGGCAGAGTGCGCTTCTTTGTTATTGAACGGGATGCCGGCCAGCTTGCAGGCCTGGGCCAGTACGGTGTGGCCATAGGCGAGACCCGCCAGCGTGGCGGTGTCGAACGTGGAAAACGGATGGAACGGATTGCGTTTGATGTCGGAACGCATGGCGGCAGCGAACACAAAATTGTGGTCGAAAGTGGCGTTGTGGCCAACCAGCACCGCGCGTTTGCAATCGTGAGCTTTCACCGCCTGTCGGATGGGCGCGAAAATTTCACTCAGGCCTTCGCGTTCGGGAACGGCTTCTCGCTCCAGGCTCCATGGGTCAATACCGGTAAAGTCCAGTGCCGATTGTTCCAGATTGGCGCCTTCGAAGGGATCGATCTGCTGCAAGTGGGTTTCACCCCGTTTCAGCCAGCCATCCTCATCGAGGGTCAGCATGACGGCGGCTATTTCCAGCAGGGCGTCCCGTTCGGGGTTGAAGCCGGCGGTTTCAACATCCACAACCACCGGCAAAAAGCCGCGGAAGCGAAGGGACATAGGGTGCGGCTGTTTGTTTTCGTCTGACACTCGAACTCCAATGTTCGTGTTGTGAATTGAAAAAGGGTTACGCCATGCGCCAGTGGACGGTTTCACCGGCTTTAAGCGGGACGATGTCGCCATCGGCCAGAGGGAGTTTTTCCGGCATGGTCCAGGGTTCCCGCACCAGGGTAATGGTATCGGAGTTGCGGGGCAGGCCGTAGAAATCCGGTCCGTTGTGGCTGGCAAAGGCTTCGAGTTTGTCCAGAATGCCCAGCTCTTCGAAAATATCAGCGTACAGGCCGATGGCGCCGTAAGCGGAATAACAACCGGCACAGCCACAAGGGGCTTCCTTTTTGTCCCGGGCGTGGGGGGCCGAGTCGGTTCCCAGGAAGAATCGCGGGTCACCGCTGGCAACCGCTTCACGCAGGGCTTTCTGGTGCTTGTTGCGCTTCAGGATTGGCAGGCAGTACAGGTGCGGGCGAATGCCGCCAACCAACAGGTGGTTCCGGTTGTACATCAGGTGCTGTGGCGTGATGGTGGCTGCAAGATTGCCGCCGGTATGGCTGCGCACGAACCCGGCGGAGTCTGCGGTGGTGATGTGTTCCAGCACGACTTTCAGATGCGGGAAGGCCTCCAGAGTGGGCGTCAGCACCTGCTCCAGAAAGACTTTTTCCCGGTCGAAAATATCAATCTCGGCGTCGGTTACTTCGCCGTGCACCAGCAGCAGCATGCCGCAATCGGCCATGGCTTCGAGCACCGGGTAGATATTGCGGATATCCGTCACGCCGGAGGCCGAATTGGTGGTGGCACCGGCCGGGTAGAGCTTGGCGGCAACAATGCCTGCGTTCCTTGCCTCGCGAATCGTTTCCGGTGTGGTGCTTTCAGTCAGGTACAGCGTCATCAGCGGCTCGAAGCCGGTGCCACCGGCTGCGGTGAGGATACGGTCGCGGTAAGACATGGCCGCAGCAGTGTCGGTCACCGGTGGTGCCAGGTTGGGCATGATAATGGCCCGGCCGAAGCACGCTGCCGTTGCCGGAACCACGTGGTCCAGAACCGCGCCGTCGCGAACGTGCAGGTGCCAGTCGTCAGGGCGGGTGATGGTTAGTTGTCTGGTCATGAAAGTATTCGCACAGCCGCTTAAAAATTTAGCCGGATTATATCAGAAGGACGGGCGAAATGTTCTGGCACGCATGCCGATATCCGGGCTCAAGTATTGTGGCGCGGGGCCGTTAACTTGTGTGTCTGGTTCCTTCTCTGTTTATCGGGACATGAATATGGCCAATTTTTCTCGCCAGTCTCTCACTCGCCGGCTTGTTGTGTTTGGCAGCAAGGCGGTATTGCCTCTGGTGGCCTGGCCGGTTTTGGCGTCCAGCTATGGTGCGGGCATAGAGAACAGCCAGTGGTATCTCTCGGATTCGGTTTTCGAGTGCTCGCTGGTGCATGACGTGCCCGGATATGGCCGTGCCGTGTTCCGGCATCGGGCCGGCGAGGAGCTGAGCTTCTTTCTGGAATCCGATATGCAGGTAATGCGCTCGGGGCAGGGGCAACTGGTGGTTGAGGCTCCGGCATGGCGGCCAGGTGTGCCGCCACGGTCGTTGGGTGCGGTCAGGGTTTCTTCAGACCGGCGGGCTGTCAGTCTTGGCAATCGGGAAGCCGCACGCATTGTGCGTGGTTTGCTGGAGGGGATGCAGCCGACCGTCACGCGGGCGGCAAGGTACGATGATCAGCCGGTGCGCGTGCATCTGTCCAATGTGAATTTTGCGGGCCCCTGGTCGGGTTACCGGGAATGCGCGTCGGGGCTGCTGCCGGTCAATTATGACCAGATCCGTCGATCGCGGATTCCTTTCGCCAGTGCCAGCACTGAGTTGTCCAACTCAGACCGGCAACTGCTCGATAACATTGCCATCTTTGTGCAAGCGGACTCGACGGTGGAGCGGGTGTTTGTGGATGGCCACACCGATAGCGCCGGTAGCCGCATCGATAACCGGGCACTTTCGGAGGAACGGGCAAATGCCGTTGCGGACTATCTGGAATCCCGGGGTGTCGATGAGAGCATGATGACCGTGCGTGCCCACAGCGACCAGTATCCGGTATCCCGTCGTCCTGCCGAGAACCGGCGAGTGGATATTCGTTTGCAGCGAGAGGGTGAAAGGCCGGCGTTCCAGCAGGCCGGTACGCAGAGTGATGACTTCTCGGGGTAAAACTCCCCGGGTTGTTTTTATCAGGCGGCGTTCAGCACGTTCAGATGGGCAACCACACATTCACAGAGCGTGTCGAGATCGTAGCCTCCTTCCAGTGTTGAGACAATCCGGCCGTCTGCGTGCTCGTTGGCCACGTCAACCAGCATTTGTGTCAGCCACCGGAAGTCGTCTGTTTCCAGACTAGTCTCACCCATCGGATCCTGCCGGTGGGCGTCAAACCCGGCGGAGATCAGAATCAGCTGGGGTCTGAAGTTCTGCAGTTTCTCCTGCCAGTTTTCTGTCACCACCTTCCGGTATTCTGCCGAACCACAGCCTTCCGGAATCGGTATGTTGATAATGTTTTCGGCCTGCCCGTACACGTGGGAATATGGAAAGAAGGGGTGCTGAAAGCTGGAGCACATCAGAATGCGATTGTCGCCACTGACGATATCGATAGTGCCGTTGCCCTGGTGAACATCGAAATCGATGATGGCGACGCGTTCCAGTTGGTGTACGTCCAGGGCATGCATGGCAGCCAATGCGGTGTTGTTGTAGAAACAGAAACCCATGGAACGGGCGCGCTCGGCATGATGCCCCGGTGGGCGGGCACAGATAAAGGTATTGGTGACCTGGTTGTTCATGACCATGTCGACTGCCTGGACATTAGCACCGGCGGCGAGCCGGGCGGCGCGCAGAGTGTTTGGTGTCATGGCCGTCTCCGGGTCCGTGAACACCCGGCCCTGAGCCGGCTGCATTTCCTCCAGTTGTTGGAGGTAACCCTCCGGATGTACCGCCAGCAGCTGGTCACGGGTGATTTCTTCCGGTCGAACCCATTCCAGACTTTCTTCGAGGTCTGTCTCGGCAATACAGGCCAGAATGCGGGAAATGCGCTCCGGACACTCCGGATGCTCCGGGCCCATGTTGTGTTTCATAAAATCGTCGTGAGAGAAAAATGCCGTGGTCATGAGCCTTGTTGCGCTTGTTGCCGGGATGCGGTGATGTTATCAGGCATGAGCAAACCCTGTCGTCTGTTCACTTTAATAAGATTGATAGCCGATTTACATCAGAAGTTGGCCATCTAGGATAAGATGTACATGGCAATCAATTTATTCAGCTGAGTCGATCGTGCAATCGTGCCGCTGTTAGATCTCAGGGAGAGTCATTTTGAGTACCCGTTATCTGGAAAGCCTGTTCAACCCTGAGTCCATCGCGGTTATTGGTGCATCTGAGCGGGAAGACAATCTGGGTGGCATGGTGCTGCGCAATCTTCTGGGAGGTGGCTTCCCGGGGCGGATGGTGGTGGTTAACCGCAGTGGGTACAGAAATGTGCATGGCGTGCCCTGTGAAACGAAAATTGTCGATCTCAGTTTCGTGCCGGACCTCGCCATTGTCTGCACTCCCCCGATAACCGTGCCAAGAGTCATTCGTCGGTTGGGTGAGCAGGGTGTACGTACGGCCATTGTCATGACTGGCGGCATGTCCCGTACCCATAGTAAAAGCGGCAAACCATTGATGTATTCGGTGCGCGAGGCTGCGCGCAAGACCGGTCTGCGGGTGCTTGGGCCCAACACCATCGGTTTGATGGTGCCCGGCCGGCGTTTGAACGCCACGTATGCCCACATGGGGGCAATTCCCGGGCGCGTGGCCTTTGTGGGCCAGTCCGGAACCATTGCCAGTTCAGTGCTTGACTGGGCGTTTGCCCGGGGAGTCGGGTTTTCGTATTTTCTGACCCTGGGCGATGGCATGGATATCGCGCACGATGATCTGATCGATTACCTTGCCCAGGATACCCATACCCGGGCCATTCTTCTGCACATGGAACATATCCCCAACCCGCGGCGTTTCATGTCGTCGGTTCGGGTAGCTGCCCGAACCAAACCAGTCATTGTTGTAAAATCCGGGCGGGTGCCGGAGTCCGAGTGGGTGCCGCACACGCTGCCCGCCGGAATAAAACAGAGCGATCCGATCTTTGATGCCATGCTCAGGCGTGCCGGTGTCTTGCGCGTGGATGGCCTGGGGCAGATGTTTGATGCCCTGGAAACGCTGACGCGTATGCGCCCGTTGCGCCGGGAGTCTCTGGCTATCATGGGTAATGGCGTAGGCCCCGGTGTGCTGGCTGTCGACAGGCTGGCAGACCTTGGCGGCGAACTGGCGGAACTGTCACAGACGAGTATCGATGCATTGGCCCAGATTCTGCCGCCGTACTGGACACGCAAAAACCCGATTGATCTGAATTACGACGCCACACCGGAAATATACGCCCGGGCCATTGAAATTCTGGCCAAAGACCCGAATGTCGCCAACCTGTTGGTGATGTATGCCCCCACGTTGACCGGCAACAGTCTCGACATTGCGCGGACGGTGGTTGAGTCTGCCGGGGAAACCAGACTGAACATTTTTACCTGCTGGCTGGGGCAGAGCACGGTGATGGATTCCCGGGATGAGTTTTACCGGGCCGGGGTGCCCTCATTTTTCAACCCGGAAAAGGCGGTAATGGCGTTTATGCAGCATGTGCGGCATCAGCGTGTTCAGCGCTTACTGACAGAAACGCCGGAATCGTTTACCGACCACTTTGCTGATCACAGCCATACTCATGCCATGGTTACCCGGGCACTGAAGAGCGGTCGGCAGTATTTGTCCGGCGAGGAAGCTCATCGGGTGATCCGGGATTACGGCCTGAACACCATCAACACTCTGTATTGTGATGATGTGGAAGAAGTGCTGCAGGTGTTCGCCATTGAGCGCCGGCCCATTGATGTCACCATTCTTCATGAAGAAGCCTGCCACCCGTTTCTGAATCTTAGTCCGACTCAGCGGCGCTATAAGGGCATCGTCAAAAAGCTGAACAGCGAGCAGGCGATTATCGACGGTTGTCGCTTTCTGATGGATGAATACCTGGAGCATTTCCCGAACAGCCGTTTCCTGGGGTTCTCGGTGCAGCATTCTTACCAGCATGTCGGGGGCATTGAGTTCAGTGTGGGAATTACCCGGGATGAGATTTACGGACCATTGGTGGTGTGTGGAGCGGCGGGTGCCCGGGTCAATATTATGAGTGACCGCCAGATCGCGCTGCCTCCACTGAATATGGTGTTGGCCCGGGAATTGTTATGCCGCACCTACATGTACCGGTTACTGAGAGAACATAGCCTGCGGCCGGAAGAAGACATTCGTGCTGTGTCTGAAACATTGGTGACTTTGTCCCGGATTGCGATTGATATGCCGGAGATCCGTGGTCTGGAAATCTCGCCTTTGTTGTTTAATGATAACGGTGCCGTGGCCGTGAATGTTGCCATCGATCTCGATGAAAAGCCCGGCAAACCCATTATCCAGCCCTATCCGCGGGAACTGGAGGAATGGATTGTACTGCCCAAATCCGGGCGCCGGGTCATTATCCGGCCGGTGTTGGCAGAGGATGAGCCGGCACACCGGGCCTTCCATGAACATCAGTCACCCGAATCCATCCGTTATCGGTTCTTCCAGTACCGTAAACACTTCTCCCATGATGATGTGGCGCAGATGGTACAGATCGACTACGACCGGGAAATGGTGTTCATTGCCAACGCCCGGCGTGAAGACGGAGAGGGAGAGGAAACCCTGGGCACGGTTCGCACCTGGACAGATGCAGATAACCTGCGCTGCGAGTTTGCGGTGATGGTTGATGACCGGATGAAAGGTGAAGGCCTGGGTATCCGGTTGATGCAGAAGATGATTGCTTACTGCCGTGCCCGGGGCACCATGGAAATGGTGGGGGATGTGCTACCGGATAATCGGCCGATGTTACAGCTGGCCGAGCACCTGGGTTTTGAGATCAGGTACAACGCCGAGGAAGATGTGATGGATTTGCGGTTGGTGCTGAATGAGCCGGAAAGTGACTGGCAAAAAGAACGATTGAAGAAGGGGTAGAGCGGTTGAAGAAAAGCGGGGCCGTGGCGGGCCCCGCTTTTTTTGACCGGTTTATTCTTCGACGATGGCGGAACGGTCTTCCCCGCCCAGGGCCTCCAGCAGTCCTGGAATCATCCGGGACAGTTCCAGTGTCATCAGTGTAAAGGCGGCGTCGAACTTTGCCACGGCGTCGTCCACGTCTACCTCATCCAGCTGGTCCTGCAGGGTTTCGCCGAACTTGAGGCGACGAATGCCCAGCTCTTCATCGAGCACGAAAGACACGTTGTCGTCCCATGTCAGCGCCAGTTTGGTGACCTGCATGCCGGCCTCGAGATGATTCAGGATTTCTTCCGCTTTCAGGTCCAGGCCTTTGCAGCGAACCACGCCACCATCTTCAGACGGATCTTTCAGCTCACACTCACTACCCAGTGTAATGGTCGCCGGGTGATCAATGGTCTCGTTCAGCCAACCGGTGAACGTGAATGCCGGAGCCTGCTCGACAACCGGTGGTCTGACCGGCAGCGATCCCACGCTTTTGCGCAGCGTAGAGGCCAGGTCTTCCGCCTGTTTGGCAGAACCGGCATCCACCACCAGCAGGCCATCCTGTGGTGCCAGATAGGCGTAGCAGCGGCGGTTGCGGGAGAACGCCTGAGGCAGCATTTCCAGCATGACCTGCTCTTTGATCTCGTCTTTCTCCTTGCGGCGCACCTTGCGGCTCTGTTCAAATTCGATGGCTTCAGCGCGCTCCTCCACGGCTTCTTTCACCACGGGGCCAGGCAGAATTTTTTCCTCTTTGCGCAGGGCAATCAAGTGGTAGCCGTTGGCGCTGTGCACCAGTTGCTCCCCATGCTTGCCCAGTGGCGGCACCCAGCCGGAGCGGGTGGTTTCCTGCGGGCCGCAGGGTTTGAACGCATCGGCCTGCAGCTTCTCTTCCAGAGCTTCAGCCGAGATGTCAAAAGGTTTGGTAAAACGAAAAATACGGGCGTTACGAAACCACATGGGTTTGAATATCCTTGTTGCCGGGTCAGATCTGCATGATTTCGACCAGAACGGTCTTGACGATAAAGCCTACAACCCCTGCTCCCAGTACGGTGAACAGGGCCATAGTGCCGAACTTGCCAGCCTGGGATTTTTTTGCCAGATCCCACACGATGAAACCCATCCAGACAATAAGGCCTGTCAGAAACACCAGCATGGCGATCTGGGAAAAGACTGCTTCGGTCATGTCTACTCCGATATCAACTGAGTTTGAATTGTGTCGGTAATCGCTTCCATGGCGGTTATTGTTCGTCCCGCAGGAAAACCCAGTTGTTGTTATCGGATTGGTCTTCGCTGAAATAGTAGCCGTCCAGATTGAAGCCCTTGAGGTCTTCAGCATTGGTGATGCGATTCTGGATGGCGTAGCGGCACATCAGGCCGCGGGCCTTTTTGGCGTAGAAACTGATCATCTTGTACTGGCCGTTTTTCCAGTCTTTGAACTGGGGTGTGATCAGCCGGGCATCCAGGCTCTTTTTCTGTACGCTTTTGAAGTACTCGTTTGATGCCAGGTTGATCAGGATCTTGTCGTCGTCGGCCAGCAACTGGTTCAGGGCGTCGGTTATTTTGCGACCCCAGAACGCGTACAGATCCTTGCCACGTGTGTTTTCGAATTTTGTGCCCATCTCCAGCCGGTAAGGCTGCATCAGATCCAGAGGCTTGAGCAGCCCGTAGAGGCCGGACAGTATGCGCAGATGTTTCTGGGCAAAGCTGAAGTCTTCTTCACTGAAGCTTTCGGCATCCAGGCCGGTATAGACATCCCCTTTGAAGGCCAGTACCGACGGGCGGGCATTATCCGGAGTAAAGGGCGTGTGCCAGTTGCGAAAACGCTCGGCGTTGAGCTGGCCGAGTTTATCACTGATGTTCATCAGATTGCTGACCTGATGCGGTTCCAGTGTCTTGAGCTGGTCAATCAGCTCACAGGCGTCATCCAGAAAATCCGGCTGGGTATGGGTTTCCGTTGCCAGAGGGCTCTCGTAATCAAGAGTCTTGGCAGGGGAGATGATCATCAGCATGGGTGGTGAATCCTCATTGCAGAAACGTCTGTAACTGGTCGCTGGTAAATGGCCAGTCCAGCTCCGCGCCGGTGTCATTGCGGCGCAGCACGGGAATGCGGGTGCCGTAACGTTCTACCAGTGCTTCAGACTGGGCAATATCGACCGCTTCCACGGGAACGGGCTCCGGCATGGGCGTATGCACCAGCAGGGCTTCGGCCAGTTCGCAAAGATGGCATTGGTCTGTGGTGTAGAAGACGAGTTCCATTACTTTTTCGGCTGTGCGTCGATTTGCTGACCGTTGATGCCACGGCTGTCTTTACCCATCAGATAGAGATACACCGGCATCAGCGTTTCGGGTTCCGGATTCTTTTTCGGGTCTTCAGCCGGGTAAGCCAGCATGCGCATACCGGTGCGTGTGGCACCCGGGTTCAGGCTGTTTACGCGGATGTTGTGGCGCTCATCATCCAGTTCATCGGCCAGCAACTGTGCCAGCCCTTCAACCGCAAACTTTGAGACCGCATAGGCGCCCCAGTAGGCCCGGGCCTGTCGGCCAACGCCGGAGGAGATGAGGATCATTGAGGCGTCCTCAGATTTGCGCAGCAGCGGAATCATGGCCCGGCTCAGCAGGAATGGTGCGGTCGCATTTACCTGCATCACCCGGTTCCAGGTTTCCGGATCGTACAGCTCGACCGGGCTGCGGGCACCGAGAATACCGGCGTTGTGCAGCAGGCCATCAAGGCGGCCAAAATTGTCTTCGATGGTCATTGCCAGTTCTTCGTATTCCTTGACCGCCGCGCCTTCAAAATTCATAGGCACGATGGCTGGCTTCGGGTAACCGGCGGCTTCAATCTCGTCGTAGATTTCTTCCAGTTTTTCCACCGTGCGGCCAACCAGGATGACGGTCGCACCATGGGCGGCGTAGGCCTTGGCGGCTGCCCGCCCGATACCGCTGCCAGCGCCGGTGACCATGATAATGCGGTCTTTCAGAAGATCGGCGGGTGCCTGGTAATCTTGCATAACCTGTCTCCGTGTTCAGGCTGCCCGGCCCGGTTTGGCCGGTGATGAAATTAATTTGGCGCTATTGTAACAGCTTTGCCAGATCGCTGACCGTATCGGCAATGATATCGGCCTGCCACAGATCCACGCTCTCCGGCTCCTCAATATAGCCATAGCGAACAGCAATGGTGCGCATGCCGGCGTTGCGGCCGGCTTCAATATCACGTTCATGGTCGCCTACGTAAATGGCCCGGGCCGGGTCAGCGGTAATCTGTGTGCAGGCCAGAAACAAGGCTTCCGGGTGGGGTTTACGCTCGGCCACGTGATCCGGACACACCAGAGCTGCGCAGCGGTCTGCCAGTCCCAGAGCCTGAATAAGCGGAACCGCAAACCTGGCCGGTTTGTTGGTCACGATGCCCCAGGGTATGTCTCTGGCTTCCAGCGTCTGCAACAGCTCTTCAATGCCTTCGAAAAGTGTGGTTTCAACCGCAACGCCGGCTTCGTAAAGATCCAGAAAAGCACTGTGTTTGCCGGCGTAGTCCTGGTGATCGGGTTCAAGGCCGAAGCCTACCCGGACCATGGCCCTGGCGCCGTTGGATACTGAGCGCCGGATCTGCTCTGGCGGCAAAGGCTCCAGGCCGTGTTGTTGCCGGAGCTGATTCAGGCAGCGGATAAAGTCCGGTGCGGTGTCGATCAGTGTGCCGTCCAGATCAAACAGGACCGCCGAGGGATGCTGCTCAGTCTTCACGGTTATCCCGGGCATGCATCAGGTAATTTACGTCGACATCCCGCCCCAGTTTGTAAGCCTTGGTGACCGGGTTATAGCTCATGCCGGTCAGCTCGTTGACCTCCAGGCCGGCATGGCGCAGATAATCCGACATTTCCGAGGGACGGATGAACTTTTTCCACTCGTGGGTGCCTTTGGGCAGCATTTTCAGCAGGTATTCGGCACCAACAATGGCGAACATGAACGATTTCGGGTTCCGGTTGATAGTGGAGACGAACAGGTGGCCACCCGGACGGAGCAGGGCGGCGCAGGCGTTAATGACCGACCCGGGGTCCGGCACGTGTTCGAGCATTTCCAAGCAGGTAACAACATCGTACTGGCCAGCATGCTCCGGGTCGCCGGCCAGTTCTTCCACCGTAATCTGGCGGTAGTTGACGTCGACGCCGGAATCCAGGCTGTGCAGCCTGGCCACCGACAGGGGCGCTTCGCCCATGTCGATGCCGGTCACATGGGCGCCACGCAGCGCCATGCCCTCGGAGAGCAGGCCGCCGCCACAGCCGACATCCACAATACGCTTTCCGGCCAGAGATACCCGTTCATCGATGTAGTTCAGGCGTAACGGGTTGATGTCGTGCAGCGGTTTGAATTCGCTGGTCGGGTCCCACCATCGGCTGGCCAGGGCTTCAAACTTGGCGATCTCGTTCTGGTCTATGTTCTGGTTGCTCATGGGGTACACCTGTTAACTGAGAATCTGTTTGCGCCACTGGCTGACCCGCAGCATCAGGTCTGGCATGTCGATGCGGGTCAGGCGACCGTCCTGCAATTGAGGTACGCCGTTGATCCAGCTATGGCTTACTGCCCGTCCGTGGTTGCTGTAAACCAGGTGGGAGGCGGGATCATACACCGGCTGCAGGAAGGGATCACTGAGATCCACAGCAATCAGGTCGGCCAGTTTGCCGGGCACCAGTGAACCGAGTTCGTGCTCCATGCCCAATGCCCGTGCGCCGTTGATGGTCGCCATGGCCAGCGCCTGATGGGCCGACAGGGCGGAGGCATCATCGGCAACGACTTTGGCGACCATCGCGGCGGTTTTGATCTCGCCAAACAGATCCAGGTCGTTGTTGCTGGCGGCGCCATCGGTGCCGATGGTCAGGTTGATGCCGTGGTCTATCAGGCTCTGGGCCGGACAAAAGCCGCTGGCCAGTTTCAGGTTCGATTCCGGGCAGTGGACAACGTGGGTGCCACTGCGAGCCAACTGTTCCAGGTCAGACTGGTCGACCTGGGTCATGTGTACGCACTGGCTGTTGCTGTTCAGTATTCCCAGCTCCGCCATGCGGGTGACCGGGCGCTTTCCGGTAGCCTTGAGTGCCTCTTCTACTTCGAAAGCCGTTTCATGAAGATGGATCTGGATCGGTGCACCGGTTTCCCGGGACAGGTCCAGCGCGGCTTTCAGTGGCTGATCAGAGACCGTATAGGGAGCATGAGGCCCGATAGCGGGGAAGATGTAATCATCACTCTGCCACTGGGCGATCAGATCGGCGCCCTTGCGCAGATACTCTTCCGGCCCCGCGCCCCAGACGGTGGGCATGTCCAGCAGCGGGAAACAGATCTGGGCTCGCATGCCGACATCGTGTGCTGCCTGGGCGGTGACTTCCGGAAAGAAGTACATGTCGGAAAAAGTGGTGGTGCCGGTGCGCAGCATTTCAGCCATGGCCAGGCGGCTGCCGTCGGCGACGAAGGCTTCGCTGACAAACTTTCCTTCCGCCGGCCAGATGTGGTCATTCAGCCAGGTCATCAGTGGCAGGTCGTCAGCCAGGCCCCGGAACAGCGACATGGCGGTATGGCCGTGCAGGTTGATCAACCCGGGCATTACTACATGCTCGGTCAGATCAATGGTTTCCCGCGTGCGGTAGTGATGGTCTGCCTGCGTCTGGGGCAAAACATCAAGAATTCGTTTGCCCTGAAGAATGACCGCCTGATGTTCAAGTACCTCGCCGATGGGCTCTATGGGAATCAGCCAGCGGGCGTTAATGCGGGTGTCGGCTGCGGTGATGGTGTCTGCCGTCATTGACCTGCCTTGGGGTTGAGTACGCAGTCTGCCTGCGCCATTAAATTTAATCAGAAAGTATAACCAGCCATGGTGGGCAGAACTACCCCCCTTAAAACCGGGCAGGTATTTTGTTGTGATGGGTTTATACTGGCGTTTTTCGTTCATTGAGAGGAAGTTGTCTATGGTTGGCTCCGCTGCCGGGAATACCGGAGGTACGGTTGCCATGCGCTGGCATGGTGATCGGCTGGACTTGCTGGATCAGCGCCTGTTGCCCGGTGAGGAATGTTGGGTGAGCGCCGAGCATGCCTCGGAGGTAACGCGGTGTATAACCGACATGGTCGTGCGCGGGGCGCCGGCAATTGGCATAACCGCCGCCTATGGCGTGGTGCTGGCGGCCCGGTATGCCGGTGGCGGTGACTGGCAGGCAGAAATCAAGCAGGCCATTCGTGATCTGGCCGGTTCCCGGCCCACGGCGGTGAATCTGTTCTGGGCACTGGAACGCATGGAAGCGGTGTTTCATGGTTGCCACTCGCTGGCGGAAGCGACCGAAAGACTGGAAGAGGAAGCGGTTCAGATTCATCAGGAAGATGTCGCCGGCAATCTGGCGATGGCAGATCATGCCGTGGAAGTGATGCACCCGGATAATCTCATATCGGTGCTGACCCATTGTAATACCGGGGCATTGGCCACCGGTGGCTATGGCACGGCGCTGGGAGTCATTCGCCGCCTGCATGAAAAAGGCCTGTTGGAACGGGTCTATGCCGATGAAACCCGTCCCTGGTTGCAGGGGAGCCGTCTGACCGCCTGGGAGCTGGCGCGGGATGACATTCCGGTGACTCTGAACGTCGATGGTGCGGCGGCAGCCATTATGGCTTCCGGGAAGGTTAAATGGGTTATCGTTGGCGCCGACCGGATTACCGCGAATGGCGATGTGGCCAACAAAATCGGAACCTACAGCCTGGCGGTGCTGGCCCGTCATCACAAAGTGGGTTTTATGGTGGTGGCGCCGTCCA
>Ga0209300_1000389_pt1 | contig 23868 bp, 21 predicted proteins | sample Shrwel_input2_RT_FD_187535 | JGI IMG/M metagenome (GOLD analysis project Ga0209300, IMG submission 187535) | Subsurface microbial communities from deep shales in Ohio, USA - Utica-3 well 1 S input2 RT (SPAdes) (version 2) ... | reverse complement strand
CCATATCCATTACTTCTCCGAATAATAGGGCACCAATATCAGCACAGCCAATCGGCATTCCTGGATGACCAGAATTTGCCTTTTCTACAATGTCTGCAGATAATCCTCTTACTGTATTTGCAACTTTGTTTAACAACTTTATCACTCCTATTTTTAGTCTAGATTTAGAAACTTATGTTCTTTTTTTTATCATGTTTTTATGATATAATTGAGTTAAATAAAATGAGAATCAATTTAGAATGGACTGGTGATTATGTTAAAAGAAGAACGCCAACAAAAAATATTAGAAATTTTAAATGCCGAACAAAAAGTAATTACAAGTGATCTCAGTGAACGTTTATCTGTTTCTGAAGATACTATCCGGCGGGATTTAAAAGAACTTGATAATCAGGGTCTAATTAAAAGAGTTTACAGTGGCGCCCTCAGGAAAGGTCCTCCGGTTGTTGATTTTTTCTCCAGGCAGAATATTGCCAGTGATATAAAAACTAAACTGGCACAAAAAGCACTCCGCTTTATAGAAGATGGACAGGTTCTATTAATTGATGGAAGTACAACAAACCTACATCTTGTAAATCAACTGCCTCTATCATTAAAAGCTACAATCATTACCAATAGTCCTCCTATTAGTATGGCTTTAGCCAATCACAAGGATGTGGAAGTCATCATGTTGGGCGGAATCTTATTTAAACAATCTATGATCAACCTTGGAGTGCAGACTGTAGAATCACTAAATACAATGGTAGCTGATTTATATATTATGGGTGTTTATAATATTGATGCTGAAATGGGGATTAGTGTCCCAACTCTGTCAGAATGTCTGGTTAAAAGAAAAATGGTCGAGGTTTCAACCGAAAAAATCGGCCTGGTTACCAAAGATAAATTAGGAACAGTTTCCAGTCAGATTATCTGTCCCTCTGAAGAATTAACCTATCTGGTAACTGAAGAAATTGATTCTGATATTAAAAATTTATATCAGGATAAAAATATTGTTGTTGTTACTTAAATAAAATTATATTGATTAGACCCGGTTCTAACTTTAGAGCCGGGTCTAAATATTTTTACTTAATATATACTTACTCCTCTTCAGCCATTTCTGTTTTAATAAAATTCTCTAACTCATTGACTGCCTCTACTTCATCTTCTCCCTCAGCTTTAAGAGTAATTTCTTTTCCCTGACCAATACCCAGGCTCATTACTCCCATTATACTTTTTGCATTTACCTCTTTGTCCTCAAAAACAATTTGAATATCTGATTTGAATTTACCTGCTTTTTGAACAAATTGAGAAGCTGGTCTTGCATGTAAACCTGTCTCATTAACTATAGTCACATTTTTTTCGGAAGCCATAATATTCATCCTTTCTTTTTTTTACTTTTAGAAAAATAAAAAAGCAATAACTTTAAACATCTCTAAATAATATTGAACTGATTTGATTTCAATTTAAAAGAAAACCCCACTAAAAATATGATTGAATATTTTTAGCAGGGAGGTCTTGAGACCAATTCTATTTATTTTAATTCATTAAGCAGACTTTCAAGATTCGGATCTCCAATATAGTTTTCTATTGTGACAATCCTCTTATCCTGATGTGAGCGTCTGGCTCTATCTGCCAGATTTTTATGGACAACTATGACATCTGCATCTTCAGGTACATCCTCAATATTATAATGCTCAACTTCAATACCTTCGATATTATTTTTCTTCAACTTCTTTCTGAAAGTAGTAGCACCCAGCGCACTACTGCCGGCTCCTGCATCACAGGCAAATGCTATTTTGCTTATGTTTTCAGCTGATACAGTACTGCTTCCACCACCTGAAAGAACTTTTTTACCTTCTTCTTTCATTGATTTTGACTTTTCAGAAGCTTTTTCAAGGCTTTCTTTATCATCTTCTTCTTTATCTGCTCCGATTGCTTTTAATGTAAAGGAAGTGATGATAAAGGAAACTATAGTAGCCACAAGTACTCCTGCAATAATTCCTAAATAATTGCCTCTAGGAGTCAGAGCAAGATAGGCAAAGATTGAACCAGGACTGGGACCAGCTACCAGACCAACATTAAATAGTTGGAAGGTTGCAATACCGGACATTGCTCCACCAATCATACCGATAATTGTAATTGGATTCATTAAAACATAAGGGAAATACAGCTCATGGATACCACCAAAGAAGTGAATAATTATAGCACCTGGAGCTGTCTGCTTGGATGTTTTTGAACCAAAGAATGTATAAGCAAGCAGTAATCCAAGACCAGGACCAGGATTGGAAGCAACAGTAAAGTAAATTGATTTTCCAACTTCTGCCGCTCTCTGCATACCCAGTGGATAATATATTCCCTGGTCAATCGCATTATTTAAGAATAGAACTTTAGCAGGCTCATTGATTAAAGATAATAATGGTAAGAAACCAGTATCAATAAGTACCTGAATTCCACTCTTAATTACATTATTTGCAAATTGAATCGCTGGACCTGTAACCAGGAAAGACAAGATCATTAATAAAAATCCTAAAATACCAAGAGAAAAGTTATTAACAATCATCTCAAAACCAGCTGGAACTTTTCCGTGAATTGACTCATCAAACTTCTTGATAACCCAGCCGCCTAATGGACCCATAATCATTGCACCTAAGAACATGGGGATATCTGCACCTACTATTAAACCAAAGGTTGCAACTGCACCCATTACAGCACCTCTTTTGCCTCCGACCATTTTACCTCCAGTATAACCTAGAAGTAAAGGAAGCAAATAATTAATTGCAGGTCCAACTATTGTTGCCAGACTCTCATTGGGAATCCAACCTGTAGGTATAAATAAAGCTGTTAAAATACCCCAGGCGATAAAGGCTCCGATGTTAGGTAAAACCATATTTGTTAAAAAGCCGCCAAATGCCTGAATTTTAGCACGCATTCCTGAAGATTGATCTGGAGATGGAGCTATATCTTTCATAATTATCACCTTTCTTTTAATAAGTTTTTAATTATTATTCCTTATTGACAAAATTACTCTTCTACTGTTTTGATCAAGTCAATTAACTCTTTCTCATTCTCAACATTTTTAAATTTATTTAAAACTTCTTCATCAGCTAAAATAGAGGACAGATCAGCTATTAATTCTAAATGTTCTGAATTATCCTTCGCAGCAAGAACAAAGATTATTTTAACTTCTTTTTCATCCGGATACTCTACCGGTTTCTCCAGTTTCAAAAAAGACATCCCTGTTTTATTAACACTATCTTCATCCTTGGCATGGGGCATCGCAATTTCAGGCACCAAAACAATATAGCCTCCGTATTTATGAACATTATCAATCATTGATTGAATATATGTTTCTTTAATAAATTTCTTTTCGAGTAATGGCTCTGCCGCAATTTTTATTGACTCTTCCCAGGATGAAACTTCTCCAATAAATTTAGTATTCCCCTTTAAATATTGACCTAGCATTTCTTCACCCCTTTCATTTTTAATATTCAGACAGATATTAAGCCTCCTGATTAATCAGTTCCCTAACTCCAGTGTCTTTTACTTTATGATAATATTCTTTAATTTTATTTATAAGTTCTTCGTCTTCGATACCAGTAAAATTAGGTACAGCTTTGTCTATTCCATTTTCCTGAATATACTCCTGCAGGCGAACAGCTTCTTTATCCTCCGGATTATCAAAGGAAAAGGCTGCTGCAATTACAATACTCAAGTTTTTTAAAGGTAAGTCCAGTTGATAAAGGTTTCTAAGTGGTTTAATTAAACGCTCATCAGTCCCTAATTTTCTGATCGGGGCTCTTCCCACTCGACGAACATCATCACTGATATTTTCATTTTTAAAGCGCTTGATTGTTTTTTCAATATAGGCATCTAATTCCTCAGCAGAAAAATGAGAATCTATAATAATATATTGTTTAACTTCATTTAAGACTGCTTTGATGAATTTTCTCATTTTCGAGTCAGCTAATGTGCTTTGAATTGTCTTTTCTCCTGCATTATAGCCAACATAAGCTGTTGCTGCATGGGCCATATTTATCAGAAAAAACTTTCTATTGATATATGCCTCTAAATCCTCAACATATATAACATCTTCTATTGGAGGGAGTTCTGTATTTTTTATTTCAGATTTATTTATTACCCACTCATAAACTGGTTCAACTAAAGCCACTTCTTCTCCATCAATTTCTTTCGATAAAGCCAGCCGATCAATAGCTGAATTAGGAAATCCTACATATTTAGTTATTTCTTTCATTTCAGCTGCCGATAAATTTGCTTCAACTTCTTTTTTTAAAGTTGAAGAGGCATTAACAGCATTTTCATTTGCTATTACATCAAGCTTAGTTTTATTAGTTTTTATTCTTTTCAGCAGTCCTTCAGCTATTAGTCCAGCAATTTTTGATAGATTTTCAACTCCGACAGAAGTTGTAATCAAATCAGCCTCAGTGATTGCCTCAATTACTTTATCTTTCTCTTTTATACTGTTTAAGGCTCTGACCGGTGAAACAGTTTCTCTGGTTGAATTATCATCCAGTAATTCTATCTTATAACTATTAGTTTGATTAATGGATTCAATGATTTCTTCATTAACATCAACAAAGCAGAGGTCATAGCCTGTTTTGCTTAACAAATAACCAATAAACCCTCTTCCTATGTTTCCAGCACCGAAATGTAGTGCTTGCATTAGAGTTCCTCCTTTATTCTAAATTAGCATGATACTGCCAGAGACTTTCCATTTCAATATCTCTTTCTCTGACCATCATTAATGCTATGGTATCACCAAGTAATAGTAAGGCCTGCTCGAATAAACTGGTCATTGGCTGCACTGATTCTACACCTTCAACTTCTAAATTAGCTTCTTTACTGGCTGGAATTCTAGCAAAGAAATCTGAAAACTCGGCCATTGGACATTCTGGATTTCTTCCGATGTGAAAAACAGTTGCATCATACTGTTTTGCTTTTTCGGCAATTGCCAGTGGGAAGGCGGTTGATCCACTTCCTGAGCCAACTATGAGTAAGTCATTTTCTGTAATTGCAGGTTCTGTGACCTGACCAACAATATAGCAGTCAACACCCAGATGGGCCAGACGCTTTGCTACAGATTCTAAAGAAAGCAGTACTCTTCCGACAGCTACAAAGAAAACTTTATCTGCCTTTTTAATTTCTTCAATCAGCTTCTCTACTTCTTGATCATTAACCTTTGCTAATGTTTCATCTAGTTCTTTAATTATATCATTTTGCGCTTCGTAATATTCTGACATCTTAATTTTCCTCCCTTAATTTTAAACCTTTTTCTATTCCTTCTTCCATGATTTTTTTGTTTTCCGAAAGACTTCTTTCAGTTCTGAAAAGACTTGTGCTTCCTGCTACCAGCATATTTGCGCCAGCTGCAACTAAATCTGGAATAACCTCTAAAGAAACTCGGCCGTCTACTTCAATATTAGTATCCAATCCTTTTTTCTTAATCATCTTATATAAATCATTAACTTTCTCGGTAGCATAATCTACCTGAGTTTCATTTTTATCTGCTGCAAAGCCGGGATTCATTAACATCAACATTACAGTATCACACATCGGCAGTACATAATCCAGATCATTGAGTGAGGTAGCCGGATTTAAAGCTATTCCAGCTTTGATCCCATTTTTCTTGATTAATTTTAAATGGCGGTCAATATGGGTACTGCTCTCATAATGAAAAGTAATCTGCTGAACTCCAATATCAATCATTTCTTTAATGAAGAACTCATTGTTATTTGACATAATGTGAACATCAAAATCCATATCTGTGATTTCTCTAAGGGCTCTAATAGTACCTATACCTAAGGGCATACTTGGGCTAAATGCTCCATCTAGTACATCAATATGCAGGGTGTCAATTCCTTCACTTTCAATTTTCCTAACACTTTCTTCCAGATTAACTAAGTCTGCACACATAATTGACGGGCTAATCGTAACTTTTTTGCTGCTCATTTTTTTGCCTCCTTTATTTTGTACATCTTAATTATAAAACAATAATTATGAAAAGTAAAGCACAAACATGCATATTTTTTAACTTTTTTTGCGTTTTTTATAGTTTTTATGCATTTTGTGCGTCAATTCTAAATATTTATTTAATATATTTTGCTTTTGTTTCTAATAAATTCCTTTTTAATTATTATTTTTTTGAATCAATAGCTAAAAAATTATATAAATAAAAAACCTGGCAAATTAATATTCTAATTACCAGGCATTAAATTTGATATTATATTTTAATAAATTTTAAGTTTTTAATTTACGACTATAAATTAGCCTTTATTTTTTCTGCTATCTTTTCTGCTGTCAGGCCAAATTCTTTAGCTATTTCAGCTCCAGCGGCACTAAAACCAAAATCTTCAACCCCAAAAGCGAGTGACTTCCCTCTCAGAACTCTATACCAGCCGGTTGGATTGCCTGCTTCTATGCCGACAATCAGCTTTGCATTGTCAAGAAGCTGGTCCAAATATTCCTGATTATGATAAAGTTTTTCTTTTTCTGGTACAGAAATCACTCTGACTTTGTATTTTTCTTTAAGCAGTTTCTTAACTTTTAAGGCAGTTTCGACTTCACTGCCCGCAGCCAGCAATGCAATTTCTGGATCAGCCTCATCTGAAACTATAAAGGCTCCTTTTTCAAATTCTGCTGCTGATATTTCCTTTTCATAGGCCTTAACTGCCTGTCGGGCCATCACTAAAGCCACCGGCTTATTCTTTTCTGCAACTGCAGCTTCCCAGGCCAGCTTAACTTCAGCTGCTGAGGCAGGTCTAATAACCCGCAAGCCGGGAATCATTCTTAAAGATTCAAGCTGTTCTACCGGCTGATGAGTAGGACCATCCTGACCTACATGAATCGAATCATGGGTAAAAACATAAATCACCGGCAGTCCCATCATTGCCGCCATCCTGAGCGAAGGCCGCATATAATCAGAAAAGGTTAAATAAGTTGCGGTCACAGGCCTTAAACCACCGTGCAGCATTATTCCTCCGGCTGCTGCAGCCATTGCATGTTCCCTAATTCCAAATTTAATGTTTCTGCCAGCAAAATTACCTCTTTTAATATCTGGAAACTGATCAAGATTAACTCTTGTCGATGCAGAAAGGTCAGCTGTTCCGCCAACTAAATAAGGAAGCTTCTCAGCCAGCCACTGATAATATTGACCTGAATAATTTCTGATCGGCTCTGCCCCAGTTTCTGTAATTTCCAATTCAGCAAAATCAAGATCTGCCTTAAGCTCAATTCCTGATTTTAATTCTTCGTATTCTTCTTCAAACTTCAGTTTATATTTGTTTTCAAGCTGCTGCCACTCAGCAAATTCTTTTTTCAGCCCGGAAAGCTTATCTCTAAAATATTCATAAACCTCTGCTGTAACTTCAAAATCTCCTGTCGGCAGCCCGGCTTTTTTCTTCATTTCACTTATCTCTTCTTTTCCAAGAGGTGAGGCATGGGCTGAGCTGTCACCTTCTTTAGCGGCTATTCCTTTTGCAATAACAGTATCTGCAATAATTAAAGTTGGTCTCTTCTGATCTGCTTTTGCTTTTTTAAAGGCAGCTTCTAAATCAGAAAAACTGCTCCCGTCTACTGCGGAGATTACCTGCCAGTTAGCTGATTCAAATCTTTTTTTAATATCATCTATAAAAGTTATTTCTGTAGGTCCATCAATTGAAACTTCATTATGATCATAAATAACTATCAGTTTATCAAGCTCCAGACTACCTGCCAGTGAGGCAGCCTCATAACTCACACCTTCCATCAGGTCACCATCTCCGGCAACTACATAGGTGTAGTGATCAATTAAATTATAGTCATTTTTATTAAATTTTTCAGCTAAAATTTCTTCAGCCAGAGCCATTCCCACAGCATGAGCAAAGCCCTGACCTAAAGGACCGGTTGTCATTTCTACACCAGGAGTCACTCCATATTCGGGGTGTCCCGGAGTTTTAGAATGAAATTTTCTGTATTTTTTTAAATCCTCAAGGCTGAGGTCATAACCTGCCAGATGCAGCAGTGAATAAAGCCAGATTGATCCGTGACCGGCAGATAAAACTAAACGGTCTCTGTTAAACCAGGCTGGCTCTTCTGGATTATATTTCATTTCTCTGGCAAAGAGATAGGCTCCAATTTCTGCACTCCCTAAGGGCATTCCAGCATGACCGGAGCCTGCATATTCAACAGCATCTGCAGAAAGAGCTCGAACTGTGTCAGCAATTTTTTGCAGCATTTATCCCACTCCTTTATCCTTCCTCCATCTGCTCTTTTAAAAAATTAACCAGTTCCTCCACTGCAGTTTCCGCATCTTCACCCTCACATCTGATTTTAATTTGATTACCCTGACTGACTCCCAGACTCAATACTCCCATAATACTTTTAGCATTTACTTCTTTTTCTCCATAAATAATTGTTACATCAGATTTGAAATTCCCTGCTTTTTGAACAAATTTTGAAGCAGGTCTTGCATGTAGTCCAGTTTCATTGGTTATTTCGACATTTCTTTCTGCCATGATTATCATCCTTTCTACTTTTTTTGCTGCTAATCCTTTACATCTTTCAAAAAATCTACTTTCTCGATTAATAAAAATCAATTTTTTTAACTAGCCGACAAAATTCTTTTCCAGCAGCTTATAGACATCTGCTTCTGATTCTGCTGCTGCAGTTCCTGCCATTAATTCCTTATTATTTGCAAAGTCCATAATATCAGTCAGAGCCGGCATGTGTCCTTTTTTATCTATCGGGGCCAGCACAAAGACAAATTTTATCGGGTCAAATTGATGACCGAGTTTAATTCCTTCCTTAATTACAAGCAGACTGATTGCAGATTTTTTGACTCCATCTTCAATTCCGGCGTGGGCCAGACAGATTTCTGGAGCAATTGCAATATAGGGGCCCTTATCTTCCACAATTTCGATCATTTTTTTAATATAGCGTTCTTCAATTAAATCTTTAGCTAAAAGCAAACTGCCAGCTTCTTTAATTGCTTCTTTCCAGTCAGCTATTTTTTCTATAATTTTAATCTGATCTTTTTTGAGCAGCTCTAAAAGATCATTCTTTTTATCTTTTACATCCGCCTTAGTTTTTCTTTTCTCTTTTTCGGCAGCAAAATAATTTTTTATTTTTTCTAAAGCTGCTGGGATCTGCTCTTGATTTAAAAAAGGTCGCAGGAGCTCAATAATTTCTTCCGGCTCCAGGCCAGAATTTTCTGCCAGCAGAGACTTATAGTCTAAAGCCAGCTTATCTGAACTGGATTCTTCTTCAGCCTCATCAAAAATACCGTATTCTATTTTTCGCTGCTGCAGATAGCTCTTTATTTTTTCAATATCTTTTTCTTCTAAAAATGGGTTAACTTCAATTACATCCTTAGCTTCCAGACTTAAAGGAATTGTAGAAATTACAAAATCAATTTCTTTTAGAATCTCATTATCCTCTAAATCCAGGCTGGAGAGACTGTCAACAATTTCAATTGCCTTAAACTCATTTTTTAGACGAACTTCTAAAAGATTGGTAGTTCCAACCCCACTGGAACAGACAATTGCAACCTTTGCCTTTTTCTTCTGTTGAAAATTAATTCTCTCCAGAGCAGCCCCAAAATGAATGGTCAGATAACCAACTTCATCTTCACTGACTTCAACATAAAATTCACTCTGAATCAGTCTTGCTGCCAGTTTTGAAGCCTCAAAAACCTCACTGTACTTTTCTTTAATATCTTCCAACAGTGGATTCTGAATTGGCAGATTAAAAATAATTCGGTTAACTATTGCCTGCAGATGAACCAAAAGTCCTGAATATAATTTTTGATCAGCAGAAAGATTGGTAGAAAAATATTTTTCTACAACCCTGATCATTTCTTTAACCAGATATTCAAGCTCATTTTCATTTAATTCACTGCTTGCTTTTCCTTCTCTCATTTTTGCTCCTAAGAGATGGATAGTAATAAATCCAATTTCATCTTCTGGAATTTCTACCGGAAATTTTTCTTCCAGTAAAGCTCCTATTTTTCTGGCAATCTCAAATTCATCCTTCTTTTTAATCATTTTCAATCTTTCAGAATCAATTTTTATATCCTGTTCTGCCAGCAGCCTTGAAATAGCAAAGGCTACATGGACAATCAGTCCGGTAAACGCACTATCAGTAAAGCGAATACCTAGCTCTTTTTCTGCCACTTTGACAACTGACTCAATTTCTCCTAAGTTGAGCTCACCTAAAAGATTTTTAATTTCTTCATTATATCCATGTTCAAGCCGGCTCTTAAAATCCACCTTTTTATTACTTTTATTTAAAAGCTCAATCATATTGCCGGTTTCATAGGATTCATTTAAAAGACTCTTCATTGCGTGCCTGATATCAATTTCCGCGCCTTCAATTTGAACTCCGTAGTTTCTGCGCCTGATTAAGGCCAGACCTCTCTTAGCCAGCCACTCTTCCACCTGATCTAAGTCTTTACTGACTGTTGCCGAACTCACATCTAAAAGATCAGCCAGTTCAAAAATTAAAATTGGTTCTTTTTTCTGAAAAAGTCTGTATAAGATAAGGTATTTCCGCATTTTAGCTGAACGGAAATGACGGCTGTTATAAAAGTCATTAAACTCTGCAAAAACCTTAAACTGCTCCTCTGCCTCTCCCTCTAAAAGTACACCGAAATTTGGTTTTTTAATCAGCTTTAATTCATATTTTTTAATCAAATCTTCAATCTCATTCAGGTCATAGCGAATTGTTCTGCTGCTTACATCCAGAATTTCAGAAAGAACCTGTATAGATACAGGCCCTTTCTGATCAACTAGATATTTATATAACTCAAATAATCTGGTACTTTTTTTCATTTTAAGCGAACAGCTTCGCTATATAACCAATTATTATCCCAACAACTCCAAAGTCCGCATCACCAAAGGTTGTATTTGCAAAACCCAGTGATCCTAAGACCGGTAATAAGAGTGCTGGTAAGAATGAGATTAAGACTCCATTGACAAAGGCTCCAAGCATTGCTCCCTTTTTACCACCGGTGGCATTACCAAATACTCCCGCGGTTGCTCCGGTAAAGAAGTGTGGTACCATTCCGGGAATAATTAAGGCCAGACCCAGAGGTCCAAGTAAGAACATACTGACAAGCCCACCTAAAAAGCTGAATAAGAAACCAATTATTACTGCGTTTGGGGCATAGGTAAATGTAATCGGACAGTCCAGTGCAGGTTTTGCATCTGGAACTAACTTTTCGCCAATACCCTGGAAAGCTGGAACAATTTCACCAATAATCATGCGTACACCAGTTAAGATAATGTTAACACCGGCAGCAAAAGTAATACCCTGCATCAGTGAGAACATAAAGATACTTTTACCACCTGAATACTCAGAATAAATATCTCGACCTGCGATTAAAGAAACTACAAAGAAGATAATAATCATAGTCAGTGTTGTTGAAAGAACTGATTCTTTTAAGAAACTTAAAGACTGAGGAACTTCAATATCTTCAGTGCTGTCTTCTGGATCTCCAACAAATTTACCAACCAGACCGGCTGCTACATAACCTGTGGTTCCAAAGTGGCCTAAAGCAACATCACTGCCACCGGTAATTTTTTTCATAAATGGTTCAGCCAGAGCCGGGAATAGAACCATTACAAAACCTAAAATGATAGCTCCAACTATAATCAGAGGTGCTCCTGTCATCCCAGCTGTACCTAAAACTGCTGATAATAAAGCTGCCATAAAGAAAATATGGTGACCGGTCAGAAAAATATACTTCAGAGGTGTTAAACGAGCAATGATCAAATTTGCTATAAAACCAAAGCCCATGATCATAGCTGTTTCACTACCAAATGTCTGCTGGGCTAAAGCCACTATTGCCTCATTTGTCGGAATAACTCCCTGAATACTAAATGCATCCTGGATCATTGGACCTAAATTGTTAAGACTGCCGACTAAAACATTAGCACCTGCACCTAAAATTACAAATCCTAAAATACTCTTTAATGTTCCCGAAATTACCTTAGAAACAGGCTTTTTCATTAATGCCAGACCTAAAAATGTCATTAAACCTACTAAAACTGCTGGTTCATTTAAAATTTCATAAACTATAAAGTTAATTAAACCCATTAACTAGTCCCCTCCTTAAAGTTTTTTATATGCTGCCAGAACTTTTTCCTTAATCTCGTTTTTGTCTGTCATATTTTTAACACTGATTACTTCTGCTGGATGCTCAATTTTGGCTCCAATTTCTTCACTGGCAAAAATGTAATCTGCCTGTTCTCCCATAATAGAGGATAAATCTTTAACCTCAACAGAACCCGGGATTCCTTCCTGCTCCATAATTTTTTCAATATTCATCTTTAAAACCAGACTGCTGCCCAGACCCATTCCACATACAGCTAATACTCTCATCTTTTTTCCTCCTATTTTTGGTTGACTGCTCAATAAAATTTAAGAATTTTAAAATTATTTTGATTAAAATTACTGCTGTGCCAGAATATCTTCTATATAGCTTAAGATTTCCTCTGCACTTCCCATTTCAGCAATTCTGTCAACTGCTGATTCTTCCATTAAAACCACTGATAGTTCTGAAATTGTCTTAACATGTTTTTCATTATCTACTGTGCCAAAAGCAAAGGCAATCTGAACCGGGTCATTATTCTCATTTCCAAACTCAACCGGCTCGGCCAGAGTAATTAAACTGAGGCAGTTTTCTTTAACTCCATCTTCCGGTCTGGCGTGTAAAAGGGCAATTCCCTTCCCGATAACCACATAAGGCCCATTGTCAATTATTGACTGCTTCATTGCTTCAATATATCTTGCTTCAATTTGATCTGCTTCTAATAACAGTTTACCAGTCTCGTCTACCACTTCTTTCCAGTCAGCGGCTTTAACATCTACTGCTATATTTTCCTTCTGCAAAAGATCTAAAATCAAATCTTTTCACCTCCTGATTTAATTTGTTTCTTTAACTTCTGACTCTATTATACTCCCGTAATCCCCGAGATAGCAAGAGTTAATAAACTAGTTCTTTTTCTAATCATTGTGGCAAAGCACTTTGTTTATTCAAAAAAAAGACACCTTATTGCCGTATTTCGGCCAACTCTAAGGTGTCGAAAAATCTAAATATTTAATTATTTTAGCCTTATTTTTGAAATATTTCAGCTTATTTTTTAACTTGACAGGTTATATTTTTAACTTTTTCTGTTAATTTTAAACTTCTGAGCTGCTGAGCCTCTGACTCCAGCCTGATATCTGAAAATTCCTCCGGCAAGTGGCTGCTCATTCTTTTCTTCTTCACTCAGACCAACACTGGCTGTTGTGATATATAGCTGATCTAAATTTTCACCGCCAAAAGCGCAGGAGGTGACATTTGAAACAGGAAGCTCAACTCTGGCTATTTTTTCTCCAGTCTCCGGATTCCACCTTGAGACCTGGGCTCCACCAAAGTGGGCAATCCAGAGCTTACCCTGAGCATCAATGGTCATTCCATCAGGCACTCCTTCAGCTTCTGGAATTTCAATTATAACGCTTTTATTTGTAATTTGAGCAGTTTCTAAATCATAATCAAAGGCAAAAACTTTTCTGGTCGGTGAATCAATATAGTACATCATCTTATTATCAAGACTCCAAGCCAGTCCATTAGAAATCTTAACTTCATTCAGCTTTTCTGTTAAATCAAGCTCCTGATCCAGACAGTAAAGAGCTCCAAGCGGCCTGTTTTCTTCCAGATCCATTGTTCCCACCCAGAATCTACCGCGTCGGTCACACTTACCGTCATTAAATCTTGTTTGATCGGTATTTGGGTCAGGGTTGACTAAAAACTCCGGCTCTAAAGTTTCTGGATCAATTAAATAAAGTCCATCTTCTAAAGCAGCCAGCAGTTTCCCGTTTTCTGCTGGTATCAGAGCTCCAATCATCTTTTCCAGCTGCATAATTTCATTTTCAGAACTGGCAGGATTGAAGATATTAATTGTCTTCTCTAAAATATCGACCCAGTATAACTTCTGCTCCTTTTGGTCCCAGAAAGGTCCTTCTGCAATCTGAGCTTTAACATCTAAGACTAGCTCAAGTTTCTCAGTAATTTTTTTCATCTATTTTAACCACCTTTTAAACTTCTATATTTTTGATTAGTTTTAAATCCCCAGTTTTTGCAGCCTCGAGGATTGGGGCCATGTATTGATCTACCATTGAAGCATCAAGTGGAATCGGCATATTCTTTAATTTCATCTCCAGCTGGGGATCTTTAGCTGCTTTTAAGGCTCTTTCAATATGCTGATCGCTAAAGCCTTCTAATTCTGAAAGCTTTGTCGGGAAATTAATTTCTCTGGCAAAATTAATCATGCCCCGGGCCACAGCTTCTCCAAGTTCTCGTCCCTTCAGACCCTCAATCTTCTCTTCCAGATAACCATTTCTGGCAAAAATATCGCCAATTACCTTGAGCTGATCTTCTATCGCTGGAGCAAAAAAGACTGTATAGTAGATATTCATTATTCCACAGGCCCGCCCGTGGCTGCTGACATCAACAAGGGAAAAGCTGGTTAAATGGCCTCCGTTAGTTCCACCAACCATAATTGAATAAGCTCCTAAATCGGTGGCCAGACCCAGTGCTTCCCGGGCTTCAGTATTCTCTAAGTCATTAACTACTTTTGGTGTGTTTTTTACTATCAGCTCGATTGCTGTAGAGGCAATTTCTTTTTCTAAATCATAATTTTCCTGGTCAATACCATAAAAGACCTCCAGGCAGTGGGCCATTCCATCAAAGGCACCATCTACAGTTACTTTTAAGGGCATAGTTTCTGTCAGCTGATAATCAAAAACAGATTTGTCAGGAATAATAGCCTGATCTACAATCAATTTCTTCTGACCGCTGACTGGATCAGTAACATTAGAATATTTTGTCAGGTGAGCACCGGAACTGGATGCAGTCTGCACAGCAATAGTTGGGATAAGATGATTTCTGCTGTGCTCCAGGGCTTCAGTTACAATCCCGCTTCCAAAATAGGTGTCTATTTCAGGGCTGTAATGTCCTAAAGAAGCCAGAACATTAGCAGCTTTAAGAGCATCAATGGTGCTGCCTCCACCAACAACTATAATACTGTCCGGCTCAAAGGTCTGAATATAATTTGCCAGCCGATAAATATCCTCCCGGGGCGCATTTGGCTCTGACCCGCGGAAAACTCTATTTCCAGCCAGCTTTAATTTGTTCTGCTTGAGCGACTTTTTGATTTCTTTAACAGCTGAATCCAGATAAGTATCATTGGAGATTATTAAAACACTGTCACCATAAGCTTCAGCATAATCACCGATTTCACTCAAAATTCCTATCCCTGAAGCATAAGCATCTCCTCTAAATTCAGATAATAATTTTCTGGCTTTATCTTTTAGACTCATCAATTATCATCCTTTCCTAAAAAATTAGATTTTTTAGCTGACTACATTCTGAGGTTCTTCTTTAAGCCAGGCTTCAATATTATTGAAAACTATCTCTGCTCTTTTAAGAAAAGCTTCTTCTGTTGCAAAGGCAGTGTGGGGAGTTAAAATAGTATTTTTAGCGTTTAAAAGTGGGTGATCTTCTGGAATCGGTGGCTCCATCTCAAAAACATCAATTCCCGCCCCGGCAATTTTTTCATTATTTAAAGCTTCAGCCAGTGCTTCACTGTTAACTACCGGGCCCCGAGCGGTATTGATTAATATAGCATTCTTTTTCATTTGAGCAATCTCTTCTGCTCCTATTAAATCCACAGTAGAATCTTTGAGAGGTACATGTAAACTGACTATATCACTTTTCTGCATCAGCTCAGAAATTGGCAGATACTCTACTCCAAGTTCCTCTCCCAGCTGGTGTTTTTTATGGTCATCAACCAGGATACTGCAGCCAAAAGCATCTGCAATCCGGGCAGTTTTCTGTCCAATTGAGCCAAAACCGATTATGCCAAAGTTTTTACCGGCAAGTTCATTTCCGATTAAGCCCGTTCTTGTTTTACCAGCTCTTACTGCCGGGTCAGACTCCTTGATTTTACGCATTAAATTAATTGTCAGACCAAAGGCCAGTTCTGCTACAGCTTGGTTGGCATAACCGGAAGAGTTAGAGACTAAAATATCATTTTTCCGGCAGGCATCCAGGGCAATATGATCAAAACCGGTAAAAGCCACTGAAATCATCTTTAAATTTTCTGCAGCCTTGACTACCTCTGCAGATAAGGGCTGATTGGCAATAATTAAAATATCAGCATCTTTGACTCTTTTAATCATTTCCTGATCATCTTCTGCCCGCTTTGAATAAGCAATCAGTTGATGTCCCTCAGCTTCCAGTCTCTGTCTGTACTCTTCAATCTTCATCATCGAGATATTGATCGGCTCAACCATTACAATTTTCATTTAGCATTCCCCCAAATTATATTTTTAATGATTTTTAAGCAGTTTCTTCTGCTTTAATCTTTTCATAAGCCTCATTAATTTTTTTAAATTCCTCTTCCGCAAAATCGACAAATTCCTCCGGCAGCCCTTTGCCGATTACATTATCAGGATGAAAATCTTTTGCTTTCTGGCGGTATTTACGCTTAACCTCTTTAAAGTCTGCCTCAGGTGAACATTCTAAAATCTGATAGTACTTCTCCAGATCATTTGTGTCTACATACTGTGATCTGATGCTTTGATACTGACTGTCACTGATTTTAAATATATTTTTAGCTTTTTTTATGTAGGCTTCTTCTTTATGATGGAAATCATTATCTGCCACCGCAACTTTCATCAATAAATCAAACATTCCTAAAACTAAGGTCTGCTCATTTTTAAAGTTATCATAAAACTGCTGTGCATATTCTTCAAAACTGTCATCTTTTCTTTTGGCTTCATCAAAAATTTTAATTGCCAGTTTGCGGGCTTCTCCCTGCAGTTTAAGCTCATTTTTAATAAAGCGGTCAATAGTTTTAATTTCAGTTCTGGTCACAGCACCATCAGCCTGAGCAAATTTAGCCAGCATCGAAAAGATACTGGTAAAAAATATGGTCTGCTTTTCTTCCTGCTGATTCAAATTATTCTGCTGTCTGTATGCCCTCTGATTACCAGCTGAATCACTACTCTGATCAAAATGATTACCAATCGCAGCTCCAATCACGGCACCTAAAGGACCTCCAAAAGACCAGCCAACTGTTCCTCCAAGAATTTTTCCCATCCAGGCCATAAATATATTACCTCCATTTAAATTAATTAGTTTTAAATTATACAAGCTTTTCCACAGTTTAGCTCTTAACTTTATATCCTATTTTAAAGAGATAGGTTACTACTACCAGCAGAAAAACCGCCAGACTGCTGATAATCAATGCTGAAAAATAGGGTGAAATGTCTGATTGGCCGATAAAGGCAAAACGAACTGCATCCACCATATAAAAAACCGGATTAAATAAAGAAACTTCACTCCAGATCCCCGGCAGCCCCTTAACTGAATAAAAGACACCACTTAAAAAGGTCAGCGGGGTGATGAAGAAGTTAGAGAAAATAGAGACATGGTCAAATTTTTCTGCCCAGAGACCGGCGATAATTCCAAAAAGCGAAAATATCGAAGAAACCAGGACAGCAAAAAATAAGGCCAGTAGTGGATGAGCAATTGCTCCTCCGTAAAAGTAAATTGAGACCAGATAGGTTACAGTTCCCACCAGAAGTCCCCGCACCATACCGCCAATCATAAAGCCCAGGCTTAATTCGATATAGGAAAAAGGGGCCAGCAGAAAGTCGATGATTATTCCATTATATTTGGCTCCAATTAAAGAAGATGAGGTGTTGGCAAATGAGTTCTGAATTAAACTCATCATAATTAATCCCGGCACAATAAAGCTGATATAGGGTACTCCATAACCTGCTACCTCTCGATTTTGAAAAGAGTAAGAAAAGATAATTAAATATAAGCCGGTTGAAATTAAGGGAGCAAAAATTGTCTGAATAGCAACTTTGGTAAATCTAGCAACTTCGCGCCGAACCAGACTCAAAAAGGTAATTGAATTAATTGTCATCACCTCCTAAGTTGGTCAGCTTAATAAAGACATCTTCTAATTTTGCACTTTCAATATCTATATCCACAATTTCTAAATTTAAGTCATTAATTTTTTTCAATATCTTGTCTAAATCCTGCCTGGCAGTCTCGATTTCAATCTCTCTTTTATTATTTTTTAAATTGAAATCAATTTCCAGCAGCTCCTCATCCAGACCGTGGGCTGCTTCAGCAAATTGAATCTTGATCAGTTTTTTATCTATAGAATTAATCAAATTTTCTTTGGTATCAACCTTAACAATCTTTCCCTTGTTCATAATTGCAATTCGGTCACATAAAGCTTCAGCCTCTTCTAAATAGTGGGTTGTTAAAATAATTGTTTTCCCCTCTTCATTTAGGCTAATAACATATTCCCAGAGGCTGTTTCTTAATTCAACATCAACCCCGGCAGTCGGCTCATCTAAAACAATAATTTCCGGATCATGAACCAGCGCCTTGGCGATTAAAAGTCTCCGCTTCATTCCACCTGATAGCTGCCGCGGCCCTATTTCTGACTTATCTGTCAGGCTTAAAGCCTCGAGCAGCTCATCTATTTTTTCGTCATTATCTTTGATCCCGAAATAGCCGGAATGGATCTCTAGAGTTTCCCGCACGGTAAAATAAGGATCAAAGGTAATCTCCTGGGGTACAATCCCCAGTGATTTTTTAGTTTCCCGGTAATTTTTAATTATATCCTTACCTAAAACTGTAACACTGCCTGAATCCTTTTTTACCAGACCACCCAGAATACCAATCAGCGTACTTTTGCCGGCACCATTAGGGCCCAAAAGTCCAAAAAATTCTCCTTTTTTTATATCCAAATTTATATCAGCTAAAGCCTGTAAACTACCATAGCTTTTATTTATATCTCTAATCTTTATTGCAGTTGACACTTAATCCCCTCCATAAATAAATTAATTAAATAGTTTCTCTCATCTCAACCATTGATTTTTTTATTACATAAGTCAGCCAGAAAGCAAGTATCACAAAAGAAATCGATTCTGCCATCGGAAAAGCAAACCAGACTGCATCCAGACCGGAGATCTCACCCAGAAGATACATCCCGGGAACTAAGAGAATTGCCTGCCTTAAAAAAGTAATAGCAAAACTGGGCATTCCCTTACCAACCGCCTGAAATGTGGCCACCCCAATTATATTTAAAACCATAAAGAAATAAGAAAGGCTGACCCGTTTTAGAGCATCAACTCCGATACTCAAGAGCTCTGGATCACTATTAAATAATCTGATAATTGCCCCCGGAAACAGCTGAAAGACTATAAAACCTAAAGCACCAAAGGCAAGTGCAGTCGAGCCGCCAATTAAAATTGTTTTCTTCATCCGCTCTGGATTATTGTGCCCGTAATTATAGCCGACAAGCGGCAGATAACCCTGAGTCAGCCCAAAAACCATCATCAAAAAGAAGGACTGCATTCTAAAAATCAGGCCCATCACAGCAATCGCTGTTGAGCTGAAGGCACCCAGAATTAAATTGATAAAGACAACAGAAACACTAAAGAGCAGCCTGTTGGCCATTGCTGGAATTCCAATATTATAGATTTCTTTAATTATCTGAAAGTCAAATTCAAAATCCTCAAGTCTTAAAGTTAATTCATTTTTATCACTAAAAAGTATAAAAATAATGAAAATACCACCTATGATCCGAGAAAAAACAGTTGCATAGGCAGCTCCAGCTACTCCAAGCTGAGGAAAAGGACCCAGACCAAAAATTAAAAAAGGGTCAATAATCATATTTAAAACTGCCCCAATGATCATGGTCAGCATCGGCAGAAAGGTATTACCCTCTCCCCTCAGAATATAATTAAAAGTAGCAGGAATAAAAATTGCGATTGAGCCGGTTAAAATAATGTTAATATACTGATAACCAAGATCAATCAAAACCGGATCATCAGTAAATATTCTAATAATATTTTCAGAAAAGAAAATCCCAATTAAACCACCAATAATTCCATAAAGAATGGCGATAAAAAAGACATGTTCGGCTACATTATTAGCCCGGCATTTTTCTCCCCTGCCCAGAAGCCGCGAGATCAAAGAACTTGTCCCTACTCCTGTTCCAACTCCGACTGCAATTAAAAACATCTGCACCGGAAAAGAAATTGATAAAACTGAGAGCGCATCTGTACTCAGCCTTCCTACATAAATACTGTCAACAATATTATACAGTGCCTGAATAATCATTCCAATTATTGCCGGCACCGATAATTTGAAAAGTAATTTTAAGATTGGTTCTCTGCCCATTCGAGCAGATTTTGATTTTAATGCCATAGTAAACCCTCCAGTAGACCAGTCAAAATCTATAGTCTATACCTTATCTTAACATCTATATAGACTTAATTCCAATCAAATATTTTACAATAAACAGGTCTAAATTTCCTTAATCTCATTAAAACTCAATACCTTGTAATTATCCTGTAGATGTTGATAGACATTTGAAAAATGCTGATATTTGGATTCTAAATAGGAAGTGAAATCAGAATCTCTATTAGTTTGAACCTTTTTATAAGCTGGAAAATGCTTTAAAATCTCTGAATAAGATGTCCCATCAACAACCTTAATTCCAAGCATAGCAGCCCCTACAGCCGTATTTTGTTTGTAATCAGGAATATATTTTATTTCACCAAGCAGATAAGAAAGCAACTTCATAAAGTGAGTTGTCAGACCCAGGCCACCGGTCATAATTCTCTCTATATTTTTACTGTTGTTTAATCTTCTGAGATCTTCATAAATCAGTTTTAAATGAAATGCAATACCTTCATATACTGCAAGAACTATATCCTCTCTGCTGTGATTTAAAGAAAGTCCGTAAAAAAGCCCCCTTGTCTTTTCATTATAACTGGGTGCTCTTTCTCCCATCATGGTAGGGATATAAATGATTTCATTTCCCTGATAGGGAATTTGATTTAGATTTTCTCGGCTGAATTTTTTAATATCATCATAACTAAACATTTTTTTAAACCAGTCAAAAACTACCCCGGCTCCATTAGTTGCCTCACCAACAATATAAAGATCCTGATCTATAAAATAATTCCAGGCTCTCCCCTGGGGATCATGGGTATACTCAGAGGAAGTATAGCGGACTGCTGAGCTTGAACCAGCTGTTAATACAATTTTACTCCTATTTATGGAACCTGCTCCCAGGTTAGCCAGCGCCCCATCAGTAGAACCCAATATTCCTTTTATTTCACTATTGTCAATTTTAAATTCAAAAATATGATGTCCGGAATAAACTTCCGCTAAATCAGCTTCAGCTATACCAAGCATCTTCATTATTTTTTTATCATATTCTTTTTTCAAAGAATTAAAAATTCCTGAAGTAGAAGCAAGAGCATAATCCGTTTTCCATTTTCCACTTAAGCGAAAAATAACATATTCCTTAATTGAAACATATTTATCTATTTTTGCTGAAATATTTTCCTGCAGCCACATAATTTTAGCCGGCCAGTAGGAAGAATGCAGAGGACAGCCAGTTCTGGAATAAAAAAATTCTGAATCATATTTTTCAGCCAGCTGATCTCGATATTTTTCTCCTCTGCTGTCCGCCCAAATAATTAAATTACTTAATTTATTCCCTTCTTTGTCTACAGCCATAATGCTGTGCATTACTGATGAAAAAATTATATATAAATTTTCCTGTCCAAACTTTTCCACTACTTCAGTCAGCAGAGAATATACTGCCTCAAATATCTGCTCAGGCTCCTGTTCAGCCCATCCCTGCTGGGGTGAAATAAGTTTGTAATGAATAGAATTCTCATATTTTAATTCTAAATTCTCTGTCAGAACATCAATTCTGACACCTTCTGTGCCTATATCTAAACCGGCAAATAATTTCATCTAAATCATCAGCCTTTCTCTTTGAAAATATTTACTCTTATTATATCTATATTTATCTAAAACCATTGTATTCCCTTTTATTAGAACTAAAAATAAAACTTTCACTTTCTTTTATTACTTCCAAAAATCAATAGTGGTATTTAGTTATGATTTACATTTATAATACAAGAAACCCGCCTTTAAGCGGGTTTCTTTAAACGGGCATCAGCCCTTAATATTCTTTTTCAGAAATCCGGTATTTAAAACCGAATATCTTTTTAATTCACCGGATTTCAAGTCCGGCTCCTTTAATCAGAGTTATCTTACAGGACAGGCTCCACTTTCACAGGAAGATTCATCGAGTTCTCTTTCTAAATACTCTGTTTCGTACTTAGAAACTAAGGAAGGATTAAATCTTTCCATCTCTTCCACCCGCTGATTGTATTCTTCTTCTGTGATTTCCTCATAAGGCATCAGATCATAGAAGTTGTCATTATAGGAAATAAAGGAAATACCTACTACGCTGTTCCAGTTTTCCCAGAGCCATTCTTCTACATCTTCCCACTCATCATCGCGAACATGAACGGTAATTGAAGCATTATGATCAACATAATTTTCCATAAACATCTTATAGGTTTCCAGTTGAGTTATTGCATCAACATCTCCCTTGACTTCTCCTTCTGGAGCTTTGACAGGGAATTCTACAACTAAAGTCTCTGGATCATCTGGGTCCTGACCAACTTCTGGATGGATTGGGTAGTCCAATTCTTCACAGACTCTAGCCAGTGGATCAGAAGCAGAAATTCTTACCCGGCGTACATAGTGGGCACTGTGAGAATAATGAAGACCACTTGATACTGTAGGCATCTGAGTCTGAGTTCCCTCAGGTTTTACAGTTGTAATCAATTTAGGCTCATTATCTCCTACTTCTTTGGCAATTTCTCTGGCTGCCTGATGAGCTACCTCACGCAGCTCTTCTAAGAGTTCTGCTTCCTGAGCTTCATTTAAATCAGCAGCATTTTTCATATCCTGCCAACCGGTCAGGGAAGTTCCAATCAGTCTATCCCGCTTATTGATCTGATCCCACTCAGGTAATTCAAATTCAATTAAAGCCATTCTGTAGCCTGCTCTGGCAGACAGTTTCTGAGCTTCAAACATGGCTTTTTTATCTAAATTTCCTTCCTGATCAACAAAGGCCATTACATTTAAGGAAGTTAAGTTACAGACACCTCTGGAATCCAGCAGAATTTCAGCACAGGGATTAACACCTTTAAAGTTTTCACGGCGTCGGCTGCCCTCTACAGCATTGATAAAGCCAGGTTCACCACTAAAGCGCATCTGCTTAACATGCCACTTTAACTGTTCTTTGGTAGGTTTACCTTCATAGAAAATACTGTTATTGCTCATCTGGCGGTGAGAAATTTCCTTATTAATTACCCACTCATCATCTTCTTTGACATATAAGTTGCTCTTTGCCTGCGCAATTTCTTTGTCATCGGCACTGAAGAGGCAGATCTGAGATGAGCGTCTAACTCCACCAGAAACAACATTTTCGGCAACAATATTGGCTAAATCCATAGCATCAATTGGCTTTAACTTAACCCGATTAATATCGTCTAAATCGCGGTCCGGCTTTTCTTTTAATAATTTATCGATTTTAGTAAACATCCGTTTTAAACTCTGATGTCCGGAAGCTGTACCACCAAAAGTCTTGAGTTTTTCACCTTTTGGACGCACAGAATCATAATTAAAGATAATTCTCTTTAGAGGACGATAAGCATGGTCAACTAAGAATTTAAAGTAGTATTCCAGTGACTGAATCCAGCCTTCTTTGGAATCTCCAACATTAATTGTTACTACATCATCTTCATCAAAGTCAAAATCCGTATATTCTCTTCTTTCCTCTCTATCTACCGGCTCATAATATTTATGAATAACTTCGATATCGGTTCTAATCTTTGGCAACTGCTCTACATCACGCGGCAGTACGCGGAAGCCAACTCCACTACCGATCATCAGCAGATAAAATAAATCCTGATAGGCTTTAAAACTGTCGATAACTGTAAAGG